>FLNY01003880.1_pt1 | contig 52851 bp, 49 predicted proteins | sample 1140381 | NCBI WGS metagenome assembly FLNY01 (sample SAMEA3878172, study PRJEB12797) | bioreactor metagenome | biome: Moose rumen | place: Sweden | collected 2011-10
CAGTCAGGTAATCGTAAAAACATATGACTACGATAAACGTGGAAATCAGACAAAAGAATTTGTAGACGGTCTTTTACAAAAGACCTTTATTTTTGATGCAACAAACATGCTCGCGAAAGTAACAGATGCTACAAAGGGCGAGCTAGAGAACCAGTATAACGGTTTAGGATTCCGTGTAGCCTCCACAAGGCCAGAAGAAAAGATAGAGTATCTATGTGATCTATCAAGGGACTACTACAATCTTCTTGAACGAACAGTAAATGGAGAGAAAGAATCATTTATCTATGACAACAACGTAATCAGCATGTCAAAAGTAGGAAGCAACTACTATTACCTCCAGGATGAATTAGGCTCTCCAATGTATCTCACAGGCACTGATGGAGTTGCAGTATCATCATATGCATTCGATGACTTTGGACGAAACATCAACCCAAAGACAGGCAAGCAAAGAAAACATGATTACTCTACAAACGGAAATATCATTCAGCCATTTGCATTCACAGGCTACCAGGAGGATGCGGTATCGGGCTTACAGTTTGCCCAAGCGAGATTCTATAATGCAAACACAGGTAGATTTCAGAGTGAGGATATAGTAAAGGGATGTATTAACAGTCCTTTTACAATGAATCAATATGTGTATTGTTGGGATAATCCAATAGCTTTAGCAGATTTAGATGGTAACTGGCCTACATGGAATGATGTGACAAAGGGGGCATCAGATTTATGGAATTCAGCTTGTGATGGAGCTAAATATGTATGGGATAATTATATATTCGGAACTGAAGAAACAGTAACCGGAACAATTTCATATGGAAGTAATAGCTATGTGGTGGGAGTTGATTCTGAGGCCAAATACAAAGAAACAATACATGATGATGGAAATAGATTATTTAAAATATCAACAAATACTAATGCAGATACAGGGAAAATAGATTATTCATTTAGCATAAATATTAAAGGATTTATAGGTGGAGATGATTATAAAACTGGAGGAGGAGTAAGTGTTAAAGTTGGTTATTCAACAAATCGGTCTATTAACGCAGGTCTAGATGCAGAAATAGATATTTTAGGTGGACATGCAGAAGGAGATGTAAGTGCATCGGTTGGTTCAGAAAATATTGCAGGAATTGATGTCCACGGTGGAGCGGGCTTTAGAGAAAACACATACGGAATAGGAGCTGCAATTGAAGGGTTAGGAATAACTGATTTAATAAAACTATATGGATACCATAATTATTCAAAAGATAATTATATACTTAACACAAAGAGGTACGTATATGTAAGAATGGCTCTGGCGTATTTAGCAGTAGGTCTATTATACATGTTATATAGTGGAAATCCTCACGTCTTGGAGGAAGCAGAGCAAATATGTGGTTTTTAATTATTGAAATAAAAAAGGAGGAAATATATTAGATGATAAGAAATACATTTATAATTGATTCTAAGGAAATTGGTATAGCTAGTTTTGAAAAAATGACCATCGGTGGTAAATATGCCAGATTATTCTACTTAACAGGGCTATTTTTATTGATAATTACAATTATGAGGAACAAAGAACCAATGATGAAATATTATGCACTAGGATTAGTGGTATTTTATTCAATTTCATTAATATTGCCGTATATTAAAGCTGTTGCTTATGCGAAGAAATATGGAAAAAGTATGTTGAAGTTTGATTATATAATTCAAGATAATACAATTAAACAAACTATAGAAAAAGAAAAAAAAACAGTTTCCGAGAAAGAATATAAATTTAATAATAAAACAAAAATTGTTGAGGGATATAAATACATATTTATTTATACTGAAAATAAACATGTTGTCACAATGAAAAAAAATGCATTTAATGAGGGTGATATTGCAAGTTTAAGAGCGATTGTAAATCAAAAAAATGATGTAATTAATAATAAATTCAATAAAAGCCTTAAGTTACAAAAGATATTTTTAATAATAGGAATTGTCGGGAGTATAGTGCTTTCGTTTGTATATTTTAAAGATTTAGAAGTATCATTTTCTTTTTCGATATTTATAAGAATGTTATTATGCTTTACGATACTTGCTTTATGGATAAGCTTTGCTATTACTTTTTTTGTCAGATGGTATAAAGAAAAAGATAAAAAATGGAAAGTACTATCAGTTTGCTTATTTCCAATAACGATTTTTTGTTTTATGCTAGTTGGATTTGTTATGGCAATACCATATTCATTAAGTAGCTTACAAAATCGTTAGGATATACTAGTAAGAAAATGAATATACTGTGAAGGCAAATTGAAAATTTATGTAATCTATCAAGAGATTATTACAACCTTTTTGAAAGAACAGTAAATGGAGAGACAGAAAGTTTCATTTATGATAACAATGTAATCAGCATGTCAAAGGCAGGAAATAACTTCTACTATTTCCAGGATGAACTAGGTTCACCAATGTACATGACAGGTACAGATGGTGTGGCAGTATCATCATATGCTTTTGATGACTTTGGCCGTAACATTGATCCACGCACAGGAAGACAAAGAAAGCATGATTACACCACAAACGGCAATATCTTTCAACCATTTGCATTCACAGGGTACCAAGAGGATGAAGTTTCAGGTCTTAAGTTTGCGCAGACAAGATTTTATGATGCAAGCACAGGTAGATTTCAGAGTGAGGATATAGTAAAGGGATGTATTAGTACTCCTTTTACGATGAATCATTATGGATACTGCTGGAATAATCCTATTGGTATTGTGGATATAGATGGAAATTTACCAGATTGGGCTAAGACTGCTCTAAAAGTAACTGCTTGTGTAGGTATAGCAGCAGGAGCTGTTTGTGGAGGGGTATCATGTCTTACATGCCAAAGCATGGAGATGGTAATGGGTACCCGTAAAAGTATAGATAATAGTGCAATGGTTGGTTCAATGGTAGGTGGTGGAGCCATGGGATTAATGGGACCTGCATGCACAAGTCTAGGTACAACCATGATGGCTGGAGGTATTTCAAGTGCGACTGGCGATATCGCTACACAGGCATACAGAACAAAAGGCGGTCAAATAAATGCTGGAGAAGTTGCTACCGCTGCAGCGGGAGGAGCATTACTTGCCGGCGCGGGTTATGGAGTGGCTACGGCTGTGAGCTCGCCTAGAGGCAGTGTGACAGTTAGTGAAGATAGTTGCCCTCTTGAAACTGGAGGAAAACCTGATTTTTATGTTAAACAAACTGGAGATGCTGTTCCAAGCACTGGATATAGGTATATGAGTTCTGATAATGCGGCAGGTGCACTTACGAATGGTGAACAATATACTACATATGTTGGATTTGAAAAGCTTGATTCTGCAGCACAGGTTCAAAATTCTTATCAAGTAGCTCCAGTCTGGAGTGATTGTAAAGTCCGCGGAGAATTTGATACTTTACAAGTGATAGATGATTTATATATACCAACAACAAGAGGAAATACAACTAATATCCTGGAACCACTAGCTGTAAGTTATCCTGAATATGGTAGCGGTGGAGGATACCAAATGAGAGTGGATTCTAATGTTAAATTTAATAATGTGACAATTATAGGAGACTAGATAATGAATATTGCAGAGGCAAAAAAAAATATCATTTATTTGTATGATAAATATGATGTAAGCAAATCTTTTTTTTCTGATATGGATGAAAAGAGTTTTTTTAGAGGTATAAAGGGAATCTTAGCTGAGTTAGATAATAAAAAGAATAGACCATATGAGGAGTGTGATATTGAAATTATTCGAAGTATATATGGTTATTTTTGCTAAATGAAAAATTCTATTAATCCCCATCTGGGATGTGGAAACCGGCGAAGTTGTTAATGATAACTACTATTTGAAATGGGGAGACTGTCCGAAAATTAGCTGTTGACCTATACTAAGACATTTTCTTTAACCTAGTAAAAAATTATGATAAATTAAACATCAACAAAAGAATAGGGAGAATGATATGGCAGAAATATTAAAGGGCAAACCGGTTACGGATGCTATCAATAATCAGATTGCAGGGATTAAATGATGATAATAATATTCATGGTATTTTAATGTTTCGTCCATTGCCTAGGCATATCGATGGAGAAAAAGCAAGAAAGCTTTTGGTGGCAGAAGTAGTAGTCCAAAATCCAACAGAAAGTATTGATCATCTTTTAGATCTCACCAAAGATTATCACAACATGCTAGAGCGAACAGTTAATGGTGAATCTGAGACATATACTTATGACAGCAACGTAGTTAGCATGTCAAAAGCAGGTAATGATTATTTCTACATGCTTGATGAACTTGGAACAGGAATGTATTTAACAAATTTCACGATTTTCTATCATATGCGAAGAAAATCGTAAACAGCGACGAGCCCATCAGCGAAACTGATTATAAATGGCAACATTATAATTAAGATTGAAAAGTACTTTATTTTATATCGAGAAAGAAGAGAGGAAAATTTTATGTCTAAATTTATTTCATGGAATGTTAATGGCCTTAGAGCTGTTGTAGGTAAGGGATTTTGGGATATTTTTGATTCAATTGATGCCGATATTTTTTGCCTTCAGGAAATAAAGCTTTCTGAGGGTCAGTTTGAGAAAGAAAAGGAAGGCTATCACGTATTTTGGAATTATGCAGAGAAAAAAGGCTATAGTGGTACAGCTGTTTTTTCAAAGAAGGAGCCGATTTCTGTTTCTTATGGTATTGGAATAGAGGAACATGATCATGAGGGACGCGTGATTACACTAGAGTTTGATGATTTTTATTTTGTTACCTGTTATACTCCTAATTCTCAGAATGAATTAAAGAGGTTGGATTACAGAATGGTTTGGGAGGATGATTTTAGGTCTTATCTTTGCAGATTGAATGAAAAAAAGGGTGTAATACTCTGTGGTGATTTAAATGTTGCCCATGAGGAAATTGACATCAAAAATCCAAAGACGAATCATCATAATGCAGGATTTACAGATGAGGAGAGGGGCAAGATGACTGAACTTTTGTCGGCCGGTTTCGTCGATAGCTTTAGGTATTTTTATCCTGATACAGCCGATGTATACTCATGGTGGTCGTATCGTTTTCATGCCAGAGAAAAGAATGCTGGCTGGCGTATTGATTACTTTATTGTATCAGAGGATATAGCAGATCGTATGACTGATTCTAAGATACTGACTGACGTATATGGTTCGGATCATTGCCCTATAGAATTAGATTTTTCTTAAAGATTTGCAATAATAAAATTTTTTATAATGGATTATATAATGGTCTGTATGATATGATATTAGATAGTTAAATGACTTTTGTTGTCAAATAATAGAATTAACATAAGGGGGATTAATATGGAACAGTTTCAAGAGGGCACATTTATTGTGCATGTCAATAAAAATGAAAACTCTAGTTGGCAGGGTCAGGTTACCTGGGCTGACAAAAATGAAAAAATTAGTTTTAGAAGTGTTATGGAGCTCATGTCTATCATGGATGCTGCGCTTACCAGACCTGATGACGCGGCTACAGATGAAAATTAGATTTTAGTTTTTGGTAAAATTAAGGAGTGAAACCAGGCTATTGGTCTCACTCCTTTTTATGTGCGCATTGCGGCGCACGTTCTACTCGATTTTATTTTTTCTTTTGATTTTCCTGAAGCTTCATTGCACGAACCTTTAGTGGGAGTCCCCACAGAGTTATGAAGCCTTCCGCATCATGGTGGTCATATAAATCACCTGTTGTAAATGATGCGAGACTTTCTGAATATAATGAATATGGTGAAGTAGTACCGGCTTTGATTATGTTTCCTTTATAGAGCTTGAACTTAACTTCGCCAGTAACATATTCCTGGGTAGATTTTACAAAAGCCTGGATAGCATCACATAGTGGTGTAAACCATTTTCCCTCATAGCAAACCTGAGCAAGCTTATTGCCCATTTCTTTTTTTGCTTCCATTGTCGCGCGGTCAAGGCAGAGCTCTTCCAATTGAGCATGAGCTTCCATCAGGATGGTTCCACCGGGAGTCTCGTATACTCCACGTGATTTCATACCAACAACACGATTCTCTACTATATCTACAATCCCAACCCCATGTTTGCCACCAATCTCGTTAAGAGTCTTGATGATATCTGATACCTTCATTTTCTTTTCATTTACAGATGTAGGAACACCTTTTTCAAATGTCATTGTCACACACTCGGGAACATCCGGAGCCTTTTGTGGTGGTGTGGTAAGCACTAATAAATGGTCGTAATTAGGCTCTTTAGATGGATCCTCCAATTCCAATCCTTCGTGACTGATATGCCATAGATTGCGGTCACGACTGTATGACTGATCTGTACTGAATGGAAGATTGATTCCGTGAGCTTTGCAGTAATCGATTTCATCCTGACGTGACTGAAGCTTCCATTTGTCACTTCTCCATGGTGCTATTACCTTTATATCAGGCGCTAATGCCTTGATTCCAAGCTCGAAACGAATCTGATCATTGCCCTTACCGGTAGCTCCGTGACAAATGGCGACAGCGCCTTCCTTTCTTGCGATTTCTACAAGTTTAGCAGCTATGCCCGGTCTAGCCATGGCGGTTCCCAATAAATATTTGTTCTCATAGATAGCGCCTGCTTGTACGCATGGAACTATATAATTCTCTGCAAAATCATCTACGATATCTTCGATATATAGTTTTGATGCGCCTGATGCCTTGGCTCTTTCAGAAAGGCCATCTAATTCCTCACCCTGTCCGCAGTCTATGCAGCAACAAATTACTTCATAACCATAGTTTTCCTTTAGCCAAGGAATGATGGCGGTGGTATCGAGTCCACCTGAGTATGCAAGTACTACTTTTTCCTGTGCCATAATGTAAATCTCCTTTATTTATTTTGATGTAGATTTCTGTTGTGATATTTAAAACTGAAAATACTGTACTACATTAAAGTGAGAAATTCAAGTGCGAAATTATGCATAAATTTAGAATAAAAATAAATTTTGTTAACTTTTACCTTGATTGACCGATATAATTAATGTATATTTATGCAAGAATTATTTATAAAATATCGCTGTAACACTTTACTTCATAAAAGCAAAGAGATACAATTAATGCCAGCGATGAATATTAAAAAGGAGAAAGTGCATAGCTATGATTAAGGTTGGAATTATAGGCGCTACCGGTTATGCCGGTGCAGAAATTGTCAGGATTTTATATTCGCATCCTGAGGCGAAAGTGATTTGGTATGGTTCACGTTCGTATGTGGATGAGAGATTTGCTTCTATATATAAGAATATGTTCACATTAGTAGAGGATAAATGTCTTGATGATAATATAATCGAGCTCTCTAAACAGGTTGATGTTATTTTTACTGCCACGCCGCAGGGGTATCTTGCCGGAGTGCTTACAGAGGAGATTTTAAATAATTGTAAGGTAATCGATTTATCTGCGGATTATAGAATAAAGGATGTTTCAATATATGAGAAATGGTATGGCATTAAGCATAAGAGTCCGCAATTTATAGATGAGGCTGTGTATGGATTATGTGAGATAAATCGTGACAGGACAAATGGTGCCAGGTTGATTGCAAATCCGGGATGCTACACTACTTGTTCCATCCTTACAGCATATCCGTTAGTTAAGGCAGGTCTAATTGATCCTTCAACATTAATCATAGATGCCAAGAGCGGCACGACAGGAGCAGGAAGAGGAGCAAAGCTTCCTAATTTGTATTGTGAGGTTAATGAAAGTATAAAAGCCTACGGTGTTACAACTCACAGACATACTCCTGAGATAGAGGAGCAGCTGGGTTATGCTGCAGGCAAGGAAATTATGGTTAATTTTACACCGCATCTTGTGCCTATGAATCGAGGAATTCTTGTAACAGAGTATGCATCATTGATTAAAAAGGATGATAAGTTGCCTACCAAAGAACAGCTCATGGAGGCATATCATGATATGTATGATAAAGAGTATTTCGTTCGTGTTTTAGAATATGGCGAATGCCCTGAAACAAAGTGGGTTGAAGGAAGCAATTTCATAGATGTTAGCTGTGTTATTGATGAAAGAACCGGTCGAGTTGTTATGATGGGCGCTTTGGATAATTTGGTAAAAGGGGCAGCAGGACAGGCAGTTCAGAATATGAATATTCTTTTTGGACTCAAGGAAGAGACGGGACTTAATTTTGCTCCTGTATTTCCATAGATTAGTGGATGGGTGAATAATGCAATACGAAATACGTACAATGGAAGAAAAAGATTACGAATGCGTATATAAGTTGTGGGAATCAATTCATGGATTTGCCATGCGAAGCCTGGATGATTCCAAAGAAGGCATTCTTAAATTTATTAAAAGAAATCCCAATACATCAGTTGTTGCGGTTACTGATGGTAAGATTGTGGGAAGTATCCTTGCAGGACATGATGGTCGACATGGTAGCTTTTATCATGTATGTGTAAAGGAAGAATACAGAAACCACGGCATTGGTAAGTCGATGGTTACGGCGGCAATGATACGACTCAAGAATGAAGGGATTAATAAAATTCAATTGGTTGCATTTGCCGGAAATGAGATAGGTAATCATTTTTGGCATGCCGAGGGTTGGAATGAAAGGGAAGATTATAATACATACGATTTTGTTTTAAATGATGAAAACATAATCAAATTCAATAGTTAGACCGGAGGGATTAGTTTTATGAAGCAGATAGATGGAGGCATTACAGCTGCAAAAGGTTTTGCTGCAGCAAGTACGGCTGCAGGTATTAAATATCAGGGGCGTACTGATATGGCGCTTATTTACTCAAAGGTGCCATGTGTCAGTGCAGGTACATTTACAAGCAATGTGGTTAAGGCTGCCTGTGTACAGTGGGATATGCAAATTGTGAAAAGCGGGAAACCACTTCAGGCGGTTGTAATAAATTCAGGAATTGCAAATGCCTGTACAGGCAAGGAAGGATTCGATGCTTGTGAAGCCACAGCAAAGAGCGTCGAGGAGGCATTGGATGTACCGTTTGATAGTGTGGCTGTTGCATCTACAGGTGTTATCGGTATGCAGCTTCCAATTGATAAATTAGTTGCCGGAGTAAAGAACATGTCGACGAATTTAGATGAGTCGTTAGAAGCCGGAACAGCTGCATCAAAGGCAATCATGACAACCGATACCGTAAATAAAGAGATTGCTGTGGAATTTGAAATAGACGGCAAAAAGGTGATGTTAGGTGGAATGAGCAAAGGCTCAGGAATGATTCATCCTAATATGTGTACGATGCTGGCATTCCTTGCTACTGACATAAATATTGAAAAGGAATTACTGCAGGAGGCGGTCAGTGAGGTCGTTTCTGATAGTTTTAATATGATTACGGTTGACGGTGATACATCCACAAATGATACACTTATTTGCATGGCAAATGGTCTGGCAGGCAATGATTTAATTACAAAAAAGGATGATAATTATTATGTATTTAAAGAGGCTCTTTCGGATGTTTGCATTAGTCTTGCTAAAACAATGGCCGCTGATGGAGAGGGTGCAAGCAGGTTGTTTGAGGCGCACGTTGTGAATGCAAAGAGTAAAGATGATGCTAAAACTCTCGCAAGATCAATTGTAGGATCAAATTTGTCAAAAGCTGCAGTTTTTGGCTGTGATGCCAATTTTGGCAGATTCCTTTGCGCAATGGGATATTCGGGGGCTGATTTTGATCAAAACGATGTGGAGCTTTTCTTTAAGAGCGAAAATGGCACCTTGCAGGTTTTTAAAAAGGGGACACCTATAGAGTTTGACGAAGAAATTGCGCTTAAAATTATGAAAGCCGATGCCGTTACAGTTTATGTTGATATGCATGAAGGAGATGCAGAGGCTACGGCCTGGGGATGTGATTTGACCTACGATTACGTAAAAATAAACGCAGATTATCGCTCTTAATAATTTATGGAGGTATTTTGTTTATGGAAGAAAATATGCAGACTGTACTAGATAAAGCACAGGTATTAATCGAGGCATTACCTTATATTCAGCGATTCAATCGCAAGGTTATAGTGGTGAAATACGGTGGAAGTGCCATGATTGACGAGGAATTAAAAAAGCAGGTTATACAGGATGTTACCCTGCTAAAGCTTGTTGGATTCAAGCCTATAATTGTTCATGGTGGCGGTAAGGAGATTAGCAAGTGGGTAGAAAAGACCGGTATGGAGCCTGAATTTATTAATGGATTGCGCAAGACCGACGAGGCAACAATGGAAATAGCTGAGATGGTTTTGAATAAAGTAAATAAATCATTAGTACAAAATGTTCAGTCGCTGGGCGTAAATGCTGTTGGAGTATCGGGCAAGGACGGCGGACTTTTAAAGGTTCAAAAGAAATATTCTGATGGACAGGATATAGGATATGTAGGAGAGATTACCGATGTAAATCCTAAGATTCTACATGACCTTATCGAAAATGATTTTTTGCCTATTGTTTGTCCTATAGGAATGGATGATGATTTTGTTACATACAATATCAATGCAGATGATGCGGCGTGTGCAATCGCAAAAGCGATGAAGGCGGAAAAACTGGCGTTTCTTACAGATATTGAGGGAGTATACAAGGACAAAGATGATCCAAACACTCTTATTTCTGAGCTCACGGTTGAGGATGCAAAGGCTTTGATTGGTGATGGATATATTGGAGGTGGGATGCTTCCAAAGCTAAATAATTGTATAGACGCTATTGAACAGGGAGTTTCTAGGGTACATATTTTGGATGGAAGAATAGCTCATTGTTTGCTACTAGAGATATTTACCAACAAAGGTATTGGAACAGCTATTATCGGAGATAAGGATACGAGGTATTACAATGAATAGAAATCAGTTGATAGAGAAGTCAGATGAATATTTGCTTCATGTCTATAATCGCTTTCCTGTTGTTTTTGAGTATGGAAAGGGAGTCCATTTGTATGATGACGAAGAAAAAGAATATCTTGATTTTGCATCAGGAATTGGGGTAATGGCATTTGGATATGGTAACGAGGAGTATGAGAATGCGCTGATTTCTCAGATAAAAAAGATTACTCATACCTCCAATCTATACTATCACGAGCCGATGTTTGAGGCTGCAGAGAAATTGTGCAAGGCATCCGGTATGGATAAAGTGTTTTTTACTAATTCCGGAGCAGAAGCCATTGAGGGGGCCATTAAGACTGCAAAGAAATATGCATATTGCAAAAAGGGACCCGGTGATTATGAGATAGTTGCCATGGAAAATTCTTTTCATGGTCGTACTGTTGGCTCTTTATCTGTTACAGGAACTGAGCATTATCGCCAGCCGTTTTATCCACTTATGTCTGGAGTTAGATTTGCTACATTCAATGATTTTGGAAGTATACTTGCAAACGTAACAGATAAGACCTGCGCAATTATAATGGAGACTGTGCAAGGAGAAGGGGGACTTTATCCTGCAGAGCATGAATTCCTTGAAAAGGTTCGGGCCTTATGTGATGAGGAGGATATTCTCCTTATTTTGGATGAGGTTCAATGTGGAATGGGGCGTACCGGTTCAATGTATGCGTTTCAGCAGTACTCTGTCAAGCCGGATATTCTCACTACGGCAAAGGCTTTGGGCAATGGAGTTCCGGTCGGTGCATTTGCGGTTACGGACAAAGTTGCAGCAGCATCTTTAGAGCCCGGTGATCATGGTACAACCTACGGAGGTAATCCATTATGTACAGCGGCGGTTTCACAGGTGTTTGATTTATTTGAGGATTACAAGCTTATAGATCATGTGAATAAAATAACCGAATATTTTACGCATGTCCTCGATGAATTGGTTGAAAAATATGATTTTATATCAGGACGCAGAGGCATGGGACTTATGCAGGGGCTTGTTCTTACAATTCCTGTAAAAGAAGTTGTTTCAAAGGCGCTATTAGAGCAGCAGCTTGTTTTACTTTCTGCAGGAAGTGATGTGCTCAGGCTCTTGCCGCCTCTTGTAATTAATGAGAGTGATGTAGATGAGTTTAAAGATAAAATAGAAAAGGTTTTTGATTCGTTTTGCTAAAATAATTGATTTTTTCAGTCTAAGGGGTTAATATAGCAGAGGTTAAGACAGTTCATTTGCACCATCCTGTCTATAAATAAAACTAGGGCTGAAATTATCATTGAGATTATTTTTGGGCCGCATAGTGTGCGGCCTTTTTCTTTTTTTGAATATCAAATTTATCTTTATATGATGTTTCTGCCTTGTTCAAGGAGATATCACATGTATTATTTAACAGCAGAGGCTTCTTTTGACGGAGCACATTTTTTGTATGACTATATTGGAAAATGCTCAAATTTGCATGGTCATAGATGGAGAGTCATACTCAAAATAAAAACTGAACGCTTGCAGGAGGAAGGTCAACAGAGAGGCATGGTTATTGATTTCAAGGATGTCAAGCAGGCTCTTAAGACTGAGACGGATTACTTTGACCATGCATTTGTTTTTGAAAAGGATACTTTAAAGCAAAAAACAATAGAGGCTTTAAATGAAGAAAATTTCGTTATGAGAATTGTTGATTTTAGGCCGACAGCAGAAAATTTTGCAAAGTATTTCTTTGATAGATTTGTTTCTTATGGATTTTATGTTGAGGAAGTGACGGTTTATGAGACACCAAACAATTCTGCAACATATAAAATATGATTTTAATTCAATATAAGGAGTACAAATTGGCAAATTTTAATGTAGTAGAAAAATTCGTCAGTATAAACGGCGAAGGTCAGCATGCCGGCGAGTTGGCAGTCTTTATAAGACTTAGAGGCTGTAATTTAGCCTGCAGCTACTGCGATACAAGGTGGGCTTGTATAGATAAGGCAGAGGCAGAATCAATGACAGAAAGCGAGATAATCGATTATGTTTTATCTACAGGAGTTCGTCGAGTTACATTGACTGGAGGGGAGCCACTGCTTTCTGATGGAATAATGGAATTACTGGAGGAGTTTGCAAAACTTCCTGACATACAGGTGGAGATAGAGACAAACGGTTCTGTGGCAATAAAGGAATACGCAGCAATATCAAATCCTCCGGCTTTTACACTGGATTACAAATTACATGGTTCAGGGATGGAAGAATTCATGAACCTGGAGAATTTTGATTATTTGACAGCAAAGGATACGGTTAAATTTGTTTGCTCGGATGTTGAAGAGCTCGACAGAGTCGTTGATATAACCGATAGATATAATCTGTCATCAAAATGCATCGTGATTATCAGTCCCGTTTTTGGCAGGATTGAACCTGCAGATATGGTGGATTATTTAATAGAAAATAAACGTAATGATATAAGGCTGCAATTACAGCTTCATAAATTTATTTGGGATCCAAATAAAAGAGGAGTTTGATTGGAGGAATTATGGCTATCAATAAGGAATTAATAAAAGAAAGTATTAAAAATATTATTATAGCTCTTGGCGATGACCCTGAGAGAGAGGGACTAAAGGATACACCGGATAGAGTTGCACGCATGTATGAGGAAGTTTTTGAGGGCATGAATTACAGCAATGAGCAAATTGCTGAGATGTTTAATAAGACTTTTGATGAGGACTACTTCGATGGCGAAAATAGAGATATTGTTTTTGTGAAGGATATAGAGGTGTTTAGCTATTGTGAGCATCATTTGGCACTGATGTATGATATGAAGGTAAGTGTTGCGTATATTCCAAATGGCAAGGTTATAGGACTAAGTAAAATAGCTCGTATTGCAGACATGGTCGCTAAGCGCTTGCAGTTGCAAGAGCGAATAGGTCGTGACATCGCTGAAATCTTGCAGATGGTGACAGGCTCTGAGGATATAGCAGTATTAATTGAGGCCAGTCATTCCTGCATGACAGCAAGAGGTATCAAGAATGCAGGTGCAAAGACATACACACAGACTCTTCGCGGCAGATTTAAAACCGATAGCAGTCTTCTTATGAATATAGGTAAATAGAGGTGAAGTAAATGAAAGTATTAGTTTTGGTCAGCGGTGGTATAGACAGTACAACATGTCTTGCCATGGCGATAAAAGAATATGGAAGTGAGAATGTTGTAGGATTATCGATTTTTTACGGTCAAAGGCATGACAAGGAAATTAAATCCGCTGATGCGATTTGTGAATACTATAAGGTGGAGCATATTACTCTTGATCTTTCTACAATGTTTCAATTCAGTGATTGTTCGTTGTTGCAGCATTCTGATGCCAGGATTCCGGAAGAAGAGTATTCAAAACAGCTTGAAAAAACCGATGGCAAGCCTGTAAGTACATATGTGCCATTTAGAAATGGCCTCTTTTTATCAAGTGCGAGTGCCATAGCATTATCAAAAGGATGTTCCAAGATATATTACGGCGCTCATGCCGATGATGCTGCGGGAAATGCATATCCGGATTGCTCGCAGGAGTTTAATAATGCAATGAATACTGCGATTTATGAAGGAAGCGGTCATCAATTGTCCATCGAGGCTCCTTTTATTAAATTAAATAAAGCGGGCGTGGTTAAGAAGGGACTTGAACTTGGTGTTCCATATGAGCTGACCTGGTCTTGCTACGAGGGCAACGATAAGGCATGCGGCAGATGTGGAACATGTATCGACAGAAAAAATGCGTTTATTAAAAATGGAACGATTGATCCTATTGAGTACGAGGAATAGTTTAATTTTAGAAAGAGGTTAATTATGTCAGATAGAAAAGATGAGGGTACACTTACATTTTTAGGAAATAGAAATAATCAATATCCGGACAATTATGCTCCCCAAATGCTTCAAACATTTATTAACAAACATCCGGAGAATGACTATTTTGTTAAGTTTAATTGCCCTGAGTTTACATCGCTTTGTCCAATTACAGGGCAGCCGGATTTTGCAAATATTATTATTTCTTATGTGCCCGGTGAGAAAATGGTAGAGAGCAAATCTCTAAAATTATATTTGTTCAGTTTCCGTAATCATGGAGATTTCCATGAGGATTGTGTTAATATTATTATGAAGGATTTAATAAAGCTTATGGATCCTAAATATATTGAGGTGTGGGGCAAATTTACACCGAGAGGTGGAATATCAATCGATCCTTATTGTAATTATGGCAAGCCGGGTACTCGTTGGGAGCAGGTGGCTTTTGATAGAATGGCAAACCATGATATGTATCCGGAGAGAGTGGATAATCGCTAGGTCCTTTTATAAAAAAGGGGCGCTTATAAAAATATTTTGGGGGATTTATGACACAATATGAGAGAATGGTTGCCGGGCTTGTTTATGACGCCGGCGACAATGAGATTATGGCACAACAAATGCCATATATAGATCGACTTTATGATTTCAACAATCTACGGCCTACTCAACTCGAGGAAAAGGAGCAGTACATGAAGTCGGTTTTTGCTGAGTGCGGTGATAACTGTTACATCGAGTTGCCTTTTAGAGCAAATTGGGGTGGAGCGCATGTTCATTTTGGCGATAATGTTTATGCCAATTTTAATCTCACATGTGTTGATGATGGCCATATTTATATCGGGAATTGTGTCATGATAGGTCCCAATGTGACAATAGCTACCGCCAACCATCCAATTAATACCAGTCTTAGAGAAAAGGGCTTACAGTATAATAAGGATGTACATATTGGAAATAATGTGTGGATAGGAGCAGGAGTTTCTATTGTTCCCGGTGTCACAATAGGTGATAACTCTGTAATAGGAGCGGGAGCGGTTGTAACCAAGGATATACCTTACGGTGTCGTTGCTGTAGGCAATCCATGTAGAGTCCTGCGAGAAATTGACGAAAATGACGACAAGTATTTCTATAAAAGAGAAGAAATTGATTGGGAGAATTTAGAGTTTTGAATATTTTGATTACTAATGATGATGGGATTGAAGCAGATGGTATAGTACGTCTTACCAAGGTTGCACGGGAATTTGGCGAGGTTTGGGTTGTCGCACCTGAAAGTCAACGCAGCGCGGCCAGCCATAGCATTACGCTACGAGATGCCATTGATATATACCCTGCAGTTGATTTTCCTATAGATGGCATAAAAGCTTTTGCCTGCAGCGGCACTCCCGGGGATTGTGTTCGCGTTGGCGGATTGAGTGTCATGCCCATCAGGCCGGATGTAGTATTATCAGGAATTAATTATGGCTATAACGCTGCCAGCGATATTCAATATTCCGCTACATGTGGAGCGGCTTTTGAGGCGGCATTTCAGGGCTGTCATGCCATAGCATTGTCCGAGGGGGCTTGTGATTGTCACGAGGTGACGGATAAATATTTGCGTCAGGTTCTAACAGAGCTTATAGACAGTCCGCTTGAGGCAGGCTACATTCACAATGTTAATTTCCCCGGTTGTGCGCTTACGGATTGTAAGGGCATTCTTTATGACAGGAAAGTATCTCGAGGAATGTTTTTTAAGGATAAGTATAATCAGTTGGAGAAACTGGATAATGGCGGGATACGATATATGGTCGAGGGGCATCCATCTTCGGATTGCGAGCCTGACACGGATTTTCGGGCAATAGTTGATGGTTATGTAAGTATAGGTGTAGTAAATAATATTGGTTACTAATTTTATCTCCATTTTGTCTTGAAAGGTTTACCAATCAAAAAGCTTTTGTTATACTTATAATAGTTTTTCTATCAAATAGGAGGCAGTTATGGCAGAAACAAAGAATTTTGTTATAAATTTAAATGGAGATGGCGGCGTTAATATTTCCGAGGAAGTTGTCGGAATTATTGCTGGCCTTGGAGCTACAGAGGTTGATGGAGTCGAGTCTCTTACCGGCAATCTCACCGCAGAGAATATTTTCAAGGCAGGTCTTGGGAAGCTTTCAAAGGCAGTTCGTATCAGCGATATTCAGGAGGGTGAGATTTCCGTTAGCATGTCTATCAATATGAAGATGGGCTACGAGATTCCAAAGGTTTGCGGAATGGTTCAGGACAAAGTTAAGCAGGCTGTTGAGACAATGACAGGTCTTAAGGTTACTGCAGTAGATATTAAGGTTGCTACAGTTAGTGTGGCTTAATCTATTTATTTTTTATACATTCTAATGTATAATTATGGGGTGCTATTTTAGTATAGCACCCTTTATTTGTCTTTATTAATCGAGACGATCTTTGCGGAAATTCAATATTTCGCAACGAGATATTAGTACTATTGGACAGGAGTAATATTTATGAATAGACATGAGGTCAGAAAAGAAGTATTCAAGGCTGTTTTCATGAATGAATTTCATGATACAGAGGAGATGGACAGTGTCATAGATACATTTTTAAAGGGGCGCGATATCGCCGAGGAGGAGGATCTTGCAAAAAACAACAAGACTCCTGAGGACGAGGAATATATCAAGACCAAGTCAGAGGATATCATTTCAAAGACTGCGGAGATCGATGAGCTGATTAACAAATCAGTTGATGGATGGAAGACTACCCGTATGGCAAAGGTAGATTTGACTTTAATCAGATTGGCGTTGTACGAGATTAAATTTGAGAATATTCCTGTTGGCGTGGCTATCAATGAGGCTGTTACTCTTGCCGATGAGTTTGGCACCGATAATTCAGCAGGATTTGTAAATGGTGCTTTAGCAAAGCTTGTATAATGAACAAACACATTTATAATGTTTCACAAATTAATACATATATTGAGCGTATGTTCGCCGATGATTTTATGCTTGGAAATCTTTCCCTGACAGGAGAGGTTTCCAATTGTAAATATAATCATACCGGACATATTTATTTTACGCTAAAAGACGACAAATCATCAATTTCTTGTGTAATGTTTGCCGGTAAGAGAGCCGGTGGACTCAAGTTTCCTATGAAGGATGGCGACCAGGTAGTTGTCACGGGATACGTTGGCGTGTATGCGGTTGCAGGACGATATCAGGTGTACGCCAACGAAATAGAATTGGCCGGCATCGGCGATTTGTACCAAAGATTTGAGGCGCTGAAAAAGGAGCTTGAGGAGAGTGGCATGTTTGATGCCATGTACAAAAAGCCTTTGCCTACTCATGCAGGTCGTATAGGTGTTGTTACAGCTCCTACAGGTGCAGCAGTTCATGATATTATTCGTGTATCCAAGACTCGCAACCCATATGTCGAGATTATACTTTATCCGGCACAGGTTCAGGGCGAGGGTGCTTCTGAGTCCATCATCTCAGGTATTAATGCATTAGATGATATGGGACTTGATGTGATTATTATAGGTCGAGGCGGTGGCTCGATAGAGGATTTATGGGCGTTTAATGAGGAGTCTGTGGCTCGTGCAATTTTCCATGCGCAGACACCAATTATTTCTGCTGTAGGCCATGAGACGGATTTTACTATTGCTGATTTTGTTGCTGATTGCAGGGCAGCTACGCCTTCACAGGCGGCAGAGCTTGCTAATTTTGTATATAATGATTTGAATACGGCGATAGTCAGATATTCAGACATGCTCAATAGAGCACTTGATTATAAATTAGACAATTACACACAACGTATAGAAAACTACAGATTTCGAATACAGTCTCTTCGCCCCGAAAATAAAATCAAGGCTAATGAGGAGAGACTATTGGGATTGCATCTTAGAATTAATAGTGCGATGCAGGCTCGATTGGATAGATATGACAATAGATTGATAGCACTCTCCGGGAGGCTGGATGGTCTGTCTCCTGCCAAAAAGCTTGCTGCAGGATTTGGTTATGTGACAACCGAATCCGGCGCTCGGATTTCTACTGTAGATTCGGTGGGAGAGGGAGATATAATATCTACCCGTATTACAGATGGCAGTATTGTCAGCAAGGTGCTTGAAATCAAGCGTGAGTAGATTACTTATTTGTTTTGGAGATAATTATGGAAGAACAGACAAAGGATATAAATGAGCGTACAATAGAGGAAAGCTTTGCATCATTAGAGGAAATCATTTCTCAAATGGAAGACGGTGAGGTCTCTCTTGATGAATCATTTGCATTGTATAAAAGAGGCATGGAGGAGCTCCAAAATGCCGGTTCCAAAATAGAACAAACAAAAAAAGCTGTTATGGCTATCAGTAAGGATGGCTCATTGGAAGTTTTCGAAGGAGACGAATAAATCAATGTCTGATATCAGAGCAGAGTTGGCTGCAAGAGCAGCAGATATAGAGTCGAGAATATATTCCTATTTGCCTGAGATAGAGGGATATCAAAAGACAGTATTTGATGCGATGAGTTATAGTCTTAAGGCGGGAGGCAAGCGTCTTCGGCCAATACTTATGAATGAGACTTACAAATTATTTGACGGCACCGGTGATGTGATTGTTCCTTTTATGGCTTCTATCGAGATGATTCATACATATTCTCTGGTGCATGATGATTTGCCGGCTATGGATAATGACGAGCTTAGACGAGGAAAGCTTACTACTCATGCAGCCTATGGTGAGGCTATGGGGATTTTGGCAGGGGATGCCCTTTTAAATTTTGCATTCGAGACAGCGCTTAGAGCATTTGATTTGCCGTATATTGATTATGTCAGGGTTGCCAGGGCGCTCCAGGTCCTTTCTAGGAAGGCCGGAGTATATGGAATGATTGGCGGACAGGTAGTGGATGTTGAATCAGAAAAAACAAACTCTCCTATGGACCCCGATAAGATTAATTTTATTTACAATCTCAAAACGGGCGCACTTATCGAAGCGTCAATGATGATTGGAGGAATATTGGCGGGGGCTGATGATGGTCAGGTCAATTCTTTAGAAAATGTGGCATCCAAAATAGGCATGGCATTTCAGATACAGGATGACATACTTGATATTGAGGGAGACGAGGCGACTCTCGGGAAGCCAATCGGTTCCGATATCAAAAATCAAAAAGCTACCTACGTTTCATTTGTAGGTATAGAAAAATCAAAAGAAGAGGTTAGACGTCTTACAGACGAGGCAATTATAGAAATGAAAGCTATTTCGGGGTCCGATGAATTCCTAATTGAGCTTATGAACTACCTGGTCTATAGGAATAATTAATATTATGGTTCTTGATAAAATAAAGCAACCTAATGATGTAAAAAATTTAACACCTGATGAGCTCGAGGCTTTACCGCATGAGATAAGACAGTTTTTGATTGAGCATCTATCAAAAACCGGAGGTCATCTTGCGTCCAATTTAGGCACAGTTGAGTTGACAATCGCGTTGCATTTATTACTTGATTTTCCCAAGGATAAATTGGTGTGGGATGTCGGTCATCAGGCATATACGCATAAGATTCTTACAGGTAGAGCGCAGGAGTTTGATCATCTAAGACAGTATGGCGGTATGAGCGGTTTTCCCAAGCGTGTAGAGAGTGACTGTGACAGCTTCGATACAGGTCATAGTTCTACATCTCTTTCTGCAGGTCTTGGATATTGTATGGCAAGAGATCTCGCTGGAGACGATTATAAGGTCGTTTCAGTAATTGGAGATGGAGCATTGACCGGTGGCCTTGCGTACGAGGCGCTCAACAATGCAAGCTGTCTCAAGAAATCTAATTTCTTGATTATTTTAAATGACAACGAAATGTCCATTTCAAAGAATGTAGGCGGAATGTCTACAAATCTTGAAAAGCTCAGGACAAGTTCAAAATATGTAGGGCTCAAAAACAGCGTATTATCTTTTTTGGAAAGCGTTCCTAATGGTGACCGAGCTATACGCAAAATCCGTAATACTAAAAATGGTATCAAGCAGCTGATGGTATCAAATATGGTATTTGAGGATTTGGGAGTCATGTATTTGGGCCCGGTTGATGGTCACAATATTAAGGCCATGTGTGAGACATTTAATATGGCGATGAATATTGACGGACCGGTTTTGGTTCATGTAATGACCAAAAAGGGCAATGGTTATGAGCCTGCAGAGAGACATCCTGCCAGATTTCATGGCACTGATATATTTGATATAGAGACAGGACTTCCCAAGCGTAATAACAATCCGGGATATACAGATGTATTTTCTACTGTTATGCGCAAAATGGGAGATCGTAATCCTGAGGTTGTTGCAATTACAGCTGCAATGGCTGAGGGAACAGGACTCAAACGATTCAGAAATATGTTTCCTGACAGGTTCTTTGATGTTGGCATTGCAGAGGAGCATGCGGTTACATTTGCAGCCGGACTTGCACTAGGTGGTAGAATACCGGTGTTTGCTGTATATTCTTCGTTTTTGCAGAGAGCATATGATCAGGTTATGGAGGATGTATGCCTTCAGAATTTGCATGTGATTTTTGCAATAGACAGAGCTGGCCTGGTGGGCGCAGATGGTAGTACACATCAGGGTGTATTTGATGTTTCGTTTTTGACTACAATGCCTAATATGGTTGTCATGGCCCCCAAGAATAAATGGGAGCTTTCCGATATGATAAAGTTTGCTGTGGCATACGATGGTCCTATTGCTATCAGATATCCGAGAGGAGAGGCGTATTGCGGTCTCAAGGACAGCCGGGCTGAGATAGAACTTGGCAAGTCCGAGATAATCAAGCCGGGCTCTAAAGTATTATTGTATGCTTTTGGTTCCATGGTTAAGAGAGCAGAGGAAGTTGTCGAGCTTCTTAAGTCTCATGATATAGATGCAGGTCTTACAAATGCTCGCTTTGCAAAGCCACTTGATACAGCGTATCTTGATTCGGTGAGGGACTATGATCTGATTGCCACTATGGAGGAAAATGTGCTCACAGGTGGCTTTGGACAGCAGGTACAGACCTACCTTTATGATAATGGATATAGAGGAAAAGTCTTAAAAATTGCTGTACCGGATGAGTTCATTCCACATGGTAGTGTGACTCAGCTATTCAAGGAGCTGAGAATGGATTCGCAGTCAATTGCAGATAGGATTCTTGAGGCATTGGAATAGACCGATGGACATATAACCAATAATTTATACAGGTAATAGAAATGAAAGAAAGACTGGATGTAGTTTTAGTAGATAGAGGGCTTGCCCCTTCTCGAGAGAAAGCAAAGACCATGATTATGGAAGGAAATGTCTTTGTTAGGGGAAATCGAGAGGACAAGGCAGGTACTAAGATAGATGTAGATGCTGATATTGAGATACATGGACAGCAGTTAAAATATGTTAGCCGAGGCGGTTTAAAGCTTGAAAAAGCTATGAATAATTTTGGCATCACACTAGATAATAAAGTTTGTATGGATATTGGCGCCAGCACCGGAGGTTTTACAGATTGTATGCTTCAAAATGGTGCCCAAAAGGTATTTTCCGTAGATGTAGGATATGGACAGTTCGCATGGAAGCTTAGACAGGACCCCAGAGTAGTTTGTATGGAAAAGACAAATATTCGTTATGTTACACCTGATGATATAGGTGAGCCGCTGGATTTTGCTTCTGTTGATGTCTCTTTTATCAGTCTTACAAAGGTCCTTGGCCCTGCCAAGGAGCTTCTTAATGATGATGCGCAGATGGTTTGTCTTATCAAGCCACAGTTTGAGGCAGGCAGAGAAAAGGTTGGTAAAAAGGGAGTTGTAAGAGATCCTGAGGTTCATCGCGAGGTAATAGAAACGATAGTTGATTTTGTCAGGGAAATTGGTTTTTATGTTTTGCATTTGGACTATTCTCCGATAAAAGGTCCTGAGGGAAATATTGAGTATCTTATACATATATCAACTGTTGAAAAAGAGGGGGATGCTATCGATGTAGCTGCTGTCGTTGATGCGGCTCATGGTAGTTTGGACAAATAATGAAAAACTTTTTGATTGTTGCCAGATCATTTAGTGATTTACATGAGGAATATATACACGTAATCGAGGATTACCTTACAGCACATGGATGCAATTGTAAGCAGGATGTTATTTCGTGTCCGGACAATTCTGATGCTTCCGTGCCTGTTGATGACGGGGTTGAGTGTGTAATTACAGTAGGTGGAGATGGTACCGTGGTTCGAGTTGCACAGAATATTTCTAATCCTGCCGTCCCAATTGTAGGATTAAATTGCGGTCATCTGGGGTACCTTTGTGATATGACAGTTGATAATGTGGAAAGCTGTCTGGATCAGCTGATATCTGGTAATTATAGAATTAGTGAACGGATGATGCTTGATGGAGAGTATTCAGGCGATTTTAACAATAGATACAGAGCATTAAATGATATTGTTGTTTCGTCAAAGGCATCCGGATTATATGTTCTTAATCTGACTGTCAGAGTAAATGGTATTAATCTTTACAATCACAATTGTGATGGCTTGATTGTGGCAACACCTACAGGATCTACTGCATATAATCTATCCGCCAATGGCCCTATAGTTAGTCCCCATTCAGGTTGTATTGTGCTTACACCAATCAATCCGCACACCCTTAATTCACGTAGTATTATATTATCAAGCGATGATGAGGTGGAGGTATCAATCACAGCTCGTCACGATGATGACGTGCCTGAGGCAAATATTATATACGATGGAGTTTTGCGTCAGGTGTTACAAAAAAATGAAACACTGAAAATATATAAGTCAAAATCAACTACGCATATGTGTATGTTGGAGAATGTCAATTTTTTGGAAAGAATTAGAGCACGAATGCAGGAGATTTAAATGAAAATCGAAAGACAGGCAAAGATTCTCGAATTAATTGTAAAAAATGAAATTGGTACACAGGAGGAACTGACGGCATTTTTAGAGGATGCCGGTTTCAATGCTACTCAGGCTACAGTTTCCAGGGATATCAGAGAGATGAAACTTACAAAGGTTGCTGACAGCTCTGGTAAGCTTAGGTATGTAGCTTACAAGTCCACTGAGGACGATATGAATGAGAAATATATTCGCATTTTTCTTGATGGATTTATGTCAATGGATAATGCGCAAAATATATTGGTAATCAAAACTGTATCAGGTATGGCCATGGCGGTGGCGGCTGCTCTTGATCATATGGATTTTCCTGAGATAGTTGGGTCAATTGCCGGTGATGACACAATCATGTGTGCTGTCAGAACGATTGATGATACAGTTAGAATCATGGGGAAGCTTAAGCGAATTATCGAGCAAAGATAATTATTACGGAAATCATAAATGATATTTCCGATTTACGGCTATGTGAAGGCTAGTAAAGGAGAGCAAAATGTTAGCTAGTTTACACGTGAAAAATTTGGCTTTAATTGATGAAGAGGAGATAATCTTTTCCAAAGGCCTGAATATCTTGTCCGGTGAGACAGGTGCAGGTAAATCAATAATTCTTGGTGCATTGCACCTCAGTCTTGGAGATAAGGCGTCAAAGGATATATTGCGTAATCCGGATGATGAAGCATTTGTTGAGGCTGTTTATCTTATTGAAGATGACAAGACTAAAGAAATCCTGCGGTCTATGGATATAGAGCCCTATGACGACGAGATTATTATGAGTCGCAAAATCACAGAATCTCGTAGTGTTGGCAAGATTAATGGTGAGCAGGTACCTGCAGCCAAGATGAAACAGGTTGGAGATATCCTTTTGGATATATACGGTCAAAAGGAGCACCAGTCGCTTTTAAACAAATCAAAGCATATGGAGTTGCTTGATGAATTTGCCAAAAATGAAATAGGTACTCTAAAGGATGATATCAAGGACTCATATATTGAGTATAGAAGGCTTGAAAAGGAATACACTGATGCCAAAGCTAGTGATATAAATAAAGATAGAGAAATAATACTTCTTGAGCATGAAATTAATGAGATTCAGTCTGCTGATTTGAAGATTGGAGAGGATGATGAGCTGGAATCTGAGTATCGCAGACTCTCTAATTACAGCAAGACAATGGAGTATTATCAAAGAGCCTATGAGGCTATGTCTCAGGACGGTGGTGTATCTGATGTGTTGAGCCTTGCAATTTCTGATATAAGGCACATAGAGGGATTGGATGAAAAAGCAACGGATTTGTTATCTATGCTTAATGATGCTGACAGTATCATTTCGGATTTTAATCGTGAATTGTCATCATATATCTCTGATACTGCATTTGACGAGGGCAGGTTTAACGAGGTCCAGATGAGACTCAACGAGATAAATCGTCTGAAGGACAAATATGGAGTTACTATAGAGCAGATTTTGGCTGCATTGAATGAGCGTTTGGATAAAAAGGCTAAATTCGAATCATTTGATGAGTATTTGGCTGAATTAAAAGCAGAGCTTGATAAAGAAACAAGCAAGCTACAGCAGCTATGTGATAAGCTATCTGACATAAGACATACCAGTGCTAAAATACTTGCAGAAAAAATGCAGAAGGCTATGGCGGATCTTAATTTTCTTAATACAGATTTCGATATGGAGTTTTCTACATTGGATCATTTTACGGATAACGGAATTGACGATGGGCAGTTTGTTATCTGTACTAATCCCGGTGAGCCACTACGTCCTCTGAAGGATATTGCATCAGGTGGAGAAATGAGCCGAATTATGCTTGCTATAAAGACCGTACTGGCATCAAATGATGATATTGATACATTAATCTTTGATGAGATAGATGCAGGCATTTCCGGTCGAACCGCTCAGGCAGTATCTGAAAAGCTTGCTGTTGTAGCTAGGGAGCATCAGGTTATTTGTATTACTCATTTGCCTCAGATTGCTGCCATGGCAGACACACATTTCCTTATCGAAAAAAATGTTGAAGATGGTCATACAGTATCAGGAATTAAGAAGCTGATGGACAATGAGACTATTGGAGAACTTGCGAGAATGCTTGGCGGCAGCGCTATTACAGAAGCTGTAATGACCAATGCATCTGAGATGAAGGAGTTGGCTAAGAACTACAAAATGGGAAGTTGATTCACAATATTTTTCTTGATTTATTTTTTGATATTTGTTATATTTTAATCCGTGCTTTGCACGGATTTTCTTTTTATTTTATTTCCCATTTGTTTTTTGTGTCGTATCCGGAGGGATTATGACATATTCACAATTTAAGAGTCAGTTAATTGAGACACTACAGCAGGACTTTTTTCCTGACGCTGAGATTATTATCAACCAGGTAAATAAAAATAACGGCATTTGTCTGGATGGTCTTGTTATAAAGGAAAAGGAAGGTAATATTTTTCCTACAATTTATTTGGAAAACTTTTACAAGGATTACAGCAACGGAGAAACCTTCGATGATGTAGTTAAAAAAATTGCTGATGTTCACAAATCGAATCGTGTTGACGATAATTTTGATGTTTCTGGATTTTTTGATTTTGACAAGGTCAAGGACCATATTATTTTTAGATTGGTCAACAGAGAAAAGAATCAGGAGCTTCTTGAGGGAATCCCCAGCAGGGAATATTTTGATTTAGTTATTATCTTTTATTATATTCTTCCTGAATCTATGGTAGAGGATGGAACTTGTACTATTTTGATTAGAAATGAGCATATCGCTAAATGGAATGTTACAGTGGATGAGCTAATGGAACTTGCAATAGAAAATACACCGAGAATTGAGGGCGTAAAAATACAAGGATTGCTCGAAACCGTTGCGTCATTAGTCGGTTCAGCTCAGGTAGATACGCTAGCCGATAATTCTGAAATGTATATGCCTACATATGTTGTGACAAATAATCATTTGATTAACGGTGCAGGAGTAATACTATATAAAGACACATTACCTTCTCTTGCTGCAAAGCTCAAGTCGGATTTATTTATTCTTCCATGTTCCGTACATGAGGTTATTGTACTTTGTGCAAATAATAGTGAGTTATCATGGATTGAGTACTTGAAAAATATGGTTTCAAAGGTTAATAAGACAGAACTTGAAGAAATAGATTATCTTTCAGATAATGTTTATATGTATTCTAGAGAAACAAGACAGCTTTCAGTATGTTAAAAAATACCCGCAGAAAATTTATTTCTGCGGGTATTTAAGTCTTTATTGTATATGCTGAGATTTAATAGGCCTTAAGTCGCTTCCAAAGTGTGGTGGTGTAGTCAAGGGTATCATCATCATATGCTTTATAAATATCGCATCTGTCAAGAGTCTCTTGTGATGGGAAGACTGTTTCATCAGATAGTGTTTCTTCATCCTCGTTTTGAGCAACAGTTAGATTTGGTGTTGCGTACCAGACATATTCGAAATTTTCTGTGGCAGCTTCTTCTTCGCACATGAAATCAATCCATTTCATTGCAGCGTCATAATGCTTGCAGGTGCGTGGAACAAACCAAGAATCAATCCACAGGTTACCGCCTTCCTCTGGAACAATATATGCCAAATCATCATTGTATTCCATCCCCATTGCAGCCTCTCCAGAGTAGCAGACAGCCATTGCTGCATCCTCTGATACCATACATTCATAGGTCTCATCCATTAGATAAGCATATACATGGGATTTTTCATCGCAGAGCATATCAAATGCTTCGTCAAGCTGTGTTGTATCGGTTGTATTGATATCATATCCAAGCATTTTCAGAGGAACCATAAATGCATCGCGTTGGGAATTAATCATTACGATTTGATTATCATAGTCTGAGTTCCACAGACAGTCCCAGGAACTGACAGTATCCTCATCAACCATGGTTGTGTTGTAGAGTATACCGACAGTACCGTAAAAATATGGAACGGTATATTTGTGATTAGGATCAAATGCTTCCGAGGCTTCTATTATTTCAGGATTAATATTTTTATAATTTTCGAGCGAATTATAATCTATTGGTATTAATTCGCCCTCTTCGCTAAGGGTTTGAATCATGTAATCACTGGTGCAAATGACATCATAGTTGATTGAGCCGGCTTTATATTTGGCATACATATCCTCAACTGATTCGTATTCCTCATATTTTACAGTAATACCGGTCTCTTCCTGAAAGCGCTTTAGTACATTGGAATCAATATATTTGCCATAGTTGAGCACAATCAGTGTATCTGAGCTTGCTGCATCATTGCCACATGCAGTAAATCCGATGGATGAGCCAAGTGCCAGAGAGGCTATTGCCAAAAAGCTAATTGTTCGTTTTTTAATCATTAAGCCTTGACCTCCTGATTATCGCCCTTGTAATTAATGAGGAATAACAAAACAAAGGCAAGTAAAAATAGGATAGTAGAGAGCGCATATAATTCTGGTTGGATGCCTTTTCTAAGCTCTGTATATAGCATCGTCGAAAGTGTATTTACGCCCGCACCCTTTGTGAAGTAGGTTATAGTAAAATCATCTAAAGACATGGTTAATGCCATTAAAAATCCTGAGAGAACGCCGGGAATAATTTCCGGCCAAACAACCTTATAAAAGGCATAGTGGGGAGTAGCACCCAAATCAAGTGCAGCCTCATAGCAACTGTCGGAGATTGATTGTAATCGTGGCAGTACATTGAAAATTACATATGGAACCGAAAAGGCAATGTGGGCAAGAACAACTGAAAATTCCCCTAGTGACGTAAACCTGGTGAATAATAACATCAGCGAAATACCTGTAACTATGTCTGCGTTTAAAAGAGGAATATTAGTCGCACCAAGCATTATTGCCTGATGATGCTTTTTCATGTGGTTAATTCCAATTGCGGCACTTGTGCCCAAAATAGTGGCAAGAATGCTGGAAGAAATCGTAATACGTAAGGTGGTCCACAAAGCATTCATAATAGTGTCGTTGCTTGGGAGATTGGCGTACCATTTGAGAGTAAAACCACCCCAGACCGTTCTTGACATTGAGTTGTTGAACGATAGTACTATAAGCACCAAAATTGGAGCGTATAAGAATAAAAATATCAGTGCAAGGTATAGGAAGGATATCCCTTTTTTTGCTTTTTTCATACAGGCATACCTCCGTTTGTTGATTCGTCGATTTTGTTCATAATCGACATTGAAACTATAACAAAAACCATAAGTATTACTGATAGACCAGAACCTAGATTCCAATTCCTTGCAAGGGTAAATTCCTGCTCAATTACGTTGCCGATTAGCAATACTTTACCTCCGCCCAATAGATTCGAGACTACAAAGGATGACAGCGCAGGAACAAATACCATGATTATACCGGATATAATACCATCCTTTGAAAGAGGGACTGTGATTTTCCAAAAAGTGGTTGTCCAATTTGCACCTAAATCTGCAGCTGCTTCAACAATATCGTCGCTGATTTTGGAAAGAGAATTATATATTGGCAAAATCATGTATGGAATAAAATCATAAACCATACCGAGTATAACTGCTGACTTGGTGTATAGAATATGTATAGTCGGCAGACCGATAGCGGAAAGCATACTGTTGAGCACACCGTTGTTTGAAAGTATATTTTGCCATGCCAGGATTCTAAGCATGAAATTCATCCACATAGGAAGAATAAATAAAAATACGACAAAGCTTTTGTTATTGATTTTGAGATTATGCAATATAAGTGCTACAGGGTATGCCAAAAGCAGACAAATAATTGTAGTAATCAGTGCCACCTCAATAGATAGCCACAGTGATTTGAGATGAACAGTGTCAATTATTGCTATCAAATTGGAAAGAGTAAAGGTACCGTTAGCAGTAGTTAGTGCATATCCGAGGATATAAAATAATGGAATAATGGTACATATCAAAATCCAAATGGCATATGGGGCAGCAAGAAAGCTTGTGCGAAGTCTGTTAGTCATCCTCCTTCATTACCTCCTCATCCTCTGATGCCGGTTTATTCATAATCTGAATATTGAATGGTATAACGGATAAAGAAACCTGTTGACCGATTTCGTAATACTTGGTTGTATGGACAAGCCATTCAAAATTACCGCATTGAACATCAAGCTCGTAGTGAACGCCCTTGAATAGACAGTCAGTAATCACACCATCCATGAATCCTTTTCCGGGAGCTTGCAGTTCAACATCCTCGGGACGAATAACAACATCGACAGGTGTCATGTTGCCGAATCCCTTGTCTACACATGGTACTTGTACTCCGAGAAATGATACCAGCTCATCCTTTATCATAATTCCTTCGATTATGTTTGATTCACCGATGAAGTCGGCGACAAATGCATTTTCCGGCTCATTATAGATATCCTCTGGAGTACCAATTTGCTGAATATATCCCTGATTCATTACGACGATGGTATCAGACATTGTCAGTGCTTCCTCCTGGTCATGAGTGACGTAAAGGAAGGTGATACCTAATTCCTGTTTGAGCTTCATTAGCTCGTATTGCATGCTTTGACGTAATTTAAGGTCCAAAGCACCAAGGGGTTCATCTAATAAAAGAACCTTTGGTTCATTGACAATTGCTCGTGCAATTGCGATACGCTGTTGCTGTCCGCCTGAGAGAGAATTTATGTCTCTGTTTTCAAAACCATCCAAATTGACGAGCTTGAGAGCATATTTAATCTTATCCTTAATGTAATCCTTTGATTTCTTTTGTATTTTGAGACCAAAGGCAATGTTTTCAGCTATTGTCATATGTGGGAATAATGCGTATTTTTGAAAAACAGTATTGATTGGACGCAGATTTGCAGGCAGAGCGGTGATGTCATTGTCATTTAAGAAAATACGTCCGCTATCGGGTTTTTCAAAACCACCAAGCAATCGAAGAGTGGTTGTCTTGCCACAGCCGGATGGACCCAGCAGTGTGACGAAGGTATTTTCTTTGATGTAAAGATGCAGCTCGTCAAGGACTAACTGCTTATCGTAGCTTTTTGATACGTGATCGAATTGAATAAATTCCAATTTATAGCATCCTCCTATTGATTAACGGTTATCACCTTTGGATAAAAGCTTTAACCTATAAAAAAAGCTCCGAATCAGACTCGAACTGACGACCCCCTCATTACGAGTGAGGTGCTCTACCAACTGAGCTATCGGAGCATATACCATTGGATAAATCCAATTATAATTATAAAATAAACAGGAGGGAGTAGGATATTTGTATCTCTATCCTGTTTAACGCGAATTTAAGTTTAATTTAACACAGGCAAAAAGTCAATTAAATGTTGTGATTTAATAAGGGAATATATATAATGATATAAGTGTCAGAAGAATCCGGAGGCTATATAATGGAGAAGAAATTATCAAAACCGAATATTAATCTCAAATCATTTTTTTCAAAGGAGAATATGCCGTTACTCAGTCTTATATGTTTTTGCATTTTGGCTGTAGTATTTATTATTGTTTCGCATGTGGCTTTTAGTATTTCTCTTATTGTTGCATGTGTTATGGTTATTCTAGAGACATTACTTGCAGCGTGTTTTAATAAGATACCGTTGTGGATTCACGGGCTTATTTTTATTGCGCAGATAGTAGCAGGGATTATTGCAAGTCAGGTTCCTTTTATGGTACTAATGGCTTTTGTTTATGTTGCAGCCATTGCGTTTTTATTTATATGGGAGCATCATGCCTAGAATTAATTATCAATTAGAATTAGACAATCTTATAGATACTTTTATTAAAGAAGGCCGTGTGCCTTCTTTATTGCTACATAGTTGTTGTGGACCATGCAGTAGCTATTGTATAGAGTATCTTTCTATGTATTTTAATATCACAGTTTTTTACTACAATCCTAATATTTATCCCGATGATGAATATTATCACAGGGTTAAGGAACAGCAGAGATTTATTAATGAATTTCCGGTGAAACATCCTGTATCGTTTATTGAAGGAGATTATGACAAGGATTCATTTTATAGTATAGCAAAGGGGTTGGAAAATGAACCTGAAAAGGGTTTACGCTGCTTGAAATGCTATGATTTGCGTCTGAGACGCACGGCTACTGTTGCAAAAGAAAAAGGGTTTGACTTTTTTGCTACAACACTTACAATATCTCCAATGAAAGATTCTCAGGTACTAAATGAGATAGGTTTTAAAATCGCCGATGAGTTGGGAGTGAATTGGCTGCCGTCGGATTTTAAAAAACGAAACGGCTACAAAAGGTCCACAGAATTATCCCGAGAGTACGATATGTATCGTCAGGATTATTGCGGTTGTGTATTCTCATTTAGAGAAAGACAAATACAAAAGGAAAATGCCACTGTCAATGCGGTGAAATAGACATGGCATCGAAAGGAGAACAAATGGCGCAGTTATGGGGAGGTAGATTTACAAAGTCTACCGATCAAATGGTTTATGATTTTAATGCTTCTATCAGCTTTGATCAGAAGTTGTTTGCTCAGGATTTAAAAGGAAGCAGGGCACATGTGAAAATGTTGGCATCTGTTGGTGTCATTACAGATTCTGAGCGTGATGAGATTTTAAGTGGTCTTGAATCTATAGAAAGAGATGTTGCCGAGGGAAGGCTTGCAATCACTTCAGAATATGAGGATATTCATTCTTTTGTTGAGGCTAATCTTATAGATAGAATAGGTGATGCCGGAAAGAAGCTTCATACCGGCAGGAGTCGAAATGATCAGGTTGCGTTGGATATGCGATTGTATACTCGTGATCAGGTTGACAGTACCAGTGAGGCGCTTATTCATCTATTGAATACCATTGTCACAATAATGGAGGATAATGTTGATACAATAATGCCAGGTTTTACCCATTTGCAAAAGGCACAGCCAATCACCCTTGCCCATCATATGGGAGCATATTTTGAAATGTTTAAAAGAGATGTGCTGAGACTGAGCGATATCAGGGAGAGAATGAATTATTGTCCGCTTGGTTCGGGGGCACTTGCCGGTACTACATATCCTTTAGATAGAAACATGACAGCAGAGCTATTGGAGTTTTATGGCCCCACGGCCAATTCTATGGATGGGGTTTCAGATAGGGATTATTTAATCGAATTTCTGTCGGCTCTTTGTACAATTCAGATGCATCTTTCGAGATTTTCTGAGGAGGTTATTATTTGGAATAGTAATGAATACAGATTCGTCGAGATTGATGATGGATTTTCTACGGGCAGCTCAATAATGCCACAGAAGAAAAACCCTGATATTGCAGAGCTTGTCAGAGGTAAGACCGGCAGAGTTTATGGGGCTCTTATGTCACTTCTAACTACAATGAAAGGCATTCCGCTTGCATATAATAAGGATATGCAGGAGGACAAAGAAATGGCATTTGATGCTATGAAGACTGTATTGGACTGTATCATTCTATTTGATGGAATGCTTGCAACAATGAAATTTAATAGAGATGTTATGGCTGCAAGCGCTAAAAATGGATTTACTAATGCGACCGATGCAGCAGATTATCTTGTTAATCATGGTGTGCCATTTAGAGATGCGCATGGCATAATTGGGCAGGTGGTGCTTTACTGTATTGACAAGGGCATTGCAATTGATGATATGTCGTTAGATGAACTCAAGACTATTTCTTCTGCGTTTGAGGCTGATATATATGATGCAATTTCTATGGAGACATGTGTTAATAAGCGCCTGACAATCGGGGCGCCGGGACACGATGCTATGATAAAAGAAATAGAAGACTGTAAAGAATTTTTGAAGAATAAATAAGTTGGTGATGCTTAAATTTCTCTTGCTTTTTTAAAATAGTTTAATTATAATCGTTTCTAGTGGCGCACAAATGTCCGCGAGAGAAAAACAGATACAAGGAGAAGTTTGTTATGAGCGAGAAGTTAAAGGTCGGTATTCTAGGTGGAACAGGTATGGTTGGACAGAGATTTATTTCTCTGCTTGAGAATCACCCATGGTTCGAGGTTACTACAATTGCTGCAAGTCCTAGAAGTGCTGGACTGAAGTATGTTGATGCGGTTGGCGACAGATGGAAGATGGATACTCCTATTCCGGAAGCTGTCAAAAATATTGTTGTAAAGAATGTCAATGAGGTTGACGAGGTAGCAAGGGAAGTAGATTTTGTCTTTTCGGCAGTTGATATGTCAAAGGATGAAATCAAGGCTATCGAGGAAGCTTATGCAAAGACTGAAACACCGGTTGTTTCGAATAATTCAGCACATAGATGGACTCCGGATGTTCCGATGGTAGTTCCTGAAATTAATCCACAGCACATGGAGGTTATCGAGTATCAGAGACAGAGACTTGGCACAACTAAAGGCTTTGTTGCGGTAAAGCCTAATTGTTCTATTCAGTCGTATGCTCCTGTACTCACAGCTTGGAAGGAATTTGAGCCATATGAGGTTGTTGTAACAACTTATCAGGCTATTTCTGGTGCCGGCAAGACATTTAAGGATTGGCCGGAGATGGAACACAATATTATTCCTTTTATTTCCGGTGAAGAAGAAAAGTCAGAAAAGGAACCTCTTCGTATCTGGGGCGAGATAAAGGATGGCGTTATTGTTCCTGTTGATGATGTCAAAATTACAAGTCAGTGTATTCGTGTTCCTGTATTAAATGGACATACAGCAGCAGCTTTTGTAAAGTTTAGAAAGTCTCCTACAAAGCAGCAGCTTGTAGATGCTATAAATAATTTTTCAGGAGTCCCACAGGAGCTTAATTTACCTTCTGCACCAAAGCAGTTTATTCGCTACATGGAAGAGGACAACAGACCACAGGTTGCACTTGATGTGGACTACGAAAATGGTATGGGTATCAATGTTGGTCGTCTTCGTGAGGATACAGTTTATGATTGGAAGTTTGTTGGACTTAGTCATAATACTGTCAGAGGCGCAGCAGGCGGTGCTGTTCTTTGTGCAGAGTTACTTAAGGCTCAGGGCTACATTACAGCTAAATAATTCACGGATTGTTTATAATTTGCACCCATTCTTATGCTACCATAAGAATGGGTTTTGTTTTTAAAGATGATATGCTGTGTTTTCTATAAATTGAAATATTTGCCAGTTGTAAGATGCATGTTTATGTTAATACTTTTGGGGAATTAGTATGAGTGTAACAACAAAGAAATTAATTGAAAATACCAAGCGGACAAAGGCCGCAAAGGTTACGGGTCTTGTTATATGGATATTTCTTACAATTGGGTGTTCTTATTTGGCATCGGTTGGATGGTCAAATTTTATTCCTAATGACGATAGCACAGAAATAATTATTCGTGTTGGTTTTATATTTTTCCCGTTTTTATTTTTGGGAGCTACTTATGGTTATTTACTTGCGATGTTTAGTTTCCTTTTATCGTTTTTTACGAGTCTTTATTTTGATATGCAAAATTCCTACTGCATGAGTATTTTAATGGTGGCAGCCATTATATTTTCCATGTTTTCTCAGTATTTTTATTTCTCGAATTTAAAAAAGACCTTTATTGCGGTTATTATAACAGATTTACTGATTTCTGTTACAGAGGTTTTATGCATCAATATTTTAAAGGAGAATGTTGATTTTTCTTTTGAAGCATTAACGGCGTACTATGGTTATAATTTTATAGCTGTATTGGGGTGTGGCTTAGTAATATATTTGTTATTTACCAAGACATCGGATAATTTTAAATCAATTTTTGATCTTGGAGTAGGATACACAAAAAAATATACTGAGAGCACTGTTGCAAAGCGAAGTCTTAGAAAAACCAAGGTCAGTATCAAGATTACATTTATTATTATCTTGGTTGAATTGTTGCTAGGAATTAGTGTTGCAGTATTTACCGTTGTACTATTTCCGGATATTACTAATATGATTACCGGAAGTATTCAAAATGATTCACAATTTGTTCCTATATTAGATGTTACCAAAAAGGAGCTCATCAATCAGATTAATAGTATTGACTATACGTATACATATCAGACGCTATATTTTGATATAAAGATGATTTTGTTAATGCTTTGTGTAGGTGTACCGATGGCAGCTATGTTTAATTTCTACGCGAAAATCAACATAGGAGCTCCCATTGGCGTTATGTCTGATTTTATGAATGACTTTGCTCATGCAAAAGATTGTGACAAGTCTTGTTATACAGAAAAAGTCGATGAGATAGAAATTAATAATGTAGATGAAATAGGTGTAATGTTTGAAGCTATTCGCTCGACTGTTTATGAGATGGATGCTTATGTAGAAAGACTCAAGGAGGAGCAGAAGTTAGAGAGTGAGCTGGAAATTGCCAGGCAGTCAAATGAGGCGAAGTCTGCATTTTTGTCTAATATGTCTCATGAAATCAGAACACCGATTAATGCAGTCCTTGGTATGAACGAAATGATATTACGAGAGAGTAACGAGGAGCAGATTCTTGAATATTCCAATAATATAAAGTCAGCAGGCAATTCTTTGCTTAGTCTTGTTAATGATATTCTTGATTTTTCTAAAATAGAAGCAGGTAAACTTGAAATATTGCCGGTACAGTATAATTTGGGCTCATTGATTAACGATTTGATTAATATGATTTCAACTAAAGCCCAGGAAAAAGGATTGGAACTGGATGTAAGTGTGGATGAACATATTCCGGCAGAATTAATTGGCGATGAAGTGCGTATAAAGCAGTGTGTTACAAATATATTGACAAATGCAGTTAAATATACGGAAACAGGCAAAATAACCATGGCTGTTACATATTCTGTGATAAATGATATTGAGATATCATTGGGATTTCAAGTTGTTGATACAGGAATAGGAATAAAGGAAGAGGATTTAGAAAAGCTATTTTCACCCTTTGAAAGAATTGAAGAAATCAGAAACAGAACAATTGAAGGAACCGGCCTTGGCATGAGTATTGTCAAGAAGTTGCTAGCCTTAATGAATACGAAGTTAATTGTTAAGAGTGAATATGGCAAAGGCTCTGATTTTTCTTTTGAAATCAAACAACAGGTATTTTCATGGGACGAAATAGGTGATTTCAAGAAAAAATATAAAGATTATATTCATACCTCGAAGAAATATTATCAAAAATTACAGGCGCCTGATGCTAGAATATTGGTTGTTGATGATACCGAGATGAATCTTGTTGTTATGAAGAGTCTTTTAAAACAGACTCAGATAAAGATTGATACAGCTATGAGTGGGTATGAGACTCTTGATATGGTTAGGGAGAATGTGTATGACATGATTTTCCTTGATCACAGAATGCCTAATATGGATGGTATTGAGACTTTTGAGGCAATGAAGACCTTGGAAGGAAATTTGAATTGCTATGTCCCTATAATTGCCCTTACTGCGAATGCAGTTTCAGGAGCAAAGGAGGAATATATTGCTCATGGATTTACTGATTATTTGTCAAAGCCGGTAAATGGTGTTTTGCTTGAGGAAATGCTAATTCACTATTTGCCTCCAGAGCATGTTAAATCTGTTTCGATATACAATGGTAAGGACAGTTATGTTTCGAGTCTGTGTGATTCTGTACCGAAGGATAGTTTTTTAAATGATATTTCGGATATAAATTTGGAAGAGGGCTTAAAAAACTGTGGAGGAGCTGAGTCCATGGAAAAGGTGGTGAAAAATTTCTATAACGATATAGAAATAAAGGCACAGGCGATAGAAGATTATCTTAGAGAAAATGATCTGCGCAATTATACTGTTTTGGTTCATGCATTAAAAAGCTCAGCGAGACTTATAGGCGCAGAGATGCTTTCAGAAATGGCAGCAGATCTTGAGGATAGAGGGAATAAAAATGATATTGAGTCTATAAAAGAAAAGACACCTATACTTCTTGAAAAATATCGTAGTCTAAGGAAAAGTCTGTCAGCCTGCCAGAAGAAAGAAGCGCAACTTCCTTTGATTGAGGAAAATAAATTACTTGAGGCATTTAACAATATTAATGAATTAGCGCAGGTCTATGATTATGAAACAATTGAAGACATTATAGGTATGCTTGATGACTATTCAATACCCGAGACATTTGCGCCTAAATACGAGTCTTTAAAAAAATGTGTAATGGCGGTCGACAGAGAAGGCATCATACAATTGACGTCAATGAAATAAAATCTAAATAAAATTCTTTTTTAGTGTAGTCTGCTAAAGTGAAATGTGTTATTATAGTAGCCGACAACGTAAATAGGCAAAATTTTATTATTCGGGAGAAATGTTATGGTTACTAGGACAAATGAGTTAAAGAAACTCGAATCTATTTATCAGTCAAGTGATAACAATTTTATTCTTTTGTATGGCAGGATTGGATGCTCCATGGAGAGTCTTTTGGACGCATTCACAACCGGCAAGCCATACTTCTATTACAAGAGCAGACAGTGCTCTGATGCCAAGCAGCTACAGTATCTTAGTGAGCAGATATGTACAGCCTATGACAGGTCTGTGGCTTGCGAGAGCTTTGACGAGTGTTTCAAAAGCTTTCGCTCTAAGGATGGCTCCAAGCTTGTTGTTATTATCGACGCGGCACAGCATGCTATAAAAAAGTCAAATGATTTATTCTCATCTTTAATTAAATTAAAAAATAAAAAGCTATATCCTGGCAAGGTAATGATAATCGTTGCCAGCGATTCTATTGTCTGGTCTGAGAATAACTTTAAGGATATCGCAGATACCAAGTTTTCAAGTGTGGATGAGACTGTCAAGCTAGAGAATTTATCATTTCTTGATATAGTCAGGGCCTTTCCGGATTATTCAGTTGCTCAGTGCGTCAGCACTTATGGAATAATTGGTGGTGTATCTGATTATCTTGACAGATGGAATGGTAAGAAAAGTATTAAGGCTAATGTTTGTGAGAATATTTTGGCTAGTACAGGATTTTTATATTCCGCGGCAGAGGGATATATCGCTACGGAATTGAGAGAGTTATCATGCTACAATACAATTCTAGGCTCAATAGCATCAGGTAATGAAAAGCTCAATGATTTGTTTGCAGATACTGGTTATTCCAGAGCCAAGATTTCTGTTTACATCAAGAATCTTTCGGCATTTGATGTTGTAGACAAGGCGGTTTCTTTTGAGACGGGCGGCTGGGATAATACCAAAAAGGGTGTTTATCGCATTTCTGATCCATATATAAATTTTTGGTTTACTTTTGTATATCCGCATTTATCAGAGCTTGTTTCATATACTCCCGAGGCGTTCTATGATAAATATATTGCACCATATTTAGATGAGTATCTACAGATATACTTTGTTAATGTATGTAGAGAATATTTGCATTTGCTTAATATGGTAGGTCAACTTCCAATCAAGCTTGTTAAAATTGGCACATGGATTGGAAAAGAGAGTACCATTGATGTAATCGGTCAAAGCAGCAATCGTGAGAATGTTGTAGGTATTTGCAATTGGGCAGACAAGTCTATGTCTTTTGATAGATACGAGGAGCTGCAGGAATCGATGAAAAAAGCCAGAATTTCTGCCAATACTATATTCCTTTTTTCTGCAACAAAATTTGATAACAAGTTGGTAGAATTATCAAAAGAAAATAAATCAGTTGTCTTAGTTGATATGACTGAGCTATAATTAAATAGAACTAAATTTGAGAAGCCTTTGCGGAAAAACTGCAAGGGCTTCCATATTTTTGCTCAGAATTATTTTGTTAATTCTGGAATATATTTTTTAAAGGGAGTTTGGAATTTGGGTAAAAAACTGATAATAACAGAGAAACCATCTGTGGCAAGAGATTATGCCAGAGTACTTCGTGTCAGTGGCAATCAAAGAGGCTATATAGAGAATGATACATACGTAATTAGTTGGTGCTACGGTCATTTAGTTCAGATGGTTTATCCTGAGGAATATGATATTAAATATAAATCATGGAATTTGGATGACCTACCATTTCTTCCTAAGGAGTATAAATACGGTGTTGTAGAATCAGCAAAGGAACAATATGCGGTTGTGAATAATCTTTTGCACAGGGATGATATAGACACTGTATATTGGGCCGGTGACTCTGGAAAAGAAGGACAGACTATTGAGGAAAATATCAGAAATTACGGTGGCGTCCGAGATGGTATGAAGGAGCTGCGAGTGTGGATTGATTCGCAGACCGATGAAGAAATTCTCCATGGTATAAAAGATGCCAAGCCCATGAGTGATTATGCCAAATTGGGTGCGTCAGGTATTATGCGAACAATTGAGGACTATAGTCTTGGAATTAATTTTTCACGTGTCCTGTCTGTTAAATACGGCAAGCTGATAAATGATGCCGCAGCGACTACCAGTTATTCAGCTATAGCGATAGGCCGTGTTATGACATGTGTTCTTGGAATGGTGGTAGAAAAAGAGCGCGAGATTCGTAATTTTAATGAGGATCCTTTTTTTAAAGTTATTGCCAAGATGACAGATGCCGGTTTTCCTACAGAATGGAAGGCAGTAGATGGATCGAGATACTTTGAATCTCCGTTATTGTATGGAGACAAGGGGAATGGCTTTAAAGAAAGGCAAAATGCAGAGAAATTAATTCAAGAGTTAACTAATAAAGCGGCGGCAATTTTTGATAAGGATAGTAGTATTTCTAAGAAGCGGGCGCCATTATTATTTAATTTAGCAGAGCTTCAGTCGGAATGTGCCAAGAGATTTAAAATTTCTCCTGCCCAGACGCTTGATATTATTCAGGATCTTTATGAGAAGAAATATACGACGTATCCTCGTACTGATGCAAGGGTCTTGACGACGGCTATTGCAAAGGAAATCAATAAAAATCTTAACAAATTACAATCCTATGGACCTACATCCAAGTACGTTCATGAGATTCTTGGTGAAAAGAAATATATTGGGCTTGAGAAAACATCTTATACTGATGACAGCAAGGTTACAGACCATTATGCTATTATTCCTACCGGGCAGTGTAATGGAATAGAGAAGCTGCCGCCGTTGAGTCAGCGAGTATATGACTTGATAGTGAGGCGTTTTCTTTCGATTTTTTATCCGCCGGCAGAGTACAAAAATGTAAAGCTTACTATAGAAATTGACAATGAGAAATTTTTTGCGGGCGCAAAATTGCTTGTCAAACCGGGATATTTAGAGATAGCCGGTATTCCTAAATCAAAAGACAAATCATCGGAGGATGATACTGATACAGCTGAGCCGCAGGACAAGGAAGATGATTTTTCCAAGGAGCAATTTATAGATTTTGTTGAGAGTGTAAATATTGGTGATGAGATTGATATCTTGGAATTCAAACTAAAAGAAGGAAAAACATCTCCACCCAAAAGATATACCTCCGGGTCATTGATTCTTGCTATGGAAAATGCCGGAAAGCTTATCGAGGATGAGGAGTTGCGTGAGCAGATCAAAACAACAGGTATTGGTACGTCTGCTACCAGAGGTGAGATTTTAGATAAGCTTGTCAGGATACATTACCTCAATCAAAATAATAAAACTCAGGTAATTACTCCTGAAAAATTAGGAGAAATGATTTATGAGGTTGTACTTTTAACAACTCCTTCACTTTTAAAACCTGAAAAGACTGCTCAGTGGGAGCAGGGACTTGAGGGTATCATTAATGGCTCGGTTGAGTTTGCGGATTATCGAAGTGAGTTGGAGGAGTATATTCGCACAGAGACTCAAAACATGATTGATTCAGACTTGACTCAAAAGATAGCCATGAATATCAATCAGTTTACCGGTAAAGAGTCTAAAGGCATTGCAACCAGAAAGCCGTTAGGAATAAAATGCCCCGCTTGCGGAGGAGAACTTACAACAACATCATTCGGGTATGGCTGCAGCAACTACAGTAATGAAGAAATTAAATGTAAATTTAGTTTAGGCCAGATAGCCGGAGTTGACGTTTCTGAAGAGCAGTTTATTAAATTGATTCAGGAAGGGAAGACTGATCTGATAGAAGGTTTTAAAAGCAAAGCGAATAAGCCGTTTAAATCAGTTCTTAAACTCGAAAAAGGTGAGACTGGTGAATATAATGTTGTGTTTGATTTTTCGGAGACTCCTACGGAATATGTAGAAGGATTGAGTTGTCCTGTGTGCGGAGGACGTATTGCTCAGACAGGGTATGGATTTGCCTGCGAGCATCGCTTTCAGCAAGAGAATCAATGTTATTTTTCTGTTGGTGAAATTGCAGGACGCAAATTGTCTTGTGATGAGCTGACAACGCTTTTACAAACGGGATATACTGACGTATTATCAGGGTTCAAGTCCAAAACTAATCAAAAATTTAGTGCCAGAATCAGACTTAAAGAGGGGGAAGATGGCAGAAAGATTTTGGCGTTTGATTTTGATGGCATTGAAAGAGAAAAGCTTGAGGGAGCGAGATGCCCTGATTGCGGTGGTGATTTGGTAAAGACTTCGTTTGGTTATGGTTGTAGTAATTACAATAAAGATGAACCTGAAAAGGGTTGTAGATTTAATATCGGAAAAATTGCTGGCAAACAGTTGTCTAAAAATGATCTCATAAAGCTTCTTTCTGATGGGAAAACTGATACAGTTAGAGGATTTAAAGGCAAATCGGGCAAAAAGTTTGATGCTGTACTTGTGCTTAGAAAAAATGACGAGGGCAAGACAGAAATTGCATTTGATTTTGACAATGTAGAGGCTAAAGAAGTAAAAGATGTTGTATGTCCTATGTGTGGTGGCAAAATTATTGTGACCTCATTCGGCTATGGCTGTAGTAATTATAATCGGGATGATCCCGACAATTCCTGTAGATTTAATATAGGTCAGATTGCCGGAATTAAATTAAAAGAGGCTCAGGTTAAGGAACTATTATCAAATGGTGTTACATCTTTGATTAGTGGTTTCAAGTCCAAAAAGGGTACTAAGTTTGATGCCAAGCTTTCTTTGGGACGAGATGATGAGGGTAAGGTGACCGGTATCAAATTTGTCTTTGAGGATAATGAAAAGGAAATCCCAAAGCTAAAATGTCCAAAGTGCGGCGAGCCTATCATTAAAACTCATTATGGGTATAGATGTAAAAATAATATTAGAGATAATGTAGATAGCTGTCCATTTTTCGTCGGAAAGATTGCAGGAGTGGATATAGATGAGGAGCAATTTACAAAGCTAATTAATGAAAAGCGTACCGATGTAATTACCGGCTTTTTGAGCAAAAAAGGATTGTATTTTGATGCCAGAATAAAACTCGACGAAAATTGTAAGACGGTATTTGAATTTGAAAATTATTCTTAGGAGGAAACATAAATGGAACAGGCGAAAATTAAATCTATGTATAATTTAAAAGAGACGATAGCAAAGGAGCTTTTTAATGGCAAGGAGTATCCATGGGAAGCATTACCTGATATTTCTGAGTTTATAAAGAAACTTGGTCCTACACTTGATCCGGAGAAATTTGAGCAAAGAGGCGAGGATATCTGGGTTGCAAAGTCTGCAACGGTTTTTGACTCAGCATATTTACACGGACCACTTATAATCGACGAGGAAGCAGAGGTACGCCAATGTGCTTTTATTAGAGGCTCAGCTATCGTTGGAAAGAATTGTGTTGTTGGTAATTCGACAGAATTAAAGAATGTAGTTTTGTTTAATAATGTTCAGGTGCCACATTATAATTATGTAGGTGATTCAATTCTTGGATATAAATCACACATGGGCGCCGGTTCGATAACATCTAATGTCAAGTCTGACAAGACTCTTGTCGTTGTAAAAGCACGAGATGGGGAGGAAATTAAAACCGGATTAAAGAAATTTGGAGCAATGCTTGGTGATAATGTGGAGGTAGGCTGCAACTCAGTACTTAATCCAGGTACCGTAGTTTGCCCTCGCTCAAATATTTATCCATTATCTCCGGTACGTGGAGTAGTGGAGCCTGATAGCATCTTCAAAAGCCAGAATAATATTGTTAAGAAGCAGACTCTGGCGGAGTAGTATTAGCTATTTCCCGTGACAATATTTTTTAGGTATGTACCAGAAATACATTTCTCTTTTGAGGAAGAGATGTAGTCTGTAATTGGATTATTTTTCCGGATTTTATTGTATCTTTCACATACAAATCCGGAATGAATCCAATACCTAGATGACTTTCTACTAATGTTTGAACAAGTCCAATATGAGGAACTGTATATTGAGGAGTTAAAATTACCCCCTCTGATAAAAACCATTTTTGTAAAAATTCTAACACGCTATTTTCTTTTGATACTGAAATCAATGGATAGTTTGCTAAATCTCTAATTGTAAGTATTTCTTTATCTGCAAGTTTTTCCTTAAAATAATTTCTTGATGCTATAGCTATATCTTGAAATTCTCCAATTTTATTTAGTTTAAATTCATTTGGTAGATCTTCTGGAATTGGATCAACCATAAAAGCCTCTGAAATTGATTCTTCTTTTAATAATTTACATAATTCTGAAGTGGTCGTACCTCGTAGTGTTAATCTATATTCTGGATTTTCTTCAGACCACGATTTAATATATTCCGGTAAATAGTATCTGATGGAAGTTTCTGTTGCTCCAATTATTTTTTCCTTTTGTCTCTGGGTGAGAATGTTTGTGATATTTTGTTCTCCCTTTTGAAGCTGAGTAAATGCATCCCGGACCCTAGGATAAAGTTCCTCCCCCATTGGTGTAAGAACACTTTTTCTGGGGTATCGTATAAAAAGCTGGCAGTCAAGTTCGTCTTCCAATTTCTTTATTGATTGGCTTACTGCTGATTGAGTCAGATTCAGTTTTTTTGCGGCAGCAGAAAAACTCCCTAAATTTGCTACATAGAAAAAGGTTTTATAGTATTCAAGGTTTGAAATCATAGGCTCTCCTGATATATAAGCTAAACTAATGTTTCTATAAGAATTATTAATTTGAATTATAATAACTCTGTGTATATAATTCAAGCAAAAGGAGGCAAAATGTAATGCAACTGGTAATAATTATCTTGCGTCAAATTCTGACCATGGCCTTATATATGCTGACTGGTTTTTTACTATATAAAACTCAAAAGATATCTGATCAGGGGAGCAAATCAATTGCTAATATTTTGGTTTGGTTGGTTATACCATTTACAATAATAAACAGCTTTAGGGTGGATTATTCCGGTGAGCAGTTAATAAGATTTCTCGTTAGCTTTGTCGTTGGCCTATTGGCAATAATAATCTCTATGATTGTTTCGAGGATTATTTTCGGGAGTGATCCTATAAATTGCTTCGGAGCATCTTTTTCCAATGCCGGATTTATTGGTATACCGTTAATTCAAGAAAGTCTTGGGGATTCAGCTGTATTTTTGATTGTTGGTATGATTGTTGGATTGAATATTCTACAATGGACTTATGGAATTGGTTTACTGGTGGGGAATAGTCAAAAATTAGACTTAAAGCATATGTTTCTAAACCCAATTGTAATAGGTTCGTTAATTGGTTTTGTGATATTTCTATGTGGTAGGGGAGACAATCTTCCATCGGTAATAGGCAATTTTATTAGTGGTGTCGCTACATTGAATGCACCACTTGCTATGTTGGTTTTAGGAGTATATTTAGGAAAGACTTCTATAAAGAGTCTTTTTATAACTAAAAAGCTTTATTTTGTCAGTATGGTGAGATTGTTATTAATACCTGTTATTACTATTGCTGTTTTAAATTTGTTGCCAATAGATAATACATTAAAGATGGCAATTCTTATTGCTGCATCTGCTCCGGCAGGAGCTAATGTGGCGGTTTATTCCCAGGTATATGATAATGATTATCCATATGCGTGCATGGTAGTTGCACATAGTTCAATTTTTTCTATTATTACATTACCTTTAATGATTTTAATTTTTTTGAGTTTTTGTGGCTAGTGTGCCTTGTTAATCATAATTTTACTTAAAAAATGATTGACATAGGTAATTACATCATACGCAGAAAGCAGTATTTTGAAAAGGAGATTCTAAAATGACAGATGAAGAATTAATGAAGAAATATCCACTTGATATGATTTTACATTTTCCTCCGATTAAGGAGATTTTCGTAAAATATATACCTCAGCTTTTAACACAGGATTTTGTGATAAATCTACCTAACGAAATTACATTTTCATATTTAATTTCTGAAAAGGGGGTTTCTGAGCATGCATGTAATCAGATATTAGAAGAAAAAAGAATATTTGATAAGGAATTTAGATTATTACAGGAAAAAGAGGCTGTAGAATTTGGCGTTCCGTTCGATTTGAATGATATGTGTCATAAATGGTCAAACACAGACGAAAAAATACAGGAAGCCTGTGTTAGCAGAATAGAGGAAATTTATTCCGGTAGAAAAGGTGAAATTATTTTTTACGGTCCTTCAAATATACAGATGTGGTATTCATTGGAAAAGGATATGCTTCCATATAAAGCTCAAAATCACGGAATGGGAGGATGCATAGATTCTGAGATGATAAAATATGCACCGCGAATGTTGTATGCTTTTGATCCCGACATTGTTTTCTTTCAGACAGGCTCAAATGATTTAGCGATTGGTATTTCACTTGAAGAGATTATCGAGAAAAAAAGGAAGATGTACTCTTTGTTTTTAGAGAATATGCCTCAGGCAAAATTGGTTATTATGTCGGGTCTTCCTTTACCGGGAAGAATGGAGTTTTGGGAATCTACAGAAATTATCAATAATAAGTTAAAAGAAATGTGCGATAGTACAGATCGACTATATTTTATGGATGCGACTGATTCTTTTTTACATGATAGGGGCGACGATGAATTCGAATTGAATGGGAAATATTTTCTCCCTGAATATTTTCGCAAAGATATGTTGCATTTGAATAAGAGAGGGCATGATATTTGGACAGCAAAAATTAAAGAATTCATAAAACAAATAGAATAGATTTTTGGAGAAATTTTAGAGCTGCCGGTATTACACCTGCAGCTCCTTTTTTTGAATTTTATTTACGAAAAGAAATTATTTTGTTTTAAAACTTTAAGTTCATAATCCTGATAGTTTTGAATTTCGTTGTCTAATTTTTCGTAATCCTTTGCAGCCATATAGCTTGTGATGTGTCGATAATAATTGATGTGTTTCCTCTCTTTTTGAACTGAAAGCAATTTTGTGAAGGTGCTTATATATAATCCTTCAAAACCATTTGTTATCATCGGATAGACAATGTTTTTTGATTTAATACTGACATATCTTACAGCTGAGAATATTAGATTAGCTTCCTCGGATATTGATGAGCATTTTTCCAGTTTATCTAAATTATCATTGAGGTCTTTATAGTCTGACTCTTCCATGTTTTCAGCAGCCAATTTAAAAAAAGTTTTTTCATTTGATAATCGAAATCTAAACATGTCCCGGATAGTGGAAGAGGGGAGGTGCTTTTTGCTGTAATTAACCAATGAGGCGAGTGCTTCAAGACCGCCGTCGTGCAAACAATCTACTACAAAGGTTCCTTTTCTTGGAACTATTTTAAGTAATCCTCGACCAGCAAGTACAGATATTCCTGTATTTACAATTGTCTGGCTTATATTCATTGTCTTTGCCAGCTCACGTTGAGGAGGTAATCTGTCGCCGGGCTTCAGTTCACCTTTGAATATTTTGTCTTCTAAATCATCTATAAATAATTCGGTCAATGATGGTGCGTCTATTGGCTGAAAATCCATAAGTGTTCCTCCGTTAATAAATTGTGACTGTGAATAGTCACAAAAGCATTTTATCATATTTGTTAAAAAATTGTCTAAGTAAGTGTTGACTAACTCTATATGCAGATTATATGATTTTATTATAGTATTGTGATGCATCACAATGCAAGTGGTGCGATATGTAAAAGGAGATAAATTATGGCAGTAAATGAAAGATTGATTACGGTCCTTGAGCACATGGATGGAAAGGGCTCTAAATTTGATGAGAACCATCCTCTGTATATTCTCATGGAGAAGTTGCTTAGTGAGGAACAGATTGATGTCCTTTTGTCTATGGACATGCGAGTTTTAATTTCTCTGGAGGATCTAACCGCTAGGTGCGGCAAGCCAATCGATGATGTTCAGCGTATACTTGATGAAATGAGAATGATTGGTGTTGTTGAGGACAAAATCAGAGATGGTAAGCGCCTTTGGGAATTCAAGGTTGTAATTCCTGGTATGGCAGAGAATGTCGTCCTTAATAAAGAAAACTTTGCTAAATATGGTCCTGAAATTGCAAAGATGTTTAGGACAGTTTCATTGTTCCCTAAGGAAATTATGCCAATGATGCCTGTTGGTGGAGGTGGAGTAGCGATGCATGTTATTCCAATTGAAAAGGCAATTCCTGCAGGTACAAAGCTTGTTAATCATGACCAGATTTCATATTGGCTCAAGAAATATGATTGGATTTCAGTTCAGGATTGTCAATGTCGTACCATCATGAAGGAAATGGGCGAGTGGTGCGGACATACTATCAAGGATAGATGCTTCTATGTAGGCGATGCTGCAAGAAATATTGTCGAGACAGGTAGAGGCCGTCGTGTTACCTATGATGAGGCTATGAAGATTATGGAAGAGGCTGAGGCAGAAGGATGTATGCATCAGTGCTCAAATCTTGATGGCGAAGATGAAATCTTTACAATCTGCAACTGCTGCGGATGCGGTTGTAACTCACTAAAGAACCCATTCTACTACAGAATGCCTAATGCAAACCGTTCAAACTTCCTTGCCGAGGTAGATCCTACTAAGTGCGCTGCCTGTGGTGAGTGCGTAGAATACTGTCCTGCAAATGCTATTCAGATGTCAGAGAGCTTCTGCAAGAAGACTCCTATTCCTGAGCTTGAGACTCGTGAATTGACATACGAAGAGTATCTTACAGGTGAATATTTCAACACAACATTTAGAAAAGAAAGAACCTATGTCACAGAGGCCGGCACAGCACCATGTAAAGTTAAGTGCCCTGCTCATATTGCTGTTCAGGCTTATATCCGTTTGGCTTCTCAGGGCAAGTACAGAGACGCTTTAGAATTAATTAAGAAAGAAAATCCTTTCCCTGCTGTTTGTGGTAGAGTTTGTCCTCATTACTGCGAAGGTGAGTGTACAAGAGGAATGCTTGATGAGGCTGTTTCTATTGATGAAATAAAGAAGTTCATCGCAGAGCAGGAGCTTAATGATGAGCATAGATTTGTTCCGACAAAGATTAGAGATAATAAGGATACTCATATTGCAATTGTTGGTTCAGGTCCTGCAGGTCTTTCTTGCGCATATTACCTTTCAGTGCTTGGATACTCAGTTACAGTATTTGAGAAACAGAATGTACTCGGCGGTATGATGAAGCTCGGAATTCCTTCATTTAGATTAGAGAAAGATGTTGTTGATGCTGAAATCGAAATTCTCAAGGATATGGGCGTTGAGTTCAAGACTGGCGTTGAGGTTGGTAAGGATATTACTATCAGATACTTACGTTATCATGGTTACAAGGCAATTTATCTTGCTATCGGTGCACAGAAGGGCAGAATGCTTGGTATTCCGGGAGAGGATGCTGATGGTGTAATCACAGGTGTCGACTTCCTAAGAAGTATCAATCTTGGCGAGAAGGTTTCACTCAAGGGTAATGTTGTAGTTATCGGTGGTGGTAATGTTGCTATCGATGTGGCTCGTTCTGCAGTTCGAGTAAATGAAGGCACAGTTGGTCTTTATTGTCTTGAGCAGAGAGATGAAATGCCGGCACTTCCTGATGAGCAGGAAGAAGCTATGGAAGAGGGAATTACTCTTAATAATGGCTGGGGACCAAAGCAGGTTATTGTTGAAAATGGCAAGGTGACAGGTGTTGAGTTCAAGAAGTGTACTTCTGTTAAGGATAGTGATGGAAGATTTAATCCTCAGTATGATGAGAATGATACAATCATTGTTCCTGCTGATACGGTTCTCCTTTCTGTAGGACAGGCTATCGATTGGGGCAATATGCTTGATATGACATTGGTTAAGACTGGTCGTGGTAATAGTGCTCTTGCCGATGCCAGAACATATCAGACAGATGATCCTGATATCTTCGTTGGTGGTGATGTATACACCGGTCCTAAGTTTGCTATTGATGCTATTGCAGCCGGCAAGATTGCAGCAAATTATATTAGCCACTATGTTCAGCCGGGACAGGATATGGAGACCGGTATCTGGACAAGAAACTTCGAGGCTATTGATAAGGAAGATGCTATTATTGGCGATTATGATGGCACACCACGTCAGCGCATCATCAAGGACGAGTCAAAGAAGATGACATTCAAGGATGATCGTAAGGTATTTACAGAGGAACAGATTAAAAAAGAGACAGCAAGATGCTTAGGCTGTGGTGTCAGCGTAGTTAATCAGAATCTCTGTATCGGTTGTGGTCTTTGTACTACAAAGTGTAAGTTTGACGCTATTCATATTTCTAAGGAGTTCGATTGCCATTTCGATGGATATGCTGAGAACTTTAAGAATCAGTTGGATCCTGATTTCAAGCTTACATTAAAGAGCAATGGTGAGATTATCAGAGAGCATGTAGAGAAGTAATTTAGATGGATTTATTGACCTGGGATTATTACATAAAATAATCCCGGGTCGCATGTTCCGTTTTGTATTTGTAAGGAGTTGTAGAATGCATGAATTAGGTATTTTGGTAAATGTTGTCAGAAATGTGCAAAGCGTTGCCCAAGAGAATAATGTTTCAAAGGTAGAGAAAATTGTTCTTGAAGTAGGCGAAGCCTGTGGTGTTATTCCTGATTATATGCAAAAGCAGTTTCCTATAGCTTTAGCAATTCTTAACAATCCGATTTTTAATGATTGTACTCTCGATATAAAGATGATTAATGCCAAGGGAGTATGCCAAAGTTGTAAAAAGATGTTTTGGCTAAAACCAAACAAAGGTATCTGTCCCTATTGTGGTTCTGATGATTTTATTACTAATAAAGGAACTGAATTACTTATCAAGGAAATAGTAGCCTGTTAGTGCTTTTTCCTTGAGAATAGAGGTTTTGCAAGCCGGTGGAACATCGTTTCGCCGGCTATTGTGATTTATGAATGATAATAATTGCTAAAAAATTAACAAAAATACAAAAGAGGACTTTACTAAATCGTTTTAAAGTGAGAAAATATTATCATTAACGCGACTATGCGTTGAATAAATATGTCAATAATGTAAGTAGCAATTACATTTTTGGTATCATATTGAACGAAGAAAGGAGTTCTACAATGATTTACACAAAAGAAGTAGAAAACATGTGTCCTGTAGCAAAGGGCGCAAAGCATGAACCAGCTCCTATCCCTGAGGAGGGAAAATGGGTAAACGCTAAGCAGATTTCTGATATTAGCGGTTTTACACATGGTGTTGGCTGGTGTGCTCCACAGCAGGGTGCCTGCAAGTTATCTTTAAATGTCAAGGAAGGCATTATCGAGGAGGCTCTTATTGAGACTATCGGTTGCTCAGGTATGACACATTCTGCAGCTATGGCAGCAGAGATTCTTCAGGGAAAGACAATCCTTGAGGCACTTAACACAGACCTTGTTTGTGATGCTATTAACACAGCTATGAGAGAGCTTTTCCTTCAGATCGTATACGGTCGTACACAGTCTGCATTCTCTGATGATGGACTTGCTGTAGGTGCCGGTCTTGAGGATCTTGGAAAGGGTCTTCGTTCACAGGTTGGTACTATGTACGCAACAAAGGAAAAGGGCGTTCGTTACCTTGAGATGGCAGAAGGTTACGTTACAGGTATCGCTCTTGACGCTGATAACGAGGTTATTGGTTATCAGTTTGTTTCTCTTGGAAAAATGACTGACTTCATCAAAAAGGGTGATGATCCAAACACAGCATGGGAAAAGGCTAAGGGCCAGTATGGTCGTGTAGATGATGCTGTAAAGATTATCGATCCACGTCAGGAATAATTAGAAAGGAGAAACAAAAATGGCTTTATTTGAATCATATGAAAGAAGAATTGACCAGATTAATGCAGTTCTTAATCAGTATGGAATCAGCTCAATTGAAGAAGCTGAGAAGATTACAAGGGACGCTGGTCTTGATGTATACGAGCAGGTAAAGAAGATTCAGCCTATCTGCTTCGAGAATGCTTGCTGGGCTTACACTGTAGGCGCTGCAATTGCTATTAAGAAAAATTGCCGCAAGGCTTCAGAGGCTGCAGCTGCTATCGGAGAGGGACTTCAGTCTTTCTGTATCCCGGGTTCAGTTGCTGATCACCGTAAGGTAGGTCTTGGCCATGGTAATCTTGGCAAGATGCTCCTTGAGGAGGAGACAGAGTGCTTCTGTTTCTTAGCAGGACATGAGTCATTTGCAGCAGCAGAGGGCGCTATTGGCATCGCTGAGAAGGCTAACAAGGTACGTCAGAAGCCTCTTCGCGTTATTCTTAATGGTCTTGGAAAGGATGCTGCACAGATTATTTCTCGTATCAATGGCTTTACTTTTGTAGAGACAAAGTACGATTACAAGGCAGCAAAGCTTAACATTGTTTCTGAGAAGGCATACTCTAATGGCCTTCGTGCAACAGTTAAGTGCTATGGTGCTGATGATGTTCAGGAAGGTGTTGCTATCATGCATCACGAGAATGTAGGTGTTTCTATTACAGGTAACTCTACAAACCCAACACGTTTCCAGCATCCAGTAGCAGGTACATACAAGAAGGAGTGTAACGAGCTTGGTAAGAAGTATTTCTCAGTTGCTTCAGGCGGTGGTACAGGACGTACACTTCACCCTGATAATATGGCAGCCGGTCCTGCTTCATATGGTATGACTGATACTATGGGTCGTATGCATTCAGATGCTCAGTTCGCTGGTTCTTCATCAGTTCCTGCACACGTTGAGATGATGGGACTTATCGGTATGGGTAACAACCCAATGGTTGGCGCTACAGTTGCTGTAGCCGTTTCTGTTGAGGAAGCAGCCAAAGCAGGTAAGTTTTAGTATACATTTTTGGGGAAGCTGCAAGCTTTCACAAAATTGTACTGGAGGGCTCAAATCTCCGAAGGAGATTTTTTACAGATGAGCCCGACTGTCCTTGTTTTATTGCCGAAGGCAATTATAGATGGGCAGCGCTTTCCCGTGAGGAGGGGCCCAGCTATGCTGGGAAGAACCTACCCTTGCAATATTCAGAGCTCTTGGTATATCCAAGAGCTCTTTTTTACTATATAGGAAATTCCTTTGGAATATCCTATATAGTAAAAAACAAGCTTCGCTTGTAAGATGTGTCTCGCCAGCAGAAGAAGTTAATTGCTTGCAGCAATTGCCAGCTCGCACTGCTGGAGTTTTTCAAAGCAAAACTCTTTCTTTTATATAGGAAATTACACTGTAATTCTTATAAAGAAAAAACATTAAATTTTTTATGTTTTATTTGTGTTTATGAACTAATCTCATAAATGTAGGGATATAATGTGTTTGTACCTTAAAATGTATAGGTTTTTGATTTTCCTCAGAAAATCAAGAACCGGACAATACCAACATTTATCCGGAGGAGAAATGTTGTCCCGCAAAGCGGGATTTTTGTGGGCTTTTTCCTTAAGTAGCCCACAAAAAGTCATAGATTCTTGTTTTTCATCAGAAAAACAGGAATCGTAA
>FLNY01004550.1_pt1 | contig 52685 bp, 25 predicted proteins | sample 1140381 | NCBI WGS metagenome assembly FLNY01 (sample SAMEA3878172, study PRJEB12797) | bioreactor metagenome | biome: Moose rumen | place: Sweden | collected 2011-10
CAATAGGAATTTTTACCGGCGTAATAGTGGCGGCGTTGCGATTTTTGCTTGACGAATTAGATATTTTTCGCCCGCTGTGGTTTCAGAATTTAAGCGTAGAAAAATTTTTCTTGACGATTTTAATTTTAGTTGGCGTAGCAAAATTTTTGGCGTGGGCAATAAAATTTGATAGGCAAATTGCAGGCAGTGGCGTCCCTCAAATAAAAGGAATGTTGCAAGGCGTGGCGTCAATGTATAAGCCGTTTAGATTAATTTTTTTGAAATTTACGGCGGTAATTTTGGGAATTGGCGCGGGATTATCTTTAGGGCGCGCAGGTATCAGCGTGCAATTTGGCGCGTGCGTAGGAAATATTTTCAGTAAGAAAAGCAATATTGAAGGCGATATTTTATTAACGGCGGGCGCGGGCGCAGGATTAGCGGCAGTTTTTAGCGCGCCATTAGCCGGAGTAATTTTTTGCATTGAAGAATTACACAAAAAATTTACACCGGAAATTTTAATTGCAACTTTAACGGCGTCAGTTACGGCGTCGGCAGTCGTAGGATTATTTTTTGGTGTGCGTCCAATTTTTGAAACGATAACCGCGCAACCTTTGGCAGTACCGGAAATTTTAAAAGTTCCAACTTTAGAAATTTTTACAGAATTATCAGCCGCGCCTCTAAAAATATTTTTGTGTTTCGTAATGTTGGGGATTGTTTTAGGAATTTTGGGCGCAATTTTTACAAAGACAATGATATTTTCGCTGGACTGCTACGACAGATTAAAAATTTTCGGCGTCAAAAGATTTTTAGTGCCAATGATATTAATTTTGCCGTTGGGAATAACTTTACCGCAAATTTTGGGCTGTGGAAATGTTTTAGTTGACGAACTTTTAAGCGAAAAATTTAATTCAGAAATGGTACTGATTTTATTTTTTGGAAAGTGGCTTTTTACGCTAATTTGTTTTGGAACGGGCGCGGCAGGCGGAGTATTTTTGCCGCTGCTGACAGTTGGGGCGTTGGGTGGAAAAATTTTTGCTGAAATTGGAACGAGTTTAGGATTTTTTTCGGCGGAATGGACGACGATTTTAATTGTTTTTGGAATGGTAGCATTTTTTTCGGCGGTAGTTAAAGCTCCTGTAACCGGTTGTATTTTGATAATGGAAATTACGGGGCAATTTTCGTATTTGTTGACTTTAACGATTGTAAGCGGCGCGGCTTTTATGGCGGCTGATTTATGCGGCGGGCAACCTATTTTTTCTGCGTTGCTGAACAGAAAATAAAGGCAGGCGGTGAAATTTTGGCTGAAATTGGAATAAGTTTAGGATTTTTTTCGGCGGTTGTTAAAGCTCCGGGCTGTATTTTGATAATGGAAATTACAGGGTAATTTTCGTATTTGCTGACTTTAACGATTGTAAGCGGCGCGGCTTTTATGGCGGCTGATTTATGCGGCGGGCAACCTATTTTTTCTGCGTTATTGAACAGAAAATAAAAAAAGCCGGTACTCTTTTGAAGTACCGACAAAAATTTAATTGTTCTACCTGTTGTTCTTTTTTAACTCCTTAACCTAATCGCCCGAGTTGATTAACTGAATTATCGAGCATTGTATCTTGTGTAGTCACGGCTTTTGAGTTTGCCTCGTAAAGCCTATGATTATGTATTAATTCAACCATTTCTTGAACTATCTCAACATTTGAACGTTCTAACATACCTTGCATAACTTCACCGGTTGCCGGTTGAGGTTGTGCGTTATTTACTGCGTAAAAAAGGTTATCGCCTTGTTTTTGAATTGCCAAACGATTATCAAATTGTACAACTTGAATTTGTATAGGTGTTGGATTGGGTTCAATTCCGTTTGTCATTCTTTGTCCATTAATAAAAATTGTGCCGTCATTTGAAATACTAATACTTGATTCAGCAACACCCGCCGGAATTGTAATCGGGTTGCCGGTTCTGTCTAACAAATTATAACCGCGTATATCTTGCAACACGCCGTTTTGATTTCTAAAAAAAGCTCCACTGCGCGTGTAACGTATCCCTTGAGGCGTTTGTATTGTGAAAAACCCTTCGCCTGCGATTGCCAAATCAAAGGTATTGCTTGTACTTTCAAACGAGCCTTGCGAATAATCTACCGCTATTTCTGCTATATAATCGCCTAAGCCTAATTGCCCTATTGCCGGCGCGTCTTGATCTTCGACTTTAAAACCTTTAATTTTGGTAATATCGCCGCTGCCCGTGTCGAGGAGTCCGTTTCCCGGTACACCGCCGCTTGTTTTGCTGTCGTCGTACATTCTTTTTATCAGCATATTTTCAAATTCTTGATGTACCGCTGTATCTTTTTTATAGCCGGTGGTTGCGGCGTTCGATAAATTATTTGCTATTACGTCGGTTCTCCGTGCCTCTGTTATCATACCGGTTGCCGCCGTGAAGAGTCCTCGCCACATCGTCTACCACTTCCTTTTTTTTCTTATTTTCAGCTGAAAATTTTGTAGTTCCTTCTACCAAATTTTTTATCGTCATTTCTGCATTTTTTTTTAAATTTGTACATTAAATCTTAAGATTTGTAAATTTTAATCTGTGAAAAACTTTTTCTTTATTAATTAATGTACTTTCTTTTTTCTACAGCAAAAAAAGAAAGTACCAAAGAAAAAGTGCCGCGCCCGCCTGCGTTTTTCGCGTCAAGCAAAAAGTAATTTAAAGATACAGCCGCGTTTTCTCACGTTACCGCAATTTAAAGTTACAGGCAAAAACGGAGTGCGGCGGGCGTTTTTCAATTTTTTTCCAAAAAATTTGGCGCATCCTGCGCCGATAGCGAGGCGCGCGTCCTTGCGCGCCTCTTTTTATTTACCTGCAATCGTTAAAATTTAATTATTTAGTTTCCCATTCGCCTGATTTATTTACTGCGTATTTTGTACCGTCCAAATCAAATGTAACGCCGCTTGTCTTAGCATCTTCAACTGTCAATGTGCCGCCTGCTTTAAGTTCAAATTTTACGTCATTTCCTACAAATAAATCTTCACCAACTGCTTTAAGGTCGGCAAGAGTAATACCATCAAGTTTGACAGTGTCTTTTGAAGTTGCGCCTTGAACTACGTCATTGCCGTTATTCTTAGAATAAATGAATGTATCCTCTCCACTGCCGCCAATAAGCGTATCGTTGCTTGTGCTGTCGCCGCCCCAAAGACTGCTTGTACCATTGCCGCCAATTAATACGTTGTTTTTGTCACTGCCGTAAAGGGTCAATTCACCTTTGTAACCTGTAGCGTCGATTGTCCTAATATCGCCGCGTACAACATTATATTGGTCATATTCATCGTCGGAAGATCCGCTGTCTCTAAAGTCAACAGTAACTGTTCCTGCGCTTAAATCTGCAAGTGACATTGTAGCATTCTTGCCTGTTACCCAGAATGCACTTGCCTCGTCACTAAGTGTAATTGCATCTTTTGCAAATTGCGTAGCGGTAATTTCGTTATTCGCGTCTTGTAATTGAACAATTTGTCCGGAGCCGCCTTCAATTTTTACAAAGCCGCCGTCTTCAAATTCCAAAATTACAGCATCATCATAAATTTTAACGCTACTAATTTCATTTTCGCCGATATTGAGTTTGTCAGAATTTTCAGCAGTTCCAAATTCAAAGTTGGAAATTGTATCTTTACCGCCGCCTTGTTCATAAACGAAAGTATCTACACCGTCGCCGCCAATAAGTGAATCGTTACCTGAGCCGCCGTTCAAAGTGGAGCCGCCCGCACTTGCAGTGATAATATTATTCTTATTGTTGCCGGTAAGTTCTGCCGTGCCGTCAAAGCCGCTTGCGTCAAGATATTTAATATCGCCGTAGAAACTCAAATTATCAGCGTCATTAAAGTCTGCATTGCTTAAATCTATTACAGCCGGACTTTCGCCGGTGTAGTCATTAAGTGAAACAGTAGCGTTTTTGCCGCCCGCCCAATAGAATTTTGAATTTTCGTTGACTGAAATTGAATCATTATCAAACTGTGCGTTTATAACTCCGTCGGTAAATTCATTCTTGAATTGCATTGTTTGACTTGCGCCATTTTCAACTTTTGCCGTTCCTTCGTCATATGTCAAAACTAAATCATCGCCGTAAACTTTCGCCTTACTAATCGCTTGATCCCCTGTATTGAGAGTATCTGCAGTTTCGCCTGTACCAAATTCAAAGTTAGAAATTGTATTGTTGCCGGATTCTGAAATAAATTCATCTGCGCCTGCGCCGCCCTTCAGTGAATTGTTGCCGCCTGCGCCGTTCAAAGTGGAGCCGCCGTCACTTGCAATGAGTATGTTATCGTTATCATTGCCGGTAATTTCTGCCTCACCGTCATAGCCGCTGCCGTCTACGTATTTTACGTCGCCTTCAATTTCTGAAAGATCAATCGCCGGTATACTATCGCCGGTGTAACCTTCAACATTAACAGAGGCATTTTCGCCTGTAATAATATATCTGCTTGCAAATTCGTCAAAGTTAAGTTCATCGTCGCTAACTTTGATAGTTTCGTTATTAACTACAATATCTTGATTTTCTGCGTCCAAAATTTCAATATTGCCGTTATCAGTTTCCAAAATAACAGTACTGCCTTCAATTTCAAAGCCGCTAATGGAGGCGTTGCCTGTTCTTATTGTATCTGCCGCAACGTCGCCGCCCGCAAAATTCAAATTGTCAATGCTGTCATTGCCTTCTGAATAATTGAGAGTGGTGCCGCCTTTATCTGACATTGTAACAAAGTCATTGCCGCTGCCGGGATTAACTATAGATTTTTCACCTGTAGCAATAGTATCATCGCCGCTGCCGCCGATAAGTGTCGCGCCGGTAACTGAATTAATTGCAGATTCTCCGCCCGCAATTAAGGATACACCGTCTGTACTTGCGCTGGCGTCCATAAGTTTATCATCATTTGTTGCAAATCCAACTTGAGTTTTATTGCCGGACAAGTCATAAAGATTTACAAAGTTGTTTGTCATTTCAACAGTTGCGTTTGCAAGTTGAATGACGCCGTCGCCAAATTTTACGCCGGATTCTATATCTTCAGGAGTAAGTTGAATACCGGATTCAGTATAAGGATCATAATTTTCAAGTTTGAGGTTGCCGTCCAGTGCAATAACTTTATCGCCGCCGTCATGCGCCATATTGAAGGTAACATCTTCGCCCTTGCTTACAACTGTATCATCGCCGAGACCGCCAACGAGTGTCACGGGAGCCTCTGTATCTTCAATAATTGCAAGTACGCCGTCATTATTTAAAGTAGTGTGTTGATCTCCGGTTGTATCAGCCGGGATAATTGCTGCCTCTGATTCAGGAACGCCGAACGCCTCAAGAATTTCTTCAGTTGTGCTGTCTGAACTAAGCGGCGGGGTAGTTTCGTCATAAATATAAGCGTAAGTATCATTCAAGCCTATAATAACGTCGTCAGCCTCTGCCGCCAATTCTGTACTGTTGACTTTGTAATTTCCTTCTTCAGAAACTTGCAAGCTTGCATTTTTGTCAAGTCCAATTATTTCTTTGTCTGCGCCAACTAATACGCCGTCGCTATCGCCTTTCAAAGTATAACCGGCATCATTCAGCGTTAAGCCTTCAGCCGTCATAAGTACCGCTGAATTTTCGTTATCTGTAGTAACTGTAGCATCTTCAGAAATACCGCCAATAATAATTCCGTTAGAAATGGCTGAAATTGAGGCGTTATCTGCGCCGTTGCTAATTTCAACTTCAGAACCGTTAATGGAAGTTGTGCCGTTGAAATTGCCGAAAATTCCGCCGTCTAAATCGTCAACAGCTTTTACAGTTGCCGTGCCGTCATTGCTGAAAGAAACGTCAAGTATAACGCTTTCATCATTGGAAATTGTAACTGCACTTTCGCCGAATGTAACGACGCCTTCAGAATCTGTGATAAATTTAAATCCTGTGCCGTTTTCGTAAGTTTCGCCGTCTTTTTCAGCAGTTGCACTAACTTTGGCATCGTCTGAAATACCTGAAACTATTGTTATTCCCATACTGTGCGTTGTAACTGTATATTCGTCGTCGCCTTCGATTGAAAGATTTTCGGTAAATGTTTTGCCAATATCTGATTCGGGGTCGCCGTATTTTGCAACTTCGTCGGCGGTTATGATATGTGAAACTGCATAGCCGTCATCAGTTACAGTAATGGTAATACCGTCATCAAGGTCTTCAGTAAGTTCAAAAGTTGTGCCGTTGATAACAACCGTACCGCTTTCCTTCATTACAAATTCAGTGTCGGTATCAGCGTTTGAAACTTCCACGCCGTCCGGCAAAGTTATAACGCCGTTATCGCAAATTACCAATCCTTTGCCGCTGAAGTTCATTCCGTTAAAAGTAAGTTCATCCTCCGCCATAAAGCCGAAAGTTTTTTCACCCATCAAACGTCCCATTACCATATCTTCATTTGAAAGAGTGTAGCCCAAAACGTCATATTCGCCGCCATAGAAAAATACGCTGCGTGCATATCCTGCAACGATCTGCTCGAATTCAATAACGGCATTTTCGTCAAAGACAAAGGCTGTTCTGTACGTAGTTCCTCTGTAACTTATTGAACTGTCATAATAAACATGGCAACAGCCTTCTGAAAGAGTTACAGAACCGAAAGTAAATTTGCCGCCTTCGCCGGGGCGATATGCAACGTGTCCCGTTGTATAAGTTGCTGTGCCGTCCGCGTCTATTGCGTCGAAGTTGAAAACAGCCCCCATTGTATTGCTTGTCTTGCCTGCCAAACTTGTACCGTCTTTGAAAGTCAAAACTGAATCTTTGTAAGTTATTGCGCCGGGTTGATTTTGGTTTGCGTAATAAGTCAGTCCAAAAGTTGTAAGCCAATCAATTTCCAAAGTTTCACTGCCGTTAATTTGCGCCTCAATGCCGTTTTCCGGTGTAATAGCAACAGTGCCGCCGTTATCTGCAGAGGATATAAACGTAAATGGAATTTCGGGAGTAGTAACAGTCAAAGTAGCTCCATCGTTCAGCGTGAAAGTAGTATCAGAATTGAAAACAATATCGCCGCTGAAATTTAAATCCGCCGAATAAGTATCCGAGCCGTTGGTAACAGTGTAGGCAAGGGAATTATCTGAATCATTGGCAACAAAAGAAATGCCGCCGTCAACAGTACTCAATGCAAAGGAACTGTCGCTGTTAGCCGAAAGTGAAATATCGGAATCGACGAAAGTAAATGCAGAGCCCGCGCCCCAAATGACATTTTCAGCAGTATAAGTGGTAGTGCCGGAAGAATACTCAAAACTTATATCATTGACTGTAGCTACTAAATTATCGCCGTTAGTTTCAAGGCTGAATTCAAAGGGAGCGTCAGTAGAATCAAAGATAACAACAGCATCGTTAAAAGCGGCAGAAACTTTGCCGGAAGTAATGGAAGTAATGTCAGAATCGGCGAATGAAAGTTGAGCGTCGCCGTCAATAGCCGTGTAAGTAACGCCGTTAATGGTAGCACTGTTGCCTTCGGAGAGTTGCAAAATATTTGAATCGTTGATGGTAACAGAGCCGCTGATATTCAAGCCTTCAAAAATTATATCCTCGTCAGTATCCAAAGTAACTGTATCATGATTTGAAAGATAAATTGTGGAATTTTCTGCAGTTGAAGTAAGCTCTAAGCCATTTACATTGTAAGTGGCGGCTGTCGGTAAAATGAAATGATATTCTTCCGCCGCCGAAGTCATAGTTATACCTTCAGACAAATAAGCATTATGATAAGTTCTGCTGTCGTCAACTTCAATACTTACAGTGCCTTCACCTGTAATAATGATACTGCCTGCGTTGTTGACTTCGCCGGTTAAAGTTGTGCCGTCCGTGCAATTAATAATATTGCCGTTTGAAGTAAGTTCCAAACTTGCCGTTTCGCCTTCAACTTCATAATGGAAAGGTCTTTCTTCATTGTTGACAAGTACATTACCTGCAATGCTTGTATCGCCGTTGAAAATAACGTAGTTACCGCTGAAAGTCAATGAGCCGTCAATGCTTGTATACTCATGAATTACATCGTTTCCTACGTCTAAAAGTATACTCATTGAATCAGTTGCATTCGGGGCAACAGTTACGCCGCCGTTTTCGTCAACAGTGATTGTGCCGCTGTCTTCAGTATTCGGCGTAATGGTTAATGTGCGATCGTCTGCCAATTCAAAAATAATTGTATCGCCATTCGGCAGATAAACTTCAACATTTTCTTTTTCGGTTGTAACGGTATTGCCATTCAAAGTATAAGTGCCAATATCAGTAAGAACAAATTTATAATCTGAAACTGAAGTAATATTAATTCCGGCGTCAAGGGAAATTGCGTGCGCCCCGCTTACAAGTTGACTGATAATGGAGCCGCCGCCGTTAATTGTCATAATATTATCTTCATTTTGTACAGTGAAGGTTGCGCCGTCTTCAGCTGCATAAGTCGATCTTGGACCGGCAACAGTAGCAGAGCCGGAGCCGTCAACAGCAGTAAACGCAAAGGTACTTTCATTGCCAAAAACACTTAAATAGCCGGAGGCAGTGCCTTCATCAACAGCAATCACGTTATCAGAAATATTTAAAGTGCCTGTAATATTGTTAAAATTGTAGACGGCACCGAAAGTGAAAGTTTCCGCAACAGTAACCGCGTCCTCACTTGAAGGAGTAACTGAAATGCTGCCGTCGTCATTAATTGTAATATCGCCGTAATCGTCAACATTGGCAGTAACTTTAACGATATTTCCACTGTCAAAAGTTTTGCTCAAGCCGAAACCTGCGGTAAGTGAAAATTCGTCGTCAGTAATTGGAATTGTGCCGCCGCTTTCAGGAATTATAAGCTCAATATTAGTATCGTCATTAATTGAAATTGACGCCTTAACTTCAGCAGTGTTTTCTTCAAAAATAATTTCATCTGCAGTATAAGTAACATTGCCGGAAGTGTAACTGATTGAATTATTTCCAACTTGCATTTTGAGTGCGCCGTCATCAGCCGTTGCAGTAAATTCAAAAGGCGTTGTGCCGTCCAATGTAATAACGGGCGAAGTGTCAGCGTCTGCAAGTTCAGCCGTAACAGTGCCGCTTGCAATTCCGGTTACATTGCCTTCAGTATCGTAAGTTAATTCTGCGCCTTCTCCTATAGTGTAGATAATATCATTAATTGTAATAACTTCCATTGCGTTATCTCCTCCAATAACACTTTCAGTTCCATTTATATTTAAAGTGGCGTCTTTACCGTCAATAATGGTTAAAGAGCCGTCTGCAGTTTTTAAAATAACATCATTGCCGCTGTAAAGAGGAGTTGTGAATTCGCCTTGCAATGTTACAATCGAACTGTAATTTTGAACTGTATCTTTGCCTGCGCTTGCAACAATTACAGCGGATTCATATTCGCCGGATTCTTCGTTGGTAAGTTCGATATAATCGTTGCCGTCGCCGCCGTTAATGGTGGTATTTGCGCCGTTGTTAATGATTGTGTCATTACCTGCGCCGCCAAAGATTGAAGAATTATCGCTGTAAAGTGGAGCAATATAATCATCGCCCGCGCCCGCGTCAATAGTTGCGTAACCGCCAAAAGTCCAGTCGTCATCTTCAATTTCGCCTAAACGTCCAATAATGGAATCGTTGCCGTCGCCGGTGTAAACATTAATGCTGCTGCCTTTGGAAACAATAACAGAATCTGCGCCGCTGCCGCTTGTAATTGTGTTGTTGTAGCTGTGATAAAGTCCAATATAATTATCGCCTTCGCCCGCGTCAATATTGCCGTTATTAATTCCTTGATTGGCGATAGTATCATTGCCACTGCCGGAGATAACGGTTGAGCCTGTAGATTTATTGGGGTTATCATTTTTGGCAACAAAATTACCTTCTGAATCGTAATAAGCAAAGGCGTTATAAATATAGTTATCGCCGTCGCCCGCGTTGATATAAATTTTGTCAGCCTCAACCGCACTAATTGAATCATTGCCGCTGCCTGCAGCAATGGAGCCTTTTGAAGTGCCGGTGTATTCAACGATATTATCGCCGTCGCCTGCGTCGACTGTAACTCTATCAGCAGTGTTAGTAATTGAATCATCGCCGGTGCCGCCGATTATCGAAGATCTGGCACCGCTGTTTGTAATTAAATCATCGCCGCCCGCCGCGTTAATGGTAACTTTTTTGCCGGTGTTAGTGATAGTGTCATTCAATGAAGTAGCCGTAATTAAAGTGGATTTATCATCATTGGAAATATCAAGCGGAAGAACTTCGCCGCTGATAACAGTTTCAACGCCGTTAAGAATAATAGTTTTATCTTTGGCGTCAAGAATCGTAACGGAATTATCGCCGCTCGTCAAAACGACGTTATCGCCGTCAACTGTAACTTGTTCAGCGTCAAATAAAATATCAGCAGTTTCAGAATAGGAAATTGTATCATTGCCGGAAATTCCGTCGATAGAAACGTTATCGCCGCTTGCAGAAATTGTATCATCATAAATTGTGCCGCGAATTAATTTATTGTCTACAGTTGAATTGATTGACGCGCCAATTTCTTCAGTTGAATTATCAAGCAAATCTGTTACAGCGGCAAAATAAGTTTCAGAATCAACCGTGCTGCTCGTGGCGTGTCCTGCGCCGGAAATTGTTACCAAAGTTTTATCAACAGAGCCGCTTGTATTGTAAAGTTCATTTGCAACAGAAACGGGAATAACGGCATCTTCTGCGCCGTGAATGAAAAGTGAAGGAACTGTAACCTGCGCGATAACATTAACAGGGGCGGCTTGTGCAACATTGTAACCTGTCAAACTTTCGCCGACTTCAAAAGTATCTTCGATTAATTCTGCAACATCGCCGGTAATTCCGAACGCCGAGCCGTAAGCAGTCAACAAAGTATTGAAAACGGCGGAAATATCAGCGTAGCCGCAATCTTCGATAATTCCTGTAACGTTAGTAATTTGAGAAAGAGCCGCGCCGAGCATAACGGTTGCCGCGCCCATTGAAACGCCGTGCAATGTAATTTGTGCGTTTGAATTTGTATTTGTAATTTCTTGAGTCCAAACAGCTAAATCTGCACTTTCAGCAACGCCCATTGTCAACCATTCGCCTTCAGAATCGCCGGCGGCGCGTTGGTCAACTATTAAAACGTCAACGCCCTGCGCGAGGTACGGAGTAGCAAAATCATTCATAGCCGCGCCAACTTTGCCGTAACCATGAACTAAGATAACCCATTTACCTGTTGGATTTTCCGGCGAATAATGAACTGCAGAAAGTTCCAAATTGTCGGCTGAAGTGGCAGTCCAGGTTTCACTGGAATAATAATTTGTCGGCGGGTCGGGATTTTCTTCGTCCGGATGGAAAGCAAGAGCCGCCATTTGAGGATAACCGGCGGAAGTTTTATGAAGTGAAAAATCTGCAAGATACGCAGCAAGTGTATTGGTGGTGTCAGTATCGCCGCTGATAACACTTTCAGTGCCGTTAATATTCAAAGTTTCGCCCGCGCTGTCTTTAATTGTCAAAGTGCCGCTTGAAGTTGTCAAAACAACGTCGGAGCCGTTAACAGTTGCCGCCGTGAAACTTCCTTGAATTGAAGTATTTGAAGTTGCACCAACAACCGTATCATCGCCCGCGCTTGCAACAATTACTTGAGCCTCATAATCGCCGGTGTCGTCCCTGTAATTGTTGGTAAGTTCGATATAATCGTTACCTGCGCCGCCGTTTATCGTTGTATTTTCGCCGTTGTTAATGATTGTGTCATTACCCGCGCCGCCAAAGATTGACGAATTATCGCTATAGAAAGGAGCGATATAATCATTACCCGCGCCCGCGTCAATCGTTGCACTTCCGCCGAACGCCCAATTATCAAAATCTGAAGTTTGAATCGTTGCCAAATGCCCAATAATGGAATCGTTGCCGTCGCCGGTGTAAACGCTTAAAGAGCCGCCGCGCGCAATGTCAATTAAATCATCGCCGCTACCGGTTGTAATTGTGTTTTTATAGCTGTGATAAATGCTTACAAAATTATCGCCGTTGCCCGCGTTAATCGAGCCGTTATAAATTCCCTGATTAACAACAGTATCATTGCCGCTGCCCGCAATAATCGTTGAACTTGTACCGGCGGCTAATGTTTCTTTATCAACCAAATTATTGCTTGCGTCATAATAAACAAATCCGTTGAAAATGTAGTTATCGCCATCGCCCGCGCCGATATAAATATTTGACGCCTCAATAGCTGTAATTGTATCGTCGCCACTGCCCGCAACAATCGAGCCGTTTTCAGTGTAAGCATAGACAACCGAATTATCGCCCGCGCCCGCGTCAACAGTAACATTTGCGCCGCTGTTGTTGATAGTGTCATTATCTGCGCCCGCGCTGATTGATACACTTTCGCCGCTGTTAGTGATTGAATCAGTACCCGCGCCCGCGTCAATCGTAACATTGGAGCCGGTATTGTTGATTGTGTCGTTTAATGAAGTGGCGGTTATCAACGTGTTTGAATCTGTGTTGGAAATATTAAGCGGCTCTTCAGCAGATGAATCACTGATAACAGTTTCAACGCCGTTAAGGTAGAAAGTTTCGCCCTTAGCGTCAAGGATTGTAATTGTACCGTCAGCAGTGGTTAAAACTACGTCATCGCCTGAAACAGTCGAACTTGTAACTGTTGCCAGAATGTCAGCAGGTATTTCAGAAATTGTATCATTGCCCGCGCTTGCAATTACGGTTATATTATTTCCCGTGCCGTTAATTGAATCGTTGCCGCTTGTTCCCGTGAAAGTGAAAGAATCGCCTTCATTTACAAAATAGGAAACTGAAGAATTTGTCACGGTTGCATTTCCGTAATTATAAATTGCCGCCTCATATGTGCCATCATCTGCAATATTGCTTGTAATTGTGGCGTCTTCAACAACCAAATTTCCTTTAACGTGAATTGTCATACTGCCGTTATTTGTAACAGTGCCGCCGGTAATTGTTACAGTTGGACTTGCTCCAATATTAATCAAGCCGTTTTGTGTAACTTCGCCGCTGATTGTATAGCCATTTAAATCTAAAGTTACTGACGCCTCGCCGAAATCTAAAGTTTCAGTAAGTGTAACATTTTTTGAAAGGGTAATTGTATCGCCGGAAGAGGCGGCGTCTGCGGCGTCTTGCAAACTTGTATAGGTAACGTCGCCAATTTTGCAAACTTCGTCGCCTGTATCGCCGCTGATAACAGATTCAGTGCCGTTAAGATTCAAAGTTGCGCCTTTGCCGTCAACGATTGTAATTGTGCCGTCTGAAGTTTTAAGAATAACGTCATTATCAACTACAGTTGAAGTTTCAATTTCAGCTTGAATAGTTCCAAAACTTGAAGAATAATTATAAAGTGTATCGTTGCCGCTACTTATGATAACATTACCACTGCCGCCTGAAATACTGATAATGTTATTGCCTGCGCCCGCGTCAATGGTGGAGTTGAGGTTGAGTTTCAAACCTAAAATTGTATCGTTGCCTTCGCCGCCTGTAACAATATTACCGTTGCCACTTTCAATGCTGATAATGTCATTGCCTGCGCCCGCGTCAATAGAGGAGCTACTTTCATAATGGTAAATTGTGTCATCACCATCGCCCGCGCTGATTGAAACGTACGCGCCGCCATTTTCAATCGAATCATCGTCATCGCCCGCGTTAATAGTAACTCTGCTGGAGGCATTATAAATTGTATCGTTACCTGCGCCGCCGGAAATTGAAACATTACTGCCGCCGCTGTCGATAGAATCATTGCCACCCGCCGCGTCAATGGTTACTCTATCGCCGTGATTTGAAATTGTATCGTCATATGAAGAGCCGGTAATTAAAGTAGCAGAATCAGAATTGTCAATATTAAGCGCAGTATCGCCACTGCCGCTGAAAAGTAATTCGTAACTGTCAGAACCGCTTGTTACCAAAAATCTATCAGATTGCATTGTAATTACCGCGTCATTGGAACTGCCGGCAGTAACAGTAACATAATTATCAAAATCATTTGGAGTAAATGTAAGAATTGCGCCCGCGTCAAGTGTAAGTGTAGTTACAGTACCGAAAGTTGTACCGACAGCGAGGGCGTCTTCATATGAAAAACTCAAATTGCCGCCGCTTACTGCAAAAATACCTTGACTGGGGAACGCCGCGCCGGTAATTTCAACAACTGAGCCATCTTGAATTATAAAGTTGCCGTCGTCAAAGGCAAGCGTGCTGTCTTCAGTTGCCACAAGATCAAAATCAATCGAATATATTAAAGCACTTGCAGAAATATTAAAATGCGCGTCTGTAGTTAAGGTAAGCGTTTTATCGTTGGTATTGTAAGTGGCTTCACCTTCAAAAGACATTGAACCGCTTGCAATACCGCCGCTAAGCGTTGCAGTTGAAGTACTGGGCACATTAAATGTCATAATGCCGTTGTTAATTGGAATGGTAAGGTCGTCGGCAATAGCCAAATTAAGAGTACCCATCAACGAGCTATAATCGCCCGTCATAGAGAAAACCGGCGGGTTGCTTGCAGAAAAAGTCAGACTGTTTGCAGTGTAAGTTATATCGCCGGAAACGTAATGGAACGATATATCGCCAATTTGTAACCTGCCGCCGCCAAAATCAAAATTCATGTAGCCGTTGCTGTCAACGGTATTTGTAAAACTAAAAGCGGTTGAGCCGTCGATTGTAATATTTGGAGTAGTTGACGCGCCGTCAAGCGTTGCAACAACTTTACCGCTTGTAATTCCCGTTACAGTATCGTTGCTTATTTGTAAAACGGTATTATCTTCAAGTGCAGTATATCTTATTCCGCCAACAACCTGATATTCATTAGTATTCATACTATCATCTCCTGAATCTGTAATTCCGTCAACTGCAACTCCATTTTCATAAAGCGTAAAACCGTTAGAAATGACATTAGCCGCGTTGCCGTCAAAATCGGTAATATAAGTATCGCCCGTTAAGTACCATTTAGAATCATCATCAAGCGTAACATTAACCGTGCCAACAGTAGTTGAAACAGTGCCGCCGCTTGCGTTTGTAATTTCGCCTGAAATATTTCCCGTGAAAGTAGAATTTTCAAGGTTAAGCGTCAAAGTTGAATCACTGCCAACTAAAATATCGCCCGTCAAAGTTTGATTGCTTGCGTTAAGAGTAGCGATATTATCTGCGCCGCTCCAGCCGTCGTCACAAACTGAAATTAAAACGCCTTCTGAATCAGAATTATTTATTGTAACGCCGTCAAGATTGATAACGGCGGTTGTATTTGTAACGTGGAAAACGTGTCCGTTTTGACTGTTTAAAGTACCGCCCGTCATAGAAAATTCACTTGTACCGTCGGAGGCGTCGCCACTTTGACTTTGATAAATCATAATCGTATCATAAAAAGTAGCGTTGCCGTTGGTGTTGGTGTTGTTTGCAGTCAAGGTGCAGTTTGAAAGGGCGATAGTTCCTGCGCCTTCAATGCAAACGCCTTCAGATTGATTTGAAGTCAAAGTTGCGTCATTAACGGTAATATCGGCGGTTGAATAAATTGCAGGAGAGCCTAAGCCGTTTGAAGTGTAACTGCCGCCTGTAACAGTAACCCAGCCGCCGCCACGATCCGTACGAATTGGAGCGGACGAGCCGCCTTCAGTTGTAATTGTCAAATTTTCTGCAACGGTTGTCCCGCCGTAAGTTGTCATAATTCCGCCGGAGCCTTGTCCGGTAGTATTAATTGTAACATTTTTAATATTAACGGTTGTACCGTCGCCGGTTGCATTAGTTTGCCCGCTGTTTGCACCGTAGGAAAAAACGCCATTTGCGCCCGCCGCTGAAGTTGTAACAGTGCCGCCGACAATCGAAGTTGTACCGCCGCCCATACACATTACCGCAGAATTTATCCCATAAAAAGAATAATTATCGCTAGCCTCAGTGCCGCCGCTTTTTGTAACTGTTGCATTGTTCAAAGTTACGGTTGCAGTTGTTGAAATTAGGACGGCGTTTTCATCAGCTGAAGTTGAAGTGTAAGTTTGCCCGCTTGTAACTGTAGCTGAAGTAATTGAAGTTGCACCGCTCCAACTTACCGAACTTGAATCGCCGCCGGGCGGTTCAGAAGCAGCAAATAGTTGCACATTAAACAATAGATTTTCCACAAAAAAAACTCCTTTCTTTTAGGGATTAAGGAATTTTCCTTAGCCCTTATTCCTTAACCCTTATAAAACGTCCTGCGCCGAGCAAATATAAATATTGGCTGTCGATTTTTATTTTGGCAATAGTTTCAACTGCTTGAACGTAATATTTAATTTGTTGCAGGTATTCTTGCTGAAAATATTCATCGGTATTATCCCTGTCAGTTTTATAATCGATAAGAAACCATTTGCCGTTAAATTTAAAAAGTAAATCAATAATTCCTTGAATCAAAATTTTATCGCCACTCTCAAAAAGATTTGTGGACTTAGCATCGACAAAATAACTAAACGGTAATTCTTTATAAATTTCCTGCGCGTTGACGGCTTTTTTTCCAATATCGCTGTTAAAAAATTTTTCAATATTACCGGCTCGGCTTTTAACAATTTCCGCGTATTCGGAATTGACAACCTGAAGTTTAATTAATTCTTCAACTTGGCTTACAATTCCTGCGCGAGTTAAATCGCCGCTGAAATTTAAATGTTGCATAACACTATGCATAACAGATCCAAATTCTGCGCCGGTAATTTCTTTTTCCTGCAAAAAACTTGGGCGGCGATAAATATACCTTGTTAAATCGATATTGTCAAATTCTTCTTCTTCATTGAGGCGGCGTTTCAATTCTGTAACTGAAATTTTGGCGGGAATACTTTCAAAGGGCGGTAATTTTTCGGGCGGCTTAGCCTTATTAATAATTTCTTCCCTACTGCCTACTGCCTCTTGCCTACTGCCTAAATCGACAGAATCAATTTCTGTAACGTCAAAAATTTTTTCAAGATTTAATTTTGAGAACCAATTTAGCGGGCAAGTTATTTTTTCAGAATTAAAATTACTGCCAATACCGCTAAGAAAAAGTTTTTCTTTGGCGCGCGTCATTGCAACGTACAAAATCCGCAATTCTTCAGCAACCATTTCAGCTTTAACTTTTTGAGAAATAATTTTGCGGGCGAAAGTATTTACACGAGCAGCATTTTCCAACGGGCGAAAAATTCCAACTCCAAAATTTCTGTGCGCAATAACTGTATCTTTTAAATCTTGAAAATTAAATTTTTTGCCGAGCCCTGCCACAAATACAACGGGAAATTCTAAGCCCTTAGATTTATGAACAGTCATAACGCGGACAACATTTTCACTTTCAGAAAGAGTGCGCGCGGCGGCTAAATCGTTGCCTAAATCTTTAATTTTTTTGATAAACTGAATAAATCTTGACAAGCCACGAAAGGCGGTTTTTTCATAAGCGGCGGCGCGGTCAATCAGCATTCGCAAATTCGCCTGTGCAATTCTTCCAAATTTTCCGCAATAATCGTAATAGCCGGTTTCACGATAAATCAAATTCAACAATTCCGGAACGCTAATTTGGCGCGCAATTTCTCTCCAGCGATTTATTTTTTCAAGGAAAGGCTGAAATTTTTCATTGCCGCTTATTAAACTAAATAAATCTGAATTTCTATCTTCGATACGAAGTTTAGCTAAATCTTCAGCCGAAAAGCCGCCAATGGGGCTGATTAAAATTGTTGCAAGCGGAATATCTTGGCGAATATTATCCAAAATTTTCAACAAGCAAAGAATCGTTTGAATTTCCGTTGCTTTAAAATAGCCGTCCTTATCTGCGGCGTACGCGGGAATATTATTTTTCTGCAAAACTTCGACAATCTGCGCGGCGGCTCTGTCAATCGAGCGAAACAAAATTACAATATCACGGAATTCAATTTGGCGGTAAGCATTCAAGTCATTATCCCAAATATTTTTTTTGGCGGCGATTATGGAGTTTATTTTATTTGCGACAGCTTGCATTTCAATTTCTAACTTGTCAAAATCCGGCGCGTATTCCGCGTCGTCATCATCGGCGGCGGGTTTATTTTTGTCGTACTTGATAACAAGCAATTCGGTTTTTTCGTCAAAAATATTTTCGCCGACGGGATAATTTGCACCCAGATTTAATTTGGCGTCGTCATCATAATCAATTTCATAATTTTCTTCAGTCATAATATTTTGAAAGACAAAATTAACGGCGTTGATAACATTTTGACGCGAGCGAAAATTTGTAGAAAGGTCTATTCTTTCGCAATTTTGAGTTAGCGGGAAATTTTTATATTTGTCGATAAAAATTGTAGGGTCTGCATTTCTGAAACGGTAAATTGACTGTTTAACGTCTCCAACTGCAAAAAAATTCTGCGCGCCAACAATTTTGCTGATAATTTCTTCTTGAACGCCGTTTGTATCTTGATATTCATCAATCATAATGACTTTAAATTTTTCTCTGTAAATTTGAGCAACGGCGGGATTTTCATTAAAAATTTTCAATGCCAAATGTTCCATATCATTAAAATCAATAATATTTCTGTCACGTTTGGCGGCGGCAAAGGCGTTATCAAAATCGATTGTGATTTTTACTAGTTGTTGTACGGATTCAACCAAATTTTTCATTTCAAAAATAATTTCGGCGGTTGTAGTTGTAATAAAATTTTCGCGCAGATTTTTAATTTTTTCTTTGTAAAGGTCACGAATAATTTTAATTTCGTCCTTAACACATTGAATATCGGCGGGAAGTTTTTTATCGCCGTCAAAACGTACAAATTCAAGCCGCTGTAATTTCTCAACCAATTTATCCCAATCGTCAAGGCAAGCGGCTATTTCGTCAATTTGAGCGGCATCGCTGGCGACGGATTTTAACCCAATATTTAATTTTTTACTGCTGAAAATTATATCGGCTTTACTTCCAATTTCGGCGCAATTTGTTTTGGAATAATTTAGGGCAATTTTGGCTTGAGAAATTGCAAAATTTTGAACGGCGGCTAACCAATTTTCGCCGTTGTCAAGTTTAAAATTTTCCGGATTCTCATAAATTTCAACGAGAGCATGTAACCATTTTTGAGGATAGGGACGACTTTGGGCGAAACTGTGAAGTTTGATAATTAATTTGTGAAGTTCAGAATCGCCTTGCATACTGCCGCCGAATTCGTCAGAAAATTTTACAAAGGCGGGATTTTCGGCGTAATTTTTTTCAAATAAATCTTCAATGACTTCCTGTTTGATAATATTAAGTTCGTGTTCGTCCGCCTCACGAAAACGCGGGTCAAGATTAATTTTGGCAAAATATCTTTTCAAAACTGAAAGGCAAAAAGCGTGGAAAGTCATAATCGACGCGCCGCTAAGTAAAATATTTTGGCGTTCTAGTTTTTCGGCGTCGTCAGAAAAAGCGGCGGCGATTTTCTCATTAATTTTTTTATGAATACGCGCTTTCATTTCGGCGGCGGCGGCGTTCGTGAAAGTTACAATCAGCATTTTGTCAACGTCAAAATTATCATTTTCGATAAGTTTAATAATTCTTTCGACAAGCACGGCGGTTTTACCGCTGCCGGCGGCGGCGGCAACAAGTAAATTATTATTTATAGAGTTTATGGCTTTTTTTTGGTGTTCAGTCCAATTCATAAAATCCCCCTAAAATAAAGATTAGGGCTAAAGATTTTTCCACTAGCCCTTAATCCTTAGCCCTTATAATTTTTTCAACTTGCAACTTTTTCTTTAGATTTTTGACGAAGTCGCGCAGGTTTAAAGCGTTTCAATTCTTCGTCTGTTGACGCCGGAATATCACTGTAATCAATTTCATCATCAGATTTTGGTGCATTTTCTCTGATTCTGCGCCTTTGTTCTTCAGTAAGTGGCGGCATACCTTTATAAATACGAATACTGCCCATAATATTCTTCTACCTCCTTTTTATTGGCATAACGCGCCGAAATTAGACGATATTTTTCTTCACGTTCAGTATAAATTACAAATAAAATATCATCAACTTTTCCGATAACTTTATACCTGTCCTCTTCAATACTGTGTAGTTCATCATAATTTTCAATTCGATTCTCATCAAGAAAAATTCGTGCTGCATCTTCAAAATAAATTCCGTGCTTTCTCTTGTTAATTTCGTTTTTTTCGTCGTCCCATTCAACTATTAAACTTTCAATATCAATTTCGCTCATTAAATCACCTCTAGAATATTTTCAACGGGAAAAAATTTTTACCTGCAAACCAAAAAAGCCGCTCGATTAGGAGCGGCAATTTTTTTAATCCGTACCCTTTTTACAGGGCTAAGTTCAAATTAGTATTGATTGACAAGAGCCATAATGCCGGGAGCACTGCCTTCAGAGCCGAGAACTTCTTTAATTTTGTGCATAACTAATTCTTTAATGTAGTCTCTGCCGGGGGCAATGTATTGGCGGGGGTCAAAATGTTCCGGATGAGCCATGAAATGTTCACGAATACCGGCTGTCATAGCAAGGCGGAGGTCGGAGTCAATGTTAATCTTGCAGACTGCAGATTTTGCCGCTTTGCGAAGTTGATCTTCCGGAATACCAATAGCATCATCAAGTTTGCCGCCGTTGTCATTGATAATTTTTACATATTTGGGGATAACGGAGCTTGCGCCATGAAGAACGATTGGGAATTCAGGGATTTTCTTTTCAATTTCAGCAAGAATATCGAAACGAAGGGAAGGAGGTTCAAGAACGCCGGTTTCAGGGTTGCGTGTGCACTGTTCGGGTTTAAATTTGAATGCGCCGTGACTTGTGCCAATAGCAATAGCCAAAGAATCAACGCCGGTCTTGCTTACGAATTCTTCAACTTCTTCCGGTTTTGTGTAGTGTGCTTTATCAGCATCAACGCTGACATCATCTTCAACGCCTGCGAGTTGTCCAAGTTCAGCCTCAACAACAACGTTATGAGCATGTGCGTATTCTACAACTTCCTTTGTTTTTTCAATATTTTCTTTGAAAGGATAGTGGGAGCCGTCGAACATAACGGAAGTAAAGCCGTCATCAATACAAGATTTGCAGGTTGCATAGTCAGGACCATGATCCAAATGCAATGCAATCGGAATATCGCTAACTTCAAGAGCTGCTTTTACAAGGTGTACGAGGTAACGGGAATTAGCATATTTTCTTGCGCCTGCAGAGCACTGAAGAATAACCGGTGAATTGAGTTCAGCCGCTGCGCTGGTGATACCTTGTACAATTTCCATGTTGTTGACGTTGAATGCGCCAATAGCAAATCCGCCTTCGTAGGCTTTTTTGAACATCGCAGTTGTTTTAATTAAAGGCATTTAGCATTCCTCCTAAAAATTATACCGTATTACTTTGGAGTTTTAAAACTCCCTACTTACGTTGCCTATTGTAACACATTTTATTTGAAACTTGCAATAACTAATTTAAAATTTTTTGACAATTTTTTATTTATGAATATAATATGAATTATCCAGAAAATTTTCAGTTTGGAGGGCTGATAATGAAAAAATTTTTAATTACAGCGTTAGCATTAACGGTATTTTCTATGAGTGGCAGTACGAATGAAGGAATGCCGAAATTTGAAAGACTTGAAAACGCAATGGCAAAGCCCGTGCAAATGATAGAAGAAATAACCGCGTTTGAAAATGATAAATACGTATTGGCGGACGAAAATTTTTCAAATTTGCAACTTGAAGAAATTGATAAACCGATTTATGACAAGTACAGCCTTGATGAACGTGAAAAACTCGGCTTGAAAACTACTTTGCCGGAAATTGCGCCTTATAGAGAAGAAAGCGTTGCATATTTGACATTTGATGACGGTCCGGACGATAAAATTACTCCGCAAATTTTAGATATTCTCAAAAAAGAAAAAGTGAAGGCAACTTTTTTTGTATTGGGAAATATGGTGGAGCAAAATCCTCAAGTTTTAAAGCGAATTTTTGACGAAGGACACGCCATAGGAAATCACAGCTACAATCATGTTTACAGCGAACTTTATAAATCGCCGTATGATTTTATTGAACAATTTGTAAAGACTGACGAAATTATTAAAGAATGTACCGGAGTTCGCCCGTTGATAATTCGTGCACCCGGCGGCGCGGCTGGAGTTTTTAACAATGATTATTGGAATATGTTAGACTCTTGCGGCTATGTTGAGTACGATTGGAACATTTGCACGGAAGATGCAACTGCAAGCGCGCCAAACGCCTCAACGCAATTAAACAACGTCATTAAACAGATGGGCAAGGAACCGCCGCGCACGCTGATTATTTTAATGCATTCAAAAGCCGATAAGGAAGAAACTGCAAAGGCACTGCCACAATTAATTCATATGTTGAGGGATTGGGGCTACAAATTCGGCGTAATAACTCCAATGACTCCGCAATTTTAATTTGAAATTAAAATAAAAAAGCCGCAAAAAATCAATTTTAACGGGGTTTTTCTTTCGTTTTAATATAAAAAGTACCTTTGAGCTTAGAAAATTGATTCTGGAGGCTCTCAGACGCATTTATGAGCTTATCTGCATTAAATTTTATTCACGTCAAAAATTATTTTTTCAACACGCACTAGTAGTTGTTTAAAAATTTAAAAAAATTAACAAGTTGGATTTTCTTTTTTTCAAAAAAAACTTTTCGCTCTGCAGACAAAAACGAAGTGCGGCGGGCGTCCTGTGCGCCTTCTAATCTTAGATTGTAAACAAATTCTAATTACCAACAGTTTTTTAGATTGAATCGCACGATTTTAAAATTTATAAAAATTTTATTGCAACGCCTCAACAAGAACTTTCATGTTTTGGAGCATTTTATTTTGATAGTCATTGATATTTTCAATTTTAGAATCGCCGGTAGTAATTGGGTCAAGAGTAAAAATTTTTGCGCCGGTTTCACGTGCGATAGTTTCTGCGGCTTTTGGCGAATATTGCGGCTCGGTAAACAAAACTTTTACCGGCATTTCATTTACAATTTTTACAGTGTCAATCAATTCTTGAGGCGTCGGCTCTGTACCGGGCTCGCGCTCGATAACGCCCAAAATATTCAGCTTAAATTCTGCCGCAAAATATGGAAAAGCCTCGTGGAAAGTTACAATATCTTTGTTGGGAAGATTATCCAGCGCAAAATGCATTTCATCGCGCAGGCTTGCAAGTTCATTCAAATAATTCAGCGCGTTTTTTTTGTATTCTTCGGCGTGCGCGGGATCCAGTTCGCAAAGTTGACGTTGAATCGCCCGCACTTGTGCCATTGCGTAGGTTACGCTCATCCAAACGTGCGGATTAAAATTTTCGCCGTCTTTCAATAAATAAATTTCGTCCGAGTATGAAGCATTAACAATTTTCAAATTCTTTGTAACTTTATCCAAAAAATTTTCCATTCCCAAGCCGTTCACAACGAAAATATCAGCCGTTTCAAGTGTTTTCATATCTTCAGTAGTAAGTTGGTAATCGTGAAGGCAGCCTGTTTGCGGCTTAGTCAAATTTACAACTTCCACGCCGTCAACATTTCCCGCAATGTTAATCGTTTCAAGGTAAATAGGATAAAATGACGTGACAATTTTTAATTTGCCGTCTTCCTTTGTACCGCCGCCGCAACCCGTAACTGTCAACATTAAAAAACTTAAAATCAGTAAAAAAATTTTCTTCATAAAAAAAGCGGTCAGAATTGCTCCGACCGCGTAACCTCCTATTTCAAAAAAAATTTTATTCAATGGTATGAAGTTGAATTGCGCTTGTACCGCCCGCGCCGTATTTCAAGCCGCTTGTAATAACGGTAACATCGCCTTTTTTGACGAATTCATTTTCAAGCGCAACCTTTGTAACGTAGTCAAACATTTCATCTTGATTAAGCCACGGAGTCTCGGGAACAACGAAAACGCCCCAACGTAACGCCAAATGACGAGCGATAACTTGATTGGGCGCAAATGCAACGATAACCGCTTGAGGGCGATACTTTGAAAGAATTTTTGTAGTGTAGCCGGATTTAGTTGGAGTGATAATCGCACTTGCGTTAAGTTCGTAAGCAAGCTGAACTGTTGCATGGGCAATGGCGTCAGTTTGTGAATATTTTCTGTGAATGCCTTTTTCTTCAAAAATTTGTTTGTAGGAAAGGGCTTTTTCGACGCGCTGTGCAATTTTCGTCATGGTTGCAACAGCTTCAACAGGATATTTGCCGCTTGCAGTTTCGCCGCTTAACATGATAACGTCCGCGCCGTCCCAAATTGCGTTGCCTACGTCAGAAACTTCTGCGCGCGTGGGGCGCGGATTCATTGTCATAGATTCAAGCATTTGTGTTGCAACTATAACGGGTTTTCCGGCGTCATTACATTTTTTGATAATTTCTTTTTGAATAACGGGAACATCTTCAGCCGGAATTTCAACGCCCAAATCGCCGCGCGCAACCATAATACCGTCAGAAACTGCAATAATATCATCGATATTTTGAACGCCTGCAAGATTTTCAATTTTGGGGATAATTTCCATATGCCCGTGATGACGTGCAATTAATTTTCTGATTTCTTCAACGTCGGAGGCGCGCTGAATGAAACTTGCCGCCACAAAATCCATATCATTTTCAACGCCAAAAATAATATCTTTTTCGTCTTGTTCGGAAATTGCGGGAAGGCTTAAAGTTGCGCCGGGTGCAGCTACGCGTTTTCTTGTACTCATTTTGCCGGAATTTAAAATTGTGGTAATAATATCTTTGCCCTTAATTTCTTCAATTCTAAGTTCAACGAGCCCATCGCTAAGTAAAAGTTTTTCGCCGACAACAACTTCTTCATAAAGTTTTTTGTGACTAACGGCGCAATGTGTTTCATCGCCGGGCGTGTCGTCATTTGTCAAAGTGAATTTATTACCGGCTGTAAGTTGGACTTCGCCGTTTGCAAATTCGCCCAAGCGCATTTCCGGACCTTTGGTATCAAGCATTAAAGCTACAACGCGATTCATTTTTTGGGCGGCGGCGCGTACTGCGTCAATACGCATTTTGTGCCCTGCGTGGTCGCCGTGCGAAAAGTTAAACCTCGCGCAGTTCATACCGTTTTCAATGAGTTTTTCGACTACGCCCGGCGCGTCCGTTGCCGGTCCTTGCGTGCAGATGATTTTTGTTTTTTTCAACAACATTAAAATTTCAGCTCCTTTAAAATGTGTTTTATATAAATTAATTCATTTTCGATAATAACGCGTCACGTTGTTTTTGGTAAGTATCATTATCCGGTTTTATTTTGATAGCTTTATTGAAACAATTTAAAGCAGAACTATAATCTTCTAATTTTTCATAATTTTTACCAAGATAACTCCAAAGTAAATCATTAAGGGGAGACATCTTTAAAACAGTCAAAAAAATAGAATTGGCTTTTTGAGGCTCTAATACAGAAACTCTATCATAAATTTCAGCAGCTTTAACATAGTTGCCGGACTCCAAAGCTGCACTGCCTGTAACGGCTATCATTAAGTAGTATGTTCCTTTATCAAGTCCTTGATTTGCAATCTCTTGATTTAATGCAAAAGATTTATCAAGATACTCAAGAGCTTTATCGTAATCTTTTAACTGTACATAAACCGTGTAAAATCCTGCCAAAGCGGAACCATTTTTAGGATTTAATTCAATAGATTTATTGAGACATTCGATGGATTTATCATAATTCGTCAATGCGCAATATGTAATTCCAAGTTTAGCCCAATAATTATCATCATTGGGGTTGAGTTTAACAGCTTTTTGATAACAATTTAAAGCCCGTTTATAATTTTTTTCGCCAAGAAATTTATCTCCTTCAGAAATCCAATCTTTAGCATCTTTTTCAGCAGCATAAACCAGCGACGCAGGAACGAAATTATTTGGCGGCAAAATGGCAGGGCTGAACAACAACGCGCCCAAAACTGCCACAGCTAATTTTTTCTTCAGCAAAACAATCTACCTCCAAAATTTTTTAATTAATTTTCGCCAATGTATTTTCACGCCATTTTTGATAATTTGGCTTATCTGGATTCAATTCAAGAGCCTTGTTAAAACATTCCAACGCCTTTTGATAATCTTCGGAATAAAAATACGCCGCCCCCAAATTGCTCCACGCATTATCATATTTCGGATTTAATTCAACTGATTTTTTGTAACATTCAATCGCCTTATCATATTGGTTAAGCTTGCGATAAGCAAAGCCAAAATTATTCCAAATAACAGAATCATTGGGATTCAATTTTACAGTTTCTTCATAACAATCGACAGCTTGATAATAATTGCCAAGTGAATGATAAGTTAGTGCAAGATTGTACCACGCAACGCTATTTTTGGGATTTAATTCTAACGCCTTGTTGTAATATTCGACAGCTTGATTATATTTGCCCTGTTGTTTGTAAAGCAAGCCGAGGTTATTCCACGTAAAATCATTTTGAGAATTTAATTCGGCGGCTTTATTCAAATATTCGGCGGCTTTATCGTAATTGCCGAGTAAATTGTAAGTTGCGCCGAGGTTACAAAACGCCATATCAAGTGCAGGATTCAGTTCAATAGCTTTATTTAAACATTCAATCGCCTTGTTATATTCGCCTGAGTTGTAAAATTCTAAGCCTTTATTATTCCATTGAACGGCGGTAAATTGTTCTTCATTGCGCTTTACTTCAGCATTAATTTCTTTTTTCTCTTCAGCAGAGGCAGTTTTAAATTTTAATTTAAGGGCGTCCATTTCGGCGTTAAGTTTTTCAATTTGTTCAGCCTGTTCTTTGTTTTGGCGCAAAAGTTCCTCAAGTTTTTGTCTGTCTTGTTGAAGAGTATTAGTTACATTTTCAGTATCGACTCTGGCTGTGATATGACAATGAAAAACTAAAGAATCACCGTTAGTTTCAATTTTTACAGGTGAAGAAACAACTTGCAAAACTGTTGCCGAAAAAGTACGAATTTCATCACGGGTAAGCGTGTTATTTTTTACTTCAGAAATACTTTCAACAAAAACGCTGGCTTGTTCACTGACAGCGCGTTTAGCATCTTCGCGAGCGCGTTCCTTTGCTACGCCTTGATTTTCTTCTAAGCCGTCGCCCATAATGTAATAGCCGTCCGCCTCAATCGTTTTAACTTCTGCGCAAACTATCGACGCGGGCAAAAAAATATTTGGCGGTAAAATTGCAGGGCTGAACATTAACGCGCCCAAAACTGTTGCAACTAATTTTTTCTTCAGCATAACAATCTACCTCCAAAACTTTTTTACAATAATATAATTTTTCGGCGGTAAAGGCAAGACTGCGCGAAAATTTTATTCTGAAAAATTTTTGCCGAGTTCAAACGCTTTTTGATTCAATTCCAAAAATTTCGGCGGCACATTCGCTTTTAAGGATTCTTGCCACGCACTTTCAGGAATTTCAAAATAATGTGACAATCTGCCGAGCAAAACTATATTTACGGCTTTTTGACTGACTGCCTGACTTGCAAGTGATAAAATTTTATTCTGAAAAATTTTTGCCGAGTTCAAACGCTTTTTGGTTTAATTCTAAAAATTTTGGCGGCACATTTGCTTTTAAGGATTCTTGCCGCGCACTTTTTGGAATGTAAAAATAATGTGACAATCTGCCGAGCAAAATTATATTTACAGCTTTTTGAGAGCCTGCCTGCCTTGCAAGTGATAAAATTTTATTCTGAAAAATTTTTGCCGAGTTCAAACGCTTTTTGATTTAATTCCAAAAATTTTGGCGGTACATTCGCTTTTAAGGATTCTTGCCACGCACTTTTTGGAATGTCAAAGTAATGTGACAATCTGCCGAGCAAAACTATATTTACAGCTTTTTGAGAGCCTGCCTGCCTTGCAAGTGATAAAATTTTATTCTGAAAAATTTTTGCCGAGTTCAAACGCTTTTTGGTTTAATTCTAAAAATTTTGGCGGTACATTCGCTTTTAAAGATTCTTGCCACGCACTTTCAGGAATTTCAAAATAATGTGACAATCTGCCGAGCAAAACTATATTTACGGCTTTTTGACTGCCTGCCTGCCTTGCAAGCGATAAACAATCCATAGCGTCAACTTTTAAACCTTTGGCACGCATTTTTTCAACAAGATTTTCTGGATAAGTTGCCGCGCCGATAATTACCGGCATTGGATCTATTTGCTGTGTGTTAGTTACAATTTGCCCGCCCGCCTTTAAACAATCAAGCCAGCGCGCAGTTTCCAAAATTTCAAACGAAACTATAAAATCAGCCTGCCCTTTATCGACAACCGGCGAATAAACTTTATTGCCAAAACGCACGTAAGTTATAACACTGCCGCCGCGTTGGCTCATTCCGTGCACTTCCGAAACTTTCACATCGTAGCCTTGATTTAAAAGCAAGTGTCCCAAAATTTTACTCGCCAAAAGTGAACCTTGTCCGCCCACTCCGACGATTATTATATTTTTAGTTTCCATAAAATTTCCTCCAGATTAATTTTTCAGGTAAACATTTTTTTCAATTAGATTTTCGTTACAAGCAAGAGTAACCGTCATTGCAATATCACCGGTTGCATTTAAAGCGGCGCGCAGCATTGAACAAATTGGATCAATTCCCAAAATTACAGCCGTTGCATCTGCGGGCAAGCCCAACGCCATAACGATTGACGCCAAACAGACAAACGCGCCGCCGGGTACGCCGGGCGCGCCGATTGACAACGCAACCACCGTTAGAAAAATCGTAAATAAAATATCCTGCGTCAATTCAATTCCGTACATTCGCGCCAACATTATGCTTGCCAGCGATAAATATATACAGCCGCCGTCCATATTCACGGTTGCGCCTATTGGGATTGAAAACGACGGCAATTTTGGCGCAATTCCCATTTTTTCAGTACAAAATTTCAGCGAAAACGGCATTGTTGCATTTGAACTGCTTGTTGATAAAGGTATTGCAATAAAGCCCAAAATTTTTTTCAAAAAAGGCACGGGCGTAATTTTTCCGACAAAAGTTAAAATCAGCGCGTAAATTCCCGCCATTATGATACAGCCGAATAAAATTGCAACAATCAATTTGCCGAGCAAAAATACAGAGTCCATTCCCAAATTTATCATAAGCGACGCCATTGCAAAAAATGCTACTATTGGAATGAATTTTACAATCAGCCGAATCATATTTAAGCAAAATGTATTCATTGCGTCGATAATATCTTGCAGAATTTTTACTTTTGCGCCGAGTCCGTTAATGCAAATTCCAAAAATTACGGCGACGAAAATTATTTGCAACATTTCGCCGTTGACTATTGGGCTAATCAGATTTTTTGGGATAAGACCAACAATCATTGAAACAACTGAAATTGATTGACTTTCGACGGCGGCTGAACTTTCAACGGTGCCAATTTGCGGAACTTCGCCGCTAAAAATTACATAGCCGAGACAAATACTAATCGCCGACGCAATAAGCGTGGTTATTGTGTAAAGTCCAACCAATTTACCGCCGATTCTTCCAACTTCAGCCGCGTTTGTAATGCTTGTTACGCCGCTAATGACACTGAAAAAAATTACCGGCGCAATCATCATATTCAGCGCGTTTAAAAACATTGTGCGAAAACTTTTTGCAAGTGTCACGTCGAAAAAATTTGTAATTTCCGGCAAGTCCAAATTTCTCAAAATCAAGCCGACAATTAAGCCGCCGACCATTCCAAAAAGCGTATAATAAATTTGCTTGTTGCTTACGTCGTGAAATTGAATTGTAACGATATTTTTCTGCGAATAGTGCGAATAACTCATTTTGGAGCGGTAAGATTTTAAAATTATCGTGCGAAAATAATCTTCGTCGTCTTCGCTGTATTCGTTCAATTCAACAAGCGGATTATATTCTTCGCCGCCATATTCCAGTTGCAAACTTAGAGAGCCGAGCCTTTTACGAATTAAAACTCTTATTTGAGGAACGCCGCCATTTTCGGTAATTCGCATAAAAGTTTCTTCAAGCAATAAATCAGCCATCATAACTTCTTTTTTGGTTGCCTTAGTTTTTACCAATTCGCCGTGAATTTTTTCGGTAACTTCGGAAAAAGTTTCGTTGCTAAGTAAAAATTCTTCCAATTAAAAACGCCTCGATTATTTTTCAGTTGACATAAAAGCTTTTTTGGGACAAAGTTGACTGCAAACGCCGCAACCTACGCACTGCGTGGCGTCAACCGTTGCCTTGCCGTCCTTCATTGAAATTGCGGGGCAGCCGATTTTCATACAAGATTTACAGCCGATACATTTTTCTTTGTCAACGTAAAGCGGCGGATTATGTTTAACGTACTTCAACAAGGCGCAAGGTCTGCGCGAAATAATTACTGACGGTTCAGGCGCGGCTAATTCTTCTTTAATTGCCGTGTCACATTCTTTAAGATTGTACGGATCAACAATTCTGACGCGGTTAATCCCCATTGATTTTACCAACGCCTCAAGGTTAATTTTTCCGGCGGGGTCGCCTTTGATATTGTAGCCGGTTGTAGGATTCTGCTGATGTCCCGTCATACCGGTAATTGAATTGTCCAAAATAATTACAGTCGAATTGGATTGATTGTAGGCAACGTTGACAAGCCCTGTAATTCCCGAATGTACAAAAGTTGAATCGCCGATAACTGCAACGGTTTTCTTTTCTGATTTTTCGCCGAGCATTTTATTAAAGCCGTGAGTTGCTCCGATACTTGCGCCCATGCACAAAGTTAATTCAATCGTAGAAAGCGGCGGCACTGCGCCCAAAGTGTAGCAGCCAATATCGCCCAAAACTGTACAATTTCTTTTTTTGAGTGAGTAAAACAAGCCGCGATGAGGACAGCCCGCGCACATTACCGGCGGACGACCGGGAATATTATCCTCAAGCATTACGCCTTCAGAAATTTCTTTGCCAAACGCCTTTGCAATTAAATTCTGTGAAAATTCGTCAATGTTAGGCAAAATGCTTTTACCTTCAACGGCAATTCCCAACGTCTTAACAAAACTTTCTATAACGTCGTCAAGTTCCTCAACCACGTACAATTTTTTGACTTTGGAGGCAAAATTTTTAATCATTTCCGGCGGCAACGGGTTTATCATTCCCAATTTTAAAACGCTGACAGTATCGCCGAAAACTTCCTTGACGTATTGATAACTTGTCGAAGAAGTTATAATTCCAATTTCGTCTGAAAAAATTTCTTCGCGGTTGAGCGGCGTTTTTTCGGCGTACTCAATCAATCTTTTTGTACGCGCCTCAACTACGGGATGACGCTTTTTGGCGTTGCCGGGCATCATTACATATTTTGCAATATCTTTTTCGTAAGTTTTTTCTGGAACTTGACGCTCGTCAATTTCAACAACTGATTGAGAATGTGCAACGCGGGTACACATTTTTATTATAACGGGCGTATCGAAAAGCTCGGAAATTTCGTAAGCAAGTTTTGTAAATTCCAACGCCTCAGCAGAATTTGACGGCTCCAACATTGGAACTTTTGCGGCTATTGCGTAATGGCGGCTGTCCTGTTCATTTTGCGAAGAGTGCATACCCGCATCATCAGCAACAACTACAACCAAGCCCGCGTTGACGCCTGTATAAGACATTGTGAAAAGCGGGTCGGCGGCAACATTCAAGCCAACGTGTTTTTGTCCGCAAAAGGCGCGTCTGCCTGCCAAACTTGCGCCAAATGCTGATTCCATTGCAACTTTTTCATTCGGTGCCCATTCGCAATAAATTTCTTCAAACTTCGCCGCCTCTTCTGTAATTTCTGTTGACGGCGTACCGGGATAACTTGAAACAAAACAAACGCCCGCCTCATACAAGCCGCGAGCTATGGCTTTATTTCCCAAAAGTAATTCTTTCATCAAGGTCTCTCCTTAAAATTTTTTACCAGTCGATTATAGCACTCCTTTACAAGCGCGGCAATTTTTATCGACAATTTAACCTTATACGAAAAAGTTCACGTTGTGCAGGTTTATAACTTTTTGCGGCGAAATGTACTAAAAATTTGTTTTGAAGGGAGTTTTTCAGTTGAAAGTTGGAAAATTTTTAGTGGCGTTTGTGTTTTCGTTAGTTTTTCTGGCTGTAAATTGTTTTGCAATGAAATTTTCTCAACCTATACAATTTGGCGGTGGCGTTCATTGGAATAATGTTGGAGGTTTTAGTGTTCAAAATGCTGTAAACAACAAAGTTGAAAAAAAATTTTATCGAAAAGGAAAAGAATATGGTTTTTCAAAAGGTGTTGCACAATTTGGAAATGGCGCAAATACAATCTATGAACATTACGACGCAGATAAAAATGTTGAAACAATACGTGTTGGGGCTGCTGACATAAATAACACAGTTACCATACTATCTTCAACAAATGATTCTATTTACAGCATCGCAAGCGATATTGACATTAGTTTCTACATGATTTCTGGAACATATTTAGGCAAAAGTAAAAATTATGTAATTTTCGGCAAAAGAAACGACGAACGATTTGTCAAATATATTGATACTAATGAAATACGAAAACAATATTTTAGCGATTATTTGGCATTTGATTGGGGAGATGTAAAATTTCAAGGCAATACAATAATAATTTCATATGAAAAACACGATGGCTCCTTTCGTAATTACACTAAAATTGGAGAATTTCGCTTTAAATGGGACGAAAAAGCGCAATGGTTCAGCGTTGAACAAATTAAATATTGATTAAAATTTTTCGCAGGAGGTTTTTATAATGAAAGTTGGAAAATTTTTAGTGGCGTTTGTGTTTTCTTTAATTTTTATGGCTAGAAATTGTTTTGCTTTTGGTGAAAGCGATCCTATTGCACTTCAAGATTTAAATAATAACCCCTCAAACTATGTTGTTTGCGGCGGTGCAAGTATCGGTGTTGTTTTTTATGTTTATAAAAATTCTATAGACGTACAAAATTACTCTCCGCCAAATTATCAAATTGCATTTAAAATGTTGAATTATTCAAGTAACGGTATGAAAGGCGAATATTTTCGAGAAAGAGCCTACTATATGGATAAAAAATATAAATACGACTATAATGAACGAAAAATTTACATAGAACGCCAAGACGAAAATGGAAATTTATATTGGCAGTTCATAGACCCTAAAATAATTGGCACGTTTGAAGGATACAAACAAGGTTGGGATAAAGATATGGCAGCTGGTGAAATAGCATTTTACATTATATATGGAAGGAGTTTTTTTGACTCTCCGGTTTCAAAAAGTGCTGAAGCCTACATTAACGGAAAAAATTAACAATCACTAAAAAAATTTTGTAAGTCGTCAGGAAAAAATCTGGCGGCTTTTTTTATTGGCTGAAATGTTATAAAATAGTGGCGAAATTTTAGCGAAAGGAATTTTTCAAAATGGGATTTTTTGACAAATTAAAAGCAGGCTTAGCCAAAACACGCGAAAAACTTGCAGATAAAATTGACGAACTTTTAAACAGCTCCACGAAAATTGACGAGGAACTTTTGGAAGAATTGGAAGAAACTTTAATAATTTCAGACGTTGGCACTAAAACCACAGAAAAACTTATGGAAAATCTGCGTAAAGGTATTCGCAAGGCTGAAATAAATTCGCCAATGGACGTAAAAATATTTTTGTCTAACCAGATACGCGAATTGCTGATTGAAGAAGAAGGCGACGCGGTAAATTTGACGCCGCCTCACGTTATTTTAATGATAGGTGTTAATGGCGCGGGCAAAACTACAACTATTGGCAAATTGAGCGCGTATTATTCCGAGCAAGGCAAAAAAGTAATGGTTGCCGCCGCTGATACTTTTCGCGCAGGAGCGATTGATCAGTTGGAAGTTTGGGCGCAGCGTACCGGCGCAGAAATTGTTAAGCACAGTGAAGGCTCCAATCCTTCATCTGTTGCACTTGACGCCGCCCGCTCCGCAGTTGCAAAAAATATCGACGTTTTAATAGTTGACACGGCGGGACGCCTTCAAAATAAATTTAATCTTATGGAAGAGTTGAAAAAAATCAACCGAATTATCGGCAAAGGAATTAGCGGCGCACCGCACGAAGTTTTATTGGTACTTGACGCCACGACCGGGCAAAATGCACTTCGTCAAGCCGAATTATTTTCAAAGTCCGCAGATATTACCGGAATTGTTTTGACGAAATTGGACGGCACGGCTAAAGGCGGTATGATTATCGGAATTAAGGAAGAGTTAAACATTCCCGTTAAATGGGTAGGCGTCGGCGAAGGGCTGGACGATTTACGCCCGTTTAACGCTAAAGAATTTGCTGACGCGCTTTTTGGTTTGTAATGTTGGTAATTGTTAAAATAAAAAAATTAACAGGGATGAATGGCGGATGGCTAAAAGTGAACAGTCTGTTGAGCCGAAAATTGCCGAACTTGGCAACGGTTGGCTGAAAAGTTACGGCTTGGATTATAAATTGGAGCAGGAAAGTTTAAATCACGAAATTGATAACGCACTTAAAGAATATTTTTCAAAAGGCGGCGGGAACGGCGGAAATTATCCCGACGCTAAAATTTTGTTGGAAAATAATTCTTGCTATTATCCAATTTTGATTGAGTACAAAGGCTACAAAAATAAATTGGTAAAACTTGACGGCGAAGGCAAAGTTGAAAATAAAACTTCAAAAAATGAGCCGCACTATGACAATATAAAAAAATTTGCCGTGAATGGCGCGGTTCATTATGCAAACGCAATTCTTCATTACACAAATTACACAGAAATTATTGCAATAGGTATGACAGGTTACAAAGATGAAATTGGAAATTTGCAGTATGAAATTGCGGTTTATTACGTTTCGACAAAAAATTTGGGTATCGGACAGAAAATTGGAGATTATACAGATTTTTCATTTCTCAAGCCTGAACATTTTCCGAAGTTTCTCGAAGAAATTAAAAAACTTTCGCTTACTGAACAAGAATTTGAAAAACTGAAAAATATTCGTGAATTGGAAATTGATGCAAGTCTTGTGAAATTGAACAATGACATTTATCAAAGTGAAAAAGGTTTAAGCGAACAGGACAGAATTTATTTGGTTGTCGCGTCGATTATGGCAACGCTCGGCGTTCCCGGAAAAGTTTCACCGCTTGAAAAAAGTGATTTAAAATCTTCAAATGAAAAAAATTTTACCGACGGCGAAATTTTAATGCGTAAAGTTGAAGAATTTTTATCTCAAAGAAATTTGCCGGAAGATAAAAAAAATTTAATCGTTCGCACGCTCCAAAATACCGTAACCTCTGCAAATATTAACAAAGTTACCAACGGCGAAACGCAATTAAAAAGAGTTTTTTCAAAAATTGTGGACGATTTGGGAATTTATTATAAAATCGGACTCACTACGGATTTTACAGGAAAACTTTTCAACGAAATGTATAATTGGCTCGGCTTTACGCAAGATAAATTAAATGACGTTGTGATAACTCCGCCGTACATTGCAAAACTTTTGGTAAAACTTTGCAAAACGAATAAAGATTCCTTCGTTTGGGATTATGCAACGGGTTCAGCCGGACTTTTGGTAGCCGCGATGAATGAAATGATTATCGACGCCCGCGAAAAAATTAAATCGCCCGACGAATTGCAGCAAAAAATAAATTTTATTCGTGCAAATCAAATTTTAGGACTGGAAATTTTGCCAAGTATTTATATGTTGGCGGTTTTGAATATGATTTTGATGGGCGATGGCAGTTCCAAAATTTTAAATCTTGATTCGCTGAAAGATTTTGACGGCAATTTTCCTGCAAATGTTTTTGTTTTAAATCCGCCGTATTCTGCGGCAGGTAACGGAATGATTTTTGTTGAAGCCGCGCTTGAAAAAATGAAAAGCGGCTACGCGGCGATAATTATTCAAAATTCTGCCGGTACCGGCAAGGCGATTGATTTTAATAAAAAAATTTTGGAAAAAAATACACTGCTTGCAAGTATAAAAATGCCGATTGATTTATTTATTGGAAAATCCAGCGTTCAGACGAATATTTATGTTTTTCGCGTCGGTGAACCGCACAATTCAAAAAATATTGTAAAATTTATAGATTTTTCAAATGACGGCTACAAACGCACGAACAGAAAAAAATCTCGGCAAAATCTTCAAAATATCGACCACGCCGCCGAAAGATACGATGAATTAGTTAATCTTGTGCATTTCGGCAGAAATTATTTAAAATTTTTTACCGAAAATGATTATTACGAAGGCACGATTGACCCAAAAAGCGGCAAAGATTGGAATCAAACCGCGCCGATTGATCCGCGCCCGCAAATTTCTGATTTTAAAAAAACTGTCAGCGATTTTTTAGCCTTTGAAGTCACTAATATTTTAAAAAATTCTTCCGGTAACTGCTTGGGAAAAACTTTGCCCCACTCGCTGAAAAATTAAATAATGTTGAGTGGGGCGAATTTAAATATGAAAAATTTTTTACTTGTTTGACTGTCAGAAAAAAATTATCAAAATCAAAAATTGATGAAACATCAGAATTTCCTGTTTATTCTGCTGAAAGTTCAAATAATGGAATTGTCGGCTATGTAAATAATCCTGAATTTATTTGCGATGAAAAAAATCCTGTTTATGTAAATTTTGGCGACCATACAAGAAATTTTAACATTGCGACAAAAAGTTTTTCTGTACTTGATAATGTAAAAGTTTTACTTCCAAAAATAAATAATATTCGTGTTTTGCAATTTATAATCAGTTCGTGGAAAAAACAAATAAAAAATTTAGGTTATTCACGCCATTGGAAATTAGCGCAAGATTGTTTAATTTTATTACCGACAAAAGACGGCGAAATAGATTTTAAATTTATGGAAGAATTTATAGCGGAGCTTGAGGCGGAGCGAATAGCGGAGCTTGAGGCGTATTTAACGGCGGCAGGCTTAAAAGATACAATTTTGACAGCTGAAGAAGAAATTGCGCTGAAAAGTTTCAGTACGCGGCGTTTTGAAAAATTTTTGCTGAAAGATTTATTTGAAATGGCGAACACAAAAAGCATTGTGAAAGAAAAAATAATTCCAGACAGCGGAAAAATTCCATACGTCACGGCTTCAGCAGAAAATAACGGAATTATGACTTACATAAATTGTCCTGCTGAATGGATTGACAAAGGCAACTGCATAATGATAGGCGGAAAAACTTTAACATTTACATATCAAGAAAAAAATTTTTGTTCAAATGACAGTCACAACATTGTACTTTATGCGAAAGAAAAAAATTTGTCGAAAAAAATTATTTATTTATTTTTTATGTCAGCAATGCGAGCGTCAATGAAAAATAAATATTCTTGGGGAAATTCAATTTCTATGAAAAAAATTCAAGAAGATTTTCTATATTTACCGACAAAAGACGGCGAGCCGGATTATGAATTTATGAAAAATTTTATAACAGCGGTGCAAAAAATAGTTATAGCTGACGTAGTGAAGTACAGCGAAGAAAAAATTTCAGCGTATCGACAAGCGGCAATGATAAATTCTTGAGTTGCTTTTTAAAGTTGAGGAGGTTTCAATTTGTTAAGAAAAATTTTTATAATCTGCGCGACGCTTTTAATTTTTGGCAGCGCAGAGGCGGGACACCTTGAAGAAATTGCACAGCGCGGCACAATCAGAATTGGTACAACCGGCGATTATCGCCCAATGTCCTATTTAAATTCAAATGGCGAATATGAAGGAATTGACGCCGAACTTTCAAAGATTATTGCTGATTCTTTGGGCGTGCAAATTGAATATGTTCCTACCACGTGGAGTACTTTGACGGCTGATACTTTGGCGGGGAAATTTGACATTGCACTTTGTGGCATTTCAAGAAATTACGCGCGTGCAAAAGTTTTGGCGATGTCTGACGGTTACGGCGTTGGAATTTTCGGCAAAACTATTCTTTGCAGGAAAAAGGACGCCAAAAAATTTAAATCGCTTGCAGATATTGATAAGCCGAATGTTAGAGTTATGATAAATCCCGGCGGCACGAATGAAAAATTTGCACACGCCAATTTGAAAAATGCAACGTTGATTGTTTTCAACGAAAATGCAGAAATACCGAATCAAATTGCGGCGGGCAATGCTGATATTATGATAACTGAAACTGTCGAGGCGTTGACTTACATTAAAGCCAATCCCAATTTAGCCGCGCCTTTGATTAACAAGCCTTTTACCGTTCATTCTTGCGGGATTTTAATGCAGAAAGGCGACCAAGAATTTTTAAACTATATAAATTTTGTTTTGGCTGAAATTAGAGACGACGGCACTTTAGCTAAACTGGAAAATAAATATCTGCGCTGAAAAATTTTTGAAACTAAAAAAACCGCCGAGTTTTTCGACGGTTCTTTTTTTGACTAAAAACTATTCCCTAGCCCTTAGCCCCTAATCCTTAATCCTTAATCCTTAATCCTTAATTAAAGTTGCGGACCTGCAGGGACAAGAGCCTTTCCGGCTTCGTTGTATTCATATTTCTTAAAGTTTTTAATGAAACGCGCTGCAAGGTCGTTAGCTTTTCTATCCCATTCAGCTTTATCAGCATAAGTGTCGCGCGGGTCAAGAATATTTGTAGCAACGCCTTCAAGTTCGGTAGGAATTTCAAAATTGAAAATTGGCAACTTTTTGGTAGGAGCGGTTTTAATTGCGCCGCCCAAAATTGCGTCGATAATTCCGCGCGTGTCTTTAATTGAAATGCGTTTGCCTGTGCCGTTCCAGCCGGTGTTGACGAGGTAAGCCTTTGCGCCGGATTTTTCCATACGTTTTACCAATTCTTCAGCGTATTTTGTAGGATGCAATTCAAGGAACGCTTGACCGAAACACGCGCTGAAAGTAGGAGTAGGCTCGGTAATTCCGCGTTCAGTACCTGCCAATTTCGCAGTAAAGCCGCTAAGGAAATAATATTTCGTCTGTTCAGGAGTCAAAATTGAAACGGGCGGGAGTACGCCGAATGCATCTGCGCTGAGGAAGATAACAGATTGAGCCGCCGGACCGTGACTGTCGGGGCGAACGATTTTTTTAATGTGATAAATAGGATAACTTACGCGGGTATTTTCTGTAACGCTTTTATCTGAAAAATCAATTTTGCCGTCTTTGTCAACAGTAACATTTTCCAAAAGTGCGTCGCGGGTAATTGCGCCGTAAATATCCGGCTCTGCAACGGGATCAAGATTAATAACTTTAGCGTAGCAACCGCCTTCAAAGTTGAAAACGCCTGAATCGTCCCAGCCGTGTTCGTCGTCTCCAATAAGCAAACGTTTTGGATCTGTTGAAAGGGTAGTTTTGCCTGTGCCGGAAAGTCCGAAGAAAATAGCGGTGTTTTCGTGATTCATATCGGTATTGGCGGAGCAGTGCATAGCAGCAATACCTTTAAGCGGCAGGAAGTAGTTCATCATGCTGAACATACCTTTTTTCATTTCGCCGCCGTACCAAGTGTTAATGATAACTTGCTCTTTGCTTGTAACGTTGAAAACAACAGCGGTTGTAGAATTTAAGCCGAGTTCTTTCCAATTTTCTACTTTAGCCTTTGACGCGTTGTAAACTACGAAATCCGGTTCTTGATCAAATTCTTCTTGAGTTTTGGGGCGAATGAACATATTGGTAACAAAATGCGCCTGCCATGCAACTTCCATGATAAAACGAATTTTCATACGAGTATCTTTATGAGTGCCACAGAATCCGTCAACAACGTAAAGTTTTTTGTTAGAAAGTTCTTTAATTGCGAGGTCTTTTAAAACTTTCCAACTTTCGACGGAGCATTTTTTGTTGTCGTTTTTGTATTCGTCGGAAGTCCACCAAATTTCGCCGGGCGCGCCTTCCTTTGTAGTTTCGTCGTAGACAATGAATTTATCTTTAGGAGAACGTCCGGTAAATTCGCCTGTCATAACGTTAATTGCGCCGAGTTCAGTTTCCTGTCCAACGTCAAAGCCTTCAAGTCCGGGTTTTGTTTCTTCGTTGAAAAGCACTTCGTAAGTTGGGTTGTAAAGTACTTCAGTTGTGCCGGTAATTCCGTATTTTGTCAAATCCATCATAGGCATTATATCTACCTCCAAAATTTTTATAACAAGCAGATAATATATTATTTCGGCGTTGTTGTCAATTTTATTATCATAATCCTGCGCGAAGGCGTTGTTTGAATTGCAAAAAGAAATTTCACTAACAGAATCAATATCAAACGCTTTTAGTGCAGTAGCTTTTCTCTACTGAACAAGTAGCACCGTTATACTGTTCACCGGTTAAACGTTGTTGAGCAAGCCACGCCGCAGGATTCTGATACAAAGCAATCTACCCCATTCCTAAATTTTTGTTTTTCAGAGGAAAACAGCCTTTAATTTGAAAATTTATTTTGTATCGCCTTTTCCACTCCCATTTTCTTCAGGGATAGAATTCCATAATTCAATTTTTGCTTTTCTATTTTTGCCGCACGTCGTTACAGCGGGATTTAAAACAAATTCAGTAACACCGTTTACCTTGTGTTCTTTTACATAGCCGTTTTCTTTCAGCCACTTAAATGCAATCATAACGCTATCATAAGAAATATTCAATTCATCTGCCAAAGCTTTTTTTGTAGCCTTTATCCCATTTTCAAATTCCTGTTTTGTCATTAAAAGACCAAAAACTCTCAAAATTGAAGGACTAGTGTTTTTAATAATCAACTCTATATAAGCATCTTTATATAAAATCATCCAACCATCCCCATTTTGCGTGTTATAGCTTATAGAATCGCTTATTTTGTATCGCCTTTGCCGTTCCCATTTTCTCCATCTGAATAATTTTTTCGCGCAGTGTCAAAATCCATTATCGTATTTTCTCTGTTTGTGCCTTTATGTGCCACATAGGGATTTAATCGATATGTTTTAAATTTACCTTCAGATGGACCTTCAATTATAATTTCCAAATCTTTCAAAACCCTCATAGCCCTTGAAACGTGAGTTGGTTGAAGGTTTAAAGCCTCAGCAATATCAGCACGACTTACGTGCAAATAATTATCAAAGTCAAGTTTAGAAAAAAGAAAAAGCATAACGCTATATTGTTCGCCGGTTAAACGTTGTTGAGCGAGCCACGCTGCAGGATTCTGATACAAAGCAATCCACCCCGTTCCTAAATTTTTGTTTTTCAGAGGAAAACAGCCTTTAATTTTACCGGTTTCTTCATCAGCTATCATAATATACCTTTTTTCTTTCGGCAAAATAGAAACTTTATCCTGCCCGAGTAAATTTTTTTGATCGGAATACTTGACAAAATCGCTCATTTGTGAACTCTCCTTTTAAGGTACCATATTTGGTTTTAATTGTACCATATACGGTACCTCAAAGTCAAGAAAAATGTTATTCTGATGCGAAAAATAAAAACGTGTTATTCTGAATCTAAGGTGTAGTTTTTTTGAAAATAATCTGAACAATTTTGCAAGTAATTTATTATATCAGAATTGTCTTTGCTTGTCGAATTTTAATGCTTGTATCAAGGACGCTAACGCGCCGCGCAAGCGCGGTTGACTGCGTCAATCCTTGACACTGCGCAAATTATTTTTTTCGACAAAGACAATTCAGCCGAATAATTCTGTTTTTCTAGTATAAAGAAATTTTTGAAAATGACTAATGATTAATTGGAGTATAAATCCGCCGCCGGAAATTTAAATATTTTTACGATTCGGCTTTTTTTACTGCCTTTTAAAAATTTTTAAAATAATTTAAAAATTTTGCAAAAAAGTCCTTGACATTTTTCAAAAAAAAAAAAAATAATATATGTTAACATTTTTGTGTATATTGCATTTTTAATATTGTGTATTTCTTAGGATAGTGTTTTGAAAGGAGTGTCATTTATGCCGGATTATAGTCAGCAAGATGTTATAAAAAAATTTATGGCGTCATTGGACAATACGACTTTATCTGGAACGGCAGCACTAGATGAGGCAATAAAAGTTTGTTCCAATTTTAAAGGTGCCCAAGATGTAATTAATCACTTAATCAGCGATTGTAAAACAGCAACCAATGCTGATGATTTTCTCATTAATTATTGCGGTATAATTTTAGACAACAAAGACACCGGCGCAATTACCGGCTCGGACGCGGGCGGCTCTACTACAAAAACCGCTGAAAGTGTTTTGCCTGAAACAGGTACTTTAAAAAGTTTTACAGGAAATTCATTTACAGTTAATGGCTTGACTTTAAAGCTTGTAAAATGTATCCCCAATACTGATTATATTGATGATGACGACGAAGAATATATTTACGTCAATTTAGACTTTAACGATTTAACGGCAAGTCAAAAATACATGTGGCAAGGGCTGTATACGTGGTGGGCGAAGGGATCGCTTGATTTAATCGCCGCGTCTTATGGCAACAATTACGGTTTTGATTCAAATTCCTCTGCTACAGGAAATACAATGGGCGTTTACTTCGATGAACAAGATAATGATACTTTGGCGTATGCTTCATGGTATTATTACACAGATACAGGCAAAATGACGCCCGATGATTTAAGAATGGAAATTAATTTGAAGTATTATGATTCTATTGATACTTCAGACCCAAATGGAAAATCAGCGGATACTTCAGCTTATTTGGATCGTACCTTGTCTCATGAATTTACTCACGCTGTAATGGCGGCAAATATTTCATATTTTAATAAACTTCCTCAATTTATCAAGGAAGGTATGGCAGAACTTACTCATGGAATTGATGATGAACGCCAAGATTCTATTGAAAGTCTTGCAAGCAGTCCTTCAGAATTGAAAGCCGCCTTAGATTTAAACGATACAGGCACAGGTAAAGAAATTGCATATTCTGCCGGTTATATGTTCCTGCGTTATCTTGCTAAACAAAGCGCAACTGAAGATTCTACAGATACTGATAATATTATTGACAATACAAACAGAACAGTTAAGGCGGGCGGCACTTATAAAATTGCGCAGGATTTTACCGGTAAAATTACAATAAATACTACTGACGCTGTAACGATTGACGGCGGCGGAGTTAATTTTTCTGATGTTAATATTATAACTTCTTCAAATACTGCTGATTTAACTATTAAAGATTTAAATATCAAAAATACTAATGAAAAAAATATTATTAAATTTGGCAAATTACAGGATAATAAACTTACAATTTTAGGAACAAATATACTTTCAAACAGTAAATCCGCTAGTAAAGCCGGAATAAATATTGGTGGCGGATTGACGATTGATGGTACCGGATCATTAACCACAGAATTAAATAATGGCGGCAATCATAGCGCGGCAATAGGCGTTGACTATAATGAAAAAAGTTCTGCAAATATAACTATTAATGGCGGAACTATAATGGCAAACGCTAAATGGGCAGGTTCCGGAATTGGCGGAAGTTTCTTAGGATCTCTTGGCAATATAACAATCAATGGTGGAAATATAACTGCTTATTCAGAAATTTCAACAGGAATTGGCGGTGGCGACGAGTGCAAAGCAGGCGATATCACTATTGGCGGCGACGCTATTGTTGTTGCCGAAAGCGGTCCCTGTAAATATGGTTCATATGGTGCCGCGATTGGTGCCGGTAAGGGAACAATTAACGATTATTATACCGGTGCGTCTTGTGGAAATATTGTTATTAAAGACAATGCAAATGTCACAGCGATTGCTTCGGATGGTGCGGGCATTGGCTCCGGTGGCAATGATTCTTCTGTAAAAGATATAACCATTGAAGGTAATGCTGTTGTTGTTGCGAAAAGTAATAACGGTTCCGGTATCGGTAATGGCGTAATTACTAACTTCATTCCTATTCATGATGCCGTAAATTCTGTTGGAAACATCACTATTCAAGGTAATGCCCATGTTACTGCCACGTCTGCGGAATATGGTTCGGGAATTGGCGGCGGATATGTAAGTGCATTTGATTTTGATGATACCGCTAAAAGTTATGGTAAATCTACTGTCGGTAACATTAAAATTCAAGACAAAGCAACAGTTGTTGCAACCGGTGAGAAAAATAATATCGGCATTGGCTCAGGCTATACAGATGGTGAATGTACAAGTTTAATTAATTCAATTACAATTTCTGACAGCACAAAAGTAACAATCAACAGTGATGACAGTTCCCGCCAATCTCAAATTAACAATAAAAATTATTCCGGTTCAAATAGTATATTTGCCAATGGAAAATATATCGGTGGTAGCAGTGAAAATTGCAATATCTTAAACGGTACATCAAAAGTTGATACGCTCAAAAATTATAAAGTCAACACTACAATTAATGCTGATGATGGTAGTGACAGTATTTATAATTATAGTTCAAGGGTTTTAATAAATGCTGGCGTAGGACATGATTATATTAGAAATGATAGTAGTGCTCAATCTTATATCATACGTCGAGAAAAAGTTACAATCGATGGTGGCGAAGGCAGCGATTATATCTATAATTACTATTGTAGAGAATCAAGTCTTTTTGGCGGAGCGGGTTCAGATATCATTTATAACAGCGGAAAAAGCAACAATACAACGATTGATGGCGGTAGTGGTAATGATAATCTGACAAATGCATATGGAAAATATTATTCTGGCAGTAAAAAATTTTATGAAGCGTCAAGTTTTATTACTTTTATTGGCGGAGACGGCGACGATAATATTAGAAATGAATATGGTGATAATGTCACTATTACCGGCGGCACGGGGAACGATTCTATTTACAATTTAGAAAAAAGTTCACTTGCCGGCAATAATGGAGATAACGTCATTTATCAATATTCTAAAGGTGACGGCAACGATACTATCAGAGGTTATCGTGAGGCAAATAAAATTCAGATTTTAAAAGGCAGTTATTCATCTGTAAAAAGTGGAAATGACGTAATATTGAAAGTTGGCGAAGGTTCAATTACCCTTCTTGATGCTGTAGGTATTAAACTGAATATTGAAGAACTTGCTCCAGATCCGCCACCGGCTGAGGAAGGTAAAAAAATCACAAACTCAAAAGCAAAAATTTCGCTTACCGGCGGTACAGGCAATGATTCAATTTCAAATAGCGGAAATGACGTTACTATTTCTGCAAGCGCGGGCAACGATAGCATTAAAAATTCAGCTTATAGAGTGCTGATTAATGCCGGCGAAGGTAACGATACCATTCGCAATGGTATTTATGGAGATAGTTCAAGTATTAATGGCGAGGCTGGCAACGATTATATTTATAATGATTATTACAGCCATAATTCTAAAATTGACGGTGGCGCGGGCAATGACACAATAATAAATAACAATAGCTCTAATGTAATAATTTCCGGCGGCACAGGTGATGATTCAATTCAATTAGATCAATACAATCGCGGCTCCACGGAGGTTGTGATAAAATATTCCAATGGTGATGGCAACGATACAATCTACGGTTACAATCCAACTGATTCATTAAAATTAGTTGACGGAACAATTTCCGGCTCAATAGTTTCCGGCAATGATTTAATTTTAAAAATTGGGGACGGCTCCATAAAATTTATCGGAACTCGTAGCGTTAATGTTGATGGCAAAATTATTAATCCTTCCTCAACCACAGGAACAAGCGGAAAAGATATTATTACCAATTTTACTTCCAATGTAACAATCAATACATTCAACGGTAATGATTCAGTTTCAAATTCCGGAGAAAAAGTCTCAATTAATTCCGGTAACGGCAATAATTTTATTAAAAATTATTCCAAATATACAACAATCACAACCGGTACGGGAAATGATACTATTTTAGGCGCGGAAATGAGTAGTAATTCAATTAACACCGGCGCAGGTAATGATTATATTGACAATAATTGGGATCGTGGAAATTCGACAATAAATACCGGTGAAGGCGATGATACAGTTTACAATGGCGGAAGTAACGTTATAGATTTAGGTGCAGGCAACGATTTTATTTACAACACAAACTGGGGTACCAGAAGTAAAATTAGCGCAGGGGCAGGCAACGACACTGTTTACAATTACGAAGATAGCGTTTCAATTTCCGGCGGCACGGGTAATGATTTGATTTATTCTTCAGGCAAAAATAATGTTATTCAGTATTTGCAGGGCGATGGCAACGATACTATTTTCAACTTAAATTCTGATGATACTATTCAAATTACGGCTACTGAGTATTCTTCAGTTTTCAGTGGAAAAGATCTTTTAATTAGTGTCGGTAATGATACTATCAATGTTAAAAATTCCAAGAACAGTACACCTAAAATAAAATTCATACCTGCTACTGTTAGCAATGACGATACTATTGATAACAAAACATCAGGCATATTGATAAATACCGGAATAGGTAATGATTCAATTACAAATTCCGGTAGTAAAGTTACTATTGACGCGGGGGCAGATAATGATACGGTTGAAAATAGCGGATTAAACGTCAGTATAAATGGCGGCAATGGCAACAATAGTATTTCAAATGCCAATAACAATTCCACTATAATTACAGGTAATGGCAATGATACGATATTGAACAAGAACAAAATTACTGATCAACTCACAAGTAATACCTATATTAATGCCGGTGATGGTAATGATTATATTTCCAATGAATTTAACTTTAAAATAACAATATTAGGCGGAGCCGGAAATGATACTATAACGGGAAGTTATGTATATGACCAAAGTATGATTGATGGCGGGGATGGCGATGACTACATTTACAGTGGCAGTTCAGTTTCAGGTAAATCTCTCCTTACAGTCAAAGGCGGCGCAGGAAATGATTCTATTAGAGTAAGCGGAGGTTTAATCTTAGCCGGGGAAGGAAATGATTCAATAATAATTCATGAGGGGGAAACTACAAGCACAATAAGTGGCGGCACCGGAAATGATATTGTTAGTGTAGGAAGTAGTAAGCAAAAAGTTCTGTTCCAATATGCAGAAGGCGACGGCAACGATACAATTTACGGCTATAATACAACAGATTCATTGAAGATAACCGGCGATTATAAATTAACCCGCAAAGGTACTACTGAAGTTTTAATTAGCGTTGATAGCGGTTCTATGCTCCTTAGCAACTTCACAGCTGATACTTTAAATATCAATGGTAAAAAAGTTTCTATAAGTAGCGGAAATTCTGAAGAAGGCAAGAAAATTACAAACTCAAAATCAAAAATTTCGCTTACCGGCGGCAAAGGCAATGATACTATTTCTAATAAATCTGCCAATTATGTTTTAATTGATGCCGGAGCCGGTAACGATTCAATTCATGGAATTTCTTTCAATAATTACAATACAATTCTTGCTGGCGAAGGTAACGACACTGTTTCAGGCGGATTTTTCGAGTCTTATATTGATGTTGGCAATGGAAACGATTTTATCACAATCGGCGGTGCCGGAGGCAGCAAAGGTAATACTTACAATTTGGGTGATGGCGATGACACTATTTATGTTTCAGTTTTCGGTTCAATTTCAGGCGGTACCGGTAATGACATTATAAATCTTGGAAAGGGTAATCCATTTACAGTAAATGCTGGCAAAGGCGATGACCAAATTTATGCTCAAGCTGAAAGTTACGTCAGCACGAGCAATAATACTCGTGTTTATGAATACGTGAAAGGTGACGGCAACGATACGATTTACGGTTACGGCGAAAATGATTCATTGAAAATAACTGGAGGCTATAAAATTATTGGCGACGATAAAAATGTAACTGTAAGCGTCGGTTCAGGTTCAATATTGTTGAGTAATTACGGTATGGATACTTTAAATATCAACGGCAAAATTGTCAGTGTTCCGGCTTATTCTCCAGACCCCACGCCGGACACCGTCCGTAACTCGACTCAAGGTATTTTGATAAATACAGGTGCGGGCGACGATAGAATTTACAATTATTACGCAGGCGAAGACGTCGTAATTTACGCAGGCGAAGGTAACGATACGGTTTACAATGCTGCTTGCGGTGTAAAAATTAACGGAGGCGCTGGCGATGACAGCATTAGTTTCAGGAATTCATATGTTACAGTTTTAGCCGGTGATGGAAATGATACCATAAGAGCCGTAACTACTTGGGGTAGCTCAATCAACGCGGGCACGGGCGATGATATAATCAAGCTTGAAGACGAACGTAGCCAATACGATTATCCCACTCACGGCACAATTACCGCCGGCAAAGGTAATGATACGATTTATAATAATCCGTCAAGTACTTCGGGCGGCAGTGCCTTTGTCTATGACACGGGCGACGGCAACGACGTTATCTTGGGTTATAGAACAAAAGATTCATTGAAGATAAGCGGAGATTATACTGTCACTCGTGATAATAATAACAATGTTATTGTCAACGTTGGAAGTGGCTCCATACTCCTTGGCAACTTCACAGCTGATACTTTAAATATCAATGGTAAAAAAGTTTCTATAAGCAGCGGCGAAAGTAGCGATCCTAAACTCATTATCGGTACAGAATATGCGGATCGTATTAGTAACACAATTAGCGGCGCAACAATTCAAGCTCTCGGCGGCAATGATTCTATCAATAATTATGGCTCCAATGTAAAGATTGATAGCGGTAACGATAATGATTACGTTTATAACAACAGTAAAGGAACAAATGCAGAAATTTACACAGGCGCAGGCAATGATTCAGTTATGAATTATGGACAGAAAGTTTATATTGAGCTTGGCGAAGGCAGCGACTATGTTCTCAACTGGGGTAAAAATGCAACCATAGATGGCGGCGCAGGTGCAGATCACATTAGAAGTGATGCTGATTATTCGTCAGTCAATGGCGGCGCAGGAAATGACTATATTTATAATCAAAATTCATATGTAACTTTGACAGGCAATGATGGCGACGATACCCTTTACAGTAATTATGGAAGTAAAATGAAAAATCTTGTCTTTGACGGCGGCGCGGGTAACGATTATATTACTGTATACTCTACTAATTCCACAATTAACGGCGGTAAAGATAATGACCGTATTTATTTCTATGGTTCTGCGAAAAATAATATAATCCAATATGAAGAAGGCGACGGCAACGATACAATTTACGGCTATGGTACAACAGATTCATTGAAGATAACCGGCGATTATAAATTAACCCGCAAAGGTACTACTGAAGTTTTAATTAGTGTTGGTAGCGGTTCTATGCTCCTTAGTAACTTCACAGCTGATACTTTAAATATCAATGGTAAACAAGTCTCGGTTCCAATTTCTTTACCATCTGCTTTACCTAAAGGTTATAAGTACGGCACTGCAGCAAAAAATAGTACAGATACCAAAATCTTAACAGCAAGTGTTGTTTCAGCAGCAGCTAATGTTGATTTAAATGAAACTTACGGCAATAGCGTTATTACTCTCGACGCTTCAAAAGTTACAGTTGCCTCCAGTTTAATTGGTAACTCAAAATCTAACTTGATAAAAGGTGGCAGAGGTGCAGATACAATTACCGGCGGCAGTGGCAACGATACATTAAGCGGCGGCGCGGGAAAAGATATTTTCATTTATTCAAGCGGCAATGATTTAATTACTGACTACGTTGTAGGACAAGATAAAATCGTTTTGAATAATAGCGAAATAACAAACTCTATGATTAAAGGATCAGACGTGATTTTGTATACTGATTCCGGAAGTATCACAGTCAAATCAGGCAAGGGTAAAAAATTAACAGTCACAGATAGTGAAGGCTATACAACTACAAAAGCATATGGCTTGATAAGTTATAACGCAGATAAAACAGAAATTACATTGAGTTCTTTGTTCGGCACTCAATTAAAGTCTACAGATTATGATTCAACCGTTAAGAAAATCGACGCCTCAGCAGCCATAAAAACAGTTAACATTTCAGGTAATGCTCAAGATAACACTATTCTTGGCGGTGGCAAAGCCGAAATTATTTACGGCGGCGTAGGCAATGATTCAATCAATGGTAACGCCGGAAACGATAGAATTTTTGGAGATTCCGGAAACGATGAATTATTTGGCGGCGCAGGTAACGATACATTAAATGGCGGCGCGGGTAATAACACTTTGACGGGCGGTGCAGGTAGAGATGTATTCGCTTACAGCGGCGGCAATGATACTATCACTGATTACGCGGCAGGGCAGGATAACATTAGAATAACAAGTGGCACGATAACAAAAACCACTTACAGTGGAAATGATGTTATCTTTAGCGTTGGAAATAATTCAATCACTGTTCAAAATGGCAAAGGTAAGAAAATTTCTATTACAGACGCAAATAATAAAACAACAATAAAAACTTATTCGCAAAATATTTCTTATTCCGCCTCAACTAATTCAATGTGGTTTACCGAAGATGACAATAATTTCATAACTGATGATACTCAAATTTCTGAAGTAACAAAAATTGCTGATTCTAATTATTCAGCGGAGCAAACAGAAATTTTCCAAAATACTAATGAACTCGTAGTTACAGATACGATTGTTTCTTCAATCAATTCTAATAAAAAGTAAAACATAATTTTTTAAATCATTCCTAAAAAACTCTCAGCCATAAGGTTGAGAGTTTTTTTTATTGCAAATAATTATTTAGAGAAATTTTAAAAGCCCGTCTAAGCCGTCTTTTCGGTAAATTTCTTTGTAGATTTTTAATTGCGATTGAATAATTTTATCAATCGCCTTCATGCCCAAAAGTTCAACCGGCGCGTTGTCATCTGTCAAAATATATTTGCCGCGTGACTGAATCTGCCAATTTGCCGAAATTTTTTTCATTAAATTTGAAAGTTCGCCGTCAAAATTATCTGCGCGATTAAAAAGTTGATTCAAAATATTTTCATTTGGGGCGGCGAATAAAATTTTATTCGTGGCGTTATCTGCGTCGATTGTCCGCACGTCCGGAAAAACTTCAGATACAGTATTTGTAATATAATCATTAATCCCGCCGTTTTCTTGTACGCGCAAATTCATATTTAAAACCATAACGCCGCCGGAATTTAAATGTTGTCTAACCAGCTGAAAAAATTCAATCGAACTCATTTGAAAAGGAATTGTAATATCTTGATAGGCGTCAACCAAAATCACGTCATAAAAATTTTTGTCAGCTTGAAGAAAGGCGCGTCCATCGTAAGTTGTAACTGAAATATTTTCCGGCATAGCGAAATATTTTTTTGCCAAATTGGTAATTTTTTCGTCAATTTCAACGCCGGTAATTTGAGAATTTGGAAAATATTTTAAACATTTTGCCGCAAAAGTTCCCGCGCCATTGCCCAAAATTAAAATTTTTAAATTCGGCTTGTCAGCTATAACCGGAGCCGCCAGCGCGTAGTCATAATACATTCCCGTTAAACTGTCAGTTTTCATTTTCACAGATTGAACACCGAATAAAACATTTGTTGAAAGAATTGTACTGCGCGACGTGTCATAAACTTGTAAATAATTGTAAATGGATTCTCCCTCGTAGGTTAAATCGTTTCGCCAAAAAGCAAAACTGTTACTGCTCCCAAAAATTGCGCAGATTATAAAAATTATCGCCGCCACTGCAACTAAAATTTTTTGAGACTTCGTGCAGATGAAATAAATCGCCGCAATTAAAAATAAAATGCCGGAAAAAACTAAGAAAGTAATTGCCGTACCAACTGCCGGAATTGTTACGAAAGTTGGTAAAAAAGTTCCAATGATACTGCCGATTGTTTGAAACGCGCCCAAATTTCCAACAACTTTTCCGTTATCTTCCAAATTGTTTGTGGCGTATTTTACAAGACAAGGCGTAACCGTTCCGAGCCAAAACAGCGGTATTACAAAAATTACCATACAGGATAAAAATGCCGCCCAAATTAATAAATTTGTATCAATCGCAACAATCAAAATTCCGGACAAAAAAATTATAAAATATTTTCCCAAAACAGGAATTGCGGCAATCCACAGCGCGGCAAAAATTATTCTGCGGTAAAGCAATGCAGGATCTGAATTTTTATCTGCAAGCCGTCCGCCGTAAACATTGCCTAACGCCATTGCTATCATTATTGTACCAATTATTATCGTCCAAACAATTTGTGACGAACTGAAATAAGGCGCAAGCAACCGACTTGCTCCCAATTCAACCGCCATTACTGACATTCCCGAAAAAAATTCTGTAGCATATAAATATTTTCTATTTCTCAAAAGTGCCTGATTCAAAAAATTTCCCCCGTAAATTTTTATTACCTTCGATAAAATTTTTCCTATTCTGAAATAATATTTTCGCCAAACGACAAAAATAATCCTACTATTAACAATAATATAAAAAAAGCCCCACTCGCGCAGGGCTTTCCGAAAAAAATCGAATTAATTTTTTTGCTAATTTTTATTTGTTATTGAGTGAATGCTGACTGCTTGAGGCAATTTGCAAATAATCAAGGCTGTTGTAGTCAAGTGTATCAATTTTTCCAACAGAATAATTATCTGCCGTGACTTCAGAAATTGAATCAATTCTATTTTCATCTGAAACAAAATTATCGTCCATAAACCAAATATCTTCATCATAAACATTTGCATAACTCGAACTTGAGCTGGTATAAGCTTGAGTAGTTGAATTGCCGTTTGAATCAACGACGGTAATTTTTTTGCCTTTACCATTTTTAACTGTGAGATCGCCTTGCGAAGTTTTGAAAATAACGTCTTTGTTGCTGACAGTATGACTTGTTATTGCCACTTCAAATTTTATTTTATCTTGTCCAACTACATAATCTGTTACAGTATCATTGCCATTTTCATATACAAAGACATCGTAACCTGCGCCGCCGGTTAATGTATCGTTACCTTCGCCGCCGTACAAAGTATCGTTGCCTTTGCCGCCCAAAATTGTATCGTTTCCTGAATCGCCGTTAATTACATCAGCACCACTTCCGCCAACTATTGAATTTGCGCTACTTGTTCCTGTAATTGTGAGTGCTTTTGTAACTTTAGAGGCGTTAGCTTTTGTTACTCCACTATAATCTGCAAGTTTTATCGTGTTGCCGGTATATTTTGTATCTACAGTTAAATTTGCGCCGCTTACTGTTACTCCTGCCGTACTTGGGGTGGAACCATTATAAATTTGAGTAGTTGAATTGCCGTTTGAATCAACGACGGTAATTTTTTTGCCTTTACCATTTTTAACTGTA
>FLNY01004255.1_pt1 | contig 52652 bp, 36 predicted proteins | sample 1140381 | NCBI WGS metagenome assembly FLNY01 (sample SAMEA3878172, study PRJEB12797) | bioreactor metagenome | biome: Moose rumen | place: Sweden | collected 2011-10
AGACCATCAGGTATTAATCTTCTTTTCAGAAGGCTATCCCTGAGCCATGGGTAGATTGGATACGTGTTACGCACCCGTGCGCCGGTCGCCATCAATCTGTGCAAGCACAAATCATGCTGCCCCTCGACTTGCATGTGTTAAGCCTGTAGCTAGCGTTCATCCTGAGCCAGGATCAAACTCTTCATCGTTATAATATCATTGCATCTACCATTTAGACATTTACCTTTTACCTTTTGACAGTAATGGAAACGTATAAACGGAAATACTTGTCTGATTGAAATGACGCTTGTCCCGGTCTCTGCTCTTTCTCTATCCTTTGCAGGATATTGACGGTTCGCACTGCAAATGCAAACTTTCGTCCACATTCGCCTGTACTTGTTTCTTGTACTACAATCTCTGTCTATGTAAATCTTTCAAAGAGCGTGCTCCAAAAGGAGCGCATCAAAGGTCGGCCGTCTCGCGAAGGAGGCGGCGTCTCCTTATTTGCGGGTGCAAAGGTACGGCTTTTCCGCGAACTGACAAAACTTTAAGCAACTTTTTTCAAAAAAAGATGCAGTTTATGCTCCTATACATTATATATATAATACGCGCGCGAAAGAAACAAAGTAAAAACGGCAGCCACTCAATGTAGAGTGACTGCCGCTTTCTTATTTTCTTATTTTTCTTACTATCTTATTACCTTGGCTTTGCCGAGATTGCTCACGCTCGATAAAGCATGAGCAAGCTCAGCTTTATTCTCACTTAACCGCAATCTTCTTGCCGCCAACGATGTTGATACCACGTTGCGTTTTGCTCAGGCGCTGTCCGGCAAGGTTATAGATGGCAGCTCCCTCTTCATTATGAAGTGTGAATTGTGAATTATGAATTGACTGAATTCCTGTCATCGTGTCTGCGGTGAAGTAGCCCGGGTTATATGTGCCGCCATCGGGACGGGCATAGGTAGCGTCTATGACATTGCTGTCGAAGGGTGTTCCCTTGCCGCCCACAAGTTTTTTGCAGCCAGAGAACATGACATATGAATCAGCTGATGTATTGCTCCAGTCTTTATCGCAACAGATAGTAGTCAACTCGTAGCAACCTCCGAACATCATACGCATATCCGTTACATTGCTGATGTCGAACGAACTGACATCAACAATTTGTAGTCCAGTGCAGCCCAAGAACATACCGTTCATGTTCGTCACGTTAGAGGTGTTGAATGAACTGAGGTCAAGCGACGTCAGCGACTGGCACCCCGAGAACATACTGTTCATATCCGTTACGATTGCCGTATTGAGGTTCTCCAGTCCTACAATGCTTGTCATTTTCTTCAGGTCTTGAATCTTGAAGGTTTCTGAGTTAAAGCCACCTTCGAACATCCCCCTCATTGAGGTTATGGGAGCGTTCTTCATCGACGGGTCGATGACACCTTTGAGAACCTTCTCATTGTAGCCGGTGAAACGGATAGAGCCGGGAACGTAAAGTTCCGTCACACCTGTGCGGGTATCTATCTTGTCGTCGTAGTAATAGGTCAGCGTACCAGTTGCTTCGTCAAATTCTGTATAGGATATGAGGGAGAACTCGGCAATCTGAGCTAGCAGTTCGGGAATGTCACTATCCTCATAGATGTGGTCATCGGCATCGTCGCGGGTATCGGTGATGAATGCTTGTGCCTCTGCCTTCACATTCCCGTTGATGTTACCGCTGTTGATAAGGTCGTTAAGGGCCTCCAAAGCCTTTCTTAGCTCGTCGAACTTCGCCATACTTGCCTTGGCATTCTCTACAGCAGTAACGATGTCCTTCAGCGCTGCAAGGGCAGCGTCTGTGTTGGCGGGATTCTCAGCATTAGCAATAGCTTGCTGCAGAGCTGCATAGACACTCTTGCCCATCCAGCCATCCAGAGACTTTGCTTCATAAATTATGGGATCCAATACCGCTTTGATGGCAGGCAGGTCGTTACCCATGTAGGTGAGTTTAAAGTTGTCGAAGACGACCCAGCTGTCATCAAGTTGATTCGAACTTCCTTTTACACCGACGCGGAGAATATCGCCTACATTCGAAATCAGGCCTAATGCCTTTTGTGTAAACATCTTCTCTTCAGGATTGACCTCTGAATCGGCAGCGAAGCAGTCGGCAGCAGTAGCCATGTTGTTAGGAGCATAGTAACCGTCGAAGGTGTCGTAACCATCATTGTCGGTGAAGATGCTGTTGTCGGTGATTGCCTCTGCGAAGACATTCATGATTGGGGTCTGGAAGTCATTCAGGTAGACAAAGCAGGGTGATGACTTTACATATTGGCTCTCCTGTTCATTCCATGCGTCCCATGCAGGGGTACCACGTCCATAACGGTAGAAACCCTGTACGGAAATAGAGTATACGCCGACAGGAGCGTCGTTCACTTCCTGATAGATGTCGAAGTTAGAGTTGTTCCAAGCCTCATAGCAGTTGCTACCCCATGCGACTTTACCACCGCTGGCGGCCACGCGCGTCCAACCATTTGCATTTCCTGTGAAATCAGGATTGGTGAGCAGGTAGGTAACGTCTTGACCGGGCTGCAGTACAGCTGCGACTGCTTCCTTGGTTTCTTTCATCCAAGTGTCAATCTTCCCGATTTCAGCCAGAAGTTCCTCGTTGGTAAGAGATTTCCCGTCCTCAATGTCATAGGTCGTGACTGTTGTTTGTGCACATACATTTAATGCCAATCCTAGGAGACACAAAAGAGTAAACAGTTTCTTCATAAATTATGATTTATTGGTTAATTGTTGTCTGTTTTATATGTTTCTGCTGACAAAGATAGGAAATTTAATTGAAAATTGAGAACTGAAAGCGGAAAAAGTGAAAAAAGCGCACACAGATGACACAGATGACACAGATTTATCTTTAACCATTAACCGCGCATAAAAAGCGCGCCTTGCCGCTAAAGCGTGTAAGAACCGTTAAACCCTTAAACTCTTAAACTTTTCACCTTTTTATAGGTACAGTCCCTATGAGGGGAAGGACGCGTCCCTATGAGGAGAGGGACATGTCCCTAAGGCGAGAGGGACGCGTCCCTAAAATCCACGTGAGGATTTTCCGAGTTTTGCAAGTGGTTAGAAAACAAAAAGACTGACAACAGAGAGCAGTCGTAATTTAATAACCAGTCAACTCTATCTAGTCGTCAGACAGAAAACTGACAACCTAAATCAGCGAACTACAATTTGGAAAGGGCGCCTCCGCTGAGGTGACATTTCATGCCCTACCGACGACAAAGATACGAAGAAAAATTAAACCCAAATCGGTCATTAGAACGAAGGACTCAAAGATATGAATCTAAGAACTTCTATTTTATTCCTCGCACATTTCTTCTTGGCATCTTTCCGCCTTATGTGCGGTCACAATGCCTGCATTGCTCCCTTACATAAGACGAAAACCTGCTCTAAGAAGAAATGCACGCTGACTAAAATTCTAATGACCGATTTGGGTTAAAATAGGAAAAGGAAAAGGCGTTTTTTTATGATTAGCCTGCGATTATACATCTCAAGCACTTGTCCAAATCAACGTGTTGGGTTATCTAACTAAACGTGTTGGGTTTTGAGGGCTGACGGGAGTGCTTCCCCAAACAACTGTTGGGCAGCAGCATTTTCCATGCAGGGACCGATGGGAGAACTGTGAAGTGAGAAATTATTCGGCCGCAGGGCAATAAAAGCAGAGGCTGGCTCGTTCTTAAAGAAAGATGAACAAAAAACATCACTACGAACCATGAAAATGAGATTTTCCACTATTCTTTCGGAGAAAACGATTCGGCGAGCAACCTTGATTCTGACGGCTGCGGTGCTGACGACATTGACGGCTTGCCGGAACAACGAGACACACCGCACGCATCTGACGACGACGGAGATGGACACCTACGGCAAGGCGATTGCAGGCCAATACGAGGGCTCCTACATTATTCTGTGGTCGAACAGCACGATGCCTTGGCACGAGACGGAGGACGGACACAAGACAAGAGAGAATGCAAGGGAGACGGTGGAGAATGTGAGCATCACCTTGACGGACAACTCCCTGAAAAGCATCGCTTTCCACAAGTTTCCCATCCGTTTGCTGAGCAACATCATTGAAAGCGACGAGGCCCTGCGGACAGCGCTTGCCGAGGTGCCGGACATGGACTTGACGGCTCGCTACGGCTGGACGCTCTACACCGACGAAGTGTCGCCCATCTGGGGCATGTATGACATGATGACGCCGCTGACGCTGACCTACGGCGGACAGGAACATACGCTCATCCTAAAGTTCAAGAATGACGTGACGCAGATACTCGACAAGGCAAAGCTGGAAGGCAGCATGTGCTTCAGTCAGGTGAGAACCCTTCAGCTCAGCTTCGACGAGCTCCACGTGGACGGAGAACTGGTGCTGAAGGACGACTCGTGGGAGGCAAACAGCGGCGACCTGCTGGTTGTCTTCCGTATGAAAGAGCAGGAATAGAAAGTGGGCACGTTGGGTTGAAAAAAAACAAACGTGCCTGTTTTTTTGCAACATTATATCTTTGTTTTTCCCTTTAACGTTTCTTTATGTCAAGAAAAAGGCTTATCTTTGCACCTATCAAATAGAAAGACAAACAGACATGACACATTTATTCATCCTGCAAGCTGCGCCTCTGGAGACGGGGAAAGAGGTGATAGAGGCTGCCAAGAGCGGGCAGATAGACCAGCTGATTCAGCAGGTGACGACGATGGGCCTGGAGGCCGGAAAGAGCCTGCTGCTGGCTGCCGTGCTGGCTGTGGCGGGTCGTTACGTCATCAAGTTCATCAACCGAATGGTGGCGCGGATGCTTGAGCGTCGGAATGTGGAGCCCACGGTGCAGTCGTTCCTGAAGAGCTTCGTCAACATTACCCTGGTGGTTCTGCTCATCATCATGGTGGTAGGCACACTGGGCGTGAACACAACGAGCCTTGCTGCCCTGCTGGCATCTGCAGGCCTGGCAGTCGGCATGGCACTGAGCGGGAACCTTCAGAACCTGGCGGGCGGCATCATCCTGCTGTTTCTGAAGCCGTTCAAGGTGGGCGACTTCATCGAGGCTCAGGGAGTGAGCGGCATCGTAAAGGCCATCCAAATCTTCCACACCATACTGACCACGACTGACAACAAGGAGTTGTATGTGCCTAACGGTGCGCTTTCGAGCGGCAACATCACGAACTACACGAAGAACGACCTCAGGCGAGTGGACTTCTCAATTGGTGTGGAGTACGGCACCGAGGCAGAGAAGGTGAGGCAGGTGACGCTGGGCCTCCTGAAGCAGGACAGCCGCATCATGCAGGAGCCAGCGCCCTTCATTGCCATGAAAGAGTTGGGCGACAATGGCGTCATCTATGTCATCCGCGTCTGGACAAAGGCCTCCGACTACTGGGACGTCTTCTTCGGCACGACGGAACGCATCTATACGGAATACAACAAGCACGGCATCGGGTTCCCGTTCCCGCAGCTGCAAATTCACCAGTAGCCCCTCTCCCCGACCCTCCCCCAAAGGGGAGGGAGGAAAGAAACGGCCCCTCTCCCCGACCCTCCCCAAAGGGGAGGGAGGAAAGAAACAAGATATTAATATGGAAGGTTACTTACAGAAACAACATCAAGGCCAGACGAAGCGGTTCGTGCAGACGCTGACGCTCCGCTCCGACGAAGAGGCCCGGCGCGAGTACATCAAGTGGCATTCGCAGGAATACAACTGGAAGGAGGTCCGCGACGGCATCCGCGAGGTCGGCATCCTCGAGATGGAAATCTACATCCTGGGGAACATGCTGGTGATGATAGTAGATGCTCCGGCCGACTTCAACTGGGACGAAGCGATGGCCAGGCTCGCCACGCTGCCCCGGCAGGCTGAGTGGGAAGCCTTCGTCAGCCAGTTCCAAGGCTGCGACAAGAATGCCACAAGCGACGAGAAATGGCAGATGATGGAGCGGATGTTCTACCTCTATTAAGCCTGCCAGCATGGTCTGAATCGCAACGATAAAATGTTTACCCCGAATGAATAACAAGAAGGTTTTTGTAAGCGGCTGCTACGACTTGCTGCACAGCGGGCATGTGGAGTTCTTCCGCCAGGCTGCCCAGTACGGCGACCTCTACGTTGGCATCGGCTCGGATGCCACCATCCTGAAGTACAAGAATCACAAGACAGTCTATCCCGAGAAGGAGCGTCTCTTCATGGTGCAGAGCATCAAGTACGTCAAGGAAGCCTATATCAATGCCGGCAGCGGCGTGATGGACTTCGTGCCAACGGTGGAGATGCTGAAGCCTGACCGCTTCGTCGTCAATGCCGACGGCTCAAGCGACGAGAAGCGACGCTTCTGCGAAGAGCGAGGGATAGAGTACATCGTGTTGGAGCGTACGCCTTCAGAGGGTCTTGATGCCCGCTCCAGCACAAGTCTGAAGGCACAGATCACCCAGATTCCCACACGTCTTGACCTGGCCGGCACATGGATTGACCAACCATACGTCAGCTGCTTTGCCCCGGGCTGGGCACTGACCATCTCGCTCATTCCCGATTTCGAGGTAAGGGAACGATGCGGCCTCTCCACCTCCACCCGCAAGCAGATTCAGAGGATATGGCCCATGAAGTTGCCCGAGATGGACCCCGAGACGTTGGCAAAGCTCGTGTTCTGCTTTGAGAACGACCCCGAGCGGAGCGATGGCATCATATCCGGCGCACAGGACTCCATCGGCATCTGTGTGCCCGGACTATGCAGGCATCACTATGATGCACGCTATTGGCCCGACAAGATTGAGCAATGCCGAGACGAGAAGGTGCTCAGCTGGCTGGAGAGTCATCTGTGCCTCGTGCCCATGTTCCCCCGCAGACCTGGCTGTTCGGTCGTAGAGGGAAAGGACATCACAGAGCCGAAGGTGAAGGCACTTGCCAAGGCTGCCGACGACTGTTGGGAAGCCATCATGCAGCTCGACCTGCAGGCCTTTGCCGAAGCCTACAAAGCCTCCTTCGAGGCACAGACCAGCATGTTCCCCGCCATGATACAGCCCGGCGTTCAGGACTACATCGACCGCTATGCCGCGATGCCTGGCGTTCTTGCCTGGAAGATGCCCGGGGCAGGTGGCGGAGGCTACCTGGCCCTCGTCCTCGACGATGCCGAAGCCTTCTGCAAGGCACACGAGGAAGCCATCCCACTCACCATACGAAGAAACTAAACACAAACACCAATGCTACACATCAAGGAAGAGGCTGCTCGCTGCCTGCTGTGCCAAGATGCTCCCTGCACGAAAGCTTGCATTAAAGGAGACCCAGCCCGCGCCATTCGTGCCATTCGCTTTGACAATATCAAGAACGCGGGCAGATGGATTGCAGACTGCTCCGACGCCGACTTGGAAAGAGCAGAACAGGCTTGCATCCATTACGATCAGCCTATACGAATCCGTGAGCTACTGAAGGAGCAAGAGAATAGCATTAAGGAGCAGAAACAATCCTCATGCCCCTTGCCCCCTGCCCCCTGCCCCCAAGACAGGGGACTTCTTGCCATCACCTTCTGCGGCATCCGATGCGAGAACCCGTTCTTTCTGGCTTCATCTGCCGTATGCACAAACTACGAGATGGTGGCACGTGCATTCGACATGGGCTGGGGCGGCGTCTTCTACAAGACCATCTGCAAGCAGGACATCCGCGAGGTGTCGCCCCGATTTGATGCCGTGAAGGAGGGCACTTCCTTTGCCGGCTTCCGCAACATGGAGCAACTGAGCGAGAATCCCTATGAGGTGGATTTCGACATCCTGAAGCGTCTGAAGCAGAACTACCCGAAGAAGGTCGTCATTGCCAGCATCATGGGTCAGTTCGAAGAGGAGTGGATAGAGCTTGCGAAGATGGCAGAGTTTGCCGGATGTGATGCCGTGGAGCTGAACTTCTCCTGTCCTCAGATGCGACTGGCAGGCATGGGCAGCGACGTGGGACAAGACCATGAGCTTGTCACGGCCTACACTGCCTACGTCAAGCAGAACGTGAAGATACCCGTCATCCCCAAGATGACGCCGAACATCACGCACATGAAGGAGCCTGCTCTGGGCGCTTACTTTGCCGGAGCAGACGCCATCTCAGCCATCAATACCATCAAGAGCGTCACCTTCTCGCCCGAGGCGGAGGTGAGCGAGAAGAAGACGGTGTCGGGCTACTCGGGCCGTGCCGTGAAGCCTATCGCCCAGCGTTTCATCCTCGAACTGGCGCAGAACAACATCATTCGAGGCATCGAGTTGAGCGGCATCGGCGGCATCGAGACGTGGCGCGACGCCTTGGAATACATTCAGATTGGCTGCCGCAACGTGCAGGTGTGCACGGCTGTCATGGAGTACGGCTACCGCATCATCGACGACCTCATCCTTGGCTTGCAGACCTACATGGCTGAGCGTGGCATAGAACGTCTGGAGGACCTCGTGGGCGAGCAGCTGCCTTCGTTTGTCTTGCCATCGGAACTTGACAGGGAGACAATGGTGCTGCCGAAGATTGACCGCGACAAGTGCATGGGCTGCGGACGATGCTACATCTCGTGCACCGACGGCGGACACCAGGCCATCTCCTTCGACCCGGACACCCGAGAGCCGCACATCATCGGCCAGAAGTGCGTGGGCTGTCACCTCTGCCGACTCGTCTGTCCAACCGGAGCAATAGGACTCTCCAGACGATTCAAGAAACAATGATTTATGCAACCACGAATTACACGAATTACACGAACTGATATAATAAAAGCCACAGATTGCGGATTAAAAGGATTATTATAATTCGTGTAATTCGCGCAATTCGTGGTCTAAAAAATAAAAATCCGTATAATCCGTGCAATCTGTTGTTTAAGAAAGAACTATGAAAGTCGTCATTTTAGATGGTTTCACTGCCAATCCGGGCGATCTCTCGTGGGATGGGCTTCGGAAACTTGGGGAGCTCACGGTCTATGAACGTACTGCGCCCGAGGAATTGCTTGAAAGAGCCAAAGATGCCGAGGTGTTGCTGACGAACAAGGTCGTCATCGATGCCGAGGCGATGGCTGCCCTACCCTACCTGCGCTACATCGGGGTGCTGGCGACGGGCTACAATGTGGTGGACATCGCAGAAGCCCATCGTCGGGGCATCGCCGTGACGAACATACCGGCCTACAGCACGATGTCGGTCGCCCAAATGGTGATGGCACACCTGCTGAACATCACAAATCAGGTCGCGCTCCACGCCGAAGCGGTCAGGCAAGGCGAATGGCAGAACTGCAAAGACTTCTCGTTCACGAAGGCTCCTCTCATCGAACTGGACGGCCTCACCTTTGGCATCGTCGGGCTTGGCAATATCGGTCGGCAGGTGGCACGAATGGCACAGACCTTCGGCATGCAGGTCTTGGCCGTCAGCAGTAAGCCGGAGAAGGAGCTGAGGCAGATGGGAATACGCAAAGCAACTGGTTATGAGCAGCTTTTCAGCGAGGCAGACGTGGTGAGTCTGCATTGTCCGCTGACCGACGAGACGCACCACCTCGTCAATCGCGAACGTCTTGCCCTGATGAAGCCCACCGCCATCCTCATCAACACAGGCCGAGGCCCGCTGCTCGACGAACAGGCTGTCAGCGAGGCACTTGCAGCCGGCAAGCTCTATGCAGCAGGCATCGATGTGCTGACAGAAGAGCCTCCCAGGAAAGGAAGCCCCTTATTACCCCCTTCCCTTCAGGGGAGGGCTGGGGAGAGGCTGTTCATCACCCCTCACATCGCCTGGGCTTCACGGGCAGCACGACGCCGTCTCATCGACATCGCGACAGCCAACGTCGATGCCTTCCTACAGGGTAAGGAACTGAACCGCATCTGAGCGTTGCCCATTCCGACGCGTCAGGACGCCCGTCACGACACGGCTCTCTGCACGATGCTCCACACAAGATAGTTTGCTGCATCATGATGCAGCAATTGCATGTACGCGATGCTGCAATTGCTGCATCGTGTATAAGCAAGCAACGTAACCTGCCATGTCGTTTGAGCAGATGTATTCTTTCTGCCAAATAGATTTGTTTAATTGGGCAAAAAGACGTACCTTTGTAGGCAAGAAAATGAACTTAAACCACAAAAGCACATGGAAGCAACCAGAATTTCAAGAAGTTTACTGACCATTTCACTCATGCTGCTGACGGCGGCCGGTGCAGCTGCCGGGGACGTTGAGAAGGCCCTGGAGGCGTTCGACAAACAGGCAAATGCGGCCACGGCAAACGCATTTTTCGGCGAGTTGCTGAAGGCCGAATTTATCGATGAAATGGACGATTTTCGCTCGAATACGCCCACAGATTCGCTTCAGCAGCAGGTCTGGTACTGGGCTGCAGAGTGGATGTACGACCAGCAGCAGTATGAGCAGGCCGAGTCGTATGCCCTGAAGGCTCTGCCCAAATACCATCCCGCGAACCCGGAAAAGGCCGACTGCCTGAACACGTTGGGCTGCATCTACGTCCGCCTCAGCGACTTCAAGCAGGCGGCAAACTATGCGAAGCAAAGCGTGGAGATAGAGATGAGGGGCGGCGACCACGACCGCATCTCATCGAGCCTCAACACGTTGGCAGGCATATACATGGCCGGATACCAGGCAAAAGAGGCGGAGGACATCATCCTGCAGGCTCTCGACCATGCCAACCAAGTGGACAATCCCGGCCGCAAAGCTATCATTCTGGGCATGGCCTCGGAGATTTATCACTCCTTGGGCAACGACGAGAAGGCGCTCCCTTATGCAGAAGAAGCCATCAAGATAGAGGAGCAACTGGGCAGGACACAGAAGCTGCCCATCCGCCTCTCGCAGAAGGCATCGGCGCTGCTCGGCCTGCATCGCTACGAGGAAGCCGAAGCCATCTACCGACAGATTGCGCCCGAGCTGAAGCAAATGGGCGACTACCATTCCTACGCCATCGCGCTGAACCGTCTGGGCATGTCGCTCCTCTGCCAGGAACGGCAGCAGGAAGCCATTCCTTATTATAAAGAAGCAGCCGACCTCTTCTCCCGGATGGGCGACCTCTACAACGAAATTCATTCACACCGTGGGCTTTACGAGAGCTACTGGAAGCTCAATCCCGACTCGGCAAAACTGGAGCTCGACCGCTTTGACCTTCTGAAGGACTCGCTCTACACGCACTCCACGGCCGAAGCCCTCTCCCGCTACAACGCCGAATTCGGCAATGACGTGCTCCAGAAGGAGAATGCCGAGGTGCGGCAGGCACACCGCCGCACCATCATCCTCGGCACTGCGCTCATCCTGCTGATAGCAGCCGCTGCATGGTTCGTCGTTCGCCGCAGCCACCGCCGCTGGCAGAAGCAGATGCAGGAAATGGTGAAGGAAGTGGAAAGACTGCAGGCTCTCGCCAAATCCCACGCACACTCCAACATACAGAGTTCCCTCCCATCCGAAGATGACCAGGAAGAGTCTCGCTTCCTGATACGCGTCATCGAAGCTGTCAACGCAGCGATGCCACAAGGGAACTTCGGCGTGGAGCAGATTGCATCGGAGCTCAACATGAGCGTGCAAACCTTCCGTCGCCGATTGCAGAACGCAGCTGGAGAGCCTCCCAAGACCTTCATCCAAGCCATCCAAATGGAACGCGCCGTCATGCTGCTCACCGACAAGCCAAACATGACAGTCTCCCAGATAGCCAACCTGTGCGGCTTCGACGAGGCAAGCTCCTTCGGCCATACCTTCAAGCGCATATATGGATGCTCACCATCGGAATTCCGAGATATGCGATGAAATGGGCAAAAATTGCGAGTCAGATGGCTCGCAATTTTGTTTTTGGAAGAAAATAACAAGTATTTTGGAAGATTTTAACAAGTGTCCTTCCGCAGAAAGGTCGTACCTTTGCAGCAGGAAAACCATAATAATAACCCAAAATACTTGTCACTATGAAACAGATCAGACATCTTTTCCTCGTGTTGCTGACGGTGCTTCTGGTGCCTCAGGCAGCGCGTGCCGAGTACTACGGCATCAAGGTAGGCGGCGTAAGCGTCACCTCCGACAACTGCGACAACATTACTGGCAGTAACATCTGGAGCTACGGATATTCTCGAACCAAAGAATTCGTTCCGGAAGCTTCCCATGTTTCCTACGACCCCTCGACCAAGACGCTCACGCTGAACTATATTCAGATTGAGCGCACTGGCAGCGGCAATCGTGCCATCCTGAACGAGAGTTGCGACGGCTTGACCATCGTGTTTGAAGACACGAATTACCTCTCCGCACTAGCAGCCTCGCCTATCCGCCTCAATGCCAACACCACAATCAAATGTGCGAGTGGCAGATATGGTGACTTTCAGAAAATCTATGGCGGCGTAGAAGATGCCATCACTGTCGGCAATGGTGCAACGCTGCTGATAGAAGACATTAGCATCTCTGTTTCTACAAATCGCGTCGAAAGTGAAAGCGGTGTCTTTGTGGGCAACACGGGAACAGAAAGGCTTATCATTAAAGATGCTGCCGTATGGGCACAAGGGATGCATGGTGTAAAGGACTTTGCAATGCTTGGCGTACAAAACGGCCATTTGTGGCTTAAAGGCGATAATGCCGCCGCCAAGAACTTGAAGGACTTCAGTATGGTAGGGAAGACAATGTACCTCACCGACACATTCTACAACGATGGCACACTGAACTTCCTTAACTCAAGCGACTACTCCGTGGCAAGAGAAGTCACGATAACCGACTACGTTGAAATCAACGAGACAAACTTCCCCGATGACATCTTCCGCAGCTATGTCAGCGAGGAGTTCGACAAGGACAATGACGGACGACTCACGTACCAAGGGGAAGCAAACTCAAATTACTTTAACAATATAATAGACGTGAGCAACAAAGGACTTACATCGCTCAAAGGCATCGAGCACTTCCCATACTTGGAGACACTCAAATGTGCCAACAACAATCTCACGTCATTGGATGTCTCGAAGCTCTCCCAACTTATGGAACTTGAATGCTACTGCAACCAACTGACAAGCCTTAACGTTACAAAAGAGAAGGAGTACTATGGACTGCAGAAGCTTGTATGCTATCAGAACAAACTGACCAGGCTCGACATTCCCCAAGGCGTCCACGATAAACTGGATTGCAGCTACAATCTGCTCACCTACATTGACTTCTCCAATTGCAGCTATTGGCTGCATAAGATATACATCGAACATAACCGCATTGACGCGTTTATGACCGAGACATTGGAAAGCCTGCCCGACGTGACAGAAGGCACCAATAGCGACGGCTACAGCATCACCATCAGTAGTGGCACAACAAACGACAACGTATGCACAGGCGAGCAGGCTGACATCGCAAGGAACAAAGGATGGGAAGTCTTCGTGGCAGGTCTCGACAGTGATGGCAATATCGTTTATAACATAGAGATAGGCGGCACGATAATTACTTCTGCCAACGCAGGCGACCTGACCGTCTTGCCTAACGTCACGAAGAACTGCGATGACGGCTATGCCAGATACGAACCTGCAACACAGAAGCTCCATCTTAGCGGTGTGGATATTGTGAATGAAGAAGGCGACGGCATTAATTTCAATATAAAAGGATTGAAACCCACTATTGAGATCGGCATAGACCCTGTCAACATTACGGCTAAAGGAGAAGGCATCTCATATGATTCCCGCAATGGAAGCAAAAATGGTTTGCTGACTATTACAAGTAAAGAAGACTATTGGTACAGCGAAAAGCTAAACGTCATTAGCACAGAAAATCATGCTTTTTACATAAAGGGAAGTCTCATCTTGCAGGGTGTGGCACGCATCGAAGCAAAGAGTCTCAGCAATGTTTGTCCCTTCGACCTTGATGAAACACTTTATGTCAAGAACGATGCAGAGCTTCGCATCAAGAGCAACGGTTATTATTCTTTAAGCGCAAATGCCCTCGTCCTGGAAGATGACAACATTGTCGTCACACATCCTGAAGCTACAATTCCCGAAGGAAGTGGCTCCCTGCGCGACGCTGAAGGCTATCCTATCCGTGACGAAGTCGTCATCGGCAAGCTGCGCGAGTATAACTATTATGTGGCAGGCACAAGGATAAGCAATGCCAATCAGCATGCTGTGCTGGGCGACACAACCGTTGTCTTCCAAGAACCTGCGTTCAATGGTGGCGCTGGCACGCTCATCCTCAACAATGCCAACATCGAGGCTGGCTCTGAGCGCGGCATCATGTCGAGCAAGGCGCTCTATATCAAACTCGAAGGCGAGAACACCATCAACAGCACGACATACGGCATCGACCTCTCCAGCCACTATTGCTACATTAATGGCCCAGGCTCGCTCAATGTCAAAGGTCAGTACGGCATCAACTGCGGCAAGCTCTACATCACAGATGCACAGGTAACGGCCGAGGGCACTACCCGCTATGCCATCGATGCCAGCGAAACAACCATCAGCGGCGAGAATACCATCGTAAGGATGAAGTGCGGCCCTGATGCTCGCGGCACATTCAGAGCATCGACCAGCCTCACCCTCAACGATGGCCTCATAATTGAAACACCCGCAGGCGCTCAGTATGTTGATGGCGAGATAAAGGATGCCAGCGGCAACGTCATCAAGGACGAATGGGTAACCATTCAGTACACCGAGGACTATGGCATTACTGTTGCTGGCATAAAGGTCACCAACCACAACAGGGAAGATGTGCTTGGCGACGGCACCGTAAGCTACAACCCCAAGACAAGCACACTCACACTCGATGGAGCCAACATTACTTCCACAGAAGCCAATGGCATTCAAACAAAGGTTGATGGCCTGAAGATTAACCTGATTGGAAAGAACAACATCACAGTGGGCGACTACGTCGGTATGCGCATCACGAGAGCTACGGCGGGCAAACCTGTAACCTTCCTCGGCGGCGGTTCACTGCAAATCAAAGCGAACGGCATCGGTCTTCAGTTATATGTTGATGCCATTCTGACAGAGGATGTGAAGGTGACGGCAGAAAGCTTGAGCGACACCTATGCCGGCATTCAGGGACGCAAGGCCACCGAAGGTCCGCTTCCGTCGATAACCATGATGGGCGAAGGAACAAAGCTGAGAGCAAAGGGCGGCAACTTAGGTTCGATGGTTAGCATCCACTTCCTAGACCTTACCCACAACTTCAAGATTGTAGAGCCCAAAGGTGCTGCCCTCATAGAAGATGTCGGCATCGCAGTGGAAGGCGCATTAGTTACCAACCAATGGGTAACCATCATGAAGGAGAACCGCTACCTCTTCTATGTGGCAGACACGCAAGTGACCAACGTCAACCAGGATGATGTGCTTGGCGACGGCACCGTAAGTTTCGATCCAGAGACAAGCACGCTAACGCTTAACAACGCCAACATCGAGTGCGAGGCTACATACGCAATCGGTGCAGTAGACTATGGACCTATTACCATTAAACTTATTGGCGAGAATTATGCCGTTACTTCATTATGGTTTGGCGTTCGTGTCAATGAGGCAACCATCGAAGGTCCTGGATCGCTCGTCACCAAAGCAGAAACCGGTATCTCCTCTTTTAATGGTCTCACCATTTCTAATGGTGCGAAAGTCTCGGCAGAAGGCACACGCATGAACGGTATATTTGGAGACCTCACCGTCAAAGGCGAAGAGTCCATCGTACAGATGAAAGGCGTTGAATGCGGCTTCAAAGGCAATAGCCTCACGCTTGAAGACGACCTCATCATCGGTCTGCCCACTGAAGCTTACTTCAGCGAGCCCTACATCGTGAACCTCGACGGCGCACGCATCACAGACGAATGGATCATCATCGCCAGCGAGGACTATATCACGGGCATCAATGACCTTAGGGACTCTAAGGACCTTAACGACTCTGCCTATAATCTGGCTGGCCAGAGGGTAGGCAACGACTACAAGGGCATCGTGATTACCAACGGGCGCAAGGTGCTGATGAAGTGAGCGCAGAGCAAATCAAAAAACGCCGCGTGCGGGGATGACCATCGCCGCACGCGAAGATTGCCAACGCCGCACGCGAAGATTGCCATCCCCGCGTGCGGCGTTTTCATTGCGGCACAAAAAAGAGGGCCATGCCTATCGGCACGACCCTCAGAGTCTTTTTTTGCTCGACTGTTGTTTACTCAGCAACGGGAGCCTCAGCGCAAGCGCAAGTGTCGCAAGCGCAAGTGTCGCAAGCACATGTGTCGGGGCAAGCAGCCTCTTCTACACAAACGCTGTCGCTATCGCAGCAAGAACCCTGTTCAGTCTTCTGACCGCAAGAAGCGAAAGATACAGCTACAACAGCTGCGAACAAAAATGCTAACTTTTTCATTTCTTTTTTGCTTTTTTAAACTTGTAAAACAATCAATTGTTTATTAAAACGCTGCAAAGGTACGGCGATTTTTTGGATTATGTGCAACTTTTGCACACTTTTTTTCATGTTTTTTTGCAAGTTTTTTCTAAGTATCTGATAATCAACCCTACATTTTTGCATCATTTTCTTGAATTTAAGGTATTTCACGTCGAAACGGGGAAAAGTAGAGGTTTAACCACAATCATTAGGATTTTAAGTTTCGGAAGTTATAGAGAGGAGTAAAAACAGCTAATTATGCGAAGACAGCAAGGGGGTTGCCCCCTTTGTCCGGCACTCAGAACGGCCCGATTCGGCACCCTTTTTTGCCCGAAATCCTAAGTTACTCAGACAGAGATACTACGCCAAGGGGGTTGCACAGACGCGATGCTGCAATTGCAGCATCGCGTCTGTGCAATTGCAGCATCGCGTATGTGCAAACAACCCGGCACGCCAGGTTGGGCTGATGAGGCAAGATATACGGGGCAAGGAGCAGGGGGCAAAGGACCGACAATCTTAAGAAACTGTAATTTTTCGACTTCCGATGTTCAATGTTCAATGAAATTTCGTATCTTTGCACCCGTGAATACATTAATAGGTAAGAAGGCTGTTTACTATACGCTCGGCTGCAAGTTGAACTTTGCCGAGACGAGTACCATCCAGCAGCAAATGGAGGCTGCCGGCGTGGAGACTGCCAAGAATGGCGAAGCGGCAGACATCTGCATCGTGAACACTTGCAGCGTCACAGAGGTGGCCGACAGCAAGAGCCGCCAAGCCATCAGCAAGTTGCATCGTAAACATCCAGAGGCACTCATCATCGTCACTGGATGTTACGCACAGTTGCACCCTGAGAAACTTGCCGCACTCGAGGGCGTCGGTCTCGTGGTTGGGAAAGAGGAAGTGCTGAAGAACGTCATCTCGTTATTTCGTAATAACATTATCACGGAGGCTGAGACTTCCAAAGTTCAGCCTTTCGTGCCTGCCTGTGCTCGAGGCGAACGCACACGCTTCTTCCTCAAGGTGCAGGACGGCTGCGACTACTTCTGCACCTATTGCACCATACCCTTTGCCCGGGGCCGAAGCCGCAACGGCAGCATCGCCTCGCTCGTCCGGCAGGCAGAGGAAGCAGCACGGCAGGGCGGCAAGGAAATCGTGCTGACAGGCGTCAACATAGGCGACTTCGGGAAGTCGACAGGCGAGCAGTTCATCGACCTGCTCCGTGCGCTCGACGAGGTGGAAGGCATTGAGCGTTACCGCATCAGCAGCATCGAACCAAACCTCCTCACGGAAGAGGTCATCCGCTTCTGCTCCCAGAGCCGTGCCTTCATGCCGCACTTCCACATCCCCCTGCAAAGCGGCAGCGACGAAGTGCTCAGGCTCATGCATCGCCGCTACGACACGACTTTCTTCCGCCAGAAAATAGAAGAGGTCAGGACATACATCCCCGACGCCTTCATCGGCGTGGACGTCATAGCAGGCATGCGAGGCGAGACGGACGAGATGTTCGCCCAGGCACTCAGCTTCATGCGCTCGCTGCCCGTCAGCCAGTACCACGTGTTCAGCTACAGCGAACGCCCGGGCACCAAGGCACTCAGCATCCCTGGAAAGGTGACGCCCCAGAAGAAGCACGAACGCAGTCAGCAAATCCTGTCGCTCTCGGACGAGAAGCTACATACATATTATAATATATATAAGGGACAGATACGCCCCGTCCTGCTGGAGAAGCCTACCCCCAACCCCTCCCTAAAGGGAAGGGGAATGAGCATCATGCATGGTTTCACCGACAACTACATCCGCGTCGAAGTGCAGACGAAAGGGCTCGACAACACCATCGTCCCTGTTCAGTTGGGCCAGTGGAACGAGAAGGGAGACGCTCTGACAGGGCAGCTGCAAGTTAATAGTTAAGAATTAAAAGTTAAGAGTTAAGAGTTAAGAGTTAAGAGTTAGCATGAAGTTGAGCATCATCATATTGAATTGGAACGGAGCCGACATGCTGTGTCGCTTCCTGCCTTCCGTTATCAAGCACTCGCCCGGGGCTGAGATTGTTGTTGCCGACAACGGCAGCACCGACGGTTCGCTGGAACTGCTTGACGGGCGGTTCCCCAGTGTGCGCACACTTGTCTTCGACCGCAACTACGGCTTTGCCGAAGGTTACAACAAAGCCATTGCACAAGTGGAATGCGACCTCTGCCTGTTGCTCAACAGCGACGTCCGCGTGGAGGAAGGCTGGCTCACGCCAATGCTTGACTACATGGAAGCACACCCCGAAGTGGCTGCCTGCCAGCCTAAGATACGCAGCGAGCAAGAGCCCAAGATGCTGGAATATGCAGGAGCCTGCGGCGGCTACATCGGTCGGCTGGGCTTTCCCTTCTGTCGGGGACGCATCCTCGGCACAGTGGAACGCGACGAAGGGCAGTACGACAGTATCGCTTCCGTGGCATGGGCCACAGGAGCCGCCCTGCTCATACGGCGCAACATCTACCTGGAGGCAGGCGGACTCGATGCGCGCTTCTTTGCTCATCAAGAGGAGATAGACCTCTGCTGGCGTCTCAGAAGTCGCGGCTATGGCATCGTCTGCATCCCCGAGAGCGTGGTCTATCACGTCGGAGGCGGCACACTTCCGAAGGAAAGTCCTCGCAAGGCCTACCTCAACTTCCGTAACAATCTGATTCTTCTCTACAAGAATATGCCCGAGAAGGAGTTCAACCACATCTTGCACTGGCGGCGGACATTGGACGCAGCCGCAGCCTTGCACTTCCTCGTCGGCGGTCATTGGGCCGCTTGCTGGGCAGTCCTGCGGGCACACCTCGACTTCCGAAAGATGCGCAAGAACTTCAAGGAAGACCGGGACCGCAATCTGGCCGCAACCATCGTCCCTGCCGACAAGATTCTCTCTCCCATCAATCTGCTTTGGGAATACTATGGCAAGCGACACTTTACATTCAAGGATTTAGGAATATAGATAATTAGACAACATGAGATTAAGCACACTTTCCCTTTTGATGCTCTTCGCGGGAGCAGTCTCAGCCCAGCAAGCATGGACGTTGCAGGACTGTCTTGACTACGCATTGAAGCACAATATCCAGGTGCAGAAGAACCGCATCAGCGAGGAGCGAGGCGAGGTGAGCCTTTGGCAGGACAAGGGCGCACTCTTCCCCAGCCTGAGCTTCAGCACGAGCCACAGCGTAGGCTATCGTCCGTTCACGGAAGTCATTAGCGTCGTGCAGGGAGACCAAGTGACGAGCACCCGAAGCAACGTCACCTATCAGGGTACCTACGGACTGAATGCCAACGTCACCCTCTGGAACGGAGGCGTCAACTACAAGAACATCAAACAGCAGGAACTGCAGAACCGCATCACAGCCCTCACGACCGAGCAAAGCGAGCTTGCCATCCAGGAACAGATAGCCCAGCTCTATGTGCAAATCATGTACACGAAGGAGGCCAAGAAGGTGAACGAGCAGCTGCTCTCCACAGCACAGAGCCAGTACGACCGCGGCATGGAGATGATGAAACAGGGACAGATGGCAAAGGCCGATGTCGTGCAGCTTGAGGCACAACTGAGCAGTGCTCAGTATTCTGTGGTGAACAGCGAGACGCAACTTGCCAACTACAAGCGACAGCTCAAGGCTCTGCTCGAGCTCGACCTCAACACGCCTTTCGACGTGGCAGGAAACATCCCGACGGACGAACAGGTGCTGGCTCTCGTGCCAAGTGCTCAGGAGGCTTACGCGAAGGCTCTCGAGGTACGTCCAGAAATAAAGAGTGCCGAGCTCAGCATCGATGCAGCCGACATGCAGCTTGACATCGCCAAGCGGGGCTTTTATCCCACCATCGGGGCAAGCGCAAGCCTTGGAAGCAATCACACGAGCGGCAGCAGCAACGGCTGGGGAGAGCAGATGAAGACCAACCTCAACATGAGTGCCGGCCTGAACGTCAGGGTTCCCATCTTCGACAACCGTCAGAACATGTCGAACGTCAAGACGGCAAAGCTGCAACAGCTCTCCTCGAAGCTCGACCTTCAGGACAAGAAGAACGCCCTCTCAAGCACAATCGAACAATACTGGCTCAACGCCAACAGCGGGCAACAGAACTATATCGCCGCCAAGAGCCGTGTGAAGAGCCAGGAGGCAAGCTACGAGTTGCTGAACGAACAGTTCCAGAACGGACTGAAGAACACCGTGGACGTGCTGCAAGGCCGCGACAACGTCATCAGCGCAGAGCAAGACATGTTGCAGAGCAAGTATATGGCTCTGCTCAACATACAGCTTCTCAAATTCTACACAGGAGAGAAGATTGAACTATAAAAAACCATTCCGAAGAACCCTATACATTATATATATTATATAAAGATGAGACATCACACATTCACCAGGGCAGCATTGCTGATAACGGCGACTGCCATCGTGAGCAGCTGCCACAAGAAGATTGAGTTCACCTACACCGAGGTGGAGGCCACAGTGCAGGACGTCACGACGACCGTGACGGCGACGGGCACCATCGAACCCGTAACGAGTGTCGACGTCGGCACGCAGGTGAGCGGCATCGTCAGCAAGCTCTACGTCGACTACAACAGCGTGGTCAAGGCCGGACAAATCATTGCCGAGCTGGACCGCACGAACCTCACCAGCGAGCTGAGCAGCGCACAGGCCAACCTGAAGAGTGCGCAGAGCGACCTCGACTACCAGAAGACTAACTACGAACGCTTCAAGGCTCTTTACGACAAAGGCCTCATCTCTGCCAACGACTACGAACAGGCCCGCCTCTCCTACATCAAGGCGCAGCAGGCTGTGACGAATCAGAGGGAGAGCGTCAAGAAGGCGCAGACGAACCTCGGCTATGCCACCATCACCAGTCCCATCGACGGCGTCGTGCTGAAGAAGGAAGTGGAGGAAGGCCAGACGGTCGCTTCGAGCTTCAACACGCCGACGCTCTTCACCATCGCCAAGGACTTGACTGACATGCGTGTCATCGCCGACGTAGACGAGGCAGACATAGGCGAGGTGAAGGAAGGCCAAAGGGTGAGCTTCACCGTGGACGCTTTTCCCAACGACACCTTCCAAGGTGCTGTGACGCAGGTTCGCCAGCAGCCCACGACGGAGAGCAACGTCGTGACCTACGAGGTGGTCATCAGCGCACCCAACGAAGACCTGAAGCTCAAGCCGGGCCTCACGGCCAACGTCGTCATCTACACGCTCGAGATGCCCGGCGTCCTCGCTATTCCCAACAAGGCACTCCGCTTCAAGCCGAGCGAGGCCATGCTCAACGAAGGCGAGACCATCACAGACATCGACAGCCCCCAGAAGGTGTGGACGAAGGAAGGACCGAACCTCAAGGCCGTTGCCATACAGACGGGTGTGACGAACGGCACTTTGACGCAGGTGACAAACGGACTGCAGGCCGGCACGAGAGTCATTACTGACGTGCAGAGCAACGAGGGCGAGACGGAAGGCGAACAGCAGCAGAACAGCAATCCCTTCATGCCGAAGCCCAAGAACAAGAACAGCGATAAGGATAAGAAAAAATAGACCCCCTAACCCCCTTTAGGGGGAAATAAGACCCCCTAGCCCCCTTTAGGGGGAATAAGGATACACAAAGAAGATTAAGACAATATGGAAGAATCCACACAACAAATAAAGGAAACCTCTCTCCCCCTAAAGGATGCCGCAGGGTCTCCCTCTCTCCCCCTAAAGGGGGCCGGGGGGTCTGCTTCTTCCCCCCTAAAGGGGGATAGGGGGTCCAAGGTAGTCATCGAGCTTCAGGACGTGCGCCGCGAGTTCCACGTCGGCAGCGAGGTGGTGAAGGCGCTCCGAGGCGTCAGCTTCAAGATATATGAGGGCGAGTTCGTCACCATCATGGGCACTTCGGGCTCGGGCAAGAGCACTTTGCTCAACCAGCTGGGCTGCCTCGACACGCCCACCAGCGGTGAGTACATCCTGGACGGCGTTCCTGTCCGCAAGATGCGACGCAGCGAACGGGCTGTCCTACGCAATCGTAAGATAGGATTCATCTTCCAGAACTACAACCTCCTTGCCAAGACGACGGCAGTAGAAAATGTAGAGCTGCCCCTGATGTACAACAAGGCGTATGGCGCACGCCAGCGCCGCGAGGCAGCCATCAAGGCTCTGCAGGCCGTGGGGCTGGGCGACCGCCTCGACCACAAGAGCAACCAGATGTCGGGCGGACAGATGCAGCGCGTCGCCATCGCCCGTGCGCTGGTCAACAACCCTGCCGTCATCCTGGCCGACGAAGCGACGGGCAACCTCGACACACGCACCTCGTTCGAGATTCTCTGCCTCTTCCAGGAGCTCCACCGCCAGGGACGCACCATCATCTTCGTCACACATAACCCCGAGATAGCACAATACAGTAGCCGCAACATCATGCTGCGCGACGGAAAGATACGCGAGGACAAGGAAAACCCCAACATCCTTGATGCCCGCGAAGCACTGGCGGCTCTGCCAAAGACAAACGACGACTAACCGCACACGGCAGGGTGCAGAGATTGCTGCATCACGACCCTGCAATTGCTGCATCACGACCCTGCAATTGCTGCATCATGTATAAGCAAACCACCCTCCACGTTAAACGACATAACACATAACGAGAAATGAGCATAAAAAACCTACTGAAAGTGGCGCTGACCGCCATCATGAGCAACAAGTTCCGCTCCTTCCTGAGCATGCTTGGCATTATCATCGGCGTGGCGGCCGTCATCATCATGATGGCCATAGGCCAGGGCTCGAAGCAAAGCATCCGCGAGGAACTGAGCAAGATGGGCACCAACCTGCTCACCATCCGCCCGGGCGCAGAGATGCGAGGTGGCGTGCGTCAGGACCCGTCGGCTATGCAAACGCTCAAGCCGGCTGACTACGAGAGCATCCTCCGAGAGGCGACTCTCGTCACGCACGTCAGCCCGGAAGTGACCAGCAGCGGCCAGGTCATCTATGGCTCCAAGAATACCAACTCGACGATGTACGGCGAAAGCCCCGACTACATGACCATCAAGCTGTGGGACATCAAGAGTGGGGAATGCTTCACGGAAGAGGACGTGATGAAGAGCGCCAAGGTCTGCGTCGTCGGGACCACCATCGTGAAAGAACTCTTCGGCAGCGAGGACGCCGACTGCATCGGCAAGGTCATACGCTTCAAGACCATCCCCTTCCGCATCATAGGCGTGCTCAAGTCCAAAGGCTACAATAACTGGGGCATGGACCAGGACAACGTGATGATTGCTCCCTACACGACCGTCATGAAGCGCATCGCAGCTCAGACGTTCTACAGCAGCATCGTCATGAGCGCCCTCACAGAGGAACTGAGCGACAAAGCCATCGAGGAAGTGACGCAGATATTGCGCCGAAACCACAAACTCAAAGAGGATGCCGAGGACGACTTCACTATCCGTTCGCAGGCAGAGATGATGGAAACGATGTCCTCCACTATGGATACCATCACCCTCATCCTCGTCGTGGCAGCCGCCTTCTCGTTGCTCGTGGCAGGCATCGGCATTATGAACATCATGCTGGTGAGCGTCACGGAGCGCACCAAAGAGATAGGCTTGCGCATGAGCGTCGGTGCCCGAGGCATCGACATCATGAGTCAGTTCCTCATCGAGAGTATCCTCATCTCGCTCACAGGAGCGTTCCTCGGCGTCGCCCTCGGCTATGGCGGCAGCTGGCTCGCCAGCAATGTCTTCATGTTGCCCAGCAGTGTGCCGCTCTGGGCAGTAGGCCTCAGCTTCGCCATCTGCGCTTTCATCGGCATCTTCTTCGGTTACGTCCCCGCCCGAAAAGCTGCCCTCATGGACCCAATCGAAGCGATAAGATACGAATAAAGGACCCACCCCAACCCTCCCTTAAAGGGAGGGAGACAGATGGCAAATGAATGATTAAACGTTAAATATAACTAATATGTCAACTATGAAAACTAACTCATTATTATGCCTTCCCTTTAAGGGGAGGTTCGGAGGGGTTTTTGTTGTGCTCTTCTGCTTGCCTCTTCTGCTCATGGCAGGCAAGAGAGACTACATGAAAGACCCGAAGTATCTGGCCGGAGCCGTGCCTGAAGTGGACGGCATCGTCACATTCCAGAAGAACTTCAGCGTGACAGACAAGAGCGAACAACAGATTTATGACATCGTTGCCGCCTACGTCAAGAACACACTCATCTCCGGTGGCATCCAGAAGCAGCAGCCTCAGTACACCCGCATCATCTCTGAAGAAAAGGAGAACGGCACGATTATGGCTCGCATCGAGGAGTACATGACATTCAACAAGACATTCTACGAAATCGACCAGACGCGCTTCCGCTACCTCATCAGTGCAAGCGTGAAGGGACAGAAGGTCAGCCTCGTCCTCACACAAATCTCGTATTACTACAACGAGGATATGGACGGAAAGAACGGCGTGCCCTATAAAGCCGAGGAATGGATAACGGACAAGGTGGCCATCAACAAGAAGGGTACAAGGCTCTATCCGCGCAGCGGGAAGTTCCGCCGCATGACGGTGGACCGCGTACAAGCTATCTTCGAAGGCTTCATGGACGCCCTCTCCACGATGGAAGTAGAGGAGCAAGTCTTGACAAAGAAGCGCAAAGGTATCATCGAGGAATAAACAACGATGAACACACGACTTCTATCGCTCTGCCTGTTCTTGCTTACAGTTGCCGATGCCCTGAGCCAATGCAGATACTGCAACTCATACGAGGACTTCGTCAACGACAAGTGGCAGCCGCTGGACACTCTCTACAGCAAAAAGCATGGGAACGGCTATGTGTTCCTGTGGGGAGTAGGCGGCTACAAGCTGACCACAGGAGACAAGGCCACCGACGCGACGGTGAAGAAGTCCTTTGCAGCCATGCAGGGAAAGACGCTCTTCGTAAACGGTCACAGGCTGAAGTGCGGCAAGCAGAATATGGGTAAAGGCTTCTGCAAGGCTGCCCGCATTAACCGTTACAACATCGTCTTCACCAGTAACATCATGCCAGCCGATTACAACTCCTCCCAGTTGGCAGGAGGTATGGCAGCTACAATAGGAATGATGGCAGGACAAGGAGGAGCAATAGGCGGAGCCATAGCAGGCTTAGCAGGAGGCATCGTCGGAGGCACCATGGGCGGAGTGCAAGCCACTGTGTCCATGAAGTATCCTGTCTGCCACATCGTTGCGCCTTCATCCGACGACGAAAAGCAGACAACCACAGTGCCTCTCGACGACAAGCTTATGGACAAGCTTCTCCTGAGCCGCAACCTCACCAAACTGCACGACAAATACTACGCCGAGAAGGACAAGGACAAACGCATGCAAGCCAGCCGCGTCATCCCCATCCTTGAGAAGGCTGGCATCATCGAAGCTGAGACCCCCTAACTCCCTTGAGGGAGAACAATGGATAAAGAATAAAGATAACTAACCGCGACTTTCCCTCCCCCCTTAAGGGGGCTGGGGGGTCTTGAACTCTTAATTATGAATTACAAAGCTCTCCTCCTTGCCCTCATGTTGGGCTGCATCGTCACGACAGCTGATGCCAAGAAGAAAAAGACCAGTGGCAATCCCATCTTTCCTGGTTGGTATGCCGACCCCGAAGGTGCTGTCCTCGACGGAAAGTATTGGGTCTTCCCTACGTTCAGTGCTCCCTATGATGAGCAACTCCACTTTGACGCCTTCTCGAGCAAAGACCTCGTGAACTGGACGAAGCATGAGAATGTCATCACGAAGGCAGATATTCCTTGGCTTCGCCGCGCGCTTTGGGCGCCCGCCATCATCGAGGCGAACGACAAGTTCTACCTCTTCTTCGGGGGCAACGACGTGCACGAGGGCGAGGTTGGCGGCATCGGTGTGGCCGTCAGCGAACGTCCCGAAGGCCCATACAAAGACGCCCTCGGCAAGCCGCTCATCAACGAAATCGTCAACGGCGCACAGCCCATCGACCAGTTTGTCTTCCGTGACGACGACGGACAATACTACATGTTCTACGGCGGCTGGCGTCATTGCAACGTCTGCCGCCTGAGCCCCGACCTGCTGTCCATCGTTCCGTGGGAAGACGGACAGAAGTTCCACGAGATAACTCCCAGCAAGGATTACGTCGAAGGTCCCTTCATGCTGAAGCGCGGCGGCAAATACTACTTCATGTGGAGCCAAGGAGGATGGACGGGTCCCGACTACTGCGTGGCTTACGCCATCAGCGACACACCCTTCGGTCCCTTTGAACTGAAGGGCAAAATCCTGCAGAGGGACGAGTCGATAGCCCGTGGCGCAGGCCATCACAGCGTCATCAAGGTGCCCGACAAGGACGAGTATTACATCATCTACCACCGTCGTCCGCTCGAGGAACGCGACGGCAACCACCGCGTCACCTGCATCGACCGCCTCGTCTTCAACCCCGACGGCACCATCCAGCCCGTGAAGATGACCTTCGAAGGCGTCAAGAAAAGCAAGATAAGGAAATAAGAAGCCAGAAAAGTTCTGCAGAGAAGTCAGAAAAGTTCTGCAGAGAAGTTGGCAGACTTCTGCAGAGAAGTTGGCAAGTTTCTCTGCAGTAGTTTTTCGGAGCATCCAAGGAAAGAGCAAGAGATGACGCGCAAAGAGCTATATCGCGAAGTGGCCGAGTACTTCCGGCAGGCAATGCCGGAGGCGAAGACGGAGTTGCACTACAGCGACCCCTTCCAGTTGCTCGTGGCTGTCATTCTCAGTGCCCAATGCACCGACAAACGCATCAATCAGGTCACCCCCCGCCTCTTCGAGGACTATCCTAACGCCGAGGCGATGGCACTGGCCAGTCCCGAAGTCATCTACGACTACATCCGCTCCGTCTCCTACCCCAACAGCAAAGCCAAGCATCTGGCAGAAATGGCACGGATGCTTTGGGAAAAGCACGGAGGCGAAGTGCCGCAGGACATGAAGCAGCTGACAGAACTGCCAGGAGTTGGCCGCAAGACTGCCAACGTCGTGCTGAGTGTCGTCTGGGGCGAAGCGCGTATGGCAGTCGATACCCACGTCTTTCGCGTCAGCCATCGACTGGGGCTTGTGCCCAAGACATGCACCACGCCGTTCTCCGTAGAGCAGATGCTCACCAAACATTTCGCAGAGGAGGACATTCCCGACGCACATCATTGGCTCATCCTCCACGGCCGCTACGTCTGCACCTCCCAGCGCCCCAAGTGCGACAAATGCGGCATCTCGCATCTATGCAAAGCCTATCAAACCAAGAATAAAATAAAAAAATGTTAAATTAAGCCTCGTTTGAGGCCTTTTTCTTTGTGGAATGACAGAAACTTCCTATTTTTGCAATCGATTTTCAGAAACGAGAATCAAGTTTTTCTAAAATAACATCAATGATAACAACACGTAAGACGACTGACAGGACGACTGCATCAGGGCGACGGGCATAGCTGCCATTGTCTCTCCTGCAACTCTGTACAGATGCTCTTACCACGTCCCAAAGGCGCTGGCGCTCTTTGACTTATTGTTATCATTGGCTTCTCAAAACCCTCAAGCCGACGAGGGTTTCTTTGTGTCTATACATTATTTATTAATTAAGATGTTATTTTAGATTACTATGACAAAACTTTCTATTTCATTCCAGCCAAAGGAAGTCTTTGGCAACCAAGCGTATAAATTCGGTGACGTTAACGTCCGTCTCTCTCTCGAAGAAAACTTCAAGTGCTCCGGCACCTACTGTTTCCTTCTCTACAGCGACCAGCTGGTGCTCCTTGCCGACGCTGAGACGAAATACGACCCGTCTCGCCGGCTCAACAAATCCATCAAGGCAACTCTGCAAAGCCATCTGGTCTGGATTCCAGGCAAATACTTCCTCCTTGTCCGAAACGACGAGGACAAAGTCCTTCGCTTCAACTTCACATTGGACAGCGAAGGCAAATTCATCATCCAAGGGAAGCCGCTCCTCTGCCCAAGGATGAGCGACGAAGACATGCTTTCGGGCAGACTCTACGGCTGCAAGACGCAATGGAAATTGCTCTCGCGAAAGCCCGGGACGATGCAGTTGAAGCGATGGGTCATCGAGAGAGCCAAGCAGAACCAACTCAACTCGATGCGTTCCGAGATGCAGAAAAACGAGGTGGAACTATGCAACAACCTGCTCATCTCCGGCAAAGCGACTGGCTTAATCGGGCCTTCTGTCATGCTGCTCCTCCATTCGGCAGAGGTTAACTCGGAGCACATGTTCGGGCATCTCGACCAATTCTACGATATGACGAAGTCCAATCCTTATGAGTCGATGACCGACTTCTTCAATGAAGTCAAGCCGCACAACGACTTCTTCTCGCTCGTTCAAGAAAGCATGAAGGCCTATACCTTTATCTTTTCGAACCTCGACACCCTGTTTGATTCGGGCGGAAAGCTTATCATGAAGAGCATTCAGGCACATTGGCCGGCCCACAACAAATCGGCTATCTTCTACGGAACTCAGCAGGAAATAGCGGAGTTGCTTGAACAATATCCATCACTCGGGCAGCACTTCCCGGCCGAGAATCGTCTCTCTCTCGAGCCTTATACGCGCGAGGAGATGATTTTTGCCTTTTTTGAAGAGGCAAAACTTGCACATCTCGAACTCACTCCGGAAGCTGTCGAGAAGGTATGCAACCTTATAACCGAGGCCTTCGGACAAGGCTTGATTGCGAATTTCGACAGACTCGACTTCCGAGATTACGTGGAGCGGAACCTCTTGCCCTGCTATAAGAAGAACAATATCGACAACCTGAAAGCGGGGACACCAACCTTTACGGAGCTGGAAGTGTTGCCTCGCGACATCGACGACGACTTCTTCCTCAACCGGAAGTCCCACTACAACGAGGCTCTCGAGGAACTTCAAGCGATGGTGGGACTCACGGAAATCAAGCGAAACATCCGTGCTCTTTCAGGTCAGATGAAGTTCTTCCAGGAGCGGCGACTCATGGGCCTCCGCACGACAACAGGCGCCACATATCACGCCATCCTGACCGGCAATCCCGGAACCGGCAAGACGACTGTGGCTAAGCTACTCGGAAAAATCTATCACGCACTTGGTCTGCTCTCCAAAGGCGACGTGGTGTGTGTGGACAGGCGACGCATCATCGGCCGCTACATCGGCGAGACGGAAGAGAACATGAAACTCATCCTGAAGGAGGCCCAGGGCAATGTTCTCTTCATCGACGAAGCGTATACCCTCTACACGCAGGGCGATGAGAGGGACTTCGGACGACATGCTGTGGAGTGTCTTCTCGATGTGCTTTCGCGCAAAGACCCCGACATGCTCGTCGTCTTCGCTGGCTACAAGAACGAGATGGACGCCCTGATGTCGATGAACCCAGGGCTTGTGGGACGCTTTCCCTACAAATTCCACTTCCCGAACTACACGGCAGACGAGCTAATGCAAATAGCAGGGAAGATGCTCTCTACCGATCAATACCAGCTCAGCGACGAGGCTCGCAGCCTCCTGTTCCGCATCATCTGCGAAGCTGTCCGCAGCCGCTCCGAGAGCTTCGGCAACGCACGATGGGTGGAGCAGTTCGTCAGGAACGGCATCATCCCAGCCCTCGCCGAGAGGGTCATGAGTATGCCCCACAGCCTCGACAAGGTCAGATTTCAGCACATCGAAGCAGACGACGTACGGGCCGCTGCCGAAAAGTTCAACCCCAAAGCCATCGAGCTGAGACACAGGCCTGCAATAGGCTTCTGCGCCTAAGTGTCTATGCATCATACTCAACCAGTCCTCCCTGCCCTAATGTCATGGGAGGACTCCAGTACTCACACGTGAAAACTCCAGTACTCTCACGAGAAAACTCCAGTACTCACGTGAGAGTACTGGAACTTTGTCCCGTTGCTTTTCATTTCATACACATAAAACTTGTGCATTTCAAAGAAATGTCGTAACTTTGCAGCGCAATTTAAACCAACCACATAACACATTAACATTATGACTATTTCTGAGTACAACTTTGCCGGTAAAAAGGCAATCGTGCGCGTTGACTTCAACGTGCCCCTGAACGAGAACGGTGAGATTACGGACGATACCCGCATCCGCGGTGCGCTCCCCACCCTGAAGAAGATTATCGCAGACGGTGGCGCTGCCATCATCATGAGCCACATGGGCAAGCCCAAAGGCAAGGTCAATCCCAAGCTCTCGCTGGGTCAGATCCGTGCAGCAGTAGAGAAAGCCATCGGTTGCCCAGTCAGCTTTGCTCCCGATTGCGCTAAGGCTCAGGACGCTGCCAAGGCTCTGAAGATGGGCGAAGCACTCCTGCTCGAGAACCTCCGCTATTATCCCGAGGAAGAAGGCAAGCCTGTAGGCATCGACAAAGAAGACCCCGCCTACGAAGACGCCAAGAAGGAGATGAAGGCTCGCCAGAAGGAGTTCGCCAAGACCCTGGCAAGCTATGCCGACTGCTACGTGATGGACGCCTTCGGTACAGCTCACAGAAAGCACGCTTCGACCGCTGTCATCGCCGATTATTTCGATGCTGACAACAAGATGCTCGGTTTCCTCATGGAGAAGGAGGTACAGGCTGTCGATAATGTTCTCTCGAACATCAAGCGCCCCTTTGTCGCCATCATGGGCGGCTCGAAGGTAAGCAGCAAGATTGGCATCATCCAGAACCTGCTCGGCAAAGTGGACAAGCTCATCCTCTGCGGCGGTATGACCTACACATTCTCCAAGGCTCACGGCGGAGAGATTGGTGACTCGATTGTCGAACTCGACAAACTCGACGTTGCCCTCGACGTGGAAAAGACAGCCAAGGAAAATGGCGTGGAACTCGTTCTCGGCGTGGACAGCGTTTGCTGCACCGGCTATGACTTCGGCACATTCAGCGTGAAGCCAGGTGCTCAGATTAAGGTCTTCCCCAGCAACGCCATCGAAGCAGGTTGGGATGGACTGGATGCTGGTCCCGAAAGCCGCAAGAAGTTTGCCGAAGCCATCAAGGGCGCAAAGACAATCCTCTGGAACGGTCCTGCAGGATGCTTCGAGTGCGAAGACTTCACAGCCGGTTCTCGCGCCGTAGGCGAAGCCGTTGCTCAGGCAACAGCAGAAGGTGCCTTCTCCCTCATCGGCGGTGGCGACAGCGTGGCTTGCTGCACCAAGTTCGGCCTGACAGACAAGGTCAGCTACATCTCCACCGGTGGTGGCGCCCTTCTCGAGGCCATCGAAGGCAAGGTTCTTCCCGGTGTGGCTGCCATCAAAGGCTAAGCAAATGAACAGACCCTCCCTCAAACCCCTCCCTTGTAAGGAGGGGAGTAGACAGTATTCCTGTGGCATCTCCCCTTCCTGCAAGGGAGGGGTTTGGGGGAGGGTCTGTTCTCTTTTCTTTATTTTATTACTGGTTTCCTGCTCCGGAAAGCAGGAAGGCGTACAGCCTGAAGCAGACTCGACGGGCATCGACACCAGCCTCCTCTGCGTTGCCGTCATGCCAACAATGAACTGTCTGCCTGTCTATTATGCCGAAAGAACTGGCCTGGCCGACAGTTTAGGGCTGGAGATGCAGGTGCTCAGATATCAAGCCCAGATGGACATCGACACGGCTATCACGGGCGGATATGCAGACATAGCCTACACGGACCTTATTCGCATCGCCAAACTCGACGGGCAGGGAACGGCAGTGAAGCCTTTCGCAAGCCTTGACGAGCCTCTTTCCCTCATTTCACTCAAGACGAAACGCGTGAAGCAGGTCAACCAGATGAAGGAGCAGATGATAGCCATCAGCCGCCTTTCCGCCACAGATTATTGGTGCGACCGAATGCTCGACGAGACCCACACAAGCCACGACGACATCTATCGTCCGCAGGTGAACGACGTCCTGCTTCGCGCCGAGATGCTCCGTCTGGGACTCATCGACGCTGCCATCATGGGGGAACCTTATGCCACATGGATGGTGTCGCTGGGGCACAAAAGGCTTTCCCAGTCGAAGGGAAAGCAGCCACAACTCTATGCGTGGGCTGCCATGAGCTCTGCCACAAAGCGTCAGCAGAACCTGTTCCGCAGGCTTCTGGACGATGCCATACGGCGCATGGCAGATGCCAGCCAGGCTGACGTGCTGCGAGACATCCTGAAGCAGGACTTCGGGTTGCCTGCCGAAGCAGCCGATTCCCTTAATCTCCAACCCATCGCACCCCCATCGAACGTCAGGCAGAGCGACATCGAGGAGGCTCGCAACTGGCTTGCCAAGAGAAAGAAAATCAAGTGATGATAGACGCCAAGACACTTCGCCTCGTCACGCAAAACGGGCTTCAACAGTTCGCCCAAGGCTTCATCCTGGACGGCATCGCTGCCCTTCGCACACTCCTCCCCTACTGTGCAAAGGAGGCTATCATCAGTGTCGAAGCCGAGAACCTCGAGAAGAACTACCACTACATGCTCTCGTTCCTGCGCAACGGAGGCAGCGACGAGAAACGGAACGACGTGCAGGCCAAGTTGCAGAGACAAGGGGTGGCACTCCTGGAGCAAGCCTGCAGGACCATTCGCATCAGCCTGGACAGCGACCTCTATTGCAACGCCTTGAACAGGCTTAGGGATGTCTATGGCGGACAGGACGCATTGCTCGACAAGTGGAACAGCTTGCTCACACCCGAAGAGGCGGGCGACGTGCAGGACGACATCTTCGACCTCCTTTGGACTTCGCCTTTCTGGACAGCCGAGGACACGGCCTTCTGGTACGACTTCCTCATGCAGCAGAGGGACATGGTGCAGCAGCATCTCGAGGGAGCCATATTCCTCTCCCTTTGGGAACATTACGATGCCGAGAAGATGCAGCTGCTTGGCCTTATGGCCGAAAGCGATTGCCGGCGCACACACATCACGGCTCTCTGCCACCTGATGCTGCTGAGGATACGCCACAAGGAACTTGTACCACTGATGCCACCGCTGCCCAAAAGCATCCTTTCCCGAAAGGAGAAAAAGCAGATAGCACAGGTGCAGCACGAACTTCTGCTGATGCTCGTCAGCGAGAAGGACATGGAGAAGGAGATGAAGGAAGCGGAAGCCATCACGAAGGAACTCTTCTCCGGGAAGCAGCCTCTGAATGCCCAAAACATAAAGGACATGATATCCCTGCGCGGACGATACCTGAGAAACCGTCTCCAGCGAGGTCTCGACATCAATCTCTCCAAGATACCACTGCTGCATACCTGCAAGTACATGCGCCGCGTCAGCCACTGGTTCATGCCTTTCGACAAGACGCACCCGCTCTTCCAGTCTGTCATGATAGACGACAAGGGCCGTGAGAAGGAGAACCTCTCCGTGCTGGTGGACCTCATCATGGACTGCGACGTGGACAAGCTGGCCATGCTCTACCTCGTGGCACACGACAAGGACTTCTCGAAGGCAGTGCAGCAACTGGACGAGCAGGAGCTTCCCGACAACGCGGGCTCCGTGATACCCGAGTACAACCTACGCTTCATCATGCAGGACCTCTACCGCTTCTTCGGACATTCCCCCCTGCATGCCCAGCTCGCCAACCCCTTCAGGGAAGAGGTGACGCTGCTTGACTTCCCCGAACTCGCCACAATGTTTTCCATCGACGACACCGTTGCCTGCTCGGAACTTCTCTTCGAGCTTGGGCACTACAAGCAGGTGCTCGCTGCCATCGACGACGTCATCAGCCGCGAAGGGGCCAGCGCCTCTGCGCTGTTGCTCAAGGGGCGCGTGATGAGGGAGCGCAAGAAGTATGCCGAAGCCATCAGCTGCGGACGAAGTGCCGAGCTGTTGGAGCCAGAGAATCTGGAGGTTCTCCATTTCCTCGTCGAGTGCTACGCCTGGCTGGGACGCTACGAGGAAGAGCTGGAGTATCTGCAGAAGCTCTCCGACATCATGCCAGACGACAAATCACTCCCCCGCCTCATAGCAGCCACAATAGACAAGGTGGGACGGCGCGAGGAGGCACTCGACCTCTTCTTCAAGCTCGACTATGAAGCATCGCCCGACGACGATGGCTACGACGAGCTCACTTCCTCCATTGCCGACATCGCACTGGCTCTCGACAAGTTAGACATCGCTGAACGCTACACGCGCAAGGAGCTCGACCTCTCCGACGGCAAGAAATGGGAGGCACATCTGCGCATGGGACACATCCGACTGCTACGGAAGCATCGCACCGAAGCCGCTACGCCCGAGGTGAACACCGAAGTTGATTTCGTCAAGCAAAAGCATCCGGCTGAACAAAACGAAGATGGGAACGACTGGAAAGATGCAATAGACAGCTACGAACAATTCATAAACTGTTTCGTCGGACAGCATGTACAAGAGGCCGGCGTCGCCATAGCCAAATTCCATGAGAGCTGGGGAATGCTTGAGGGAAAAGGCATCAAGCGGGCTGACCTGTTGCTCATCCAGGACATCCTCCAAGCCGCTGCCAGCGGGACACTTAAATAGAACCATCCGGAGTCGGCACTGGCTGAACTTGTATATTTCCTATTATTACTGTTCGCTAAAAAACAACTTGACTGCTTTAGCTGAGTAAAGCAGGGAAAGCATAAAGCCTTCCAGGCTTTATGCATCTCAGGCATTTTCAAGCCCCATTCAATGAGAGTTGAACCAGAGAAGGTCCTCGCTTTCAAAGGGACAAGGTATGTCTTAGATATTTTACCGGACAGCAATAGTTTAACATATAATTCCCATGAATCATCCATGAATTTCTCATAAATTATTTATTGGTGTCCGGGGAAATTAAATCATGATTCCTTTGCTTCTTTGATTACATGGGCATTTGGAACCAACCTTCCTTGTTGGGGGCTTGGCTTCCGCCTGCGCCTGACCGAAGGGAAGAACGCCCCAAAGGGGCAAGAAGCAGTCAGCCCAGGGCATCGCCCTGGGTCGGGAAGGCAATCGCAGGGCATGCGCCCTAAAGGGGCAAAAGACTAAGACATAACGCTTTTGCCCCTTTGGGGCGTCTTTCCATCATCTGCATAATACCCAGGGCGAAGCCCTGGGCTGACAGCTCTACAGCCTTACAGGCTGTTTTTAGAGGACTGCAATATTAGTAAATCGGTAACTACTCGTTAGTAAATTGCTGGCGACACGTTTACTTCGCCAACTAAACGTGTCTATTTAGCAAAGTAAACGTGTTTAGTTGGCGAACTAAACACGTTTAATCTTTGACCTGTATTTGTCTGTAATTGTCTTTTCGCCAGATTAATGTAGAGACGCGCCACGATAGCATCCGACATTACCGCGAATAAATAGATTCATTCTGTCTGCTCGGCCTGACCTTGCGGCTCCATGCGCGTGTCCCAGAAACCGACGATGTGGATGACATCGTCATCGACACGGTAAACCATCTTGCTCAGGCCATTTGGGATTTCTTTTCATGGGCAAGTGTCTCGTCCAGCTCGTCCCACGCATCTTCATCGTCAATGACTCTGCCTGCTGCGATGTCAGCCTCTGCCACATCGAGCATGGCATTCAGTTCCTCCATCGTGTAAGGCTTCTGAGGATGCTCTTCCTTCCTGGCATACTCAGTCGGCTCCGCCGCCAGCCAGTTCATGTCGGCTATGGACAACGTACCCGTCAGGTAGTCGCGCAGCCCGTTCAATGCTTGCGTACTCATACAATTATCCTTTTACGTCCGCAAAGTTACGGAAATTTCCCATACAGGCAAAGAAAACACACGGAATTTGTCTTTTTCTTCCGCTGTTTATTTGTTCTCCCTTGACGCCAGCAGCAACTGTCAAGATGTAAGCAAAACCGCGATTTCGCTTACATCCTGAATTTCAGCAAACTCGCCAGAATCGCTTAAAATTCCTTTGGCGGCACTTTTCTACCCCCGAGCAAAAAGACGCGCTTAAATCGAATTGGCACTGATACACAAATAGTTATGAAGCGTCATCTATCGTCTTATGATGCCATTTTGCAAGATAGAGATGGCAAAACCAGACAAAAATCAGACAATTTTGGCCTTTCGGGAGGGTGAAGTTCACCAGTGGAGTTTTCAAAGTTCACGTGAGAAGTTGCCAAAGTTCACGTGAGAAGTTTTTTATCTCGACGTGAGGAGTTGGCAAAATCGACCCGTTTTCCCGCATTTTCCGACACTTCAAAATCTGACACTTTGCAAACAAATTGGCGAAAGTTGCTTTCTTTTTGACAGCCTACCAAACAAGCGTGCAGCCGTACTTTATTTATATTAACACACCCGCTTTGGCGGCTTTTCTTAAAAAAAGATGCTTTTTCCTTTGCTCGAAAACAAAAAAACTCGTACTTTTGCAGCAGACTCGAATAGCCCGAAAGGGTGGCGGGTCAGACTTTATTGGCAAAAGGACGTTTACAGACGTTATCTTCTATCGTCAGATCTCGCAAATCTAAAGTACAAGAAGATGCGCAACCGAAACGTCCACTTTGGGTGTATTGTATCTTGTCCAGTCTATATCCTGGACAGTCTCAATATATCACGACGTGGGCTATCTCGAGTTGCTTATCCTTGTACAAGGCAATGCGAGAGCCCGACGATGGGATAAGCGAGATGTAGAGCACCCACGTCTTTCCGTTTAACTATATTAACCGCTGAATCTGGTGTGCTATAGGCATGAAGAGAAAACGACTATGGTTCAGTATCCAGACTGCCCGCATTGTGGAAATGCAAATACATCAATGTCTATTGTTGATGTAGAGATTGGAGGCGTTAGTCTCAAAGGTATTCAGTGTAATAGTTGTCAAAACTATGTTGCTTTCTTTAAGGATTACGAGGAAGAAATTAGGGAACTCAAAGACGCTACTAATGAGTTGGAAGGTAAAATTACTGACTTAGAATAGTATGGATATGAAAAGTATTTCGGAAGAACATTTTAAGGAAGATTTTAACATGCTTTGTGGGTTCCATAAATTTCATGTTGATAAAAAGAAGATAACATTGCAGAATGAAGATATGCAATGCTATGGAATAAAGGTAAGGCCTCATTCTTCTCAAGAAATGAGTAAATTGGTATGGAAAGACATACAATTAAATAACATTGAGTATTCTTCATCAAGAAAATCGCAAAACGTCAGGCATCTTATATGGGCTTTTAGGTGTCTTAATGCTCATGCTGAGAATATAAAAGAAGGATTTAAAAATGGCATTCCATGCTATCGCATAGAAGGATATTCCAAGAATAACATGAAACATAAAAGACTACCTATACTAATGGGATATGTGGAACTTAATAGATGGAAGCCTTTCATAGAAGAAATTATGAACAAAATAAAAAACCAAAGCAATGAAACATATTAGTTTGAAAATAGTATGTATGGCACTATGCATGATGATGGGCATAAGTGCGATGGCACAAACAACCTTGACCATAAATGGATTGAAGTATCAACTGAATGGTACGGAGGCATATGTATGTGGATACGAGGGAAATCCTATAGATGTGGTGATACCCACCACGATTGAGTCAGATGGACTGACATTCAAAGTGACACAGATTAAGAATGCTGCGTTTCAAGGGTGTAGTAGTTTGATTTCTTTGACCATTGGGTCGGGAGTTTTATCTATAGGAGATAATGCATTTAACAACACATCTGTCCTGAAGGTTATTTGGCTAACAAATACGCCACCTAATGGATATTCACAAATTAAAAGCAGAGTGAACTATGTCGCAAATAACCAGTATTCAAACTTGTCGAACGTTATGGTCTATCCTTACCTTAGTTCTCTGTTTGAGGTGAATGGCGTTAAATATGTTCCAGTCAGTCCTTCTGAACGTACCTGCGATGCTATTGATTGTGCTTATAACGAATCAATTGAAAACCTTACTATTTATGGGACTGTTGTTAACAAGAGCATTACGCTGACTGTAAAACGAATAAATCCTTATTTTTGCCACAAAAACATATTTATTAAATCTGTCACTCTTAATAATCAGGGTGACATCGGAAATAATGCATTTTCTGACTGCACAAATCTTTCTGAAGCTAATATAAGCAATCATGGAAACATAGAAAGTCTCGCATTTGATGGCTGCACTGCATTACAAACTGCTGAGTTGGGGGAAAAAATAACATCTATAGGGTATTGCGCCTTTTGTAATTGTTCAAATCTCTTGGGGATAGTAATTCCTGATCTTGTGACAACGATTGGAAGTTATGCATTCGATGGCTGTATTGCAATGACATCAGCAAAATTAGGCAATGGCGTACAAACAATACGAAGCTATACTTTTAGTGGTTGTTCGTCTTTGCGAAACATAGAGATAGGAACAGGCGTTACCTCGATTGAAAGGTATGCTTTTAAATTTTGTAGTTCATTGCCAACAATACAGATACCACAAAATGTAAGCACAATTAATGATTATGCATTCTATGGTTGTACTGACCTAAAAACGGTTTTGTTCGATGATGGAAAGACAGAATTGACCTTAGGCAGCAATGGCAGCGATCCTTTGCTTGCCAGCTGTCCGCTCGATTCGGTATATATCGGTCGAAACATCAACTACCCCACTGACAGCAGCAAAGGTTATTCTCCTTTCTACCGTAACACGAAACTACGCTCTGTGACCATCACCGACAAGGAAACAGAAATATCTACGAATGAATTCTATGGTTGCACAAATCTGAAGAATGTCAGGATTGGCGATGGTGTGAAAAGTTTTGGAGATTGGGCCTTTTCAGGATGTAGCAGTCTTGATTACTTCTCATTTGGTTCAAGCGTAAAGACTATCGGCAAAGAAGCATTTTCTGACTGCACAGCAATGACACGCTTAATTAGCAAAGCAACGACACCTCCGACATGTGGATCACAAGCTCTTGACGACATCAACAAGTGGGAATGTACATTGGTTGTGCCTCGAGACTACACGACTGCCTATCAGCAGGCAGACCAATGGAAAGAGTTCTTCTTCATTGAAGAGTCTACAGATCCGATTCTAGCGACAGGTATCTCGCTCAACCAAACAACACTGTCATTCAATGCTGTCAATCAAACGGCAACGCTCACAGCAACCGTAATGCCATCCAATGCAACGAATACAAAAGTATCATGGACAAGTAGTGATACTTCTGTCGCTACCGTTAGTGATGAGGGGGTCGTTACACCTAAAGCAAATGGAACGACAATCATAACTGCCAAGACAACCGATGGAACTAACATTACGGCAACATGTTGTGTAACGGTTACAGTTACAGCTCCCATCGAATTTGCCGATGCCAATGTAAAAGCTATTTGTATTGCCAACTGGGACATAAATAAAGACGGCGAATTAGATTATGATGAAGCTGCAACCGTGAAAAGTTTGGGAAATGTCTTCAAAGGAAAAGAGTCAATTACTTCATTTAATGAATTACAATACTTTACAGGCTTACTTGCTATTAATAATGGTACCTTCTCTGGTTGCACAGGCCTGACATCTATCACTATCCCTGAGAACGTCACCAAATTAGGTACTACTTTCTATGGTTGCACCAGCCTGACATCTATCACTATCCCAGAGAGCGTCACCAGCATCGGCGGATCAACCTTTTCGGGCTGCACCGCCCTGACCCAAGCTATCATCGGAGATGGTGTGACCGAAATCGGCGAAGAAGCCTTCTATGACTGCAGCGGGCTAACCTCAGTCACCATCCCCTATGGTCTGACCAGCATCGGCGACGATGCCTTCGCATATTGCAGCAGCCTAACCTCAGTTACCATCCCCAATAGCGTCACCAACCTCGGCAGCGGCACCTTTAGTGGCTGCACCGGACTGACATCCGTCACCATCGGAAAAGGTGTGACCAGCATCGGCGAAAAATCCTTTTATGGCTGCAGCGGGCTAACCTCAGTCACCATCCCCTATGGTCTGACCGGCATCGGCAAAGAAGCTTTCTATGACTGCAGCGAGCTAACCTCAGTCACCATCCCCAATAGCGTGACCACAATAGGGGATAATGCCTTCAGGAATTGCCGCGGCCTGACCTCCGTCACAATCCCCAATAGCGTGACCAAATTAATTGGTACTTTCCATGGTTGCACCAGCCTGACATCTATCACTATTCCAGAGAGCGTCACCGAATTAATTTGTACCTTCTATGATTGCAGCAGCCTGACATCTATCACTATCCCAGAGAAAGTCACCAAATTAAGTAGTACTTTCTATGGTTGCACCAGCCTGACATCTATCACTATCCCAGAGAGCGTCACCGAATTAGATTGTACCTTCTCTGGTTGCAGCAGCCTGACATCTATCACTATCCCTGAGAACGTCACCAAATTAAGTGGTACTTTCTATGGTTGCACCAGCCTGACATCTATCACTATCCCAGAGAGCGTCACCAAATTAGGTGGTACCTTCTCTGGTTGCAGCAGCCTAACCTCAGTTACCATCCCCAATAGCGTCACCTACCTCGGCAGCGGCACCTTTAGTGGCTGCACCGCCCTGACCCAAGCTATCATCGGAGATGGTGTGACCGAAATCGGGTGCGGAACCTTCAGAAATTGCAGAAGTCTGACTTCTGTCACCATCGGGAAAAGTGTGACCAGAATCAGAGAATATGCTTTCGATGGCTGCACCGGGCTAACCTCAGTGCATATTACTGATTTAGCAGCATGGTGCAACATCACATCTGATGAAATAGATCCATTTTATTCCAATCCCATGTTTTATGCTAAACATTTATATCTGAATGGTCAGGAGATAAAAGGTCACCTTATTATCCCTGACAGTGTGACTAGAATCGGCGTTGGTGCCTTCTATGGTTGCAGCGGCCTAACTTCCATCACTATCCCAAACGGCGTGAACAATATATGGATCTGCGATTATGCCTTCTCTGGCTGCAGTAGTCTGACTGATGTGTACTGCTATGCGGAACGCACAAGCGTATATTTACCAATTGGTGTGTACGATAGAGCATTTAAAGATTCTCCCATCGAATCTGCTACACTCCACGTACCATCAAGAGACATAAGCAAATATAAGAATCATAGCATCTGGAGAGGTTTTGGATCTATAGTACCTCTTACAGACGAAGATGGCATTGAAAGAGTAAAGGCGTCTGAAGATGTAGTAGAAGTGGCTCGCTATGATGCATTAGGTCGCAAGATAAGAATACCTCAAAAAGGCATTAACATCATTCAATTTAAGGACGGCACTAAGAGAAAGGTCTTGGTGAAGTAAACGTGTTGTCTCATAACTGGTAAGGCGACTGAATGAAGAGACCCCAGAAAGTTTTAGCACAACTTTCTGGGGCTTTCTTTTATCCACACAGAAACAACTCTTGCGTTTGATATTCTTCTATTATTGCTGTCCGGGGAAAACAGCCTGTAAGGCTGTAGAGCTGTCAGCCCAGGGCTTCGCCCTGGGTATTATGCAGATGATGGAAAGACGCCCCAAAGGGGCAAAAGCGTTATGTCTTAGTCTTTTGCCCCTTTAGGGCGCATGCCCTGCGATTGCCTTCCCGACCCAGGGCGATGCCCTGGGCTGACTGCTTCTTGCCCCTTTGGGGCGTTCTTCCCTTCAGTCAGGCGCAGGCGGAATCCAAGCCCCCAACAAGGAAGGTTGGTTCCAAATGCCCATGTAATCAAAGAAGCAAAGGAATCATGATTTAATTTCCCCGGACACCAATAAATATAAAATGCCGATGCAATCGGTGGAGCAGGTGATAAAGGACACCTATATATTAAATTATCTTAAAAAACACATCTCAATAGGACATATAGAACACTTCTGTATGCCATTTAGGTTATAGGTTTTCTTCTCATATCACATTTTTTTCGTACCTTTGCAGCGCTTTTTCAAGAAGGACAGACATAAACACTACATTATCTATATATATATGAAAAGACAATCAACGCTCATCATGGTTCTCACACTGACAGCCATGACCTTATTGAGTTCGTGCGGCGGCAAGAAGCAGCAAGCCATGCCCACCGCCGTCTTCAAGACTGCCAAGGCAGAGAAGAAGGACATCACACTCTCCCGAAAGTACTCTGCCACCATCCGCGGCCGACAGGACATCGACGTCTATCCGCAAGTGGGCGGTACGCTGCAGAAACTTCTCGTCACCGAGGGACAGAAGGTCGTGAAGGGGCAGACGCTCTTCATCATCGACCAGGTGCCCTATCAGGCTGCCCTGAACACTGCCATTGCAGCCCAGAAATCGGCTAATGCCCAGCTCGCTACGGCGCAGCTCAACTACGACAGCAAGAAGAAGCTCTTCGACGAGCAAATCATCAGCGACGTAGAACTTCAGACGGCCCAGAACTCCCTCCTCACAGCCAAGGCACAAGTGGCACAGGCCGATGCACAGGTGGTCAATGCCCGCAACAGCCTCAGCTACACAGTAGTGAAGAGTCCGGCAAACGGCGTAGTGGGCACCCTGCCCTATCGCCAAGGCGCTTTGGTAGGCAGCTCGATGCCTCAACCCCTCACGACTGTCTCCGACAACAACGAGATGTACGTCTACTTCTCCATCGCCGAGGCAGAGTTCCTGCAGATGGTGCGCGGCAGCGAAAACGTAGAGAAAGCCATCGCCTCGATGCCCGAGCTGACGCTCCAGCTGGTGGACGGCTCGCAGTACGAGCTGACAGGCAAGGTGGAATCGGCAAGCGGCGTGGTCGACAGGACAACCGGCAGCGTACAGCTCCGAGCCGTCTTCCCCAATCCCAGCCACATCCTCCACTCCGGCTCCACAGGCAACATCCTGCTCCCCACCGTCTACAGGGACGCCATCGTCGTCCCCGTGGCAGCCACCGTACAGACGCAGGACCGCTACAAAGTCTACGTCGTCGGGGAGGACGGACTGGCCCATGAACAGCTCGTCGGCGTGCAGCAGCAGACAAACGGAAAGGAATACATCGTCACAGAAGGTCTCAGCGGCACCGAGGACATCATCCTCGAAGGCGCTGGCATGGCAAAAGAAGGACAAAAGGTAAAGTAATAATGAAAGGCAACATCTTCATTAAACGACCGGTGATGGCCATGTCCATCGCCATCATGATACTGATAGTGGGCATCATCAGCTATGTGACACTGCCTATTGAGTCGTATCCCGACATCGCCCCACCGACCGTCATGGTCAGCGCAACCTACACAGGCGCCAGTGCCGACGCAGTGATGAAAGCCGTCATCCAACCCCTGGAAGAAGGCATCAACGGCGTGGAGAACATGATCTACATGACCTCCACCGCCACCAACGCAGGCTCCGCCTCCATCACCGTCTACTTCAAGCAAGGCACCAACGCAGACATGGCCGCCGTCAACGTGCAGAACCGCGTGAGCCGCGTGCAAGGACTCCTGCCGCAAGAAGTGACCAAGATAGGCGTCACCACCTTGAAACGCCAGACATCCTTTCTGCAAATCGACGCCCTGGAATGCGTGGACGGCAGATACGACGAAGACTTCATCTCCAACTACCTCGACATCAACGTCGTCCCCCAGATTAAGCGCGTGGAAGGCGTAGGCGATGTCTTCGAGCTGGGCGGCACCTACTCGCTGCGCATCTGGATGAAGCCCGACGTCATGGCACAATACCATGTCGTACCCGATGACATCACCCTGGCACTGGCCGAACAGAACCTCGAAGCCCCCGCAGGGCAGCTCGGAGAGAAACCCGCCCACGGCGAATACGGCGATGGCGTGGAAAACGTGCTCCAGTACACAATGAAGTACACGGGTCGCTTGCAGGAAATCAGCGAGTTCGAGAACATCGTCATCCGCGCAGGTGCCGACGGTTCCGTGCTCCGACTGAAGGACATCGCCTCCGTCGAACTCGGTGCAGTCAGCTACGGCTTCCACGCAGAAGCTAACGGACACCCCGCCATCACCTTCCTCTGCTTCCAGCTGGCTGGCGCCAACGCCAAGGAAACCAACGACCGCGTCAGTGCCAAAATCGACGAACTCGCCAAGGACCTGCCAAAAGGATTGAAGTTCACCAAGATGATGTCGAGCAACGACTTCCTCAACGCATCAATCGCAAACGTCGAAGAAACACTCCTCATAGCCATCTTCCTCGTCATCCTGGTGGTCTACTTTTTCCTCCAAGACTTCCGAGCCACCATCATCCCCACCATATCCATCATCGTCTCGCTCGTCGGAACCTTTGCAGCACTATCCATCGCAGGCTTCACACTCAACCTGCTCACCCTCTTTGCCCTGGTGCTCGCCATCGGTACAGTGGTCGACGACGCCATCATCGTGGTGGAGGCCGTGCAAGCTAAATTCGATGCAGGCTACAAGAGCCCCTATGAAGCTACCCGTGACGCGATGAACGACGTCACGATGGCCGTCATCTCCTGCACCTTTGTCTTCATGGCCGTGTTCATCCCCGTTACCTTCATGGGCGGCACGTCCGGCATCTTCTACACACAGTTCGGCGTCACACTCGCCACGGCTGTCGGCATCTCCTGCATCTCTGCGCTTGTCGTCTGCCCCGCCCTCTGCGCCATGCTGATGAAACCAACCAGCGAGGAACGCAGGAAAGGCTTCTTCGGAGCCATCAACCAACGCACACGCCAAGCCTACGAAGCCAGCTACACAGCCATGCTCGGCAAGTACTCCCACCTGATGCAACGCCTCGTGGGACGCAAGCTTCGCTACGTCGTCTCCTTCGGAGCACTCGCCGCAGCAACCCTTGGCATGTGGTTCTTCAGCGGACAGCTGCCCACAGGTCTCGTCCCACAGGAAGACCAAGGCGTCTGCATGATGAACGTCAGCGCCGTGCCTGGCAGTAACGTGGCCAGCACCTTCAAGGTGATGGACAAAGCCGAAGCCATCATCAAGGACATCCCCGAAGTGTCGGAGTACACAAAGGTTGCCGGCTACGGCTTCCTTGCAGGTCAGGGCACGAGCTACGGCATGGCGGTCATCCGCTTCAAGCCTTGGGGCGAACGTCGCTACGGCTTCTGGCATCCCATTGACAACTTCATGTCCACCTCCACCATGATAGCCAATGCCAAGCTCAACGCACGTCTCGCCACAGAGATACCCGAAGCACAATGCTTCGTCTTCGAGCCTGGCATGATTCCCGGCTACGGCATGGGCTCCCTCGAACTCGACCTACAGGACAAGACAGGCAAGGCCGACAAGGAAGTCTTCTACAACTACACGATGCAGTTCCTCGAGAAACTCAACCAGCGGCCAGAAGTCAGCCGAGCCATCACGACATATGCCCGCAACTTCCCACAATACCAGGTGGAAGTGGATGCGGCTCAGTGCAAACGAGCCGGCCTTAGTCCCTCCACGGTGCTCTCTGCCCTCGGCAGCTACTGCGGCGGTGCTTACGTCAGCAACATGAACCAGTTCTCGAAGGTCTACCGCGTCATGCTCCAGACTGCTCCGGAGAGCCGCATGACAGAAGCCGACCTCGGCAATATGTTCGTGCGCAACGGCACGGAGATGGCTCCCCTCAGCCAGTTCATCAAGCTGACAAAGGTTGTCGGTCCTGAGATAGACACGCGCTTCAACCTCTTCAGCTCCATCATGGTGAACGTCACGCCAGCAACGGGCGTCAGCAACACCGATGCCATGAAGGCCATCGAAGAGGTGAAGGAAGAAGTCTTCCCCGACGGCTATGCCTATGAGTACGGCGGTATCGGCCGAGAGGAGGCGCAAACAATCGGCAGCTACACGACAGCCATCATCTATCTCGTCTGCGTCGTGCTCATCTTCCTCATCCTTTCGAGCCTCTACGAGAGCTTCCTCGTGCCCTTCGCCGTGCTGTTCTCCGTACCGGCGGGCCTGATGGGAACCTACCTCTTCGCCTGGCTTTGGAACCAAGGCTACAACGCCTTGCCCTTCATCTTCATGGGCAGGATTGAGAACAACATCTACCTGCAGACGGGTGTCATCATGCTTATCGGCCTGCTTGCCAAGACAGCGATTCTCATCACGGAGTTCGCCTTGGAGCGTCGCCGCAAGGGTATGGGCATCGTGGAGGCCGCCTTCGCTGCTTCCGAGGCACGCCTGCGTCCCATCTTGATGACGGTGCTGACGATGATATTCGGCATGATACCTCTCGTCTTTGCCACAGGTGCAGGTGCCAACGGCAACCGTACCATCGGCTTGGGCGTCATCGGTGGCATGACGGTGGGCACGCTTGCCATTCTCCTCACCGTTCCCCTCTTCTTCATCATCTTCGAGTACTTGCAGGAGCGCATTCGTCCTGTCATGCACGAAGAGGCAGACCAGCAGTTCCTCAAGGAGCGTGAGCGCTCGCAGAGAGAGAAGCAGGAAGCAAAGAACATTGAACATTGACCTGGTGAACAATGACCGTTGATATTATGAAGACATATATAAAGAAAGCCTCCCTGCTTGGAGGCATGGTAGGAGTTCTGCTGCTTGGTTCCTGCGGGCTCTACAAGAACTATGAGCGTACGGATGTCCGCACCGACGGCATCTACGGCGATATGCAGACGGCGGGCGACAACAGTCTGGGCGACCTGAGCTGGCGCGACCTCTTCACCGACCCGACGCTTCAGGCTCTCATCGAGCGTGGACTCCAGCAGAACACCAACATGAAGAATGCCGAGTTGCGCATCAAGGAGGCCGACTACGCCTTGCAGTGCGCCAAGCTTGCCTATGTGCCGAGCTTCTACTTCAACCCAAACGGCAACATCAGCCGCATTTGGGATCCCTACGACCGCCGCGACTACACAGCCAGCAAGACCTATGCCCTGCCCGTCACGATGAGTTGGCAGGTGGGGAGCATTGGTTCCCTACGCAATCAGAAGAAGAAGGCCGAGGTGTCGCGCGAGCAGTTGCGCAATGCCAAGCAAGCTATCCAGGCGCAGCTTGTGGCAAACATCGCTGCCATTTACTACAACCTGTGCATGCTCGACCTTCAGATGGAGCTCACGCTTCAGACGCAAGAGAACTGGGGCAAGTACCTTGACATGCAGAAGAAGCTGATGGATGCAGGCCAGACCAACACAGCTGCCGTGGCAAGCATCGAGGCTACCTACCACAGCATCTCTACCTCCGTCGTTTCCCTCGACAACAACATTCGCTCGCTTGAGATAGCCCTTGCGGGTATCCTGGGCGAGACGGTGAGCCACGTTGAGCGCACGTCACTGGCATCATTCCAAGCACCGTCCTTCATCGGCACGGGCTTACCCATTCAGCTTCTCGACCGACGTCCTGACGTGCGTGATGCCGAGCTCCAGCTGGCGTCAGCCTTCTACGACAAGAACATCGCCTTGAGCAGCTTCTTCCCGCAGCTTACGCTTTCCTCCACGGGACAGTTCACCAACAGCCTTGGCACTGCTGTCATCAATCCGGGAGTAATGATAGGTGCTGTCGTGGCAAGCCTGTCGCAGCCACTCTTTGCGAATGGACGCATCCGTGCGCAGTACAAAGTGTCGAAGGCAGAGTTGGAGGTGGCGACGAACAACTTCCAGCAGACGGTCGTTCAGGCTGCCGGCGAGGTGAACTATGCGATGTACGACATCCACACCGCCGCAAGTATGCAGGAGCTTATCGACAAGCAGGTGGACGCCTTGGCACGTGCCCTCAATGCCACACAAAAGCTCTACCAGAACAGCAGCGTCAACTACCTGAACGTCATCACAGCCCAGAACTCCTTGCTCTCGGCACAGATGAGCCAGATTGCCAACCGCATGACGGCCATCCAAGCCACCATTGATCTCTACCAAGCCCTTGGCGGCGGAGCAGAATAACATCCCCATCCAGACATGCCAAGCGCACCCCTCCTTATCTGGCAAGGAGGGGTGCATTTGTAATTACATTGCATCCTGTCGGGCAGAGCGTTACACCTTCTGCACCACGATCCGACGGAACAAGGAAAGGAACGGCAAGCTACGGGTAGCAACGCTCGTACAGAAGCATGCGACGGGGTTCCGTCTCTGGCTGCATGAAGAGACGCAGCAGCGGACGCAGATATCCAAGATTCCACAGGTACTTGTGCGGAAGCGTGTAGAAGCGATAGCGGAAGTTCTCTTCTCCCTCATAGACAAGGCGATAGTTGTCTGGTATCGGCATGTCGTAGAAGTCATGGGAGGTCTTGACAGGAACTATCTCTCGGGCCAGATATTTTATCTTGCCGGAACGGACAAGCATCCGCATTTCTTCGCGGACTTCCTCGTCTTCAACATTACTGATAAAGAAATGTCTGCTTGGCGGCAAGTGGTTGCTTTTGAGGAAGATTCCCGTGTCGTAGGAAGCAATGTTCATCACCCTGCTGTCCTCACTTTTGTCGCGGTTCACAATCTCCGTAATGTCAAGCGTCAGGTGGGAGAAAGTGCCGCTCACCAATGTCACGAAATTCCAGTTCAGCCCGACAGCACCCACCGCAACACAAATCATGATGCCATACGCCTTAATGCCGGGTTTTATATGACGGAAATAAACGATGAACAACGGTGCATAGACGTAGAGAAGCAGAAAGTAGTAGAACTGCACAGTGAGAAATGTAAACGAGAGCAACAGCGTTCCGTAACTGCCAAGAATCAGTAACTTTAGGTTCTTCGATGCCTTCGTCAGGATGACCGGCATCAACAGCACAGTCATTATGGCAAGTTTGACAAAGATGAACCACCATACGTCCGGTTCTCCATTGGAAGCCGTTCCGCTATACTTAAAGAGATTCGTGTAGAAGTAGGCATCCCAGAGGGCATCGACTGCTTGATGGCGGTAGAAATAGGCCAGCACTCCAACAGACACGATGCCAAATCCTAATGCAGTCCACCCAACTACCTGCCAGAGCCTCTGAAGAACACTTTCGTGATAAGCTACATAGACAAGTGCCAGAAAGGAACCACCAAAGAAGATCACAAAAATGTTGAACTTCATCCAGAAAATCGCTCCGGCACCTATACCCAAGAATAAGCTATGGTGCCACTGCGGCATCTCATGCTTCTTTACAAAGCGAAGCATCTGAAACAGAGTGTATGACAGCAAGGGCAGACAGAACTCTTCTACACTGTCGCCATAATAGAAAGCATCGGACGTGACGGTGAGCAGCATGAGCAGGCACAGAAGCGGCACACATAGGCGGGAATCGGAAAAGAGACGCATTGTCCGGAGTCCGAACCATGCGAAGCACCACATACCTAATACCTCGAAGATATAGATGCCAAAGAAACTTGTATATGAGATGGCTGCAGCCATCTCATGCAAAAAGAATAGTACCGGACCCTTATGGTCGAAGATGTCCCGATATAGCACTTTGCCCCGAAGCATCGATTTCCCTATCGTCATATAGACGTTGGCATCGTCCCACGGATTTATGGGATATAGCGGCGAGCAGGTGCTGAAGAGCGTCACCAGCACACAAGAGAAGAGCAAAAGGAGAAGTGGTTCCCGAAAGGAGTAGCGCAAGGGCTTGCTGTCGGTTTGTTTCATACGGATTATTGTTTTATTTCGTACAGTCGGAGAAAGTCTTGAGGCTGCGAAAGCTCGTCTTGCCCCTCGTATATCAGTGTGTAGCCCGAGGATTCAGGAAGTACGTCTGCCGTAAGGACGAATCGGGCCTTCCGCGATGCGAGATAAGCTTCCTGTTCTGCCTCTTCTTCCGGAATGTGCGCTACTCCTACGGAAAAGAAGTGCTTCACAGCCGGCACCTGGTCGGTAAGGACGAAGATGCCCTTGTCGCCGCACCTATAGAGAAGTACATCGCTGCGTCCACATCCTGAAGCGTTCACAATTTCCGCCACCTCCAAAATCTTCGGTTGGAAAGTGCCGCAGACTAATCTCATGAAGTTATAGTTGAGGAGCGTCGCAAGAAGAGCCACAACAGAAAAAAACGTCAGGCTTATCCACGACACACGCCACCTGCGCACATACATTATCAGCAGAGGCAAGAAAACAGCCAGAACCAGATAGTAATAGAAATTGCAGACTGGTATTTTGAAAAAAGCCAAGACGCTCGCCGTACCTGCAAACGTGCAGAACACAAAGAGTCTGACATCCTTCCGCACCTTGGAGAATCCGATGGCGATAAGCACCAAGGCATATCCGGCGAGAGGGAAAGTCTTTTCCTGCCAGCTCATGTCATTCCTCGTTGACACGCCATGATACTCGAATATATTGGAATAGAAGTACACGCCGATGAAGTCGGCAAGGATGCCGTGATGCAGAGCATAGACAAGTACTGGCACCGAGACTGTCAGCATACCGCATACCATCCACATCACCGTCCGCCCCACTACAGGGAGTTCCCCGCGCCTCCATGCCAGGACGAGTATGCCGGCCAATGCCCCGATGTAAAACGTCAGGATGCTGTACTTCATCCAAAGGATAACGCCGACACCCATGCCGATGACAATACCGACAGCGCGTGACGGAGCCTTCCCGTCCTTGACATAACGCAGGAAGTGGTACATGCTATGAGCCAGGACAGGAAGACTGAATTCCTCCACGCTGTCCCCGTAGTAATAGAAGTCCGATGATATGGTGAGCAGGCCGACAAGACAGGCAAAGGGAAGCGTGATGCCCGTGTTGCAGAAAAGCCGCGCCGTCTTATAGGAGAATGTGATGAAGCCCCAGAGACACAGCACCTGCAATATGTATATAGCATGGAAACTGTGCGGGCAAAAGAACGCCGCCCACTCGTGAAGCATGAAGAGCAGGATTCCCTTCAGGTCGAACAGGTCGCGATAGGGCATCATGCCGTGGAGCATATTCTTCCCTATCGTCATAAACACATTGGCATCCCCCCAGGGATTACACGGGTAGAGCGGCGAGCAGGTGCTGAAAAGAGTCACCAGGACAATGGAGAAAACCAGAAAAAGGAGCAGGGGGCTATGACACACCCGAAGTTCCTGCACTTTTGAGAGAGGTTTTACTTTCATCTTCATTCAGAATTGTTTGGAATGCCTCGACGGACGAGTGGATTCCTCTGTCCTATAGTATCTTCTCTTCGTTGTATTCCGAGGCAATGTATGTGGGGCGTTGCTTGGTTTCCTTGAAGATCCGTCCAATGTACTCTCCCAAAATGCCGATTGTGATAAGTTGCATTCCTCCAAGCAACAGAATAGTGGCAATGAGCGTAGTAAAACCCTGTACTGGATCGCCCCAGATGAGACGCTTCAGAACGAAGAAAAGTCCATAGGCAAAGGCGCACATAGCTATGATGGAACCCAGCAGAATAGCAAACCTCAGCGGTGCGATGGTGAAGGATACAATGCCATCGACTGCCAGATTCAGCAGTTTCCAAAAGCTCCACTTGCTGCTGCCCATCACTCGGTCGGCACGATCGAAAAGAATCTCCTTCTTCTTGAAGCCAATCCAAAAGAACATCCCTTTCGTGTAGCGTTCAACCTCTCTCATACGGCGGAGAGCGTTGATGCACTGACGGTCGAGAAGTCTGAAGTCACCCACATTCTGCTGTGCCCCCAAGTTGGAAACAGCATCCAGTATCTTGTAGAAACAGAGACTCAGCTTCCGACGCATCCAGGTCTCATGTCCTCTGTTGATGCGCCGGGCAAAGACATCTTGGTAGCCTTGCTCCCAGTAGGCAAGCATCTGGGGAATTAAGGAAGGAGGGTCCTGAAGGTCCGCATCGATGATGACCATACAATCACCCCTCACATAGTCGAAGCCGGCAAGCATGGCGTTCTCCTTGCCAAAATTGCGGCTGAGGTTGATGAAGCAAACACGCCTGTCCTGTCGGCGAAAGTCGCGTATAATCTCCATCGTGCGGTCACGGCTGCCGTCGTTGACGAACAGCACTTCCCAAAGGTATTTCGGATGACTATCCATCAGGCCCGACAATTCATGATAGAGTATTGGCAGAGACTTCTCTTCGTTGTAGCACGGTACGAGGACAGACACCATCTTCTTATTTACAGATTCACTCATTTTCCTGTCGTATGGTGGTTTGTACGATAAACTTAATGATGAAGTAGTTTGTCAAAACACTGATAGCAAGCGTGGGGAGGAAAGCCAGGCGGTCACTCATGTGCAGAACATTCACGAACAGCACCATGAGTTTGAACCTTACGATGAAAAGGTTGAATAAGTGCGCCCATATGACTCCAACTGAATTACGGAGGCTGACTTTCGTTCGGAAAGTCCATCGCAAGGTAAGCACCATGTTGAGACAAAGACTGCTGGTATATGACAACACCATAGATGCCTGATAAGACATCCATTGCCTGAACAGGTAGAAGAGCGCAGCATCGAGCAGTGTGGCAAGAGCACCTACAATACAGAAGCGGATGAATTGTTGCATGTAGTTACTTGAGTGGAGAAAACAATATTTCTACTTGTCATCATCGTCCCGCATAGCATAGCCCACCTTGTCGTTCATGGCAAGGAAAACGGCTATGGCACGGAGGAGATACCCGGCTGCTTTGACCGACATGGTTGTCACGGCAGCCACCATACAGGCTACCCTGTCGTAGATTAAGAAATCCAAGTCCTTCATATAGCTACTCCTTTTTATTACTGTCATCTAAACTTTGACAATCTCGCGCATGTATGCTCACAATAAAATGTTTATGAGGGTCACACGGAACCTCTGCCGGCAAACACCACAAAGCCGACGGACCTGAATTTTGATTCTTCCCCCGCAGATATACAAAAAA
>FLNY01004375.1_pt1 | contig 52538 bp, 51 predicted proteins | sample 1140381 | NCBI WGS metagenome assembly FLNY01 (sample SAMEA3878172, study PRJEB12797) | bioreactor metagenome | biome: Moose rumen | place: Sweden | collected 2011-10
TGCTTGCGGCAACCGCACTTCTTGCAAACAATGCCGGACTTCTCACGTTGAGCCTTGAGATAGGACTCGCAGGAGGCCTCGTCAGGAAAACGCTGGGTAAATTCAAATAGCTTCATTTTGCAGTGGAATTTCAAATCTGGTACAAAGGTAAGCATTTCCTGGGATTCAACCAAATTTGGGGTCGGTTAATTGCGGATAATCATTTTATTTTTTGTAGCTTTTGTTATAGAAAAGTTTTTTCACCACGGTGCCCGGGAACACCTTCTTACGTATCTGGATGTCAAGCGGTGTGCCGAGGGTGGCGTAGCGGCTGTCTACCAGTGCCATGCACACGCTCTTGTCGGCAGAGATGGAGTGATAGCCGGTGGTTACTTCTCCCACCTGCTCACCGTCTTTCAATACGGCATAGCCATGACGCGGGATGGCTTTGTCGGTGAGTTCGATGCCCACCACTTTCTTTGCCACTCCGCCTGCTTTCTGCTTTAGCAATGCCTCACGTCCGATAAACTCAGGCTTGTCGAGTTTCACGAACATACTCAGCCCGGCCATAACCGGTGAGATATCCTCGCTGAGTTCGTCGCCATAGAGCGGAAGTCCCACCTCGAAACGCAGGGTGTCGCGGCAACCCAGTCCGCATGGCTGCACACCTGCCTCTATGAGCTTGTCCCAGTAGCCCTGGATGGTGGCATGGTCGGCATAGATCTCAAAGCCGTCCTCACCAGTGTAGCCAGTGCGTGAGATGATGACGTCGCCCACGGTCTTGGTGGTGTAGAACTTCAGTTCTGCACACGGGATGCCAAGTACTCGCTCCGTCACAGCTTCTGCCTCCGGTCCCTGCACGGCTATCTGTCCGTAGTAGTCAGAACAGTTCTGAAAGTCAATGTCGAAACCCTCCGCATGCGACTGCATCCATGCCCAGTCCTTATCGATGTTCGATGCGTTGATCACGAGGAAGAAGTCGTTCTCGCCCATCTTATAGACGAGCAGGTCGTCCACGGTGCCGCCGTTGTCATAGCACATCATGCCGTAGAAGATCTTGCCAACAGGAGCGTCCTTCACGTCGTTGGTGAAGATATGCTGCACGTATTTCTCTGCTTCCGGGCCTTTCACAGTCACCTCTCCCATGTGCGACACATCGAACAGTCCCACATGCTCTCTCACTGCCAGGTGCTCGGTTATGATGCCTGCATACTGTATCGGCATGTCGAAGCCTCCGAATGGTGAGATGAGGGCACCCAGCGCCACATGCCTGTCGTACAGGCATGTGCGTTTGTTTTCTGTTGTTTCTGCCATATCATTGTGATTTATTGGTTGATTTTCATTCTTCATTTATCATTTTATCCCTCGTCGAGCAGCATGCTGATGAAATCCTCGCACTGCAGATGGAGGATGACGGAGTCGAGTGCGGGGGACAGGGCTGCTTGCAGGGCTTCACGTTCCAGTCTCACCCCTCTGAGTGAACGCAGAAGCGGGTCGAGTTCGCCGGTGAGGAAATAGTCGCCGAGCAGGTTGATACTTTTTATTTCCAGGTTTTTCAGTTCTATCCTTGCTTCGAATTCACCTACACCTTCGATGCGTTTGTGCCGCCTCAGTGAGTATTTGGGGTTGTTGCCGTATATGAAGGAGTCGGACAGGTATTCTTCCTCTATCTCCTGAATCTGTGCCACATCGGCTTCGTTGAGCTGAATCTCATCCTTGCAGAGTCGCTCTTTCACGAAGGTTCTGAACTGGTCGATGCTGATGTCGAGATAGTCCTTGAGCAGTGCGATATGCTGGCGGATGCTTTCCACTCCTTTCGACTGCAGCTTCTCATTGGGAGGCGTGATGGCGGAGAGCATATTGTCCATGTCGGTGTCGTAGAGCATGGTGCCGTGGACGATGCTGCGTCCGGGAATATGGTAGAATGCATTGCCCGACACTTTGCGTCCGTCCACGAGGATGTCGTTGCGTCCGCTGGTCGTTGCGTTGACGCCCAGTTCCCGCAGTACGAGCAAAACCAGGTTGATATACTTGTAGAACGTGAAGCCCACAGCTTCGGATGCCGTGACATAAGAGAACATCAGATTACTCTTGTCGGCATACACACACCCGCCACCGCTCTTGCGGCGATACATCTGGATGCCGTGTGTGCGGCAGTAGTCCACATTCACCTCGTTTTCGATGAGTTGGTTGCGTCCGAAAATCACGCTGGGTTCCACCTGCCAGATGAAGAAGCAGTCGGTCTCGTCAATGTTCCGTGCCACAAACTCTTCCATTGCCAGATAGAAGGAGAGCCTGCGGTCTTGGTGGTCGGGTAAACTGATATATTTCATCTGAAGAGGATACCTGCTTTTTTATGTTGCAAAAATAAGAAGATTTTAAGGAATTTCCAAATAAAAGCGGTGATAAATTTTCAGCAATCAAAACAGATATTTCACACCTAGATTTACAGAATTTAAATGAATCTCTTTTTCTGATTATAAAATGTAACCTAATGGAATGCTGGGATGACAAAATGAAATCAGAACCCTTGTTTTGTTTCGAATTACCAAATTGGATATACCTCATTTCTCATTCTTCATTTCTGTTATAAAAATGAAAAAACGTGGTAGATTAGTGGTTTCTTCACCTGAATTTTGTAAATTTGCAATTGATATTAAAAAATGGTTTCATGGACAAACTGATACGTGACCAAATCATCTCACTGATTCATAAGGAAGTGGTGCCCGCCATCGGATGTACCGAACCCATGTCGGTGGCGCTCTGCACAGCCAGAGCCACAGAGAACCTGGGATGCAGACCTGAGCGGATTGACGTACTGCTGAGTGCGAACATCCTGAAAAACGCAATGGGTGTGGGAATTCCCGGCACCGGCATGATTGGCCTGCCCATCGCAGTGGCGCTGGGTGCGCTGATAGGCAAGAGCGCCTACCAGCTGGAAGTGCTCAAGGACCTCACACCCGAGTCGTTGGAGGAGGGCAAGCTGTTTGTCAGTGAGGACCGCATCCATATCAGCCTTAAGGAGGGCATCCGCGAAAAGCTCTATGTGGAGGTGGTGTGCAGTGCCGGTGACCGTCGGGGAAAAGCTGTCATCGCCGGTGGCCATACCTGCTTTGTGGAGGAAGGGTCATTGTCTGACGGCGACTGTGGTTGCACAAAGGACGACCACGAGATACAGTTGAACATGAAGATGGTGTATGAGTTTGCCACCACAGCCCCGCTCGAGGAGATCGAGTTTATCGAGGAGACCCGCACCTACAACATGCGGGCAGCCCGCGAAGCTCTGAAAGGAAATTACGGTCATAACCTCGGCAAGACCATTGACCGCCCGCTTTCTAAGGGAATCTTCGGCGACAGCATTTATTCGCATATCATCGCCCGCACGGCATCGGCCTGCGACGCCCGTATGGGCGGAGCCATGATACCGGTGATGTCCAACTCTGGTTCGGGCAATCAGGGTATCTGTGCCACCAACCCTGTGTGCGTCTATGCCAAGGAGAACGAGAACACGCATGAGGAGCTGATACGTGCGCTTATGCTCAGCCATCTCACCGTCATCTATATCAAGCAGTCGCTCGGTAAGCTGTCGGCTCTGTGCGGATGCGTGGTGGCAAGTATCGGCAGCAGCTGCGGCATCACGATGCTGATGGGCGGCAGTTTCGAGCAGATATGCCGGTCGGTGAAGAATATGATTGCCAACCTCACGGGTATGATTTGCGACGGTGCCAAGCCGTCGTGCTCGATGAAGATTGTGTCGGGTGTGTCCACCGCTATCCTCTCCTCCCTGCTTTCTATGGAAGGTAAGTGCGTGACCAGTGCTGAGGGGATCGTTGACGACTGTGTGGATAAGAGCATTCACAACCTCACTGCCATTGGTGCCGACGCCATGGGCATCACCGACGAGATGGTGCTGAATATTATGACGAATAAACGAAAATGATATTAATAATGAGGAATTACAAACTTTATGTATGTGCGCTGTTGCTGCTGATGGTTCAGACGGTGATGGCGCAGATGGTCAATCCTGTGAAGTTCAACAGCAGTATCAATAAAATCTCTGACACCGCCGCAGAGATTGTTTTCACTGGCAATATCGAGCCGGGATGGCATGTGTACTCCACGAACGAGACCGACGGACCGATTCCTGCCACTTTCAACGTGGACAAGATGTCGGGTTGCAGCCTCGACGGACCGCTCAAAGCTGTGGGCAATGTCATCAAGAAATATGAGGATATGTTCGGCTGCGACGTCTATTACTTCGAGAACACCGCCAAGTTTGTGCAGAAGCTCAAGCTTGAAGGCGGCAAATACGAGGTGGAGGGTTATCTGCAGTATGGCTCATGCAACGATCAGACCTGTCTGCCACCGCAGAATGTGGAGGTGACCTACAGCGGCGAGACCAAGGCACAGGCAAAGCCCGATGCCAAGGCCGATGCCGAGAAAGCCAAGGCCGATGCTTCGAATGAACAGCAGACTAAGGAGACCGAGAAAAAAACTGAGGAGCAGAAGGAGGCTTTGAAAGCCGCTGACGACTTGTCGGAAGCAGAGGGGGATGCCTCACTGCAGACTGAAGTGGAGGCTCTGCTGGCTTTGGACGATTCGTTGGTTGCCGATTCAGCGTTGGAGGATTCAGCGGCTGTCGCTGCTGTTCAGGCCGGACCGGGCAATGAAGGGTGGTGGACACCGGTGATTGACCAGATCAAAGCCCTTGACTTCAATGGCGACGCTAATGCGGCGAACAGTTCGCTGTGGAAAATCTTCCTGCTCGGACTGCTCGGTGGTCTGGTGGCGCTGGTCACCCCTTGTGTGTGGCCGATTATCCCGATGACGGTGAGTTTTTTCCTCAAACGCTCCGACGACAAGAAGAAAGGCATCCGCGACGCATGGATCTATGGACTGAGCATCGTGGTGATATATGTGCTGTTGGGACTGCTGGTGACTGCTCTGTTCGGAGCGTCAGCACTCAACTCACTGGCCACAAATGCGGTGTTCAACATCTTCTTTTTCATACTTTTGGTGGTCTTCGCCGCCTCCTTCTTCGGGGCGTTCGAGCTGACACTGCCATCATCGTGGAGTACTGCAGTGGATACCAAAGCAGAGAAGACTGGCGGACTGCTCGGCATCTTCCTCATGGCGTTCACGCTCACGCTCGTCAGCTTCTCCTGCACGGGACCTATCATCGGATTCCTCCTTGTGGAGGTGGCTACAGACGGAGGTTCGCTCTTGGCACCGACTATCGGCATGCTGGGCTTCGCCATCGCGCTGGCACTTCCGTTTACACTTTTTGCCATGTTTCCGAGCTGGCTGAGGCAGATGCCGAAGTCGGGCGGATGGATGAACACGGTGAAGGTGGTGCTTGGATTTATCGAGCTGGCGTTCGCACTCAAGTTTCTGTCCGTGGCCGACCTGGCTTACGGCTGGCACATACTCGACCGTGAGACCTTCCTCGCGCTGTGGATTGTGATATTCGCTTTGCTGGGATTCTATCTGCTCGGCAAGATTAAGTTCCCGCACGACGACGATGACGACCATATCGGTGTCACCCGCTTCTTCCTCGCACTCATCTCCCTGGCCTTCGCTGTCTATATGGTGCCGGGGCTGTGGGGAGCTCCGCTTAAGGCAGTCAGCGCCTTCGCTCCGCCGATGAAAACACAGGACTTCAATCTGGCTCCAGAACAGGAGGTGAAGCCGATGTTCATGGACTACGATGAGGGTATGGCTTATGCCAAAGCCCACCATATGCCGGTGATGATTGACTTCACTGGTTATGGCTGTGTGAACTGCCGTAAGATGGAGGCTGCCGTATGGACCGACGGGCGCGTGGCCGACAAGATGACTAAGGACTATGTGCTTATCCAACTCTATGTGGATGAGAAGACATCGTTGCCTGAGACCCTCATGGTCAGCGACAACGGCGAGCAGAGGAAACTCCGTTCCGTGGGCGACAAATGGAGCTATTTGCAGAGCCATAAGTTCGGTGCCAACGCGCAGCCGTTCTACGTCCTGCTCGACAACGACGGCAACCTGCTCACCAAGCCTTATTCCTACGATGAGAACATCGACCACTACCTTGATTTCCTGAACGACGGACTGGAGGAGTATGGAAAGTGAATTTTGTTTAGAGTTTAGTGTGTAGTGTTTAGAGAAAGTTGGAAAGTTGAGAGTGAACAGTGAATAGTGAACAGTGAATAGTGAATAGTAAAAGTGCCGTAGCCTGAATATCCAGACTACGGCATTTATTGTGTATTTAACTAACTCTAAAGCTCAAATCTCAAATCTCAAAGTTCAAAGTATCAATGCAACGGAACTCCATCGATGGCTCTTGGCACGCGGAAATTCACCGGTATGGTCATCTGGCAAGGGGTGACTCTGCCGTCGGTGGTGCGTGCCGGATTCCATTTAGGCATCAGTCCGACGATGCGGAGCGCTTCAGCGTCGAGCCCTTTGCTCACCGACTTCACCACCTGCAGGTCGGTCAATGAGCCGTCTTCGCCCACGGTGAATCCCACTTCCACGTCGCCCTCGATCTTCTTTTCAAGCTCCTCTGCCGGATACTGCGTGTTGCGGGAGATGAAGATGGTCATGGCATTGTAGCCTCCCGGATACGACGGGTTGGATGCGATTACCAGCGGTTCCTGAGTGGCAGCCTTCACCACCGGTGCGGCTTCCACGGCTTCCGGTGCCTGGAAGTCCACGCGCACGAGATGACGGGTGGCGTATGGGTTGCCGTTGATGTCTTTAGTCGGCTCCCAGCGCTCCACTAGCTTCGCCACGCGGATGGCTTCGGCATCGAGTTCAGGGTAAGACGACGGGTTGGAAATGGCGTAATTGCCCGGTTTACCCTCTTTGTCGATGTCCATGTTCACGAACAGTGTACCGCTGATATTGCGTCCTTTCAGACTCTCCGGATACACGAAGTTCTTCTTCACAAACTCGTTCCAGGCCTCTTCGCCTTCAGGGTATATCGATTCGTTGTGGAGTCCCTCAAAACGTTTGCTGCTGCCAGGGAGCTTGAACTCCACCGGTATGATGGCGTTCACGTCCACCGGTTTGCCGTTGCGGTAGCGCGGATTCCATTTCTTCACGAGTTTCACCACCCGCTCGGCCTCTTTGTCGAGGTCGGGATAGGAGGATGTCTTGCCCACCTTGATGTCCTTTGCCTTACCGTTCTTGTCGATAGTGGTATAGACATAAACGATTCCCTCAATCTTGTCTTTCTTCGCCGATTCCGGATACTGGATGTTCTGTTCAAAGAACTCCTGCATTTTCTCTTTTCCCTCAGGATAGCTCCATTCCTGGTTCTGGGCATTCAGTGCTGTAGAAATCAATACTGCCAGCACGATGGTCATCATTCGTTTCATAGTTCTGTATATTTGGTTATAAAATTAATTGTTGCATTTGCTTTGCTAAGTTATTAAAAAAATATAACTTTGCACTCAAATTTAAGGAAAAAATAATAAAAAAAACTGAAAGACAATGGAAAACGAACAGAAAAACGGCCAGCTTCAGATTGAAATCAAACCAGAAGTGGCACAGGGAGTTTATTCGAACCTGGTGGCAATCACCCACTCCTCGGCAGAGGTGATTCTCGATTTCATCAGCATGATGCCGGGTATGCCGAAAGGCGACGTGAAATCACGTATCGTCATGGCGCCGGAGCATGCCAAACGCCTCCTGGCTGCCCTCGGCGACAACATTCGCAAGTATGAGCAGCAGTTCGGCGAAATCAAAATCCGACAGGCGCAACAACCGCGGCCGGGAAGCGCCATCGCTCCGTTCAATATCAACAATGCGGGAGAGGCATAAGCCTTCCCGCATTGTTAATTTTTAGTAAATTCCTGAAAATATCAAGAATCACGAGAATAGGATAATTCTAAAATTTTCTAATTGATCATAATCTTAAGATATCCGAACAGCCTGTTGAGGGCTTCGTTGAGCAGTGGGGTAGGACATGCGAGGTTGATACGCAGGTAGCCTTCGCCGTCGGCACCGTAGAGGGTGCCGGAGCTGAAAAACACACGAGCTTTCTCCACCAGCATTGCTTGCAGCTGGTCGCTGTTCACACCCAACTTCCTGCAGAGCGGCGTGCAGTCCACCCAAGCCAGATAAGTGCCCTCAAGCGGCATGCAGCGCATCATACCACCACCTTCTGCCAGAATACGGTCCTGAAGGAGCTGGTGGTTTTTCTGTATATACTGGCAGAGCTGATCCATCCAGTCGCCACACTCGTTGTAGGCAGCGATGGTGGCGACGAATCCGAACGGGTTGGTGTCACACACCTCGTTGATATTGATGGCGCGATCAATTCGCATGCTCAGTACCGGGTCGGCACAGATGATATTCGCAATCTGCAGACCGGCGATGTTGAACGACTTGGAGGCCGACGTGCAGACCACGCAGTGTTGCTGTGCCCATCTGCTCACTGTGGCGAACGGCACATACTCGTAGCCTGGCATCACAATCTCATTGTGGATCTCATCAGAGATGACCGTCACTCCGTGGCGCTCACAGATAGTGGCAACCTTCTCCAGCTCCTCGCGGGTCCATACTCGTCCTCCCGGATTCTGGGGGTTGCACATCACGTAAGCCACCACCTTCTCGTCCTGGCAACGGCGCTCAAAGTCATCCCAGTCGATGCTGTATTTGCCGTCCTCACCTACCACGAGCGGTGACTCCTCCACCACGCATCCGTTATTTCTCACGCAGGTGAAGAAACAGTTGTAAACAGGGGTGGTGAGCAATACTTTCTGCCCTGGCATGGTGATGGCTTTGAGAATGCACGAGATGGCGGGCACCACACCGGTGGTGTACTGAATCCACTCACGCCGTATCTCCCAGTCGTGACGCTGCTTAAACCAGCTGATGCAGGCGTCGTAATAGGCCTCAGGCACAATGCTGTAGCCAAACACACCGTGTTCCACCCGTTGCCTCAGCGCCTCCTTGATGGGTGGTGCAGCTTCGAAATCCATGTCGGCCACCCACAGCGGCAGCACATCGTCCGTTGGCATCTCGTCCCATTTCACGCACGACGTGCCCCGGCGGTTCACTATCTTATCAAAATCGTAGGTCATATTTTTTTGTTTATCATTCCTAATTCTTTAAGCTCTCAATCACGCAGTCGGCAGGTGCTTTGATATTCTCGTCGATGGTGATGCTGCCGATCTCGTCGGCCACGATATGTCCGGAGGTAGGGTTCTTGATGTTCGTCACCTTCCCTTTGATGCGTGCCTCGAGTGTGGAGTATTCGAACATACGGTCGCAGTCCTTGCCGAAGGTGCAGTTCTCGATGATGAGGTTATCGGCATAGCAGAGCACCTGCTCGCCGGTGATATGGCAGTTCACCAGCTTGAGGTTCTTCGAGTGCCATCCCAGGTACTCGCCGTGGAGCACGGAGTCATAAATCGTCACGTCCTCCACCTCCCAGAAGGCATCTTTGGTGTCGATATACGAGTTGCGGATCTCCACGTTCTTCACGTATTGGAACACATACTTCGAGTCGCTTTTCAGCCCGTCAATCCTCACGTTCTCACAAAACATAAACGGGTAGGTGCCGTCGTGGATGGTCACGTTCTTGAGGTTCAGGTTCTTGCATCTCCAGAAAATCTCATCGGCGTCGTTGATCACCACGTTCTCCATCTCGATACCGTCCATCTCGCGGAACATCTTCGGACCGTCGATCACCGTGTCGGTCATCTTCAGATCGTTGGAATACCACAGGGCGGAACGGGCACCCACATTGAACTTGCAGTTGTGAATCCTGAAGGCGTTGACATGCCAGAACGGGTATTTGCCGTCGAACACGCAGTCTTCCGCCTCGATGTTGCTACACTCTTTGACAGCCGATTCTCCTTCTCCAATCGTCACATTCACCAGTTTCAGGTTGTGTGACTCAAACAGAGGACGCTCGCCCTCAAAATGCTGTTCTTTAATTAATTTCATACTTATATCTTATACCTTAAACTTTCAACTCTAAACTGTTTTAGGCAGCCATCGCTCCGACTTGAGTCTGAGCAAGAAGAGGATGCCACGGAGGCAGAGCTCGATACACATGGCCAGCCATACACCGTTGAGACCCATCAGCGGTGCGAGCACTAATGCCAGTGTGATGCGGAAAAGCCAGATGGAGCCGAAATTCATGCAGCTTGGAATCAAGGTGTCGCCGGCACCGACGAACACGCCGTAGCAGACAATCGACGCTGCGAACATCGGCTCAGCGAAGGCTTCAATTCGAAGGGCACTCACGCCCAGGTCTATGATCTGCTGCACCGGTGTGAGGATACCCATCATCAGCGGTGCGCCAATATACATAACGATACCCATGAAGGTCATCACGCCAATGCCCATCAGTACGGTGATTTTGGCAAACCGCCTCGACAGGTCGAACCGCTTGGCACCCACGCTCTGACCCACCAGGGTGGTGGCGGCGTCACCGATGCCGTAGCCTGGCATATAGCAGAGGCTCTCGGCCGTCACACCGAAGGCGTTGGCTGCGATGGCATACATGCCCAGCGGTGCTACAATCATGGTAGTGGTGATCTGTGCACCGCACATGATCACGCGCTCGCAGGCGATGGGGAGTCCCAGCTTAAAGGCTTTCTTTACCACGTGCTTCCTCGGGCGGAACAATGCCGGTGTGGCCTGCTCGCGGCTCAGCCGTCCGAACAGGCTCAGTTTCCTTGAGCGGAAGCAGAGGAAGAAGAAGAGGAGCGAGCATACCACCACCTCTGCCACGGCCGTACCCATGGCGGCTCCCATCACGCCCATCCCTGCTCCTGGCAGAGTCACGTTCATCCCCATGATACGGTATTGTGAGGTGGGGAAGATAAAGAAGAAGTTGAACACCACGTCGAGCACGCACAGCAGCATGTTGAGCATGCTCGGCAGTTTCACATTTCCGCTGCAGCGGAGCATAGAACTCATCAGATAGGTCATCTCGAAGAGCGGGATGGTCAGTGCGAACACGAGGAAGTAGGCGGAGGCTCCCGGCCGGATGGCTTCCTCTCCTCCGAGCCAGTGGGGTAGTGCCCCGGATATGCTGACAGCCACGGCGCAGAGCAGGAGACTTACGCCGAGGCAGGTGGCGAATGCCTGACGGAGGATGCTGCGCGCCTCCTTGTCGTTGCGTGCCCCGATCTTGTGTGCCACCTGCACGCTGAAGCCGGTGGCGATGCTGGAGCAGAGTCCCCAGAAGAGCCATGTTGTGGTGGCGATGAGTCCGATGGAGGCGGAGTCTGCTGCTCCCAGCCGTCCCACCATCGAAGCGTCGATATACTCCATCAGGATATGGGATATCTGTGCGAGCATGGCAGGAATGGCAAGTCTGACGGTGAGGTCGATCTGCTCATACCGCGTCATCTCCTCTGCTCCGGAGCGTACTTTCTCCAGCAGCAGGTCAGTCTTGCTCAGCTTAGTTGATGGGGGTGTTGTCATAACTCTAAAGAATCATGCAAATATACGACTTTTTTCCGAGACAGGAAAATTTCTCTTCTTTTAAGCGCTTCTTTCTGATTTGCCCGCCTTGAATTCCTTTAAAATTCTAATGCTTTTTTGTGTCGGAAATCCAAGAATTTGTGTTAAAAAACATTAAAAAATATTTATTTCTGTGAAAAATAATGATCTTCGGGTGAGAAAAGAGGAAAAAAATCATGTTGTTCGGCATATTTTTACTAACTTTGCACCGCTTTTTTAGACTATGCCGCCAAAGTGGGGTCGCGAGAGACTCTTTTCTGGGCGAAAAAGGAGAATAATGCGCTACATATAATATAAGGTGTAGGGATGCACCGGTTATGGAAAGTGCAGTAAGAGGTTGAGGTATTACCGATCTGAAGATTCTCCGCAAACGAAAGAAAAAAACAAAACAAATATATAATAATTAAAAAACAAAAAAAATGCCTACTATTCAGCAATTAGTAAGAAAAGGAAGAAAAGTGCTGGTAGACAAGAGCAAATCGCCTGCTCTGGACTCATGTCCTCAGCGTCGCGGCGTTTGTGTGCGTGTTTACACCACTACTCCTAAGAAGCCGAACTCGGCAATGAGAAAAGTTGCGCGTGTGCGCTTAACCAACAAGAAAGAGGTGAACTCCTACATCCCAGGAGAAGGTCACAACCTGCAGGAGCACTCCATCGTGCTCGTACGCGGCGGACGTGTGAAGGATCTCCCAGGTGTTCGCTACCACATCATCCGTGGTGCGCTCGATACAGCCGGCGTTGCCAGCCGCACTCAGCGCAGAAGTAAGTATGGCGCCAAGCGTCCGAAAGCAAAGAAGTAAACAAAATCCAAGTTTTAATTAAACATTAGTTTGTCTTTGGCGATTATGCTGGTTGAGTAAATGTCCCGGAGGGGATGTTGAAGAACGCTGAAAGCAACCGGACAGACTTAAAAAAAAGAACAAACAAATGAGAAAAGCTAAACCGAAGAAACGTGTGATCCTGCCGGATCCAGTTTATGGCGACGTGAAAGTGACAAAGTTCGTGAACAACCTCATGTACGACGGGAAGAAGAGTATCGCATACAGCATCTTCTATAACTCACTTTCGCTGGTTGAGAAAAAAATGAAGGACGAGGAGAAGTCATCTCTTGAGATCTGGAAGAAAGCGCTCGACAACATCACTCCACAGGTGGAGGTGAAGAGCCGCCGTATCGGTGGCGCCACTTTCCAGGTGCCAACAGAGATCCGCCCGGACCGCAAAGAGGCTATCTCGATGAAGAACATGATCTCTTACGCCCGCAAACGTTCAGGCAAGAGCATGGCCGACAAACTCTGCGCCGAAATCATGGACGCATACAACGAGCAGGGCGGCGCCTTCAAGCGTAAGGAGGATATGCACCGTATGGCTGAGGCCAACCGCGCGTTCGCTCACTTCAGATTCTAAGAACCGGACCCACATCATCACTGTTTGGCTGGGGCACACGAAGCCGCAGCCGGATTCAAGAACACTCAGAAGTATTATTTTTAGGATAAAAAGATAAAAACAAAGGATAATAAGAATTATGGCAAAACGTGATTTGCATCTGACGCGCAATATCGGTATCATGGCACATATTGATGCCGGTAAGACAACCACATCGGAGCGTATCCTCTTCTACACGGGCAAGACCCACAAGATCGGAGAGGTGCACGACGGTGCAGCCACTATGGACTGGATGGCACAGGAGCAGGAGAGAGGTATCACCATCACTTCTGCCGCTACCACCTGTTTCTGGGACTACGACGGACAACACTATCAGATCAACTTGATTGACACTCCGGGACACGTGGACTTCACCGCTGAGGTGGAGCGCTCACTGCGTGTGCTCGACGGTGCCGTGGCTACCTATTGTGCCGTCGGTGGTGTGCAGCCTCAGTCAGAGACTGTGTGGCGTCAGGCGGACAAGTACGCTGTTCCACGCATCGGATACGTCAACAAGATGGACCGCAGTGGAGCGGACTTCTATGAGGTGGTACGCCAGATGAAGACCATCCTCGGCGCCAACGCATTGCCGGTGGTCATCCCAATCGGAGCGGAGGAGAAGTTCAAGGGCGTGGTTGACCTGGTCAAGATGAAGGCCATCCTGTGGCACGATGAGACCATGGGCGCTGACTACGACGTGGAAGAAATTCCTGCCGACATGGTGGACGAGGCTGAGGAATGGCGCGGAAAGCTGCTCGAGGCAGTGGCCGAGTATGACGAGGCGCTCATGGAGAAGTATTTCGACGACCCTGCAACAATCACGGAAGAGGAGATCATCAGAGCTATCCGTCAGGCCACTGTTGCAATGGCTTGCACGCCGATGCTCTGCGGCTCTTCGTTCAAGAACAAGGGTGTGCAGACACTGCTTGACTATGTGTGCGCATTCCTGCCGTCACCGCTCGACACACCGAACGTGGTGGGTGAGAACCCAAGCACCAAGGAGGAGGAAGACCGCCGTCCGGACGCAGAGGACAAGACTTCAGCACTTGCTTTCAAGATTGCGACCGACCCGTATGTGGGACGACTCACATTCATTCGTGTTTATTCCGGTAAGATCGAGTCGGGTTCTTATGTCTATAACCCGCGCTCCGGAAAGAAGGAGCGAATCAGCCGCCTGTTCCAGATGCACTCCAACCACCAGAACCCGGTGGAGGAGATCACAGCAGGAGATATCGGTGCCGTGGTGGGACTCAAAGACATCCACACCGGCGACACACTCTGCGACGAGAGCGCACCGATCGTGCTCGAATCGATGGACTTCCCTGATCCGGTGATCGGTATCGCCGTGGAGCCGAAGACACAGAAGGACCTCGACAAACTCTCTGTCGGACTGGCCAAGCTGGCTGAGGAAGACCCTACATTCACCGTACGTACCGACGAGCAGAGCGGACAGACCGTCATCTCCGGTATGGGTGAGCTCCACCTCGACATCATCATCGACCGTCTGAAGCGTGAGTTCAAGGTGGAATGCAACCAGGGACGCCCGCAGGTGAACTATAAAGAGGCTATCACCAACACTGTCAACCTCCGCGAGGTGTACAAGAAGCAGTCGGGTGGACGCGGTAAGTTCGCAGACATCATCGTGAACGTGGGACCGGTGGACGAAGACTTCAAGGAAGGCGGACTCCAGTTCTCCGACTCGGTGAAGGGCGGTAACATCCCTAAGGAGTTCATACCGTCGGTGCAGAAGGGATTCACCAACGCGATGAAGAACGGCGTGCTCGGCGGCTATCCGATGGACAGTCTGAAGGTGGAGCTTCTCGACGGATCCTTCCACCCTGTGGACTCCGACCAGCTCTCGTTCGAGATCGCAGCCATGCAGGCTTACAAGAACGCATGTGCCAAGGCTAAGCCGGTGCTGATGGAGCCTATCATGAAGCTGGAGGTCGTGACACCTGAAGAGAACATGGGTGACGTGATCGGTGACCTGAACAAACGACGCGGACAGGTGGAGGGCACAGAGAGCACACGCTCTGGTGCCACTATCATCAAGGCAATGGTGCCGCTGGCTGAGATGTTCGGATATGTCACCACATTGCGTACTATCACCTCCGGACGCGCCACAAGCTCCATGCAGTACGACCACCACGCACCGGTGAGCAACACCATCGCCAGAGAGGTACTCACCGAATGCGGCGGAAGGGTCGACCTGATCAAGTAAAAAGACAACGTGACGGGGAAGCGTGTTAGCGAATGACTCTTAACACGCAGCCCCCTCGCCATTTAATAACTTCATAAAACAAAAACAAAACAATGAGTCAGAGAATTCGTATTAAGCTGAAATCCTACGACCACAACCTGGTGGACAAGTCAGCAGAGAAGATTGTGAAGACTGTGAAGGCTACAGAAGCTACTGTGAGCGGCCCGATTCCTCTCCCGACACACAAGCGTATCTTCACCGTTAACCGCAGTACTTTCGTCAACAAGAAGAGCCGCGAGCAGTTCGAGCTGAGCACTTTCAAGCGTCTCATCGACATCTACAACGCAACACCGAAGACTGTTGACAGCCTGATGAAACTTGAACTTCCTAGCGGAGTGGAAGTGGAGATTAAAGTGTAATGAACGAGTAAAAAAAGAATTTTTAAAATCAATTTGAAATGCCAGGATTAATAGGAAAAAAAATCGGAATGACATCCGTTTTCAGTGCTGAGGGCAAGAATCTGCCATGCACTGTTATCGAAGTAGGTCCTTGTGTTGTAACCCAGGTGAAGACCGTCGAGAAGGACGGATACGCAGCTGTGCAAGTTGGTTTCGAAGAGGCTAAGGAGAAGAACACCTCCAAGCCGATGAAGGGACACTTTGCAAAGGCGGGTACAACTCCAAAGAGACACTTGGCCGAGTTCACATTTGATGAGGATCACAATCTGGGTGATGTTATCACAGTTGACCTGTTTGAGGATGTGCCTTACGTAGATGTTGTCGGCATCTCCAAGGGTAAGGGTTTCCAGGGTGTTGTGAAACGTCATGGTTTCGGCGGTGTAGGTCAGGCCACTCACGGCCAGGACGACCGTCAGCGTGCTCCAGGTTCAATCGGTGCGTGCGCCACTCCATCGCGTGTGTATAAGAACCTCCCAATGGCAGGCCAGATGGGAAATGTGCAGGTGACTACTCACAACCTGCAAGTGATTAAGGTAATTCCTGAACACAACCTCCTTCTTCTGAAGGGTTCTGTGCCAGGTAGTAAGGGTTCAATTGTAATAATTAAGGCGTAATGGAACTTTCAGTTTATAACATTAAGGGCGAGGATACCGGAAGAAAGGTGGAGTTGAAAGACGACATCTTCGGTATTGAACCAAACGACCATGTGATCTACCTCGCAGTGAAGCAGTACCTCGCTGACCAGCGTCAGGGAACTGCAAAATCTAAGGAAAGAAGCGAAATCTCAGGTTCTACACGTAAACTCATCCGCCAGAAAGGAAGCGGCGGTGCTCGCCGTGGTGACATCAAGTCTCCGGTGCTTCGCGGTGGTGGACGCGTGTTCGGTCCGAGACCTCGCAACTACAGCTTCAAACTCAACAAGAAGGTGAAAGACCTTGCTCGCAAGAGCGCTCTCTCATACAAAGCACAGCAGGATGCGATTATTGTCGTTGAGGACTTCGATTTCGAGTTCCCAAAGACTAAAGATTTCAAAAATATCCAAAAAAATCTTAAAATCGAAGGTAAGAAGCTGCTGCTCGTTTTGCCAACTGTTAATAAAAATGTATATTTGTCGGCTCGTAACATTCAGCGTGTTGAAGTCATGACCGCACCAGCATTGAACACCTACAAGGTGATGAACGCAAACGTGATGGTTGTGACAGAAAATGCGTTGTCTCTTGTCGGGTACAAAAGTAAAAACGAAGAATAAGGAGGAAACACTATGGGATATATAATCAAACCACTGGTAACAGAGAAAATGACTGATCTCACAGAGAAGTCCTCTGAAGACAAAACGTACAAAACTGGTAACAAGAGCGCCATCGAGAAGAAGGGTGCGAAGGAGGAGACCAAATCCTACACCGTCACCCGCAAACGCGACGGCAAGACCGTGACTGAGAACAAGACCAAGACCAAGTATGTCTATACCAAGGAAGCTCAGCCTAAATACGGTTTCATTGTGAAGCCAGACGCCAACAAGATTGAGTTAAAGAAAGAAATTGAAGCTAAGTATAATGTAAACGTAGTTTCTATTAACACCATCAGATACAATGGCAAGGCAAAGCGCCGCTACACCCGTGCGGGCATCATCAGCGGACGCACCAACGCCTACAAGAAAGCCATCGTAACACTGCAGGCTGGAGAAACTATTGATTTCTATAGTAACATTTAATAATTAAAATGGGTATTCGTAAATTCAGACCTACAACTCCAGGTCAAAGACACAAAGCTATTGGTACTTTCGATGATGTTACTACATCAGTACCAGAGAAATCTCTTGTCTATGGAAAACGTAGCACCGGCGGACGTAACAACAAGGGACGTATGACCGTACGCTACAGAGGTGGCGGACACAAGCGCCTCTACCGTATCATAGACTTTAAAAGAGACAAGGATGGAATACCAGCAGTAGTGAAGACAATCGAATACGACCCGAACCGTTCGGCGCGTATCGCTTTGCTTTTCTATGCTGATGGTGAGAAACGTTACATCGTTGCTCCAAACGGACTGCAAGTAGGTGTTACACTCATGTCGGGACCGGAAGCGGCTCCAGACCTTGGCAACACCCTTCCTCTCAAGAACATTCCTGTGGGTACAGTTATCCACAACATCGAGCTGCGCCCGGGACAGGGTGCCAAGATGGTTCGCTCAGCAGGAAATTTCGCTCAGTTAACTTCTCGCGAAGGTGACTTCTGTGTGATCAAACTTCCTTCAGGTGAAATCCGTAAGGTGCACTCTGTGTGCCGCGCAACCATCGGTAGCGTGAGCAACTCAGACCACGCACTCGAGTCATCCGGTAAGGCAGGACGCTCACGCTGGCTCGGACGCCGTCCTCACAACCGCGGTGTTGTGATGAACCCGCATGATCACCCGATGGGTGGTGGTGAAGGACGTCAGACCGGTGGACACCCACGCTCACGTAACGGCCTTTACGCTAAGGGCTTGAAGACACGTGCGCCTAAGAAGCACTCAAGCAAGTATATAATTGAAAGACGTAAAAAGTAACCAAGTTAACTAAGTAAGATTATGAGTCGTTCATTAAAAAAAGGTCCGTATATCAACGTGAAGCTCGAGAAGAAAGTGCTCGAGATGAATGAGAGCGGCAAAAAGTCCGTCATCAAGACTTGGGCACGTGCTTCTATGATATCTCCGGACTTCGTTGGACACACAATTGCAGTTCATAACGGTAATAAATTCATCCCGGTTTACATCACTGAGAATATGGTGGGACACAAGCTCGGCGAGTTCGCACTCACACGCACCTTCCGCGGACACTCAGGCAACAGGAAAAAGTAAACAAGGGACCTAAAGAAAGTAATTAATAATGGGAGCAAGAAAAAGATTGATGGCCCAGAAAATCAAGGAGGCCAAAAAACAGACATACTTCGCCACTCTCCGTGACATCCCTAGCTCACCGAGAAAAATGCGCTACGTGGTTGACCTCGTACGCGGCATGGAGGTGAACAAGGCACTCGCCACTCTCCGTTTCGTCAGCAAGCACGCTGCAAAGGACGTTGAGAAGGTGCTGCGTTCGGCTATCGCCAACTGGGAACAGAAGAATGAGCGTAAGGCAGAGAACGATGAGCTTTATATCTCTCGCATCTTTGTTGACGAAGGTCAGACACTCAAGCGCATGCGTCCTGCACCTCAGGGTAGAGGATACAGGATCCGCAAACGCTCGAATCATGTGACAGTATTTGTGGACGCTAAAACTAATGAGGAAAATTAATCATGGGACAGAAATGTAATCCAATAAGCAACCGTCTCGGCATCGTAAAGGGTTGGGACTCTAACTGGTTCGGCGGAAATAATTTCGGTGACAATATCCTTGAGGACAGCAAAATCCGCAAGTACCTTAACGCCCGCCTTTCCAATGCGAACGTATCGAAAATCGTGATTGAGCGTACACTCAAGATGGTTACCATCACCGTATGCACAGCCCGTCCGGGCATCATCATCGGTAAAGGTGGCCAGGAAGTGGACAAGCTCAAGGAAGAACTGAAGAAAATCACTGACAAGGACATTCAGATCAATATCTTCGAAATCAAGCGTCCGGACCTCGACGCAACCATCGTGGCCAACAACATCGCGCGACAGATTGAAGGCAAGGTGGCTTACCGCCGCGCCATCAAGACCGCGATCAACAACACGATGCACTCGGGTGCAGAGGGTATCAAGGTGCAGATCTCAGGACGTCTGAACGGAGCCGAGATGTCACGCTCAGAGATGTATAAGGAAGGACGTACTCCACTCCACACACTTCGTGCCGACATCGACTACTGCCTGGCCGAGGCCCTCACCAAGGTGGGACTGCTCGGTATCAAGGTGTGGATCTGCCGCGGTGAGATTTTCGGAAAGAAAGACCTCTCTCCTAACTTCACACAGCAAAAGGACAACAGCCGCTCCAGCCAAGGCGGCAAGAGATTCAGAAACAGAAAAAATAACCGCTAATCGAGATTTTGAATTATGCTACAGCCAAAAAGACAAAAATATAGAAGACCGCAAAAAGGACGCGGCCGCTGGAGAGGTGTGTCACACCGTGGCACCGAGCTGGCTTTCGGTTCGTTCGGAATCAAAGCGCTCCAGGAGCGCTGGATCAGCGCTGCACAGATTGAGGCTGCACGTGTGGCCATCACACGTTACATGCAGCGTCAGGGTCAGGTATGGATCCGCATCTTCCCTGACAAGCCAATCACTAAGAAACCTGCCGACGTGCGAATGGGTAAAGGTAAGGGAGACCCATACAAGTATGTATTCCCCGCAAAACCAGGACGCATTCTGTTCGAGGTTGAGGGTGTCAGCTACGAGATTGCCAAGGAGGCACTCCGACTGGGAGCTCAGAAACTGCCAACAACCACTAAGTTTATTGTAAGACGTGACTACGACCAAAACGCTTGATTATTATGAAAATATCAGAAATAAGAGAACTGACGACTGCAGAACTTGCAGAGCGTATTGAGACTGAAAGCTCAAACTATGAGACATTGAAGTTCAACCACACCGTTTCTCCTCTTGAGGATACTTCCCAGATCAAGAAATTGCGTCGTGACATCGCCCGCATGAAGTGCGAACTTCGTAGTAGAGAACTTAATAAATAAAAGCTACATGGAAGGAAGAAATCTTAGAAAACAAAGAACGGGTGTCGTTACAAGCAACAAGATGGAGAAGACCATCGTGGTAGCCTCCAAGTTCAAGGAGAAACACCCGATTTACGGTAAGTTTGTCAGCAAGACAAAGAAATACCATGCTCACGATGAGAAAAACGAGTGCAATGTCGGCGATACAGTGCTGATTATGGAGACTCGTCCGCTGAGCAAAACCAAGAGATGGAGATTAGTAAGAATCGTTGAAAGAGCCAAGTAATTATGATACAAACAGAAACCAGATTGACTGTTGCCGACAACAGTGGGGCACGTGAGGTGCTCTGCATTCGCGTGCTGGGCGGTACCAAGCGCAGATACGCTTCAGTCGGTGATGTGATCGTCGTTACAGTCAAGAGCGCTATCCCTACCAGCGAAATCAAGAAGGGTACAGTATCGAAAGCTCTGATTGTACGTACAAAGAAGGAAATACGCCGCGCCGACGGTTCGTATATCCGTTTTGACGATAATGCATGCGTTCTTCTGAACAATGCAGGTGAAATGAGAGGTAGCCGTATCTTCGGACCTGTGGCACGTGAGCTGCGCGCCGAGAACATGAAGGTCGTTTCGCTCGCTACTGAAGTACTTTAATAGTTTAAAAACAAGAGTAATGGGTAAATTACATATCAAGAAAGGCGACATGGTCGTTGTCAACGCCGGCAACAGCAAAGGTCAGAAAGGCAAGGTGCTGTCAGTGCTGGTGAAAAAGCAGCGCGCTATCGTCGAGGGCGTCAACATGGTGACCAAGAGCACCAAGCCGAGCGCTCAGCACCCTCAGGGTGGCAGAATCAAACAAGAGGCGCCGATTCATATCTCCAACCTCAACGTGGTTGACCCGAAGACTGGGGAGGCAACCCGCATCGGAAGGAAGATCGGTAGCAATGGTAAATTAGTTCGTTACGCTAAAAAATCAGGAGAGGAAATATAATGGCTAATACTGCAAACTTAAAGAATGTCTATGCCGAGCAAATCGCACCGGCATTGATGAAACAGTTCAACTATTCTTCTCCTATGCAGATTCCTGTATTGAAGAAGATCGTAGTGAACCAGGGTCTCGGCTCTGCTACTGCCGACAAGAAAATCATCGAGGTGGCTGTCAACGAGATTGCTCAGATCACAGGACAGAAACCAGTGGTGACAGTGTCAAAGAAGGATATCTCAAACTTCCGTCTGCGTAAGAAGATGCCTATCGGCGTGATGGTCACACTGCGCCGCCAGCGCATGTATGAGTTCCTCGAGCGACTGGTGAGAGTGTCTCTCCCTCGTATCCGCGACTTCAAGGGTATAGAGTCGAAACTCGACGGACGTGGTAACTACACGCTCGGTATCCAGGAGCAGATTATCTTCCCTGAGATTAATATCGACCAGATTGACAAGATTCAGGGTATGAACATCACATTCGTTACATCAGCGAAGACCGACGAGGAAGGCTACGCTCTTCTGAAGGCATTCGGACTTCCATTTAAGGACGCTAAAAAATAAAGAGATATGGCAAAAGAATCAATGAAAGCCCGTGAGGTGAAGCGTGCAAAACTCTGTGCGAAATATGCTGCTAAGCGTGCCGCACTCAAGAAGATTGTTGCTACAGGTACTCCGGAAGAGGCTTACGAGGCAGCTCGCGCCCTTCAGAGCATCCCGGCAAACGCTAACCCTATCCGTCTCCACAACCGTTGTAAGATCACCGGACGTCCACGCGGATATATCCGCCAGTTCGGCATCTCACGTATACAGTTCAGAGAGATGGCTTCAGCCGGTCTGATACCTGGCGTTAAGAAGGCAAGCTGGTAAAAACAGAACTACTTTTTTATTCATTTTTTAAATATTGTCGGGGTGTCCCGATTAATTTAATCTATTATGACAGATCCTATAGCAGATTATCTGACGCGTCTGAGGAATGCGATCATGGCAAAGCACAAGATCGTTGAGATTCCTGCGTCGAACTTGAAGAAGGATATCACTAAGATCCTCTTCGACAAAGGCTATGTGCTCAACTACAAATTCGTGGATGACGGCCCTCAGGGCACCATCAAGATTGCGTTGAAGTATGATGCCGAAACAAAAGTGAGCGCTATTCAGTGCTTGAAGAGAGTGTCTCGTCCTGGACTCCGTAAGTACACAGGATACAAAGAGATGCCAAGAGTTATTAACGGATTGGGTATCGCTATATTATCCACATCCAAAGGTGTAATGACAGACAAGGAGGCTTCAGAGCTGAAAATCGGCGGTGAAGTGCTTTGCTATGTCTACTAATCAAGAGGAGGAACAATAATGTCTAGAATTGGTAAATTGCCTATTAATATTCCTGCAGGAGTCACACTGACTCATAAGGATGACATTGTAACGGTTAAGGGTCCGAAAGGCGAACTTTCGCAGTATGTGAACCCTGCTATCAAGCTGACCGTGGAAGATGGAACTCTCACACTTGAGGAAAACACTGAGATGATGACCGACAACGCAAAGCAGCGCCATGCGTTTCACGGACTCTACCGTTCGCTGATCAACAACATGGTCGTGGGTGTGTCGGAAGGTTACAAGAAGACCTTGCAGCTCGTGGGCGTGGGCTACCGCGTGAGCAACCAGGGCAACGTCCTGGAGTTTGCACTCGGCTATTCTCATGCCATCGTTTTCGAGGTGCCGAAAGAAGTGAAAGTTGAGACAAAGTCTGAGAGAAACCAGGATCCTCTGATTATGCTCGAGTCATGCGACAAGCAGCTGCTTGGACAAGTATGTGCAAAAATACGCTCGTTCCGCAAGCCAGAGCCTTACAAGGGCAAGGGTATTCGGTTCCAGGGCGAAGTGATAAGAAGAAAGTCTGGTAAGTCAGCAAGTGCTAAATAATTAAAAACTGTACGGATATGATAACAAAGATAGAAAGACGTGCGAAAATTAAATTTAGAGTACGTAACAAGATTTCTGGTACTGCTGAACGTCCGCGTATGTCTGTGTTCAGAAGCAACAAGCAGATTTACGTTCAGATCATAGACGATGATGCTTCAAAGACATTGGTAAGCGCCAACTCTCTCGGTCTGGAGAAGATGAACAAGAGCGAGCAGGCTGCCAAAGTCGGCGAACTGATTGCAACGAAGGCAATCGAGGCCGGTATCACCACAGTGGTGTTCGACCGCAACGGTTACCTTTATCATGGTAGAATTAAGCAGGTGGCTGAGGCTGCCCGTAAGGCTGGACTTAAATTTTAATAAGAATTATGGTTAATAGAGTTAAGATAGGAAACGATATCGAACTGAAAGATCGATTGGTTGCTATTAATCGTGTTACCAAGGTGACCAAGGGTGGTAGAACATTCACCTTCGCAGCCATCGTCGTTGTAGGCGACGGAAACGGTGTGGTCGGATACGGACTTGGTAAAGCCGGCGAAGTTACCGCCGCCATCGCTAAAGGTGTGGAGTCTGCAAAGAAGAACCTCTACAAGGTGCCTGTTATCCACGGCACCGTGCCTCACGAGGCATATGGTAAGTTCGGTGGAGCACGTGTGTTAATTATGCCTGCAGCACAGGGTACTGGAGTTGTGGCAGGTGGTGCTATGCGTGCCGTATTCGAGAGTATCGGTATCACCGACGTTCTCGCTAAGTCGAAGGGCTCGTCTAACCCTCACAACCTTGTGAAGGCTACTATCGAGACACTCGCCAACATGCGCGACCCTAAGACTGTGGCTCAGAACCGTGGTGTAAGTCTCACAAAAGTCTTCAAAGGATAAGGAGAATTCAAATGGCAACAATTAAGATTAAACAGATCAGAAGCCGCAACAACCGCCCGATTGACCAGAAGCGTACGCTCGACTCGCTCGGTCTCACACGCATCAACAAGGTGGTTGAGAGAGAAGACACTCCTTCTCTGAGAGGCATGATCCGCAAGGTGGAGCACCTTGTTGAGATCGTAGACTAAGAATTTATTCATTAGGTACAAAAAACTTGTAAATCGATTACAAATGGAATTATATAATTTAAAACCGGCAGAAGGTTCTACCCATAACAGCAAGAGAGTGGGACGCGGATATGGCTCAGGCAAGGGCCGTACTTCCACACGCGGACACAAGGGTGCCAAGGCTCGCTCTGGTTATTCAAGGAAAATCGGTTTCGAGGGAGGTCAGATGCCTCTCCAGCGCCGTGTTCCTAAGTTCGGATTCAAGAACGTGAACCATGTAGAGTACAAGGCCATCAACCTGAGCACACTGCAGGCTCTTGCTGAGGCTAAGAACCTTGAGAAGATCACAGTGCAGGATCTCATCGACGCTGGCTTCATCAACAAGCGCCAGCTCGTGAAAATCCTCGGTAACGGTGAGCTCACAGCAAAGATCGATGTTGAGGCTCATGCCTTCTCAAAGGCTGCTGAGACTGCAATAACAGAAAAAGGTGGAAACGCTGTAAAACTGTAGAATAATGGGAAAGTTAAGTGACAAATTTAATAATCTTAAGTTAGTCAAGACAATCACTAACATCTGGAAGATTGAAGAGCTCCGCACTCGTCTGCTGATTACCATCGGACTGACAGCTGTGTATCTCTTCGGTACTCAGATTGTGCTTCCGGGAGTGGACCGCAATGCGCTGGGCAAACTCCAGGAGCAGACAAGCGAAGGATTGATGGCCTTGCTGAACATGTTCACCGGTGGCGCTTTTGAGAAAGCGTCAATCTTCGGACTGGGAATCATGCCATACATCTCTGCATCCATCGTGATGCAGCTGCTTGGACTGGTTGTGCCTTATTTCCAGAAAATGCAGCGTGAAGGAGAAAGCGGGAGACGTAAGATTAACCAGTACACACGCTACCTGACAGTAGTCATCCTGCTCGTACAGGGACCGTCCTACCTGCTCAACCTTCATCAGCTGACACAGGGCGGATGCCTCTACGAGGGAATTGACTGGACTTCATTCTCCATCACCTCCACCATCATCATGGCGGCAGGCAGTATGTTCGTGCTGTGGCTGGGTGAGCGCATCACCGACAAAGGAATCGGAAACGGTATATCCATCATCATCATGATCGGTATCATCGCCGACTTCCCACAGGCCTTCGCGCAGGAGTTCGTGTCGAGAACCAGCTCTACTGGCCAGGGCGGACTCGTGATGTTCCTTATTGAGATCGTACTCTGGTTCGCAGTCATCGCTGCCGCCATCATGCTCGTTCAGGGTGTGAGAAGAGTACCGGTTCAGTACGCAAAGAGAGTGGTTGGCAACCGTCAGTTCGGCGGTGCACGCCAGTACATACCACTGAAACCGTATGCAGCCAACGTGATGCCTATCATCTTCGCACAGGCCATCATGTTCGTGCCGATGGCAGTGAGCGGACTGATCGGCGGAAGAGAAAGCACAGGTGTGAGACTGCTCAGCGACCCGTCGAGCTGGCTCTACAACGTGATTTTCGCCGCTCTCATCATCCTCTTCACTTACCTCTATACTGCACTGACCATCAACCCTACACAGATGGCTGAGGACATGAAACGTAACAACGGCTTCATCCCTGGCGTGAAACCAGGAAAGAAGACTGCGGAGTTCCTCGACAACATCATGTCGAAGATCACACTCCCCGGATCGCTCTTCCTCGCATTCATCGCCATCCTTCCTGTCTTCGCAGGTATGTTCGGTGTGCAGCAGGGATTCGCGCGATTCTTCGGAGGTACCTCTCTGCTCATCCTTGTGGGTGTTGTGCTCGACACACTCCAGCAGATTGAGAGCCACCTGCTGATGAGACACTACGACGGTATTCTTGATACAGGACGTATTCGCGGTGCTCATTAACAGCGACACGGTTTAGAACATGATTTATCTTAAGACCGATGATGAGGTAGAACTCCTCAGAGAAGCAAACTTACTGGTGGGAAAGACCCTGGCTGAGATTGCCAAGATCATAAGACCGGGCGTCACCACCCGTGAGCTTGACAAAGTGGCTGAGGAATTCATCAGAGACCACGGAGCAACTCCCACCTTCAAAGGATTTCCCAATCCCTACGGAGGACCGTTCCCGTCAAGCATCTGCACTTCGGTGAACGATCAGGTGGTGCACGGGATACCGAACGACCGGCCGCTCGAAGAGGGCGACATAGTGTCGGTGGACTGTGGCACACAGCTCAACGGCTATTGTGGTGATTCATGCTACACTTTCCCGGTGGGTGAGGTGAGTGACGAGGTGAAAGCCCTGCTCACCACCACGAAGGAAGCACTCTATAAAGGTATTGAACAGGCTGTGGCCGGACGGAGGCTGGGAGATGTGTCGTATGCGGTGCAGCGCCATTGCGTGACCCATGGCTACGGAGTCGTACGCGAGTTCGTAGGACACGGCATCGGAAAAGAGATGCACGAGGAACCGCAGGTGCCGAACTACGGCCGCAGGGGCAACGGACTCCTGCTGAAAGACGGACTGTGTATCGCCATCGAGCCGATGATCACGATGGGCAAGGAGAAAATCTACCTGTCGGACGACCGGTGGACAGTGTACACCAGAGACCATCAGCCGGCAGCACATTACGAACATTCCGTGTGTGTGCGAAAAGGCAAGGCCGACATCCTCTCATCGTTTCAATTCGTAGAAGACATTTTAAGAGAAAAATCAATTTGAACCCTATGGCAAAACAATCTGCAATCGAACAGGACGGCAAAATCGTAGAGGCACTGTCCAACGCCATGTTCCGAGTGGAACTGGAAAACGGACATGAGATTATCGCGCATATCTCAGGAAAGATGAGAATGCACTATATCAAAATCCTCCCGGGAGACAAAATCAAGGTGGAAATGTCGCCTTATGACCTGTCGAAAGGAAGAATCGTGTTCCGCTACAAATAAATGCCAGCCGGCAGCACACTTTGTTCCTAAAACAAAAAGAAAGAAAATATGAAAACTAAAGCATCTTTAAAAAAACGTACTCCTGACTGCGTTATCGTAAGACGTAAGGGCCGCCTCTTTGTGATAAACAAAAAGAACCCTAAGTTCAAGGTTCGTCAGGGTTAATTCTGTTGTTAAAACAAAACTAATGAAATATGGCAATAAGAATTGTTGGTGTTGACCTCCCACAGAACAAGCGAGGTGAAATTGCGTTGACATATATCTTCGGTATTGGACGCAGTAGCTCAGCCAAGATTTTGGAAAAGGCTGGCGTAGATAAAGACATTAAAGTAAAGGACTGGACTGACGAACAGGCTGGTAAGATCCGCCAGATCATCTCCGCCGACTATAAGGTGGAGGGTGACCTGAGAAGTGAGGTACAGCTGAATATCAAACGACTGATGGACATCGGTTGCTACCGTGGTATCCGTCACCGTCTCGGACTTCCGGTTCGCGGCCAGAGCACTAAGAACAACGCCCGCACACGCAAGGGTAAGAAAAAGACTGTTGCAAACAAGAAAAAAGCTACTAAATAATAGACGTCTATGGCAAAGAAAACAAGTTCTGCAAAGAAGAGAGTGGTTAAGATCAGCGCTCAAGGTCAGCTGCACGTCCACTCATCATTCAACAACATCATTGTTACGCTCGCTAACAGTGAGGGACAGGCAATATCCTGGTCGTCTGCCGGTAAGATGGGCTTCCGCGGTTCCAAGAAGAACACTCCGTACGCAGCTCAGATGGCAGCACAGGACTGTGCCAAGGTGGCATACGACCTCGGACTGCGTAAGGTAGTCGCTTATGTGAAAGGACCAGGCAATGGACGCGAGGCTGCTATCCGTGGCGTACACGGAGCAGGTATCGAAGTGACTGAGATCATCGATGTTACTCCGCTTCCACACAACGGATGCCGTCCACCGAAGAGAAGAAGAGTGTAAAAATGTTTATCAGTGCACACAACTGTAATTATTGGCTGTATCTTTTCCTTTCTACAGCCGCGGCTGCAAAAAACAGGAGGGCACACAAAAAAAGAAATTGAATTATGGCAAGATATATTGGCCCAAAGACAAGAATTTCGCGCCGTTTCGGCGAGGACATATTCGGATCTGGCAAAGTGCTGAAGCGCAACTACCCTGCTGGACAGCATGGTAACAACCGCCGCAGAAAACAGTCTGAGTATGGATTGATGCTTGCTGAGAAACAGAAAGCAAAATATACTTACGGAGTGCTGGAGCGTCAGTTCCGCAACCTCTTTGAGAAGGCGTCAGCTAAGGACGGAGTGACCGGTGAGGTACTGCTCCAGCTCCTTGAGGCTCGACTTGACAATATCGTCTATCGTCTGGGTATGGCACCTACTCGTGCCGCTGCTCGCCAGCTCGTTAGCCACAAGCACATCGTCGTTGACGGTGAAGTGGTGAACATCCCTTCCTATTCTGTGAAACCAGGACAGATTGTCGCTGTACGTGAGAAAGCCAAGTCACTTGAAGTCATCAACGACGCACTGGCAGGCTTTAACCACAGCAAATATCCTTGGATTGAGTGGGACGAGAATGTGAAAGGCGGAAAATTGCTCCATCTCCCTGAACGTGCAGATATTCCTGAGAATATCAAAGAGCAGATGATTGTCGAGTTGTACTCTAAATAAAAAATAACAATGGCGGTATTAGCATTTCAAAAACCAGAAAAAGTAATAATGTTGGACTCTACCGACAAGTATGGTAAGTTCGAGTTCAGACCTCTGGAGCCAGGCTTCGGTATCACTGTGGGTAATGCCCTGCGACGCATACTGCTGTCTTCTCTCGAGGGCTATGCCATTAACACCGTTCGTATCTCGGGTGTGGAGCATGAGTTCTCAACTGTACCAGGCATCAAGGAGGATGTGACCAATATTATTCTGAATCTCAAACAAGTGAGATTCAAGCAGATTGTCGAAGGCACCGAGACCGAGAAAGTGAATATCTCAGTCGCTAACGCTACAGAGTTTAAGGCAGGTGATATTAATGACCACCTCAGTGGATTTGGAGTGTTAAATCCTGATTTGGTTATTTGCCATTTAGATCCTAGGGCAACTTTGGATATCGAATTGACCATCAATAAAGGACGCGGATATGTTCCTGCAGAAGAGAACCGTGAGTTCTGCAAGGAAGTAAACCAGCTTGCTATTGACTCAATCTATACGCCAATTAGAAACGTGAAATTCGCAGTGGAGAACTATCGTGTGCAGCAGAAGACTGACTACGAGAAACTGGTTCTCGAAATCACCACCGACGGCTCCATCCATCCAAAGGATGCCCTCAAGGAGGCTGCGAAAATCCTGATCTATCACTTCATGTTGTTCTCCGACGAGAAAATCACACTCGAAAACAACGACTTCGAGAGCAACGAGGAGTTTGATGAGGAGATTTTACGTATGCGCCAGTTGCTTAAGACAAAACTCGTCGATATGGACCTCTCCGTACGCGCACTCAACTGCCTCAAGGCTGCGGGTGTGGAGACCCTCGGCGATTTGGTGCAATATAACAAGACAGATTTGCTCAAATTCCGCAACTTCGGTAAGAAGTCGCTCACAGAACTCGATGAGCTGCTTGATAACATGAATCTGCAGTTCGGGACAGATATTTCCAAATATAAACTAGACAAAGATTAAGTAAGCGATGAGACACAATAAAAAATTCAATCATCTCGGTCGTAAGGCTTCTCACAGAGCTGCTATGCTTTCCAACATGGCTATCTCTCTGATTGAGCACAAGCGTATCACTACGACACTTCAGAAGGCTAAGGAACTTCGTAAGTATGTGGAGCCTCTGATCACAAAGGCTAAAGACGACAGCACAGCTTCACGCCGCGTTGTTTTCAGCTACCTCCAGAACAAGGAATCCATCAAGGAGCTGTTCTCAAACGTTGCAAACAAGGTGGGTGACCGTCCGGGTGGCTATACACGTATCATCAAGCTTGGCAAACGCTATGGCGACGCAGCTGACATGGCTTTTATCGAACTCGTGGATTTCGATGAGAACATGGCTAAGGACACCAAGAAAAAGCGTACCCGCCGTTCTTCCAAGAAAGCAGCTCCGAAGGCCGAAGCTCCTGCAGCGCCGGTAGAGGAGAAGGTGGAAGAGCCAGTTGCTGAGCCTGTTGAGGCTGCTCCGGCTGAAGAGACTGCTTCAGTTGAAGATGCTGCTCCAGCAGAGGAAGCTGCTCCGGCTGAAGAGCCAGCTGCCGAGGCTGAGAAACCAGCTGAAGAGTAATTGTTTCTATACAGACCTGAAAAGGCCTGACGTAGATATAAAAACCGCATGATCAATCAAGATGATGTGGTTTTTTTTATTTTTTGCCCGCTTTCTTTCGTAGTGTGGATTCTTTTTAATAATTTTGCAGATTGAACTAACTGAAAACTCAATTAAACAACATAAAAACTAAAAAAGTGAAACGGATTTTCTTGCTGTCGTTATTGATGTCGTTCATGGCCGTTCTCCCGCTCTCTGCACAGGACTGGCTTCAGATGCATGTGAACTACGGTGGCTACGAGTGGTGGTTCCCCGTGAGGTTCCAGCATATCGATTATTTCGACTTCAATGAGGATAACACCGTGGTGAGGGGACATCTTGCAGGTGATGAGGACATCATGGTGCCGTTCAACGTAGAGACATCAGCTGCATGGGCTTCCACCATCAACGACATCACACTGTCGAAAGAACTGGAAGAATGGGGGAAAGACAAGTATCAGGTGTTCGCCATCTATGTAACCACTGACGAAGGCGGAGCTATCAACTCCAAAGAGGAGTATAAGCCGTGCTACATCTCCGTCGATGGGATGGGGGAATACCCTGACTTGTCGATGCACGGCAAAATCAGGGGCAGGGGAAATTCCACCTGGGAATGGTACGCAAAGAAGCCTTACCGCATTAAGTTCGACACCTCGACCAAGGTGCTGGGAATAGCGAAGAACAAAGACTGGGTACTCCTCGCCAACTACCGCGACGTGACGAAGGTGATGAACACCTTCTGCTCCTTAGCCGCCACCTGGATGGGCATACCGTTCACCACTCCGGTTCGTTATGCCGAACTGTTCATCAACGGAAAGTACAACGGGCTTTATCAGGTGGCAGAACAAGTGGAGGTGGGCGGCAATCGCGTCGATATCAACGAGAATGAAGGACTGCTGCTCACACTCGACGTGGATGACGGACCGGAACTCAGCCCGGGGGATAATAATTTCTGGACACAGGTTTACAACATGCCGATGCAGGTGAAGAACCCGGAAAACCTCACCGACGAGCAGCTTGAGGCGGTGCGCAAGGAATTCGGCGTGTTGGAGAATGCCATCAAGGTCCATAACTACAAGGTGGTGGATTCCCTCTTAGATATTGACTCTTATATCCGCATGATACAGCTGCAGGAGTATGTCTATAATGTGGAGTTGTCCGCTCCCCGCAGTGTCTTCCTCTTCCGCGACAAAGGCGGTAAGTTCACTTTCGGACCTGCATGGGACTGGGATGCCGGATTCGACTTCAACTGGAGCGATATGTACACAGGACATACCTATTTCCAGAGCTACTCAGAGACACTTCTGGGCACACGTCCTTACGACCGTAACGGCGATTACCGCTGCCCGCGTTTCTTCACCGACATGTTCGGCAGCGGCAAGTTCGTGCGACGCTATAAAGAACTGTGGGATCAGATTTCCGACTCCCTCTACATACGCAACTGGGAAGAGACACAGAAATATATCGACGGCATGAATGCGATGCAGCGCAAAACCACCGGAGGCTATACATCCCCGTTCACACGCGAGACGGAGCGTTGGCCACTTAAGAACTTCACCGTCGCCACTGAGACCAATAAGATGAAACGGTGGCTGCAGAACCGGCTGGACTACCTCAATCCGATCATCGCCGCTTACCCTGAACCGGAGGATGACGACGATGACACCCCTGTGATTGTCATACCTGACGAATACGAGCTGGCCGGCACCGTCAAGAAAACATACACTTTGCAGTTCTATAGCGGCTATACCCAGAATGTGACGGTGGATGTGACTGCCAGCGAACTGGCGGCAATCCTCGGAGTGGAGGCATCCACCTTGTCGGCCGCTACGCTCGACCTCGTCCCTCTGAATGCCGACGGCAGTGAGGGAAACAACACTGCCGCAGGGACTTATGGAGCTTGGTTCGATGCCAACGGTGACACCAATTCATGGGGGGCAGGCCATGTTTACATCGAATCGGACGATATCTTCACCCTTAAATGTGGATGCCATCCGAACAACTGTGCCGGAGGCGACAGCCATACTGTCACGATGCAATACCGCCATGCAGCGTCGGCCAAGTCCGTGAACCTGCAGGTGACCTTCACCGTCGAAGGAGGCGGAGGATGGGGCCCCAGGTGGTAAAACAACCGATTTTAACTTCCAAAACAATTCTTATCGAATATGACGAACTGGAAAAACTGGCTGCTGATCAGCCTCTTGTGTCTGCCGGGTCTGTCCGGAGCACATGCCGCCGACATAGAGAGCTATGACCTCTATCTGGTGGACGCCGACGGCACTTATATATCGCTGAACCTGGCCAAGCTGAGAAGTATCAGTTTCAACCAGGTGAGGGAAGACCTCGACGGCGACGGGACGAACTCCTATGAGAACTATCTCATACTGCATCTGACCGACGGAACCACCGTCACCCATAACATCACCAACAAGAAGATGGTGCTCTTCGACGAGGCACACAACAATGTGGGGGATGTGAACGAGGACGGCGCCGTGAACATCAACGACGTGGTGGCGATCATCAACCAGATGGCCGGCACTGCCTCGTGGGCCAACGCCAACGTGAATGCCGATCCCGACGGCAATGTTGACATCAACGACGTGGTGTCGGTAATCAACATCATGGCTGGTTCCGACCTTTACGTGGCAGGCGCCGAACTCCCGGAAAACATCTATGTGTGTCAGAGCAAGGCCGGCAACACCACCGTCAACAATGTGGCAGTCTATCATACCGACTATATACGGCAGGTGGATATCGCCAAATATGTGACAGCATCAGCTGCCCTCGCAGGCAGAAACGACACCCTCCAGTTCGTACTCTCCGACGGACTGCGCGAAGACTATCTGGTGAGGGAGGTGGACAGCATCCTCTTCACCGCTCCCGATTCACTTATGCGCGCCTATCTGGCCTATCGCGACAAGAACCTCTCGAAATTCTATCCAACCTACAGCGACGACTACCGTAACATCTCCGGATGGAACAGCCGCAACAACTGGCAGCTGGCGAACGTGCACGACCCGACGGTGATGAAGGCTGCCGACGGCTATTACTATATGTCGCAGACCGATGCCGGATTCGGTAACCCGCAGTCGGGCAAAGGACATTTCTATGTGAGACGGTCGAAAGACATGATTAACTGGGAACCGGCAAGCTCACACAACAACTCCATGGCGCTGCCGGAAGACGGACCTTACTGGCTGCTCGACTCCGTCAACGCCGTACGGGAACGACGGGGTGTGAGCAAGCTGACCAGCCTCAGCGGACTGGGATTCTGGGCGCCGACCATGCGAAAGGTCAACGACCACCTCTACCGCATGTATTACAGCGTGGTCATCGGCAACGGCATCAAAACCGGTTCGCCCGATTTCGACGGCAGCTGGAACGAGCCGGCATGGATAGGACTGGCGGAGACCACCGACCCTGCATCCGGCGTGTGGACCGACAAGGGTGGGGTACTGTCATCCGCTTCCGACAAGAGCAAGACTGCATACGCACGTAGCAGTGAGAACGACTATAACGCCTATGCACGCTTCAACGCCATCGACCCTTCGTTCATCATCACACCTGAGGGCAGACACTGGCTCATTTACGGCTCATGGCACAGCGGCATCGCAGCCATAGAGCTCGACCCGGAAACCGGATTCACCAAGGAGCCGGTGGGCGACCCATGGAATATAGGTACGGGACAGACCACCACACACGGAAAACTCATCGCTACCCGCAACAAAGCCAGCCGATGGCAGGGCAGCGAGGGCGCTGAGGTGGTATATAATCCCGAGACCGGATATTACTATCTTTTCCTCGCCTACGACGGACTTGACGTGCCGTACAACACACGTGTGGTGAGGTCGAAGAATGTGGACGGTCCGTATCTGGGCAAGGACGGCAAGAACGTGACGACATCAGGAGGCGACGCCTTCCCAATCGTCACACACCCTTATCAGTTCAACAGCAGCCTCGAACACGACGGATGGGTGGGCATCAGCCACTGTGCCGTATGGGAGGACGGAAAGGGCAACTGGTTCTTCTCCAGCCAGGGACGCAAGCCGAACGACTATTCCAACAATCCCGACTGGGCGCCGAACGCCATCATGATGGGACATGTGAGACGCATCTACTGGACCAGCGACGGATGGCCGGTGGTGTCGCCAGAACGTTATGCCGGCGTGATTGACGCACCGATATCACGCGACGATCTCGTGGGCGACTGGGAACTGATAGACCTGAGCTATCAGTACGGCGTGCAGAAAACCCCTGCCACGCTTACGATGAAAGCGTCAAGCGTGGCTTCACAACCCAACCGCCTGATGCTCTCCGGCGCCATCTCCGGCGCAGCGGTGATCGACCCTGACACAAACACACTCCAGATAACAGCCGGGACGAACAAATATACTGTGAACCTCGCACGTGAGCTCGACTGGGAAGCCACGAGGAGGGTATCGACCATTGTCTTCGCCGGCTATCCTTCGAACACATCCACCTACTGGGCAAAGAAGGTGCAGCAGTAGGATGCATCAGATAAAAATGAGGGCGGACTGAGAGGAAATAATCTCGCAGTCCGCCCTCTTGCTGATAATTTTGATACATATTTTGTTAAAATTTAAGATTTATTAAAATCTTGTAGGATAAAATTTGTTTAATTTAAGGAAAATTCGTTTCTTTGCAAGATAATAGTTCGAATCACTTTGACCATATTGTGCCCTAACCAAAAACAATAACTAATCGGAATATTAAATAACATCGAAATAATTTAACTATCTATTCTAATTCTATGTTGTACAAATCTAAAAGGAAAAGACTGTACAGAAGCCTTCTTGTGGGAGGCGTTATGTGCATGGCAGGTTTTGCAACGTTCTCCTGTTCCGACACGTATGACCTCGACACGGAGCAGCCTTCTGGGCTGAACACGATCTATGGTTATATGGAGAAGAAAGGAAACTTCACCAATTTCCTGCATCTGATTGACGACCTCGGATATACTGAGGTCCTGGCTAAGACTGGTAGTAAAACCCTGTTCGCAGCAGACGACGACGCTTTCGCTGAGTTCTTCAAGACGAACGACTGGGGCGTTACCAGTTACAATCAACTGTCTGAGGCTCAGAAGAAGCTGTTGCTCAATTCCGCAATGATTGACAACCCGTACCCAACCAGTATGTTGTCAACTGCGGAAGGACCAGTGAAAGGCGAGGTATGCCGACGCCTCTCTTCTATGTCTATCTACGATTCAGTACAAGTCATCAGCTCGGATGCTCCGGAACTGCCGCAGACCGAGAAATGGTTCGTGCTCCGCTCAACACATCCTGAGATTGTCCTTTTCAAAGACAACTCCGGTTCCAACCCGATGATCCACTTCACACCGAAGTTCCTCGATGCCAACCAGATTGCAAGCACCGACGTGGATTTCCTTTACAACGACCCTAGTGGCACACGCAAGTCGGACGACACATACGTGAGCCGCTCGAAGATCATCGACACGGAAAACTGTAAGAACGGATTCGTACATATTGTGGATAAGGTGATTGTGCCGATGGATAATATGTCTGAGGTCATCAGAAAAGACAAGAATATGTCGGTCTTCAGTGGTATCCTCGAACGGTTTGCAGCTCCGGCATACGATGTCGACCTCACACGTGCCTACAATCAGAACAAGGGGACCGACGTGGACTCTGTCTATATCAAGAAATATTTCTCACAGCGTTCGGCCGGTTCAGGCACCGATCAGGACAGTCGTAAGGCATTCGACACCGACAAGGACGGAAACACCTTCGACGCAGCGCTTAAGTTCGATCCGGGCTGGAACACTTTCGTGCCTGAGATTTTCAATAACCGTACTCCGATGATGGAGGACATGGCAGTGATGATGGTGCCTACCGACGATGCCATGAACGAATGGTGGAACAACGGCGGCGGTAAGGTGATCAAGGATGCGTTCGGAACCATCGAGAACACTCCGAACTCCGTGCTGGCAGAGCTGGTGAACGTGAATATGCTCAACTCTCTCGTGGCTTCAGTGCCGTCGCGCTTCCAAACCATCCTCAACGATGCCAACGAGCCGATGGGAATCACCGCCGACGGAATCAATCAGGTGCATCTCGGATGCAACGGTGTGATCTACGAGACCAACAAAGTATATGCACCGGCATCCTACTCATCGGTGCTCTTCCCGGCTGTGATTGACACAGAGAACCTGAATATTATCAAGAACGCAATCGATAACCTCGACTATGCCGCATACCTCAACTCTATGGTGTCGCGTTATAGCTTCTTCATCCCGACGAATGAAGGACTGCTCACTTATGTGGATCCGGTTTCCTATGGAAAGAACGCCACTGAGATGTGGGAGTTCCATATCGACGAAACCAAGACTAAGGCCAACCAGATTTATGCCGATGTCTTCACTTGTGCAAAGGGTGAGGACGGCAAGTGGTACAAGACCAAAGAGGAGCGTGACCGCCGTGTTGAGGGTGGAACCAACAACGCACAGATCAAGAACCGCATGGAGGACATCCTTGATAATATCATCGGTGTGGAACCATGCTATCAGGGTAAGCAGTATGTCATCACCAAGGGCAAGAACTTCGTCAAGGTTGGCGGTACCATCAACCAGGCCGGCTCGATGACTGCCAGCGGCTCTTGGCAGGTGGAGAACGGTGACCCTTGCATCGTGAAAGAAGTATATAACATGGAGAACGGACGTGCCTACATCGTCGATGGTGTACTCACCGGCACACGCTATTCTGTGGCCGACATCCTCGCACAGCATGAGGAGTTCAGCGAGTTCTACCGGCTGATGGTTGCCTGCGGATGCCTCGGTACGACCACGTCCGATGGATACAGTTCCGCATCACAGAACCTGGATACTGAAATCAGAGGTAACCTCGTGACATCTTCCGGTTCAGGCTCCAGCGCAAAGACCTATTCGCTCTTCAACGCATTCCATTACACCGTCTATGCACCGACCAACGACGCCATGAAGCTGGCTTACGCTGCCGGACTGCCTACACTCGATGATCTCGAGGAGGCTGAGGCATACGATCAGGAACATGAGGATGATGATGGCGGTTCTCAGAAAGCATTCGAGATGATGTCGGTAATCCGCGACTTCGTACGCTATCACATACAGAACAACTCCATCTACCTTGATGAGGGCTTTGCAACCGGAAACTATGAGTCTCTCAAGAACAAGATGGAGCCTACGGAGCAAGATGGCCAGGCACAGGATGCCAACGGCAACTACTACTGCATTTCCGGTAGCCCGTATCGTATTGGCGTTTCCGAAGTCAATACAGGTGGCATGACTATCAGTGATGCAATGGGCAATACCCGCAAGGTAATCACTTCGGGCGGACTCTACAATATGCAGGCAAGAGAATACTGGCTCAACTCCGGCACCATAAACAGCGCCAATTCTATCAGCAACTCTTCTTCTGCTGTGGTTCACGCCATCGACGGACCGCTGTTGTTCGACAAAGATCAGTTCACTTATGTTCCTCGCACTATTATTGAGGAGAATTTCTAACAACGCCGATAATACTTTACAACATGAAAAGAATACTATCAATTCTAATGCTTCTGTGCCTCTGCACAGCAATGAAGGCACAGGTGAAGGCGGGCGACGTGATCTCCGGTACCGTGTCTGACGATATAGAGGGACTGATGATGGTGAACGTAGTCGAGAAAGACGCGAACAACCGTATCGTTGCTCATGGTCAGACCGATATGAACGGTCACTTCTCCTTCCGTATCAACAACCCTAAGAATAAACTGACAATCTCCTACGTGGGTTATCAGACCCAGGTCATCCCTATCGACCGCAAGGTTTTCAACATCAAGCTGAAAGAACAAGGCCAGATTCAGGAAGTGGTGGTGAAAGCCAAACGTAAGACCCAGACTTCTGGTCTGCAAATCCCGGTGACCGAGATCTCCGTGGCACAGCAGACCATCAGCATGAAAGAGTTTGAGGGTCTGGCTATGACATCTGTTGACGAGGCTCTGCAGGGACGTATCTCAGGTCTTGATATCGTGCAGAACTCAGGTAACCTCGGTGCCGGAACGACCATGCGTCTGCGTGGTGTGAGCACTATCAACGGAGATGCCAACCCGCTCATCGTGGTCAATGGTAACGTATGGACCAACGACGCCAACGACGACTTCGACTACACCAACGCCAACGAAGAGAAGTTCGCCGAACTCCTCAACGTGAACCCGGAGGATATCGAGTCCATCTCCGTACTCAAGGACGCTGCCGCAACCGCCATCTGGGGTTCGCAGGGCGCCAACGGTGTGATTGAGATCAAGACCAAGCGCGGTAGCCGGGGTAAGACCCGTGTGCAGTACTCCTACCGCCTGACCGGTACAAGACAGCCGGAGGGCTATAAGCTGCTCAACGGTGACGACTACACCATGTATATGAAGGAGGCATTCTTCAACACCGCACTCAACTCCGCATTCGGAACGAAGGGTAACACCCTCTACATCCCGGAAATCAACTACGACCGCGATTTCTCGGAATATAATATGTTCAACGACAACACCGACTGGATGAAAGCTGTGAAGCAGACAGGATGGCAACATCAGCACTTCGTCTCACTCTCCGGCGGTGGCGAGAAAGCTAACTTCCGTATTTCGGGCGGTTATGACAACCAGACCGGTTCCATCATCAAGCAGCATCTCGACCGTTTCACCACTCGTGTGGCTCTCGACTACTTCGTAAGTAACCGAATCACGGTACGTACGAACTTCGACTTCACTTATACGAAGAACCAGAAGAACTACCGGCCTGGTGGAAGCGACCTGCTGGGTATCGCATACAACAAGATGCCAAACCTCTCTATCTATGAGGAGGACGCCAACGGTAACGACCTCGACCGCTACTACACGATGAACCGCTTCATCACCAGTCCGGTAGCCGCTCAGGGGACACTCCTTCAAAATCAGTATGATATGACGAATCCAGTGGCTGTGGCTCATCAGGCACGTAATGACGAGAAGACTATCAAACTCTCCCCGGAGTTCATCCTCAAATACGACGTGCTCGGCACACAGGATGACCAGACACGACTGACCTATGAGGGGCAGGTCATCTTCGATATCTACAACCTCGACGACAACTCTTACTTCCCGGGTACACTCCTCTCATCCAACTGGTCATCCGACGACTACAACTCTTCTACGCAAGAGTCCTATAAGAGCAACGCTATCTCTACCCGTCACTCACTCACCTTCGTGCCTCGCTTCAAGAATGAGGACCACTCGCTCCTGATGATGCTCAGAAGCCAGTACAACACGGGAAACTCCAACAGCCAGTACCAGAGCAGACGCGGCTTGCCTACCGGATCCATCACATCACCGGTAGCCGGAGGTATCATGCGCGATCCTTCTACAGGCGCCGGTGAATGGAAGAGCCTCTACTACCTCCTCCAGTTCCACTATGCATATAAAGGTAAGTATATCTTCGACGCGACGCTCCGCCGCGACGGTTCCACCAAGTTCGGTAAGAACAACCGCTGGGGTAACTTCCCTGGTATCTCCGCCCGATGGAACATCAGCGATGAGAAATTCATGGAGAAGGTGAAGTGGATCAACATGCTGTCCATCCGTCCGGGTTGGGGTATCGTTGGTCGGCAGCCAGGTTCTGAGGGAACATTCTACAGCAAGTATGGCACAGGCGGAAACTATATGAATGAGGGTTCTATCATCCCTAGTAATATCCGCCTTTCCGACCTGAAGTGGGAGGAGAAAGAGACCTGGAACCTCGGTTTCGACTTCGGATTCTTCAACAACAAAATCGACGGAGACCTCTCAATCTATACACAGACTACACGCGACCTGCTCATGGCTAACCGCGCCATCCCTTCTTCTTCGGGATTTACCTCCCTCTCATGGCAGAACGTAGGTTCGATGCGCAACAACGGATGGGAGTTCAACATCAACGGACATGAGATTATCAAGAAGGGTAAGTTCTCTATGGACTTCAACATTACCTTCGCCAACAACCGTAACGAAATCATCAAAATGGACCCTACCGTGTTGGAGAGTCTCAACGGTGAGTTCGACTATAAAAACGGTTCGTATCTTTCACGTATCCAGATCAACAACCCGCTCGGCTCTATCTACGGATTCCGCTACAAGGGCGTTTATCAGTATTCCGACTACAGTGAGGTGGAAGTGCCTGGCCTGAGCGGACCGAACGCACCAGTGGCACGCAACGCCGAAGGCGATGTGATTCTCAACGCCATCGGCAACCCGAAAGCCATGTACTTCGACTACGACGGTAAGCGCTATAAGTTCATGGGTGGCGACGCTATGTATGACGATATCAACCACGATGGTAACATCAACGAGCTCGACATCGTCTATCTAGGCTCATCACTCCCTAAGCTGACCGGTGGTTTCGGTGTGAAATTCCGCTATGATCGTTTCTCACTCAACTTGCAGTTCAACTACCGCTACGGCAACAAAGCTATCAACTACGCGCGTATGGGTATCGAGAACATGTCGAGCACAAACAATCAGAGCCGTGCAGTCAACTGGAGATGGCATAATGAAGGTGACAACTTCAAGAACATGCTGCCGCGTGCCTTCATGCACTATTCTGCTAACAATGTGTCATACGAGGCATTCAACTACCTCGGAAGCGACCGTTTCGTGGAAGACGCATCGTTCCTCCGTCTGAACTATGCACAGTTCTCTTACTCGCTCAATCCGAAAATCCTCAAGCAGTGGGGCATGAGCACCTTGAGCTTCTATCTCACCCTCAACAACCTCTTCGTGATCACCAAGTACTCCGGTGCAGACCCTGAGATCGTGCAGGCCGGTTATGCTCCGGCTGGAGACTACTCACGTACTCCACGTGCAAAATCATTCACTCTCGGTGCAACTATTGCATTCTAATAATATTATAAGGTATGAAAAAGATAAAAAGCATTATAAAGACATTCGCAATAGCAGCTATTGCGGGTTCAGCACTTGTTTCTTGCGACCTCGACCTTCTGCCGTTGAATGAAGTTGTGCTCGAGAACTACTGGAAGGACCAGGGCGACGTCGACAACGTGCTGAGATCTTGTTATGTCGGTATGCAGGGCGACTACCTCAACAAAATCATTACTTGGGGGGAGGTCCGCTCCGACAACACAGACGTAGGCATCTCTGTACCGGATAATCTCAAACAGATTATCAAAGGTAACCTCAAACAGACGAACTCAGCTTGCGACTGGGCTTCTCTCTATACAGTGATTAACCGCTGCAACACGGTGCTATACTATGCGCCACAGGTGGCTGAAAGCGACCCTAACTACACATCATCCGACCTGCGCGTGACACAGGCTGAGGCACGCGGACTCCGTGCGCTCTCTTATTTCTATCTTATCCGCTCGTTCAAGGATGTGCCGTTCTCCTTCCAGCCGTCTATCGACGACAACCAGGACTACTGCATCCCGGCAAGCAAGCATGAGGATATCCTCGACTCCCTTATCATGGATGTTGAGGAATGTAAGGACTGGGCGCCGCGCAAATATTCCGACAGTCAGAAGAACAGCGGACGTGTCACCCGTTGCATGCTCTATTCTCTGCTAGCTGATATGTATCTCTGGAGGGCATCTGATGCCAATCTGGGACTGGGACAGCAGGCAGAGTACTACCGCAAATGTATCGAGTGTGCTGACTATGTGATTAACTTCAAGATTGAGCAGTATAAGCTCGACGAGAAGGGTGATCTCAACCGTAAGATGGACACATACGTCTATAGCACCTACGGCTATCCTCTTATCGCTGAGCGCAACACGTCGAGCTCATCCACTGCACCGCTTGCCACCAATGAGATTTTCGGAACCGGCAACTCCTATGAGAGTATCTTCGAACTGACATTCGACCGTCAGGAGAGTGACACGAAGAACACAGTTGTGGGTAACATGTACGGCTCACTCAGCAACGAGGGAGCACACACTCAGTACCTCACTTGCAACACCAATATCATGCAGACTGCAATACCAAGTGGAAACAAGACCTACAGTGACCAGCAGCTCTTCTCTGTTACGACTGACTACCGTTCGCTCACCAACTTCCGTTTCAAGGACAGCGGTTCCTACGATATTCTGAAATATGTGGTGGCAAGTTTCCAGGGAACAGCCCAGGACTTCGGTGTTGCCGGAACCACATGGGCTGCCGGAACTAACACCGCACAGAATCAGAAGCGCAGAACACGTGAACTCACCAACGGATGGATTTTCTATCGACTCACCGATGTGATGCTCATGCGTGCTGAGGCTGAGATTGAACTTGCGGGACTACAGAGCCAGACAGTTGATTGGTCTGATATTCAGACTGATAAGCTTTTCCGTGAGGGGAGCTCACTCACCACACCGGAGGAACTCTATATGGATGCCTTCAACCTTATCTGCGCTGTTTATCTGCGTTCTAACCCTTATGCACAGGTTCAGCAGGCTACTTCTTGCCCTGCTTTGACTGACTTTATTGACTACAACAGCTTCGTTACACTCTGTGAGAATGAGCGTCATCGTGAGTTTATGTTCGAGGGGAAACGCTACTATGACCTTGTGCGCCGTGCGCGCCGTGAGGGAAACACATCGCATTTCGCCACTGCAGTGTCTTCTAAGTTCGGAGAGGCTTCTAAAGCGGTGCTGATCAAGATGGCGATGATGGATTTTATGTATATGCCTTACGCTGAGGGTCAACTCGACGTGAACCCTAATCTTCATCAGAACCCGGCATATATCCTTGACGAAGAAATTGTTAAAAACTAAACTGATACAGCTATGAAACCAATCAAATTTTATATCATGCTCATCCTGGGAGTCGTGATGACAGCAAGCGCACAGTTCCTGTTTGTCAGCTGTGACGACGACCCGGGCTCCGACAGTTATTACACTTCTACAGCTGAATATGCGGCTGACTTCCTGAAAAACAGGGATAAGTTCAGCGAATTCACTGCTATCGTGGAAAGAGCATCCTTCCAGGCAATGGACCTGCTAGGCACATGGGGTTCCTACACCGTGTTTGCACCGACGAACGACGCAGTGGAGGCATATCTCCATTCTAAAGGGCTGACAGCGGTTGACCAGCTCACCAATGCAGACTGTGACACCATCACTCGTAACCATATCATTGAGCAGGAGTTCTTCACTACTGATTTCAACGACGGTACCTATCCCGTGATGAATATGCTCGACCGGCCGCTTACCGTCACCTGCGACTCCGACACACTGTCAACTCCGGGACAGGTGCAGCTGGCCATCTATATCAACAAGACATCACGTATGATTCAGATGGACGACTCCGTGAAGAACGGTGTGGTTCACACGATGAATGCTGTGATTGGTACCAGCAACGACATGGTGGCTGATATGCTCTCCAAAGACGAGCGTGTGTCTATCTTCTATAGCGCCCTACAGCTCACCCACATGGACGACTCACTCCAGCGCTTCATCGACGAGAGCTATTCCGTGGGTTCCGACTCTATCGACTGGACTAACGACCGTCTTTGTATCCACACTGCCGTGGAGTACGACAACGTGGCCTATATGGAGCACCGCTATTTCAAATATACGGCATTTGTGGAGACAAACGACGTGTATGAGAAATATGGTGTGACCGATCTCGAAGGACTGAAGAGACTTGCGGCTCAGATTTACGACCCTAAGTATCCGGAGGATGCCGACGTTACCGACCCGACAGACCGTCGTAACTCGCTCAACCGCTTCGTTTCGTACCATCTGCTTCCGTTCCAGGGCACCTACTATAACCTGACTCATGTGGACGGACCGAACAGTACGCTGGCAGCTAGTAACTTCAACCGCCGCTACTGGGATATCGCCGACTGGTATGAGACCATGATGCCTTACTCCACTATGAAGTTCTCCTTCCCGAACGGTACAGAGGCTGGTCTGTATATCAACCGGCGTGGTGTACAGTCGCGTGCCGACGGTCGCGGCTACAAATACCGTGGCGCGAAAGTCATTCCGGCATCTGAGGCCGGTGATGTGGACCAGAGCGCTGTCAACGGTCTCTACCATTATATCGACGACATCATCAGTTATGGTGTGCAGCCAGACGGTACTGACATACAGGATTATGTGTTCAGCGAGCGTATGCGCGTCGATTGCTCAACGCTCTCACCTGACTTCATGACATCGGGCGCGCGCGGACACTACACCAAGTCAACCATTGAGAACGGTAAGTACGGACGTGGTGGACAGGGAGCGGTTGCAGCCAGCAACGTCAACACCTGTCTTGGTTTCAAGGCTGGCTCTGCTATGAACTGGAGCTATACCGACGCGACACACGTGCATGTGCGTAACCGTGTGCTCTCATTCTGGTCATACGGAGGAGACGAGGTGACAGTGAAGGGACGTTTTGATGTGTCCATCAAGCTACCACCGGTGCCGGAAGGAGATTGGGAGATCCGCATGTTCACTTGCACAGGATTCTCTTCCCGTGGAATTGTTCAGTTCTACCTCGACGATGTGCCGCAGGGTATTCCGTTTGATATGCGTCCTAGCGGAGATGATCCGAAAATAGGTTATAAGAGCGATGCTTCCCTCGGCGACGAGGAGCTGATTGCCGCATTCGATAAGGAGTTCCACAACCGTCAGTGGATGAAGGGACCGAAATCGGGTGGCAGCTCCACTGAGACGGGCGGAACAATATCACCATTCCGTGAGCACGATGACAACCTGCGTAAAGTCATCGGTGTGATTCACTCCGACGGACGCACAGACCATTATCTGCGTCTGCAGCAGAAGATGGAGTCGGAAAACAATGAGATGAACTTCGATTTTATAGAACTTTGTCCAAGCACGGTGTATAACAACCCGGATGTGGCGGAGGACAGATGGTAGAAACTAAAAAACAAACTATATATGAATAGAATAGTAAGAAAAACAGTGTGGGCAGGTCTTGTGATGTTGGCGCTCACCGCCACCTTCCTCTCCTGCTCCGACGACTGGGACGAGCATTACACATCGACCAGCGGACTGAAATTCGAAGGCACCCTGTTCGGCTATCTGGAAAGCCAGTCTGAACTGAGCGATTTCGTTGAGATACTCAAGGCTACCGGATATGATGCGGAGCTGAAGGCTAGTCAGGTGCTGACAGTGCTGGCTCCGAAGAACGGTACGTTCGACAAGGCTGCTTTACTCAGTCAGATTGCCAACGGTGAGAAGCAGACGGTCATCGACGAGTTTATCAAGAACCATGTGTGCAGATACAATGTGTCTATGGGAGCGGATGAGCAGACCATCACTATGCTCAACAAGAAGAATCTCAACGTGGGCACACAGGCTGAAAGCACCATCGAGGATGTGAATGTGTCGCTGATGAATGTCAGCTGCAACAACGGTGTGCTTCATGTGTTGGACAGCTATATCCCTTACAAGTACAACATCTATGAGTACCTGGCAAGGGATTATAAGGACAACTACCAGAAGTATATCGACACTCTGGAGGACGCCGACGAGTTCGAGTCGTTCTACGGCTATCTGAAAGAGCTCTATATTGACTCCCTCGACGAGGCGCGAAGCGTGTCTCGAGGTGTGGATGAGAATGGTAACCAGGTTTGGGTTGACTCCGTGGTCATCTCCAACAACAAAATCCTCAGCCGTCTCGATGCGTTTCTTTATCGCGAGGACTCATCCTACATCACCATCCTCCCTTCGTTTGAGGCATACAACAAACGCTATCATGGAATTAAGGAGCTTTTCAACTTCAACATCTCCTATAATTCCGACGAGACAGTACGCGACTCCATGTCACGCTACTTCTCGCATTACTATGCGATGTGTGACCTTTCTTACAACATGGGACCGAGTCAGAATCACGCATATAACGACTCACTCTTCTCCACAGCCTTCCGTCGCGGCACATGGCCTTACTTTGTTTACTACAACCCGTATGCAAGCGACGGTATCATGGCCAACTACGATGAGTACGAGTGCAGTAACGGCTCAGTCTATCGCATGAACGACTATCCGTTCTCCGTTTACAGCAACATCTTCCAAAAACTGACACTGGAGTGTGAGCATCGCAACTTCCTCTATGAAGACGGTGACAAGGCGTTCACCAACACGCAGACCACCTCGCTTACCACTGTAACTAATTCCACAGATAGCATTTCCGGAAGCGGATATATGCATGTGGTGCCGGTTTCATCCAACCGAAACACAGAGTTCACCTACTATCTGCCGAACACACTGTCAGGACAGTACGACATCTATGTGAAGTTCCTACCGATACAGGTTTATGACACCACTCGTACACACCTGCCGGTACAGTTCCGCGCCAGCCTCTATGAGAGAAACGCAACCACAGGCGCCTTCCCGGCTGAGACCCGACCGACTTATGAGTTCCTTAACGGAACCTCCAAGAACTTCCAGACGAATCCTGACTGCATCGACTCCCTTTATGTGGGAACCTATCGCTTCAATTACTGCTATCACAGCACCAGCCCTGGTGTGCTCTTCAAACTTGAGAGTTATGTACTGACATCTCAGGCTTCAAGATACACCAAGGAAATGCTCATCGACAAGATTGTGCTGGTTCCTAACCGTGAAGTTCACGATGAGAACGGACATTATGTCGGTACAAGCGGTGCACCTAAAAGGAAAAGATAACGAACTGCAAAAACAATTGAAAAATGAAAAAAACACTTTTATATTCTAATTGCGCAAGGAAAGCCGTACAATACGGACTTTCCCTCATGATACTTTTCCTTTGTGCGGCTCCGGCAGTGGCGCAAGACTATGATGATGAAGAAGAAAAAATCATAGAAGGCGCTTCTGTGGATGTAAAGATAGCAAAGCCGAAGAAAACGTATCCGATGACTGAGATCCAGGGATTGGTGGTGGACGCAGCCACTGGCGAGCCACTTGCCGGTGTGCAGATTAAGTCTTTCAACAACCCTTATTATACAGCCATGACCGATGAGGAAGGCGTGTTCTGGATTCAGGTGCCTGAGTTCGTCACCTCTCTCCAGGCCAGCCTCGAAGGTTATGCTATCAATGAGACAGCCATTAACGCTCGGTCCAACCGTGTGAACATACGACTCTATTCCGACCGCTATCTGCCGAACTATACTACCAAAATCTCTGGTAGCAAGTCGGTGAAGACCACTGGGTTTGATGAGACGACGGCTATCTCTGCCGATCAGGAAATCGCTAACCGTCTGGGCGCCGACGTGAGATCCATCAACCGTGCGGCACTGCCAGGACAGGGAGCAGCGATGTTTATCAACGGTTTGAACTCGCTCAACAGTAATGCACAGCCGCTGATTATCGTGGATGGTGTGGTGTACGACATGTTGTATTCCTCTGAGATGATTCACGCCGGCTATTGGAACGACCTGCTCTCCACCATCAATATGGATGACGTGGAGTCGGTGGAGGTATTGAAGAACGGAACGGCGGTTTATGGCGCGAAAGCGGCCAATGGTGTTATACTCATCAATACCAAGCGTAACACATCCATGGCTACCCGTATCGACTTCAAGGCATCCGTAGGCATGGAGTTCCTTCCCAAGACGATGGACGTGATGAACGCCGACGAGTACCGCTCATACGCATCACAGATGCTTGGTTCCACCAACACCAAGCTGACCGAGTTCAAATTTCTCAACACCGATCCGAACTACTATTATTATAATATGTATCATAACAACACGGATTGGAAAAAACAGGTGTATGATGAGGCGCTCACGCAGAACTACAGCCTGCATATCCAGGGTGGTGACGACGTGGCCAACTACAACCTCTCTGTGGGATATATGAATGCGGAGGCTACGCTGAAGGAAAACTCTATGAACCGGTTCAATATCCGTTTCAACACCGACATCGTTCTCAACAAGTGGTTCACTACCCAGTTCGATGCTTCCTATACCAATATCACACGCAATCTGCGTGATGCCGGTCTGCCTTCTGAGCTGACCATGGGGGCTCTTGCCGCAACCAACTCGCTGGCATTGGTGAAATCGCCTTTCCTCAGCCCGTACGACTTCTCTACAGCTGGTCAGGTGTCGCAGTTCATTGCTGATGCTGATGATTATCTCAATGAGGTTCTAGGGTCCAGCGCTTCAGTGGCTAATCCTAAGGCAATCCTCAAGAATGGTGAGGCGAAGAACAAGAACCACACAGATATGACACAGATCAATGTGGCCATCAAGCCGAAATGGCAGCCTACACGCAACTTCTCTCTGCAGGAGACTTTCAGTTACACTTTCCAGAGTTTCGACGAGCGTTATTATACACCACTTGTTGGTATGCCACGCTACACCATCATAGGTAGCGGAAACGTGGAAAACGCTGACTTCTCCGTTTTCACTCGTCATCATGCGATATTCAGCGACACCAAAGCCGACTGGCAGGCTCTCAGAGGTTATCATAACCTTGATTTGAAAGGTGGAGTGAGATTTATGAACAACTCTTATAGCGCCTCTAAAGTCGGAGGTTACTCATCTTCTAACGACAAGATGCCTAATATCTCGGGTTCCCTCGCTTATAAGTTCCTTAATGGTGTTGATGAGTCCTGGAAATCACTTTCCTACTATGTGAATGCCGATTATAACTACAAGGAGAAATACTACCTGCAGGGACAGTTCTCTATGGAGACTTCATCTCGTTTTGGTAAAAATGCCGACGGCGGACTGAAGATGTTCGGTGTGGCATGGGGACTCTTTCCTTCCATCCAGGGCGCTTGGGTCATCTCCAATGAGGACTGGTGGAAACCGAACAACGTGGTGAACTTCCTGAAGCTGAATGTGGGATTTGAGTCTGTGGGTAACGACCACATGGACAACAGTGCCACGCTAACCTATATTGCGGCAAATACCTTGCTGAACGACGCAATTTCATCCGGTGCTCTTGCTAATATAGGTAATAGTAAGTTACGTTGGGAGACCACCAATCGCCTCAATGCCGGATTTGAGGGTAACTTCGCCAGCAACCGCCTGAACGTGAAGTTCAACTACTTCAAGTCGTGGACCAGCAACCTCATCACCCTCGGAACGCTGGCTTACGTGACTGGTCTGACCGACTACTGGACCAACGACGGTAAGCTTGAGAACGAAGGATTCGATGTGACTGTTGTTTCCAAGCTGATCAACGAGAAGAACTTCAAGATGGAAATCGGTGCAAGCATGGGACATTATCACAACAAACTTACACAGCTACCTGAGAACCAGAACTCTTTCCTCACTAAGATGTACGATGCAACCATCATCTCTCAGCTCGGCAAACCGGCAGGACTGTTCTATGGATACAAGACCGACGGTGTGTTCGCGACAAGTGCTGAAGCTGTGGCCGCCAACCTCGCTATCGAGGACGCGGCCGGCAACAGAAGCTACTTCAAGGCTGGTGACATGGTATTTGTCGATGAGGACAAAAACGGCATTATCAATGAGAACGATATGTCTGTTATCGGAGATCCGAATCCGGATATCTATGGTAATATCTTTGCCAATTTCTATATCGGAAAACACTGGTCGCTGGGCGTTAACTTCAGCTACAGCGTAGGCAACGACGTTTACAACTATCAGAGAGCGCTTCTTGAGGGTGGCTCACGCTTCATCAACCAGACTACGGCAGTCAACCGCCGCTGGATGGCTGAAGGTCAGCAGACCGACATCCCACAGATCACCTATGGCGATCCGATGGGCAACAGCCGATTCTCCGACCGTTGGATTGAGGACGGCTCCTACCTCAAGCTCAAGAATGTGACGCTCAACTATCAGATTCCAATCACCAACCAGTATATCCAGGGACTCTCTGTATGGGCTGCGGCCAACAACCTCTTCACCATCACCAGATACCTTGGCAACGATCCTGAGGTGACTTGTGGCAACGGCGTGCTCATGCAGGGCATCGACGCAGGATACCTCAACCCGGGAAGAAGCTTTACACTGGGTGTTAAGATTAACTTGTAAACCGTATGAAGATGAAAACAAAATCAATAATTTTCAGTTTGCTGCTCCTGCTGGGAGTGGGGGCGGCAACCACTTCGTGTGAGGACATGTTCACAGCCGAAAATGATTTGGTTGATACGAATTTGGCGCCTCATGACACAGTGTATAATATGATGGGTATTGTCCGTAGTATGCAGAAAGTGGTTGAGAAGTCAATCCTGTTGGGTGAGGTACGTGCGGACCTGGTAGATATCAATCCTTATACAACCACTGCACTGCAAGAACTGTCGAACAACAATGTCAGCCTCGGAAATGAGTATAACAAGCCTGCGGACTTCTATGCGGTGATCAACTCCTGTAATATCTATCTCAACTATGTGGATTCCCTTCAGGAGACCATGGGCGTGAGAAGGTATAAGAAGGAAATTATCGCCACTAAGTGCTTCAGGGCATGGACCTATCTCGAACTGGCAAAGATCTATGGGACAGTGCCGTTCTACACCGAACCGCTTATCACAGCGCAGGAGGGTGAGGATGTGATTGCTGATACCAGCAACCGCACCGACATCGTCGGCATTTGCGACTGGCTGATCAAAGACCTCGAGCCGTATGCCTATCTCGATGAGAACAACGACCTCAAGCCGTCTTATTCAGCTTCTTTCCACAGTCTTTCTTACCGCTATTTCTTTCTGCCTGTCCGTCTGATGCTGGCAGAGCTCTATCTCTATCGTGGCTCTTACACCCACAACCAGAACGACTTCATCAATGCAGTACGCTTCTACCACGACTACCTGGCGTTCAAGAACGAGGAGATCAACACCTCCAGCGCCAGAAGCTCATGGATGGGTACAACTTCTACCATGATAAGCTCCAACTACAATCAGAATTTCTGGCTGAGTAACGATAACCGTGATCAGGATTATCTAGTGTTCGTTCCGGTTGACACCATCGCTTATTATGGTAATACCACCGAGGTGGTGAAGGTGTTCAACTCACAGTATGCCAACAACTACTATGCCTATGTGAATCCGTCGAAGAGCTATCTGGAACTTTCACAGGCACAGCTCAACACTGTGTATGTGTATAACAATGCGGCGGATATCGACACCTTCTATGTGGCACAGGATGAGACCCAGTTCAGCGAAATAGAAAACCCGGAGCGCTATGTGGGTGACCTGCGCTACTCTAGTGTGCTCAACACCTTCGACCAGCACGATATGTATCATGCGGAATACAGCACGAACCGCCAGTTCATATCCAAGTATGTGAACGATCAGAATGGAACCAGACTGACAACCGACCAGCGTACGTGGTTCTTGCCGCTCTACCGTAAATCTACTGTTTATCTGCACATGGCTGAGGCTCTCAACCGCGCCGGATTGCCTGAGACGGCTTTCGCTGTGCTGAAATATGGTATCTCCGACACCGTACTCGGTGATTCCACAAAGGTTTCCAAGGCAGAATATGAGATACTCAAGAGCATTACATCTTATGGATTTGCCAGCGATGCGGCAGACTGGGATGATGAGATATTCATCACGCGCGACCGTATGTCGGGTGGTAACAATGCAAGCGGCTCCGGTGGATCCTACACAGGACAGGATCCTAACCAGTGGGGTATCCACTGCCTGGGCTCCGGAGATGCATGGTGTAACAAGTACTATTCCATCCCTACAGACTCTACCGGTTTGCAGGAATACCCTGTTTACAATCCGGTGGATGAGGAGGGCAATGCGCTTGCCGACGAGGCACTGGCTGCCTACGATGAGGCATATCAGGCTGCCAAGACCGCAGTGGATGAAGCCAATTCGGCTTACCTGCGTTCGGCTGAGGTACTTGAGGCTCGTATGAAGGCGGTCGATAAGATGATTCTCGATGAGGAGGCTCTTGAATGTGCGTATGAGGGAACACGTTTCTACGACCTTGTTCGTTATTCTATGTACAACTATGGAAACTACAGTGTCGTAGTCGATGCTGTGGCAAAACGCAAAGGCGCTGATTCTGTCAACTCTGTAGGAACACTGTCTTCGAGCAATGTCTTTATCCCACTTAAAACGAGATAAAGTGTAAGAAATACACTTAAAAAAAGAGGCTGAAACACCCTGTTTCAGCCTCTTTTTTGCCAAAAAACTCTTTTTTTTGAAAAAAATCCGAAAAAATTCCTGAAATATTTTGCCGTTAAATAAAATTGTCTTACCTTTGCACTCGCTTTCGGAAAAAATCCGTGAGCGAGTGTGAAAAGATCGTTATTTGACATACTGGAACAGGAAAAGAGACAAGGCAGCGCGGCGCTTCATACTACGACGCTCATGGGCTCTGGGCCTGAGAC
>FLNY01003764.1_pt1 | contig 52474 bp, 34 predicted proteins | sample 1140381 | NCBI WGS metagenome assembly FLNY01 (sample SAMEA3878172, study PRJEB12797) | bioreactor metagenome | biome: Moose rumen | place: Sweden | collected 2011-10
TTTTGGCGGAAAGGCTTAAGGGTTTTGAGGAAAAGGCTTAAGGGTTTTGAGGAAAAGGCTTAAGGGTTTGGGCGGAAAGGCTTAAGGGTTTCGGCGGAAAGGCTTAAGGGTTTCGGGCGAATAACATTTTCCAAAGTCACTTTGAAAAATGACAAAGGTATTACGGTGGCTCATACTATGAGTTTGAAAACGTCCGTGTAAGTAACAAATAACCCAACGGAAGCCCCCTCCAAGAACTTGGCCCAAGGTTGGATATGAGAGGCAAAGGAGGGAAGAATGGTAAATGGAAAGGAAAAGGAAGAAGTGGAGCTGTAGTTGGGAGGGTCGATATGAAATGGAGTGGGTAAGTAAAACAAAAAACGGCCGGTCGGATGTGGTGATCTGACCGGCCGTATTCGTTTGTCGCCTTAGTTTTCCTTTGCTCCCCGCCACTGGCTCTTGGCCAGGTCGAAGGCGAGGGAGGTAGTCTTACGCAGTGGCTCGAATAGTAGTGAGTTGTGCTGCGAGTCCTCTTTCACGAGGTGCGTTATGGCAAGCACATTGCAGCAGATGCCGAGGATGAGCGCGTACTTGACGAGGCCTATGAAGGCTCCGCCCATGCCGTTGAAGCCCTCGAGGCCCACCCACTCGAGCACTTTGGTGAGCAGCGAGCCGAGCAGGCTGAGGATTATGGGCACCCCTATCCAGATGAGTATGAAAGCAATGATGCTGGCGACACTGGGCGACGTGCCTATGTGGGGCGCCAGTTCGTAGCCCACTTGCTCATATAGGAGATAGGCGGCGTAGAGGCCGACGAAGACACCCACGAGCCCTAACACCTCTTTCAGGAGCCCGTTGCTCCACCCTTTCCATGCGCCCAACACGAGCACTATGAGGAATATTATATCAAAACCGTTCACTTTGATTTAATTCATAATTGAAAATTCATAATTCACAATTCTTGGCAGCACGTTACGGACGTTTATGCGCCGGCCAATTATGAATTGTGAATTATGAATTATGCTTTGTTCAGAGTTTTGCTTTGACCTCAATCTCCTGGAATGTCTCGATGGTGTCGCCTTCGCGTATGTCGCTATAGCCCACGAGCGAGATACCGCACTCGAAGTTGGTGTTGACTTCCTTGACGTCGTCCTTGAAGCGCTTGAGGGCGTCGATGGCTCCGGTGTGTATGACGATGCCGTCGCGGATGACACGCGCTTTGTTTGTGCGGCTGACTTTTCCGTCGATGACGTAAGCTCCGGCCACGGTGCCGACCTTTGAGATATGGAATACCTGGCGCACCTCGAGCTGGGCTGTGACTTCCTCTTTGAGTTCAGGTGCGAGCATGCCTTCCATGGCCTCTTTGACCTCTTCGATGGCGTCGTAGATGATGCTGTAGGTGCGGATTTCGACGCCCTGCTGCTCGGCAGCCTTGCGTGCGCCGGCCGAGGGTCGGACCTGGAAGGCTACGATGATGGCGTCGGATGCTGCGGCGAGCGAGACGTCGTTCTCTGAGATCTGACCGACGGCTTTGTGGATGACGTTGACGGCAATCTTCTCTGTTGAGAGCTTGATGAGGGAGTCGGAGAGAGCTTCGATGGAGCCGTCGACGTCGCCCTTGACGATGACGTTGAGTTCCTGGAAGCCTCCTTGCTCGATGCGGCGGCCGATCTCGTCGAGGGTGAGGTGATGCTGAGTGCGTATGCCTTGCTCGCGCTGCAGCTGCTCGCGCTTCGACGTTATCTCGCGCGCCTCCTGGTCGCTGTCCATGACGTGGAAGGTGTCGCCGGCCTGCGGTGCGCCGTTGAGGCCGAGGACGGTGGCTGCCTGTGCGGGACCAATCTCCTTGATGCGCTGTCCGCGCTCGTTGAACATGGCTTTGATACGTCCGTAATTGGTGCCGGCGAGCAGGATGTCGCCTTGGTGGAGAGTGCCGTTGGAGCAGAGCACGGTGGCGACGTAGCCTCGGCCCTTGTCGAGCGACGACTCTATGATGGAGCCCGTAGCCTTGCGGTTGGGATTTGCCTTGAGGTCGAGCATCTCGGCCTCGAGCAGCACTTTCTCCATGAGTTCGGGCACGCCGATGCCTTTCTTGGCGCTGATGTCCTGGCTCTGGTATTTGCCACCCCAGTCCTCGACGAGGAAGTTCATCTGAGCGAGGTGTTCCTTTATCTTCTCGGGGTTGGCGGCGGGCTTATCAATTTTGTTTATGGCGAAGACGATGGGCACACCTGCTGCTACGGCATGGTTGATGGCTTCCTTCGTCTGCGGCATGATGTCGTCGTCGGCAGCGATGATGATGATGGCGATGTCCGTCACCTGTGCGCCTCGTGCACGCATGGCGGTGAACGCTTCGTGGCCGGGCGTGTCGAGGAAGGTGATGTGGCGTCCGTCGTCGAGTTTCACGTTGTAGGCGCCGATGTGCTGTGTGATACCTCCGGCCTCGCCTGCGATGACGTTGGTCTTGCGTATGTAGTCGAGCAGCGACGTCTTACCGTGGTCGACGTGGCCCATGACGGTGACGATGGGGGCGCGGGGCACGAGGTCTGCTTCGTCGTCCTCGGCTTCGTGAACGGCTTCGCTGACATCGGCGCTGACATATTCAGTCTGGAATCCGAACTCGTCGGCCACGAGGTCGATAGTCTCTTTGTCCATGCGCTGGTTGATGCTGACCATGACGCCGAGGCTCATGCAGGTGCCGATGACTTGCGTGACGGGCACGTTCATCATCGAAGCCAGCTCGTTGGCCGTGACGAACTCCGTCAGTTTCAGGATCTTTGACTCCTGCTCCTGCTGTTCGAGTTCTGCCTCCATGCCGGCACGTATGTTCTCGCGTTTCTCGCGGCGGTACTTGGCGCCCTTGCCGAGCGAGGCGTTCTTGCCGGAGGTGAGGCGTGCGAGCGTCTCGCGCACCTGCTTTGCGATCTCCTCGTCGCTCTGCTCAACGGGCAGCACTACTTCCTTAGGCTGGTTCTTGCGTTTCTTTTTGCCGCCTTGAGCCTGCTGGCCTTGCTGATTAGCGCCTTTGGCCTTCTTCGACGACTGGCCGCTCTGGTTCTGCTGCTTGGCTGCTTCGGCTTTGATATCTACGCGTTCGCCTTTCTTCTTGTTGCGACCTCCCTGCTGACCTGCGGCGGAGGCTGCACCCCCGCGTCCGCGTTTCTTGGAACGTGGCGGGCGTGTGCTCTGGTTTATGGCATCGAGGTCGATATGTCCTTTGATGTTCAGGGTCAGTGCAGGCTCGTCGGAACTCTTGACGCGGAAGACGCCATCGACCTCCTCGAGCTCTACGCCGTCTTTTTTCTTCTTAGGCTTCGGCTCAGCGGCAGCCGGTTGTGCGGCCGGAGCCTCGGTGGCTGCAGGCTGCACTTGCTCAGCCTTCGGCACGGCGGTCTCGACTTTTGCCTCTACCTTAGGTTCTGGTTTAGCCTCCGGCTTGGGCTCGGGCTTGGCAGGCTCCACGGCAGCAGGCTTCGGTGTGGCTTTTGGCTTGGCATTGAGGTCTATGTGCCCGACGATCTTTGGCTTCTTCACCTCGGTGAGCGGCAGTGCCTTATCGTCCTCGGTGAGTACGATTGTCTCTTTCTTCTCCTTGGCCTTACGAGCCGTTGAGATCTGCTGAGCGGCGGCCTTCATACCTTTGTCGCGGTTGAACTCGGCCTGCACGAGAGCATACTGCTCGTCGGTAATCGTAGCATTAGGGTTGGCTTCCACCTCGGTAAATCCCTTTTTGTTGAGGAAATCGACGAGAGTCTGCAATCCCACGCTACATTCTTTTGTGACTTTATTTATTCTTATTGGCATAAGCTTGAAATTGAAAATTGAATAGTGAAAATTGAAAAATTGAAAGAATGAATTATATAATGAATAGCTTGTTTACTCTTGAGGTCTTGAAAACCTTCAATGTTTCAATTTCTCAATCTTTCAATTTTCGGCAGTTTCGCTGCCTTCTTCCTCATCGGGGAATTCTGCCTTGAGTATGCGGAGCACCTCGTCGACGGTCTCTTCCTCGAGGTCGGCGTTCTTTACGATCATCTCGCGTGGAGCTTCGAGCACCGAGCGTGCAGTAGTCCAGCCGTTGTTCTTGAGTTCCTCGATGACCCACTCGTCGATTTCATCCTTGAAGTCGTCGAGGTGGATGTCATCCTCCAGATCCTCGGTGTCGCCCTCTGGTACTTCGCGATAGACGTCGATGACGGTGTCGGTGAGCATTGATGCCAGACGGATGTTGAGTCCTCCCTTGCCGATGGCGAGGCTTACCTGATCCGGGTCGAGATATACTTCGCAGTGCTTCTGTGCCTCGTCGAGGTTGATGCTGTTGATCTGTGCAGGTCCGAGGGCTCGTGTAATGAGCAGCTGCGGGTTGGACGTCCACTGAATGACGTCGAGGTTCTCGCCTCTGAGTTCACGTACGATGCCGTGTACGCGGCTGCCACGTACGCCGACGCACGCTCCTACGGGGTCTACGCGGTCGTCGTAGCTCTCAACTGCAATCTTGGCTCGCTCGCCGGGCACACGTGCTATCTTGCGTATGGCTATGATGCCTTCGGCTATCTCGGGCACCTCGGCCTCGAGCAGTCGCTGCAGGAATACGGGGCTGGTGCGCGAGAGGATGATCTTCGGGTTGCCGGTGCTGTTGTCGACGCGTGAGATGACGGCACGTGCGGGTTCGCCCTTACGGAAGAAGTCGCCCGGAATCTGCTCGCCCTTGGGCAGCAGCAGCTCGTTGCCCTCCTCGTCGAGCAGCAGCACTTCCTTGTGCCATACCTGATAGACTTCGGCAGAGATGATGTCGCCGACCATGTCCTTGTACTTGTTGTAGAGGGCGTCGTGCTCCAGCTCGAGGATGCGCGAGGCGAGCGTCTGGCGCAGGGTGAGGATGGCGCGGCGTCCGAATTTCGAAAAGTCGACGGGCTCTGACACATCTTCGCCCACCTCGTAGTCGTCGGCAATCTGCCGGGCCTCGCTCAGGCCTATCTGCATGTTGGGGTCTTCCACCTCGTCGTCCTCAACCACGGTGCGGTTGCGGTAGATTTCGAAGTCGCCTTTGTCGGGGTTGACGATGACGTCGTAGTTCTCGTCAGAGCCCTGCATCTTGGCGATGACATTGCGGAAACTCTCTTCGAGCACGCTCACGAGCGTTGCCCGGTCGATGTTTTTTGTCTCTTTGAACTCTGAGAAAGAGTCAATGAGTGCATTGTTTTGTTTCTTTGCCATGTATATAGCGGGCTTTGCCCGCAGTTTAAAGTTTAACGTTTAACGTTTAATGAGAAGGTGCGCGAGTTACTTGAAGTCGATGATGTACTTCCCGCTCTTGACATCAGCCATGGGCAGCTCTACGTCGACGTCCTGCACTACGGGGCGCTTCTTGCCCTCGGGCGTCACCTTCTGGCGTGTGACGAGCGTGACGGCGTCGGCCTCGGCAGCTTTGAGGGTGCCTTTGAGCTTGCGCCCGTCGCGGGTGACAATCTCCACTTCCTTGCCTACGTGGTTTTGCCATTGGCGCAGCACCTTGAAGGGCTGCCCCAGTCCAGCGCTGCCCACTTCGAGTTCGTAGTCCTCCTCGTCGCGGTTGAGATGGTCCTCGATGAATCGCGAGAGTTGCACGCAGTCATCGATCCAAACGCCGTCGGCGTGGTCTATCTCTACAGTGATGCAATCGTCGGGCGTCACCGTCAGGTCAGTAAGGAAATAATCTTTGCCGTCGAGCCACTGCTCAACCAGCTCATTCACTTTTTGCTTGTCGATCATTCTTGTTCTTTCGTTTAACAATGAAGCGAAGAACCTTAGCGGCCCCTCGCTTCCTCACGTTTGCGCCGCAAAAGTATGTAAAAATCTTGTTGCGGCCAAATAATCAGCCAATAAAATCACACTTTGGGCGTTATTTAATTTAAAAAACAGACTTTATCTGCCGAAAAGAGGTCTGTTTATCTCTTGCCGACGTGAATCCAGTCGACGTCAAGCCAGCCACGCGAAGTCTTCAGCTGCGGGCATGCTGCCACGAAGCCGAACTTGGCACCAATCCATTTCCCTTGTTTCATAACGAAAGCCTTTCCCACGTCGCTGAAGCGGCGCCCGTCGGCGCTGTAGGCAAAGCGGCACTGCCCGTCGGCCACAGAGATGCGCAGGTAAATGTCGAGGTAGTTGGCCGGTGCATATGGTATGGTGTCGCAGCGTGAGGGTTTCAGGGTGGCCAGCAGTTCTATCTGCTCTGCGCCACCGACTTCGGCATCTATGCAGGTGCGTTGTTGCAGCACGAAGTGGTCGCCATCACGACAGACGGCCAGCACCGTATAGTCAAGCCCCATCATCACGAGGCCTCCCCACTGCGCATCTTCCTTCGCTGCGAAGCAAACTTTGGCTGTAGCCGTGAAACGCGGCGCCGTAGCTTTCTGCAGCAGAAGGTTTGGCGTCTGCCAGAGATTGCCCTCTTGCAGGATTGTATAGAGGCGATAGCAGCCGTAGGCCGTAGGTTGCCCCCAGAGCTGGTTGTAGTTGGCATGCCACTGCCACTGTAGCCCCATGCCTCCGTCGAACTCATCGCTCTCAACGGGGTTTGCGATAGCGGCGGCTGTCGTCTTGGGTTTTCGGAAGGACGCATAAGGCGTGCCCTTGTTGCCCATGACAGGCCACCCGCTACTCCAGTCAACGGGCTGGAGGTATACGACGCGGCCGTAGGCCCCTTTGTCGTTGAAATGCAGGAACCAATCTTCTCCCTGCGGCGTGCGAACCCACCCTCCTTGGTGCGGGCCGTTGATGTCGGTCGTGCCCTGCCACATCACTCGGTGCCACTCGTAGGGGCCGTAGACCGACCGCGAGCGCATCGCCAGTTGCCAGCCCATGGCCACTCCTCCGGCAGGACACATAATCCAGTAGTAGCCGTCGTGCCGATAGAGTTTTGGTCCCTCTGTGGTGTGGTTCTCCTGTCCGCCGTCGAAGACAATGCGTGGCTGACTGATGGCGCGTGTGCCATCGGCCGACAGTTCGCGCATGCTGAGCACAGAGTTGAATCCGGCACGCGAACCGGCCCATGCGTTGACGAGATAGCAGCGTCCGTCGTCGTCCCACAGCGGACAGGGGTCTATCATACCTCGTCCTGCAATGACGCAGACGGGCTCCTGCCAGGGCCCTTCGGGGCGCTGGGCCTTCACCATGAAGATGCCGCGGTCGGGGTCGCCCCAATAGATGTAGAAGCAGCCCTCGTGGTGGCGGATAGCCGGAGCCCAGACTCCTTTGCCGTGGGCAGGACTGTCGAAGACATCATGGGGCTGCAACTCAGGCAGCGCATGGCCTATGATTGTCCAGTTCACCAGGTCGCGCGAGTGAAGTATGGGCAGCCCCGGCACGCAGTTGAAAGACGAAGCCGTGAGGTAGTAGTCCTCGCCCACGGCACAGACATCTGGGTCGCTGTAGTCAGCGTAGAGTACGGGGTTGGTAAAGGTACCGTCGCCATTATCGGGCGACCAGACCTCAGAGCGCTGAGCGCGTGTCGCCGCCGACATCAGGGCCACAACAGCTAATATGCAGAACCGTCTCATCGTATGTTAAGTATTTAAGGAATACCAATGGTATGTATGTCGTCAATGAAGCTGTCGCCACCGGCGTGCCCGCAGGGCCATATTCTGCTGCAGACACTCGCTGTAGAGCCATGGTTCGCAGCTATGTATGTCGCCGACGTTTATGAAGTCGCGGTACGGCTTATACTCCGCTCCGCTATAGCCGCTTACGACGAGCACGTGGTGCTGCTCATCGACGCTGACGGAGATGCTGTCGTGGAGTATGGCGGGTGTGCTGTCGGTGTGCCAGTTGACGGGGTTTATGCAGCAGCAGGATGCTGCGATGACGGGCTTGACGTAGCGCACGTCCTTTACGGTATTGTAGCAGATGGTGACGCCCGTGTCGTCCTCGCCCTGCGCGGGCTTGATGCGATGGCAGCTGGCCGTGTCGGCCTCCGTCACCTTATAGCCGAGCACATAGGCTGCAGCCAGCTGCTCATAGGTGGCATCGCTCATATGCTTGAGCAGTTCTACCACAGCTATGCCACCCTGGCTGAACCCCACTATGATAAGCGGCCTGCATATATCACGCTGGCTTTGGAAAATGTCGAAAGCCTTGCAGACGTCGGCCATCGACAGGCGCGTACGACTGTAGATGCTGTCCTCATCCAGAGTCATGAACGTCTCGATGGTCGTGTGGCGGTAGTATGGGGCATAGAAACGGTTGCCTGGTGCCATGTAAGCGGCTACGCCACCAATCTCGATGCCCATGTGTCCGCGATGCTGCGGATTCCACACGTCGGCATAGTGGCAGGTACGGCCGTTGGCCGTCGGCCAGTCCTCCTCCCAGGTCGACACGACATAGAAGATGTCGGCACCAGTGCCCGTGGAGTCTGAGTCGCACGTGACCCACATCGTAGGATTGCAGTAGTCAGGGGCCTCAGGTATGGGGCCGGATAACGCAGCCACAGAGCCGCCGTCTCCGCCCACAGCCGAGGCAGCCGTAGCGCAAGCAAATACGCAGGCTATCAGCCATTGTCTCGTCGTTGTCATATTTTGCTTATATGCGTTTATCCAAAGAACATAAATGCCACTATGATGGCGGCTACTATAGACGCCAAATCGGCAATAAGCCCGCAGGGCAGTGCATAGCGCGTGTTGCGTATGCCTACTGAGCCGAAGTAGACGGCCAGGATGTAGAACGTCGTGTCCGTAGACCCCTGGAAGATGCAGCTGAGGCGCCCGGCAAACGAGTCTGCGCCGTAGGTCTGCATGCACTCCAGCATCATGCCTCGTGCTCCGCTGCCGCTCAGAGGCTTCATCAAGGCTGTAGGCAGCGCCTGGGTGATGTCGGCGTTGCCGCCAAAGAGTCCGACGACCCATCCGAGGCCTTGGAGCAGCCAGTCCATAGCTTCGGAAGCGCGGAAGACGCCAATGCCTACGAGTATGGCAATAAGGTATGGTATGATGCCCACAGCCGTCGTGAACCCGCCCTTGGCACCTTCGATGAAGGCGTCGTACACATTAATTTTTCTGCGCACGCCCGCGAGGAGGAACGTGATTATGATGCCCAGCAGGATGACATTGGCCACATTACCCGAAAAAACGCCCATTTCATCGCGCGAGAGCGTCTGCGAAGCCCATGCCATACCAGCTACGATGAGCGAGAAAGCCACCAACGTCAGCAGCACGGGGCGATTCCAGAGGCTGATGCGCTGTATGGCCCCCGTCACGGCCACTCCCACAACCATCGAGATTAACGTGGCCAGCAGGATAGGCACGAAGACATCGGTAGGCTGAGCGGCTCCCATCTGTGCACGATAGGCCAAAATGCTCACCGGCACTATCGTCAGACCTGCCGTGTTCATCACGAGGAACATAATCATCGGGTTGGAGGCCGTATCCTTCTTGGCGTTAAGTTCCTGAAGACCCTCCATAGCCTTCAGGCCCATCGGTGTGGCAGCATTGTCGAGCCCCAGCATGTTGGCTGACAGGTTCATGAAGATGTTGCCGATAACGGGGTGCCCATCAGGTATGTCAGGAAACAGGCGGCGAAACAGCGGTGCACACCAGCGCGCCAGCCGTTCGACCATGCCTCCACGCTCGCCTATCTTCATAATCCCCATCCAGAGCGAGAGCACAGCAGTGAGGCCCAAGGAAATCTCGAAGCCGTTTTTTGCCGATTCCATCGTGGCGTTCATGATGGCGGGGAACACCTCGACGTCACCGAAGCATACGAGTTTTACTACAGCCACTAAGGCTGCGATAAGAAAGAATGTAATCCAAATATAGTTGAGTGCCATGGGAGCGGGTGAAAGTTGACAGTTGACAGTTGAGGGTTCTTACGCTTGGCGAAGCGACTTTAGGTTGAACGGAGAATTGAGGAATTTTGATGCAAAAGTACAAATAAATCGTCATTCACCATCCGTCATTCATCTTTTTTTAATATTTTTGTGCCCAAACAAGGGTTACTTCACACATTTACCTAATATTAAGAGCAAAGAATTCAAATAACGACAACTGAATATGTTAACTCAAATCTCAACTTGGTTCTCCGGCCTCAACGGCACGATGCAAGTCTTCTGGGCTTGCGCCATCGCAGCCACGATTGTGTTTATTATCCAGAACCTGCTGATGCTCTTAGGCATCGGCGACATGGACTCTGACGTTGACGCCGACGTAGGCACCGACTTCGATGTCCACACCGATTTCGACACCTCTGCCGTGGATGCCGATACCGACCTCTCCACAGGGCACGCCGGTCACGAGGGCACGCTCGGCTCGGCCGGCATCTTCTCGCTGCTCACGCTCAGGAACTTCATCAACTTCTTCCTCGGCTTCGGATGGGGCGGCATCAGCTTCGCCCCCGTCATCCAGAACAAGGGCCTGCTGGTCTTCGTGGCCTTCCTCTGCGGCCTGCTCTTCGTGGCAGTGTTTCTGCTTATGTTCAAGGCCATCATGCGCTTAGAGACTAACGGCGCTTTCCGCATAAGCGACTGCGTAGGCCAGACGGCAAGCGTATACCTGCGCATACCTGCCGCCCACGCTGGCGCTGGTAAGATTCAAATCAGCATCAACGGCTCCGTTCATGAGCTCAACGCCTTCACCGATGGCGACTTCCTGCCAACAGGCAGCCGTGTGCGCGTCGTCAAAGTAATCGATGCCGGAAGCCTACTCGTGGAGAAACTATGAAGCCTTTTCCAAAAAACCCTTAAGCCTTTCGTCCGAAACCCTTAAGCCTTTTCCCCAAAACCCTTAAGCCTTTTCCCCGAAACCCTTAAGCCTTTTCCCCGAAACCCTTAAGCCTATTCGTCATTCGTCACTCTTAATTAATCCCTAATAAAATGAGTATATTCGCAATTCTCGCCGTCGTAGTAATCGTCGTGGCCTGGGTGCAGCACATCCGTAACCGTCGCCACTTCAAATAATCACCAATCTCAAAAGGACCAAACCCTAATCCCTAATCTAAGATTTCTCTAATCCCTAATCCTTATAAAATTATGGAACTCTATTTCATCGTCGCTTTGGCCATTGTGGCCTTCTTCCTCGTTGTGGCGCTCATCAATCGCTGGCGCCGTTGTCCGTCCGACAAGATTCTCGTCATCTACGGCTCATCCGGAGCCAAGGGCTCAGCCAAGTGCGTCCATGGAGGCGGCGCCTTCGTGTGGCCTATCGTGCAGGACTACGCCTACATGAGCCTGACGCCTATCAGCATCGATGCCAACCTCACCAATGCCCTCTCGCGCCAGAACATACGTGTCGACGTGCCCTGCCGCTTCACGGTAGGTATCTCCACCGAGCCCGACTACATGCAGGCCGCTGCCGAGCGCCTGCTCGGCCAGACTCCGCAGCAAATCCAGGAGCTCGCACGCGACATCCTCTTCGGTCAGTTGCGTCTCGTCATCGCAACAATGTCCATCGAAGAGCTCAACTCCGACCGCGACAAATTCCTCGAGGCCATCTCCACCAACGTCGAGGTTGAACTTAAGAAAATCGGACTGCGACTCATCAACGTCAACGTCACCGACATCAAGGACGAGAGCGGATATATCGAAGCCCTCGGACGCGAAGCTGCCGCCAAGGCCATCAACGAAGCTAAAGTCCGCGTGGCCGAGCAGGACAAGATTGGTGAAATCGGTAAGGCAGAGGCCGTCAGAGAGACTCGCGTCCGTACTGCCGAAGCCAACGCTCAGGCCGTGAAGGGCGAGAACGAGGCCAAGGTAGAGATTGCCAACTCCGAGGCTTTCCGCCGCGAGAAAGAGGCAGAGGCCGCCCGCATCGCAAACGCCGCCGAGAAGGTGCAGCAGGCTAAGGCCCTCGAGGAAGCCTACGCAGCCGAGCAGCTGGCCGAGACGGCACGTGCCGAGCGCGAACGAGCCACCGAGACCGCCAACGTCATCGTGCAACAGCAGATTGAGAAGCAACGACTCATCATCGCAGCCGAAGCAGAAGCAGAGCAGAAGCGCGCCATAGCACGAGGCGAGGCTGACGCCGTCTTCGCCAAGATGGAAGCCGAGGCTAAAGGTCTCTACGAAATCCTTACCCGCCAGGCTCAGGGTTACGACAAGATGGTGCAGGCTGCCGGAGGCGATGCCACAGCCGCTTACTCGCTCCTCCTCCTGGAGAAACTGCCCGAGCTCGTCAAGACACAGGTCGAAGCCATCAAGGGCATCAACATCGACAAGGTAACCGTCTGGGACAGCGGCGCTGCTGGTGGCGACGGCAAGAGCTCTACGGCTGGCTTCGTCAGCGGACTCATGAAGAGCATTCCTCCCCTCAACGACCTCTTCGACCAGGCCGGACTCAACCTGCCCGAGTACCTCGCCAAGAAAAAAGCCGAGCGCGAAGCCGACGCTTCCGAGGTGAAGGATGAAGAGTGATGGCAGATGACTGACGCCGAACTCACTTAAGGTGCGTTCTACCCCTTAACTCAAATTCCGCCGGGTAGTATTGAACGGCCCGACGAACCCACCTTAAGTTTCGCTATAATATGAAAAAGGCTCGGGGCTTCTGATGAAGTTCCCGAGCCTTATTCTATTGCTCCTCTCAGTTTCCATTACCCTTTCCAAGTCAGCGCAAAATGAGTTTGGAATAGATAAACAGCCCGCTAAAAGACAAAAAAAACATCAATTAGCAAAAAAAATCCCTAATCACTAATCTCTAATCCCTAATCTTTTATTACCTTTGCACCCGCAAGCCGCAAAAAGCTGCCAGCCCAGATGGCGGAATTGGTAGACGCGTTGGTCTCAAACACCAATGCCGCAAGGCGTGCCGGTTCGATCCCGGCTCTGGGTACGGAAGCACCTCGGAAGTCATGACTTTCGAGGTGTTTTTATTCCTTGCCTTATGCCAGGCAGGCAGTCGATGGCAAACTACAAGGCGAAACTATTTGAACACAGGCTTGCCGTCGTCGCTCCACGAGATGGTTTTGAGGAAAATGCTGCGGAGTTCCTGGCCGTCGTCCTCCCAAAGGGCATCGAAGAGGAGGTATGTGGAGTCGGACTTGTCGGTAGGCACGATGCATATGTTTGATGCGCCATAGAGATTGTCGTCGACAAGGATGGGTTCTATGGACTTGGTCCATGAGGCTGGGTCGAGAAGGTCAGCCGATGCCGGCGCGGTGAGCATCCCCAGAATATGGTAGCGCGTCCAGATGCCGCTGGCAGAATAGCAGACGCAAACGGTATGCCCGTCGGGCGAGAGGCATGCCTCCGGGTTCTCGTTGACGTAGATGGGGTATGCAGAGCGCCTGCCGTCGGGGTTTATCCACTGCCGCTCCCACTCGTACTCCGGCTGCGAGAGCAGAACGCGTTCAGATGCCACGGTGCAGGGGTCGCTCATGCGCGCGATATATATACATTGTGTCTCGTGCTCCACGCGCCGCTTAGGCCACCCGGACCAGAAGAGATAGAGTTGTCCGGCCACTTCGAGGACGTTGGGGTGGATGCCGTAGTTCCATTCGTCGTTGGTATGCAGCGTGCCACAGAGCTCCCATGGGTCGCGCAGCGGATCGTCGCCTGTGCAATGGATGACGTAGAGCTGGTGGTTGTCGGTGTTACCATTGTCGGCTTCGAAATAGATATACCATTGTCCGTCGAGATGGAAGATCTCGGGAGCCCATGCGTGGAAGAGCCCGAGACTGTCGGCGTTGAAGATGACATGCTCCTCGGCCTCGCTGAGTTTTGCGAGGTCCGTGGTTCTCGCCAGGCGAATGTCGTCGCTCGACGACTGCCGCGTAAAATAATAGGTGCCGTCGAGGAAGGCGGCATGCGGGTAGCTGCCCGTGCGATAGAGCATGAGCGGCGTCGTGGCGGCAGGCTGTTCGTGGCGGCAGGCTGTGGCGGTGCAAAGAAGCGCTAATACGAGAAGCGGCATTGCACATCGCAGGAGTGTGACCGTGCAGCGTTGCATGGCAGTGTGTATGTTGGTACTCATTTAGTTGTCTGAAGTTAAAGATTGATGCCTCAGCCATTAAGAACATTAAATGGCGTTGCAAAGATAGTGATAGATTTTGAAAAAGAATAAAAACAGCGCAAGAAAAGTTGATTGTAATACAAAATGAGCACGATGAACATTTTTTTTTGTGTTTTGAAGAGTTTTTCACTTTTCTTTTATTTATAAGGTGCTATTTTTGCAGTGTGAACTCAAAAAACAAACAAAAATATGCGATTTATGAAACAATCTCACTCTTTCATGACCCTCTTGGCAGCTGCTTCTTTGCTTTGCGGTGCCAGCTGCTCAAGTCAAGCCGGAGGCACGCCCTCTGATGAGTTCTTCACCCCCTATGAGTCAACAGACCTACGGGCTCCTTCCGTACCGCTGGTCGTCAACGACCCGTATTTCTCTATATGGTCGCCCTACGATAAGCTGACGGACGGCACGACGCGCCACTGGACCAACGACGAGAAGCCCCTGGAAGGGTTGCTCACAGTTGACGGCACCGTGTATCGCTGGATGGGCGCCGAGCGCTTCGTGCTGAAAAGCATAGCTCCGATGGCTGACGAAGAAGCGTGGGAGGCCGACTACAGCCGTGCCGTGCAGCGCGACGGCTGGCAGCGTCCCGACTTCCAGCCTACGGGCTGGCAGCGTGGCCGTGCCGCTTGGGGCTCCGACGGCCTCGACTTCGTGCGCACCCACTGGAGCGACCTGAACAGCGACCTCTACGTACGCCGCAGCGTCAACCTTACAGCCGACGATCTGAAGGAAGACCTCTGGCTGGTATACTCCCACGACGATGTCTTTGAACTGTTTGTCAATGGCACCAAGGTGGCCGACACGGGCGAGACGTGGGTCGATGGCGTACGCCTCCACCTGGAAGGCGAGTTGAAGTCTCTCCTCCGCGAGGGCAACAACGTCATCGCCGGCCACTGCCACAACACTACCGGCGGCGCCTACACCGACTTCGGCCTCTACAAAAACATGTCGGAGAAGAAAAACATTGCCATTGCCGAGCAGAAGAGCGTGGACGTATTGGCTACTAATACCTACTACACGTTCGCGTGCGGACCGGTTGAACTCAGCGTGGTGTTCACGGCCCCGATGCTGATGGACGACTACGACCTGCTCTCGACCCCCATCAACTACATCTCTTACCAGGTGCGCTCCACCGACGGGCAGAAGCACGACGTGCAGTTCAGCCTCTCTGCTGCCCGCGAGCTGGTGCTGAACAAGGCTTCACAGCCCACATGTTCCGAGATTATCGAGGAGGGTGGCATCAAATACGCCAAAAGCGGCACCGTGGATCAGCCCATCCTGGCCAAGAAGGGCGACGGCATCTGTATCGACTGGGGCTACCTCTACATCCCTGCCATCAACGGCGAGGTCAGCCTGGCCGACGCCGACCAGCTCGTGTTCACCCGCAACCTGGGGCAGGTGGACAAGGCTGCAAGCTACATGATGATTGGCTATGATGAAGTGCAGGACATCGAGTATATGTACAAGCGCTACAAAGGCTTTTGGGCTCATGAAGACAAGGTCACCATCTTCGATATGTTCAATCGCCTCAACAAGGAATACGCCGCAATCATGGAGCGCTGCCGCAAGTTCGACAAGCGCATCTACGACGATGCCGTGGCAGCAGGCGACAAGAAATATGCTGAAATCCTCTCGGCATCCTATCGCCACGTCATTGCCGCCCACAAGCTCTTCAAGGACGACCAGGGCAACCTGCTCTTCTTCTCGAAAGAGAACAACTCCAACGGCTGCGTGAACACCGTGGACCTCACTTATCCCGAGTCGCCTCTCTTCCTCGTCTACAACCCCGAGCTGCAGAAGGCTCAGATGACCTCTATCTTCGACTACAGCCTCAGCGGCCGCTGGACAAAGCCCTTCGCCGCCCACGACCTTGGCACATATCCTATCGCCAACGGTCAGGTCTACGGGGGCGACATGCCGCTGGAGGAGGCTGGCAATATGCTGACGCTGGCCGCCCAGATCTGCCTCATCGAGAACAGTACGAAGTATGTAGATAAGTATTGGGACGTCATCACCACCTGGGCCGACTATCTCTCAGAGAATGGGCAAGACCCCGAGAACCAGCTCTGCACCGATGACTTCGCAGGCCACTGGGCCCACAACTGCAACCTCAGCGTGAAGGCTATCATGGGCATTGCGGGCTATGCCGAGATGGCACGCATCAAGGGCGACAAGGCTGCTGCCGACAAGTATATGGCCCGCGCCAAGGAGATGGCCGTAAAATGGGAACAGGACGCCCGCGAAGGCGACCACTACCGCCTGGCCTTCGACCGCGAGGACACATGGAGCCAGAAGTACAACATGATCTGGGATAAGCTCTGGCAGACCAAGCTCTTCCCCGAAGACGCCATGGAACGCGATGTGCAATACTATCTGACGAAGCAGAACAAGTATGGACTGCCGCTCGACTGCCGCCGCGACTACACCAAGAGCGACTGGATCATGTGGACGGCAGGCATGGCCAAGGACAAAGGCGACTTCCTGAAGTTCGTAGCTCCGCTCTACGATTATATGAACGAGACAGGCTCGCGCGTGCCTACCAGCGACTGGTATGACACCAAGACCGGGCTGATGGTAGGCTTCAAGGCCCGCTCCGTCATCGCCGGCCACTGGATGCGCGTCCTCGTGGATAAAGAATTGAAATAGTGACAACCATAAATTCAAATCCTTATAAACTATGAGAATGAAACTGAAGACAACAACATTCTCGTCATTAGCCCTCGCAACGGCCGTGCTCGTAGGCTTCGCAACCTTTGGTTGCCAGTCGTCGACCACGGTTGAGGACTATTATGGCGTACAGTCGTCAGCACCCTTCGACCCATCGAAGCCGGTGGTGATTTCTGAGTTCACTCCCACCTCGGGCAGTGTGGGCCAGCAGATTTGCATCAAAGGCTCGAACTTCGGCAACGATACCTCGCAGGTTCACGTTACCATCGGCGGCAAGGACGCCGTGGTCGTGAGCTGCCGCAGCGAGGCCCTCTACGCCTATGTGCCCAGCGCCGCTTACGACGAGATTGACGGTTCTACACTGCGCGGCTCCGTAGCCGTCAGCGTAGGAGGGAAGACAGGAAAGGCCGCCACGCCTTTCACCTACGAACGCAAGATGGTGGTCGGCCGCCTCTGCGGTAAGTTCTACGAGCGCGAGAGCGATGTCGTATGGGCTGACGGTTCCTACGCAGACGACATCGAAGGCGTCAGCGGCTTCAAGAACGACGGCGTGATGCAGTTCTCGCCCTACAACCATGACCACCTATTCATCGTCTACGACCAGGAGCCCCATTTCGGCACCGTAGCCCACGGCATACAGCTGCTCGACCTGAAGAACAAGACCGTGCAGACAATCCTGCCGCTCTCGATGTTCTCCAACGAGCGTCTGCGCACAATAGACTTTGCCGTAGACCCCTTTGCCTACAACGCCGACGGTACGTTCGAGACCGACGAGGACGGAAACCTCATTGGCCGCGCACCTGAAGGTTGGGTCGAGAGCGCTACACCCGAACAGAAGCGGTGGCGCGAGCACCTCATCATTTCAGCTGACAACGACGACCCCAACTACCGTGCACACTCGGTATATATCGTCGACCGCGATGCCGACGGCAACTTCAGCCGCAACTCACAGGTCCGGCAGCTGGCCAACTACCGCCAGTGTAACGGCGCAAGCCTCCATCCCGTAAATGGCGAACTCTACTTCACCAGCTACCAGAAGGGAGAGGTCATACGCCTCGACATGGAGAAGTACTGGGATACACTCATACCCGATGAGAACGGCGTTCGCTCGTCCTGGGACCCCTACGTCAACAACAACCGCTACGATGCCGCCTCCGACACGAGCACAGGCACAGGAGCCTTTGAGATCCTCTTCACCGTACAGGACACCTACTGGGAGTTCCAGATTGACATCCATCCCTCGGGTAAGTTCGCTTACATCGTCGTCATCAACCGCAACTACATTCTCCGCACCGACTACGACGAGAAGACCAAGAAGTTCTCAGCACCCTACGTCATTGCTGGTGACATGAGTGCAGAAGGCTTCACCGACGGCGTCGGCAAGAGTGCCCGTCTGCGCCGCCCATACCAAGGCACCTTCGTGAAGAACGAAGAATACGAAGCCGCCGGCAACGACGACATCTACGACTTCTACTTCTGCGACAGCCGCAACGATGCCATTCGCCTGCTCACACCTGAAGGTATCGTGAAGACCTACGCTGGCGGCAGCGCCACGACGCATGCCGACGGCAACACCTATGGCAACGAAAACGGCGAGCTCCGCGACTTCGCACGCTTCCACCGTCCTACCGGCCTCGTGAACGATGTCCACCGCGACGCTATCACCGGTCAGAACACACTGATTTTCTACATCCTCGACACGAGCAACTATTGCATCCGCACCATCACGATGGAAGAAAATCTTGAAGCCACCGAGCCGAAAGACGAATCAAACGTAGAACCGTAAAGCCCCACTGACTACTATGAAACATTATATTGCAACATTATTACTCCTGTTTGCCACCTTCTCCATGGCCATGGCACAGCAGGAAGTCACAATTACGGGTGTCGTCAGCGACGACACAGGCCCGCTGCCCGGCGTCAACGTCACCGTCAAAGATGCCAAAGGCTTGGGCACCATCACCAACGTCAACGGCGAATATACCATCAAGGTCGAGCAGTACAAGACGCTGGTATTCTCTTACATGGGCTTCCAAAGCCAGGAAGTCATGGTCAAAGACCAGAAGAGCATCAACATCACACTCTCCGAGGCTAAGATCAGCGCCATGGACGAGGTCGTCGTCACGGGTATGACAGCCCAGAAGAAGCTCACGCTGACGGGTGCTGTCACCAACGTAAAGATGGAAGAGCTGAAGCACTTCAACACCTCCAACATCACGAACACCCTCGCCGGTAACGTTGCCGGTGTGCTCGCCTTCCAGAAGTCCGGTCAGCCCGGTAAGAACACCTCAGAGTTCTGGATTCGCGGTATCTCCACCTTCGGCGCCAGCAACTCGGCCTACATACTGGTCGACGGCTTCGAGCGCGAGAACCTCGACGACATTAACATCGAGGATATCGAGTCGTTCTCCGTGCTGAAGGACGCCTCCGCCACCGCTATCTACGGTTCGAAGGGCGCTAACGGCGTTGTGCTCATCACCACCAAGCACGGCAAGGCCGGCAAGGTCGACATCAACGCCAAGTTCGAGACATCTTACAACACGCGCACCATAACGCCTGAATTCGTCAGCGGTTTCGACTACGCCAAGTACTTGAATGAGGCGCGCGTCACCCGCAACCTCGGCGTGCTCTATCAGCCCGTCGAGCTCGATATCATCCGCTACGGCCTCGACCCCGACCTCTACCCGAACGTCGACTGGCAGGACCTGCTGCTGAAGGACGGTGCCATGAGCTATCGCGCCAACCTCAATATCAGCGGTGGTGGTGAGACAGCTCGCTACTACGTCTCCATGGCCTACACGCAAGACGAAGGTATGTACAAGACCGACAAGACCCTGCGCGACCGCTACGACACCAATGCCAACTACGACCGTTGGAACTACCGCATGAACGTCGACGTCGACGTCACGAAGACCACCGTCCTGAAGTTCGGCATCAGCGGCAACTTGAACAAGCGCAACAGCCCGGGTATCGGCGACGACAAGGTCTGGGGCCAAATGTTCGGCTACAACCCGCTCTACACTCCCGTACTCTACAGCAATGGCCTCTATCCGGCCAAGGGCGTCTTCAACGAGTCCGAAGAGAACGGCGTGACTGTCTACAAACTCGATGAGAACTACATCAACCCGTGGGTCAGCTCCACTCAGACAGGTTACAACACCGAATGGCAGAATAATATCCAGACGAACGTTACCCTTGAACAGGATCTCAAGTTCATCACCAAGGGTCTTAAGTTCACCGGCCGTTTCGGTTACGACACATATAATAATAATAGTATCCAGCACCACCGCCTGCCAGCCCTCTACGCCGCCCGCTCGCGCAACACCGAGACCGGACAGCTCGACTTCCAGCAGGTGCAGTCGGTTCAGGACATGACGCAGTCGAGCGCCAACAGCGGTTCACGCCGCGAGTTCCTCGACCTGCTCTTGCACTGGGACCGTCAGTTCTGGGACTACCACAACTTCGCGGCCAACGTGAAGTTCACCGAGGACCAGAATATCTCGACTCAGAACCTGGGTACCGACATCAAGAACTCCGTATCGCGCAAAAACAAAGGCCTGGCTGCTCAGTTCACCTACAACTTCGCGTCACGTTACTTTGCCGACTTCAACTTTGGTTACAACGGTTCCGAGAACTTTGCCGACGGCCACCGCTGGGGCTTCTTCCCTGCTTGGTCAGTGGCATGGAACGTAGGCGAAGAGCCTTGGATCAAAAAGAACGTCAAGTGGATCGACATGTTCAAGATCCGTTTCTCCAACGGCCGTGTAGGCTCTGACGCCACCGGTGACAACCGCTTCCCATACCTCTATACCCTCGAGGAATCAGGCAACGGTTATACTTGGGGCCAGAACGGGCAGAACAGCTACGGCTCAATACGCTACCGTCAGGTTGCCTCGGAGTACGTCACATGGGAAGTCGCTACGAAGAACGACCTCGGCATCGACCTCGTCCTCTTCGACAACCGCTTCTCGCTGACTGTCGACTACTTCGACGAGAAACGTACCGGCATCTTCCAGGAGCGCCGCTACCTGCCGACTACCGTCGGTCTCGAATATTGGGACAACAATGGATGGAACTACCCGAAGGCCAACGTGGGCGCTGTCAGCTCACGCGGTTTCGACGGCAACTTCAGCTACAACGACAAGTTCGGACAAGTGGGCCTTACCGTTCGCGGCAACATTACCTACAGCAAGAACAAGATTGAGGAATACGACGAGGAGAACAACGTCTACGCCTACCAGAACCAGTACGGCTACCGCGTCAATCAGGTGCGCGGTCTCATTGCCGAAGGTCTGTTCAAGGACTACGACGATATCCGCAACTCCCCCGTGCAAGAGTTCGGCACCGTTCAACCCGGTGACATCAAGTATAAGGATGTCAACGGCGACGGCGTGGTCAACAACGGCGACGTCTGTGCCATCGGTGCCACCGATCGCCCCAGCCTCATCTACGGTCTCGGCGTGAGCGTCACGTGGAAAGGTTTCGACTTCAACGTCCATCTCCAGGGTGCTGGCAAGAGCACCTTCTCGACCTACGGCAAGTGCGTCTGGGCCTTCAGCGAGAGCCAGTGGGGTAATATCTTCAAGGGGCAACTCGACAACCGTTGGGTGGACAACGAGACAGCAGCCAAACTCGGCATCCCTGGCAACGAAGACCCCAACGCCACGTATCCGCGCCTCAGCTACGGCGGCAACAGCAACAACGACCGCAACTCCACCTTCTGGCTGCGCGACGGCCGCTACCTCCGCCTGAAGAACCTCGACATCGGTTATACGTTGCCGAAGCACATCGTCAACCAGATTCACTTCTCAAACATCCGCGTCTATGTCGCTGCCACAAACCTGTTCTTCCTCCACAAGAAGTTCAGCACGTGGGATCCCGAGTCATTGCAGCCTCGCGGCGAGGACTATCCTATCACGAAGGCCGTCACAGCCGGTCTGCAAGTTAATATCTAAAAAGGTGTAAGATCATGAAAAAGAATATTGCTATATACGCTTTGTCGATAGTCTGCGCAACAGGTTTCTTTATATCTTGCGCCGACCTTGACTCCGACAAATACTTTGGCGACCGCAAGACTCTCGAGAGCGTCTTCACTGACCGCGAGCAGGTCGACCAGTGGCTCGCACACGCCTACTCGTTCCTTACAGGCAGCAACTTCGAAGTCTGCTCCAAGGGCGGTACCGGCGGCGAGAACGCAGCATGGAATCCCTTCTGCTTCGCCGACGACATCTACTACGGCGACCGCGACTATGCCTATGGCGATGCCAAGGATGCGGGCTATACCTCCTACAACACGTTCCGCGAAGGCGGCTACACCGAGGCCGTCGGTCAGGATGCCTGGGTGCGCAGCTATCAAGGCATCTATCAGGCCAGCATCTTCATAAAGAACATCGACATGAACACAGACCTCTCGCTCGAGGACCGTCAGGACAAGAAAGGTCAGGCCCGTTTCGTGCGCGCCTATTATTATTGGTTGCTCCTGCGCAAGTTTGGCCCCATACCCATAATGCCTAACGACGGCGCCGACTACACCCTCGAGTACGACGACCTGGCTACGCCGCGATCGACTTACGAGGAGTGTGCCAACTACATCGCCGAGGAGATGGCTCAGGCCGCCAAGGAGATCTCACCTCGCTGGACCAACAAACGCGACGAGGCCAACATCGCACGCCCCACACGCGGCGCCTGCCTGGCCACACGAGCCATCGCCCTGACCTATGCTGCCAGCCCACTGGCCAACGGGCAGCTCAAGAATGGTAAGCATCCGTCTAACGTCACCGACGAGATTGCCAAGAACCTGCATAACTTCGACGGCACACCACTCCTCTCGCTCGACTACGACGAAGCCAAGTGGGCACGCGCTGCTGCTGCTTGCAAGGACGTCATGGACCTCGGCGGCTACGAACTGTACCACGCTGGTATCAACGCCGACAACACTGACGGCCGCCCCAAGACCGTAGAGCCCGACTACGATCCCGTCTTCTCAGAGAACAACTGGCCCAAAGGGTGGAAAGACATCGACCCCTACCTCTCCTACCGCGACCTTTTCAACGGCACGGCCAGCGCCGCCGACAACCCCGAGCTCATCTTCACCCGCGGCTCTAACATGAGTATGGGCGACAACGACAACGGCCTCGGAGCTATGGTGGCACACTCCATGCCGGTCTCCATCAACGGCTGGAACACCCACGGCATGACACAGAAGATGTGCGACACCTACTACATGCGCGATGGCTCCGACGTCCCCGGCATGTACCGCGAGTGGCGTCAGGATGGCGTCGAGGGCAACGATATGGGCAACAGCGAGGAGCGCCCCACTGGCTGGACCAGCCGCGGCGAGATTCAGGGCGGTGCCTATCCTGAGATTTCACAGGACCTCCGCATGTATCCCGGCATGAACGTCTCGAAGCAGTATGTACGCCGCGAGCCACGCTTCTACGCCAGCGTAGCCTTCAGCGGCAGTTTTTGGGAGCAGTTGCAGAACCCGACGTCCTCGCAGCGCAACAGCCAGGTCTTCTACTATCGCTCTGGCGGCAACGGCTACATCAACGCCTTCTCATACCTCCGCACAGGTATCGGCATCAAGAAGTTCTACCACCCCGATGACTATCGCGACGCACAGCACGACTACTCGCACCTGCGCACCAAGTTTGAGCCCGCCATCCGCTATGCTGACATCCTCCTGATGTACGCAGAGAGCCTCAACGAGCTCACTCGCAGCCACACCGTCAAGAGCTGGCAGGGGCAGGATATCACCATCAGTCGCGACGTAGACGAGATGAAGAAGGGCATACAGCCTGTACGCATCCGTGCCGGACTACATGATTTCACGGCAGATGAGTATGCCGATGCCAACCTGCTGCGCGCCAAGATCAAGCGCGAGCGTATGATAGAATTCATGGGCGAAGGCAAGCGCTACTTCGACCTCCGCCGCTGGATGGATGCCCCTGTCGAGGAGAACAAGCGCGTCTACGGCCTCAACGTTTTCCAGACATCGGCCAAGCGCGACGAGTTTATGCAGGTGATTCCCGTCTACAACCTTTCTGCCAACTTCAACGACAAGATGTACTTCTGGCCGATCTCACACACCGACCTCAAGCGCAACAAGAACCTCGTGCAGAACCCCGGTTGGACGTATAACGACTAAGAGCCCCCCTTTCCCTCGCTGTGAGGGAGGTTATCTGACAAGAAAAGTAATCATACAATAGATTTATTATGAAAACAAAGATATTCAATAAACTGTTGGTTGCAGGAATATGCTTCGTGGGAGGAGTGTTTACTGCCTGCAACGACGAGTGGAAGGAAGAGCAGTATGAGCACTACATCAGCTTCAAAGCTCCATTGAACGACAACGGCGTGACTTCAGTCTACGTACCTTACACCCGTCACAACGACGATGGTCAGCCCATGTATGGCCGTACTGGTCTCTCGCACTACGAGCTGCCCGTCATCGTCAGCGGCACCACCGACAACGACCGCGACCTCGTCATACGTTTCGGCCACAGCGATACGCTCGACATCCTCAACTTCGAGCGCTTCGGCTCACCGACCTACCGCGCCGACATCACCGACCTCTACTACAAGGACATGAGTGATTTCGCCGACTACCCGTCCACGCTCTCAATCCCCAAGGGGCAGAATATCGGATTGCTGAAGATCAGTTTCGACTTCAACGGCATCGACCTCAAGGACAAGTGGGTGTTGCCCATCGAGATTCTGAAGGATGACAGCTATCAGCCACATCCGCGTAAGAACTACGCCAAGGCTATGCTGCGCGTCTACCCCTACAACGACTATTCCGGTAACTACTCCGCCACGACGCTCACCATCACTAACGCCGACGACCCCACCAACGCAACGGGTATGGAGACGGCTCGCGGCTATGTCGTCGACGAGCAGACCATCTTCTTCTACGCCGGCAATATCGACGAGACGCGTGTCGACCGCCAGAACTACAAGGTGTTCTTCCGCTTCGTGCCAGACGAGGGTAATCCTAACATCGGACGCGTTGAACTCTCGTCAGACAATGCCGAGAAGAACGGCTTCGTCAACGTGGGTCAGACATCTTATCGTATCTACGAACAGATGGACGAGGTGCAGCCTTGGCTTATGCACCGCTATGTCATCATAAGCGGCATCGAGTACAACTACACCGACTACACCTCCGTCGAAGGCTACCCCATGGAGTACACCGTCAAGGGTATCCTCACCCTCGAACGCCAGCTGAACACCCAGATCCCGAACGAGGATCAGGCTATTCAGTGGTAAGTTATACAAGGAAAATATAAAATATGAAATTTAAGATATAAATTATAAGCACAGTTATGATTCCTCGTTGTTCTAAAACCAGCCGCCACTCCCTTCGTGGCCAGCTCTCCCATCCGCTATACCTTTATATTTTATATTTCATATTTTATTTTTCCCTACCCACCGGCAGTTTTGCTGCCGGTGAGGTAGGTTACGTCTCCACTCTGGTCGGTACCCTCTCCAAGCACTCCCTCTCGACGGGCAACACCTATCCCGCCATTGCCATGCCGTGGGGCATGAACTTCTGGACACCGCAGACCGGGCGCATGGGCGACGGGTGGGCGTATGTCTATACTGAGGACAAGCTGCGCGGCATCAAGCAGACCCACCAGCCATCACCGTGGATCAACGACTACGGGCAGTTCGCACTAATGCCTACAACGCGCACCGTCTTCCGCGAAGATGACCGTGCCTCGTGGTTCTCACACAAGGCCGAGACAGCTACACCTTATTATTATAAGGTATATCTTGCAGACTGGGACGTCACGGCCGAGCTCACACCCACGGAGCGTGCTGCCATGATGCGCCTGACCTATCCTGCGACTGACGAGGCCCGCCTCGTCATAGACCCCTTCGATGGCGGCTCGTGTCTGCAAATCGATCCCGACAAGCGGCGCGTGATGGGCTATACCACCAAGAACAGCGGTGGCGTGCCCGAGGGCTTTAAGAACTACTTCATCATAGAGTTCTCGCATCCCATCACCTTTGCAGCTCTCTATGGCGACAAGCACGGCGGCGACAAACTTGTGGAGGACGTCGTGATGATGGCAGACAACCACGTCATAGGCGTCGTGGGGTTCCCCGAAATGAAGCGCGGCGAGCAAGTGACTTTGCGCATCGCATCCTCATTCATCAGCTACGAGCAGGCCGAATGCAACCTTAAGGAACTGGGCGACCGCTCCTTCGACGAAGTCTGTGCAGCTGGCCGTCAGCGCTGGGACGACGTACTTGGCCGCATCCGCGTCGAGGACGACAACATCGACCACCTGCGCACCTTCTACAGTTGTCTCTACCGTTCCGTCCTCTTCCCACGCTCGTTCTTCGAGTACGATGCCGAGGGACAGCCTATTCATTACAGCCCACACACGGGTCAAGTGCTGCCCGGACGCTACTTCACCGACACAGGCTTCTGGGACACCTTCCGCTGCCTCTTCCCACTGCTGAACTTGGTCTATCCTGAGATGAACGTCCAGATGCAGGAAGGCCTCGTCAACTGCTACCGCGAGAGCGGCTTCCTGCCCGAATGGGCCAGCCCCGGACATCGCGGCTGCATGGTCGGCAACAACTCCGCCTCCATCGTGGCAGATGCTTGGTTGAAACTTATGGCCCCCCTTGGCCCCCCAGCGGGGGGCGACTTGCCCTACGACATCGAGGCCCTCTGGCAGGCCGTCGTCCACGGAGCCAACGCCGTGCATCCGCAAGTCAGTTCTACTGGCCGCTTAGGCTTCGAATACTACAACAAGCTGGGGTATGTGCCCTACAACGTAGGCATCAACGAGAGCGTTGCTCGCACGCTGGAATATGCCTATGACGACTGGTGCATCTATCAGCTCGGCAAGGCATTAGGCAAGAAGGACAAGGAACTGAAACCTTTCCGCCAGCACGCCCTGAACTACAAGAACGTGTTCGACCCCGAGTCGAAGCTCATGCGCGGCCGCAACGAAGACGGCACCTTCCAGAGCCCGTTCTCTCCGCTGAAATGGGGCGATGCTTTCACCGAAGGCAACGCCTGGCACTACACATGGTCGGTCTTCCACGACCCCGAAGGGCTCATCCGTCTGATGGGCGGCAAAGATGTCTTCGTCAGCATGCTCGACTCCGTTTTCAGCGTGCCGCCTCTCTTCGACGAGAGCTACTATGGCGGCGTCATCCACGAGATTCGCGAGATGCAGATCATGGACATGGGCAACTACGCCCACGGCAACCAGCCCATTCAGCACATGATTTACCTCTACGACTGGGCCGCAGAGCCCTGGAAGACACAGCAACGCGTCCGCGAGGTCATGGACCGCTTCTACACCGCCGACCCCGACGGCTACTGCGGCGACGAGGACAACGGCCAGACCTCGGCCTGGTATGTCTTCTCAGCCCTCGGCTTCTACCCCGTCTGCCCAGGCTCGGGCGAGTATGCCCTCGGCACGCCCTACTTCCGCAAGGCCACCATCAGCCTGCCCGCCGGCAAGGAAATCGTCATCGAAGCGACAGCTCCCGACGGTGCTTCCCTTCCGCCTTACATCCAGCGACTGACGGTCGACGGACAGCCTTACTCCCGCAACTACCTCCGCCACGGCGACTTGCTGCGTGGAACAACGCTCCGCTTCGACCTTGGCTCACAGCCCAACCGTTCGCGCGGCACCGCTGCCGACGACGCTCCCTATAGTTTCACGTCCGAACTCAGCAAGAAGTAAGACATTAATGTTCACGTTAACCTCGAAAATGCGACCGCTCGCATAGGCTGACGCGACCAGTCGGGAATTCAGATACGACCGGTCGCATAGCCCTACGCGACCGGTCGCATTTTTTATATTTGCAGTACAGACAAATGAAGAAGATTACACGAAGCATCATCGCTGCATGCTTGGCACTGGCAGCATACGTATTGCCTGCCATGGCGCAGAACTATCGCACAGGCATACGCATCGGGTGGGACTACCGCACGCAGAAGTTTATGTCGGGCGGAGCCTATGCCCGCCTGAAACTACTCCGCGACGGCCGTCAGGCTTTCGTCTACGACGAGGGCGGCACCTGCAAGATACGCTTCAAGCGCGCCGACGGCACCACCTTCTCTGCGCCCTTCATAGTGGCCAAGCCGCCCTCCGGCTCAGGCTACACCAACTGCGAACTTCTCGAGCTGGCCGATGGCACGCTCATGTATGCCTACAACGAGCGCGTCGACGGCATGGGAATTAAGATAAAGGTCAAATATGCCAACAACGAGGGTCGCACGTGGCGCGATGAGCAGACTGTCTATGAGGTTCGCGAGAGCGAGTTCATTGCCGACGAGGGCTACTACGGCATCTGGGAGCCCGCGATGATTCAGCTGCCTTCAGGCGAGGTGCAGCTGTATTTCGCCAGTGAGTACCACGTGCCGGGGCATGACCAGAAGATAGTCATGCTGCGCTCGCTCTCGGCCACCGACGAGGGCGTCCGCGTGTGGGAACCGCAGGAAGTCGACGTCTGCTACACCGTGGGCTATCGCGACGGCATGCCCGTGCCCTTGGTGCTTCAGAACGACCGCGGCATCGTCTTTGCCATCGAGGACGATGGCTTCGGCGGCGGCTTCCAACCGGCCATCATCTACTCATCCATGACCGACAACTGGACCAGCGGCACGCGCTACGGCGACAGCAAGAACCGCTGGGTGGCCGTGGCCAACGGCGAGCCTCGCGGCGGCGGAGCGCCCTATCTCATACAGCTCACCTCGGGCGAGACGCTCATCTCGACCCAGACGAACTATTTCAACGACCAGCGTGGCGCCGCCTTGGATGACATGTACAAGAACCGGCCTTTCGTCTACATCGGCGATGCCGGCGCACGCAACTTCGGTTGCTATTCCATTCCGTTCCCATTCATCGACGAGCCCAATCAGGGCGGCGTATGGAATGCCCTGTGCCAGACCAGCGACTCCACCGTCGCCTGCGTCTCCGACGTGCATGGCCATCCCACGCAGAGCGGCCTCTGGATGGTAGAGGGACATATCATGCACCCGCTGACAGCGTATTCCCTGCCCTCGGGCACGGCTATGGAGCACATAGGCTGGGCGCCCTTGATGTCCGACATACTCGTAGGCAGCACTACGCAGGCACAGATGCGCGTTGCCGCGTGCTGGTCTACGGATTCGCTCTTCCTCCACTTCGTCGTGGCCGACCGCACCTTACGCTCAGGCGCGGCTGACGCTCCCGTCTGGGACACCGACGGCATAGAATTCTACTGCGACATGCTCAACCATGCCACCGACAACGTGCCCACAGGCGCCGTAAAATACCTCGTGAACATCGACGGCGGAACGCTCGTGACGCGTATGACAGCTCAGGGATGGACGGAAGTCGATGCCTCTGCTCATCAGATGCGCTACGTCGTAGCCCGCACCAGCGAGGGCTATACCATAGACATTGCCCTGCCTTGGAACTCGCTGCAACGGAAACCATCGGCAAAAAAATTCGCCGCTTACTTCAAGCTCCACAACAACGACGTCCACGGCGGCAAAGAATGTATCCACCACGAAGTGCTCTCAGGCGTCGACGAGGGGCGTACCCGCACGTGGTGGCAAGTAAACCTCGGCAACCAGGTCCCCACTTCAGTGGTCGCCCTGCCACGATCTGAAGAGCAGAACGCTCACGACGCGTCGGCGCGTACCTACGATCTTCAGGGCCTGCCCACCAGACATCCACGCCGCGGCATCTACATATGTGGCGGCCGGAAGCTCGCTGTGCACTGACAACAATATCTATTCTATAACCATAAATGTACATGACTACAAAAACAACCATTCGCACAGCAGAGCGGCACATCCTCCCCCTGCTTTGCATCTTATGCCTCATCTTTCCCGGCCATAGCATCGTGCGCGCCCAAGACTTCACCATCACCGACGCCATGCAGTGGAAAGCGTATGATGACTTCAATGAAGCCCTCCTCGACAAGAGCCGCAATATATATAAGTCCGACACCGACCAAAAAGCTGCCGACCATCGTGGCAATGGCGCACGCGACAACGACCGCTCGGGCTGTGCTGCTGCCGTCTGGTGCCAGGCTATCTACTACGACATGGTCATCAATGCTTACAACCGCGCCAAGAAAGAAGGCAACGAAGAGCTGATGACGAAATACAGCGAGCTGCATAAGAAGATCCATCGTGGAGAAAAGGCGCACTACGTGAACTTCAACTTCAACGATGCCAACACCAACAACGGATGGTTTGTCTACGACGACATCATGTGGTGGACCTGTGCTCTGGCACGTGCCTACGAGGCTTTTGGCTCAGCCGAATACCTGATCTACGCCGAGCGCAGCTTCTGCCGCGTATGGTACGGCAGCGCTGTCGTGGGCGACGACGGCTCCTATGCCGACCCGGCCCGCTTCAGCGGCAAGGATGGCGGCGGCATGTTCTGGGAGTGGCAGCCTATAGCCAAGGCCAACCCCCATCAGGCTGGCGATTTCCGTTCGGCCTGCATCAATTTCCCGACGGTCATCGCCGCCTGCCTCCTACACCAGCTCGTCCCCGAGGGACGGGCCGTGCCTACTGCTGCTCGCCCCACCAGCCAGACTAAGGAATGGTATCTCGAGAAAGCCATAGAGATCTACGACTGGGCCAGCAAGACACTGGTGCCCTCAGCAGGACGCGTCGCCGACGGCATCCACGGCGGCGGCCCTGAGTACTCCGACCATCTCTACAACCAAGCCACATACATCGGCGCCAGCTGTCTGCTCTATAAGCTCACCGGCGACGAGCAGTATAAGAATAATGCCATCAGCGGAACCCGCTACGTCTTCACCCGCATGGTCAATGCCAAGAGGATTCTCAAGTACGAAGGAGGCTACGAGCAAGGCATCTACGCCGCCATCTTTGCCCAGTACCTGCCCATGGTGGTCTACGACCTGGGCCAGACGAACTACCTCACCTACGTGCAGGCCAACATGCAGACGGCCTGGGACAACCGCGACCCCGTGCGCGGCATTCAGATGGGTAACTTCACCGTGGCCACGGCCAGAACCGATGTCGTAGAGAGCTACGGAGCCAGCGGCATGCCCGCGCTCATGCTTATGTTCCCTGCCCACGAGACGGCTGATGCCATTCAAAGCCTGAACGACTCACAAGGGGGACACGGCGGCGGCTTCCAACCCGCGTTCCTCAATATCCACTCAGCCCTCGACCTCGCCGGGCGCTCTTTTACGCCCCCTTTTCGCCGGGGCCTTTACATCATCGACGGACGTAAGGTCGTGGTGAAATAATCCGACCTTTCAGCTCCCTCCACTTGATACCTGTGAATATATGAAAAGGATTCTCTCACTCATGCTTGGCATCGCACTCTGTGTAGCGAATGCCTTTGCCGCCGTCGACACGAAACAATGGATGGCCAGCCTCAACGACAACATCTTCATAGCGCAGATGTCGCTGCCGGGAGCACATAATGCGGCAACGGGACATGGCTTCTCTGGAACAAGTGCCATCATTGGCGCCTTCACGGGCAAATGTCAGGACAAAGAAATAGCGGAATTGTGGGACGCTGGCGTCCGCGTATTCGACCTTCGTCCGTCAGACAGCGGCGACGATTGCACCATCAACCACGGCTCTTTAGCTACGACACTATCGTTGCGCCAAGCTCTCACGACCATCACAGGGCGCCTCTCCACCTACGGCAGCGAGTTTGCCATTGTTCTCATGCGAAAAGAGGAAGGTGATGCCGATACGTGGAAAACGAAAGTGTCGGCCATCGTAAACAGTTTCTCGGACTACGTCATGCCTTTTAGCCCGAACCTTCGTCTCAGCGATGTCCGCGGCAAGCTTCTCATCCTCAGCCGCGACTATTTTGCTGATGGCTACAAGATAGATTCTTGGACCGACAACACCGTCCGCGACGCCCGTTCGGCCAATGGCGTAGAATTTGTCGTTCAAGACTACTATCAGGTGGAAGATACCAACACGAAGTCAACAGCTATTACAAATATTCTCGCAGAAGCGCGAACCAACAACAGCATCAGCCGTATGTATATTAATCATACATCTGGCTATACCGGTTCTACGGGAACGAACAGCAATATCAATGCCAACGCCAACACCTCCAACGCTGCCGCCCTCAACGCCATCAATGCCAACCCCGGCCCTACGGGCATGGTGCTGATGGACTTCGCAGGCTCCAGCAGCTACAACGGAGCCAACCTCTGCAATGCCATCATCGAGCAGAACAGCAAGATTGCGACCGCTGCAGCCAGCGCGCCCGCCACGGGGCAGTACTACGTCTACAACGTCGAGCGCGAGATGTACATAACCCGCAGCAACAACTATGGCACACGCGCCGGCTTCGACAAAGCCGGAATGCCTATTGCCATATACAATGCCGGCGACGGCACGCTGACGCTCGTCACTCACGTCAACGGCACTGGCAAGGGCATCTTCATTGCCGACAACAACGGCGAGACGGTTTACGTCGACAACACGCCGACGGCCTGGACTTTCGAGTGCATCGACGAGAGCCAGGGCATATATACTCTGAAGAACGGCGACAACTACCTGCTGGCCAAGGACGGCCAGACGCGCCTGGAAGCAGACGCGCTGCCCGCCGACAAGAGCGCCCAGTGGCAGTTCATCCCCCGCAACGTGCGCGAGGACCTCTCGGCAGCCTCGGCCACAAACCCCGTCGACGTCACCTATCTGCTCGAGAATCAGGGCTTCGACCGCTACAACAATGAACAGAACTCATGGCGCAACGCCGACAACAGCCTCTGGCGCCCGGGCGACGGATGGTGCCACAATGCCGATGCCTCAAACAACTGCGCCGAGGTGTGGAATGCCAACTTCGACATCCATCAGTCGGTCACAGGACTGAAAAATGGTGTCTACGAGCTACGCGTCCAGGGCTACTACCGCATCAGCACGGGCAACAACAGCGACTACATAACCGAACAAATGCGCGCAGGCAACGATGTCAGACGAGCCAAGTACTACATCAACACCGCCGAGGCCTTCCTCATGCCACAGCTCTCCACTACCCTGCCCGCCGAATATGCCGACTACAGCGTCGACATCAACGGCACCACCTACCGCTACCCCAACAGCAAGACGAAGGCATCCATTGCCTTCCGCGACGGATACTACGAGAACGACCCCATTCAGGCCATCGTCACTGACGGAAATCTTACCATCGGACTGAAACTCGACAACAAGAATGGCGAGGATTGGAACTGCTTCGACAACGTTCGCCTCTACTATCTCGGCGAGCCCGACATCAGCCAGTTCACCGATGCCCTCGAGCGAGCCATTGCCGAGGCTCAGGCTTTCAGCGGCAACACCTCCACCGACCTGCAGAACGCTCTTGACGCAGCTCTCGCCGAGGCCATTGCCGTGCGCCAGTCCACCGACGCCGACGTGCTGGCGGCCAAAACTGACGCCCTGAATGCTGCCCGCTCCAACGCCGAAGCCGTGGACGTCACACTCCTCGCCGCAACGATTCCCCTGGCCGAGGCTGAAGGCGTCGACGTAGCGGATGCCAACAACGTCAGGGCTACGGCCACGGCTCAGAACACTGTCAACAACGCCCTCGCGGCCTTGCGCTTAGCACGCCGCATAGCCCACGCCGAGACACACGCCGACGTCTTCGCCGGCAACGAGCCCGCAGATGGCGACTACTATCTTTACAACGTAGGCTCAGGGCGCTTCCTCTGCGGAGGCGCTGACTGGGGAGCACATGCCGCCCTCGGCTTCCCCGGCATAATTGTGACGCTCGAGAGCACCGACACCGAGGGCGTCTACAAGCTGAACACACACCTCAACAACGGTGAGGACAACGGGAACCCGAAGGAATACCTCAACTACAACGGCTACTGCGACACCTGGACGACAGAAGCCTGGAAGTTCATCTCGCAAGGCAACGGCAAATACAACATCGTACGCAGCGCCAACGAAGCCAACCTGCTCGGCTTCCAAGGAGGAACCTACGACAACGTCATCACCAACTGCGTAACCCCCTCAGGCCCGACCAACCAATGGAAACTCGTGACGAAGGCCGAACGCGACGCCCTGCTGGCGACAGCTACTGCCGAAGCCCCGCAGGACGCTTCGTATCTCATACAATCTCCTAACTTCAGCCAACGAGAGGACGTCAGCGCATGGAACTTCGAAGGAGGCTCTGTCATTTGGGAACGAGGCTCCAACCACCCCGACTTCGCAGCCGAAGCCTACGACAAGACGGAAGCCAGCATAGAGCAGACGCTCAGCGGGCTCAGACCCGGCATCTACGAGCTCAAGGCACAGGCCCTCTATCGCGACGGCTCCTTCAGCCGCCAGGCCGAGATCCTGGCCGGAGGCGGAGAAGCGCTACAGCTGGGCACGCTCTATGCCGGCTCGCAGACAGCCCTCATCCCCAACGTCTCCGAAGGAACCGACAAGGTGCCAGGCGTAGGCACAAGTTCGGCTGCAGGGTTTATGCCCAACGGCATCGATGACGCATGCATCTATTTCCAGACGGGCCTCTACTGGACCACCGTCGCTAATATCGAGGTAGGCCAGGATGGCACGCTCACCTTCGGCGTACGCAAGACAGAGAAGGCCAACGACGGCGACTGGATGGTGGCCGACAACTTCCGCCTGATATACTATGGTGCGGCAACAGAGCCCGGCGATGTCAACCGCGACGGAGCGGTCAGCATTGCAGATGTCACGGCACTCGTCAACATCATCCTCGGCAAGGATGAAGCGGAGCCCGACCAGTACGACCGCGCATCGGCCGACGTCAACCTCGACGGAGCCATCACTATAGCCGACGTCACAGCCCTCGTGAATATCATCCTCGGGAAATAAACTTTCTCAAGTTTAGCCGGATGGTATCGAACGGCCTGCGAGCGAAGAGAGTCTGAAGAAGCCTTTCCGCAAATTAGCTTAAGCCTTTCCGCCAAAACCCTTAAGCCTTTTCCCAAATTAGCTTAAGCCTTTTCCCAAATTAGCTTAAGCCTTTTGGATTGATAAGCCGGCCGTGTCGACAGATGCAGCCGGGTGTGTCGTCAGATGCAGCCGGGTGTGTCGTCAGCTGAACCTGTAACGATGCTCTAAATGCCGTCGCCGTCGACGAAGCCCGACTGCTGTATGGCGCGCGACTGGCGTACCTGCGAGTAGGGCGGAACGTCGTGGGTTATCCATAGGTTACCGCCTATGACGGAGTGATGGCCTATGCGTATGCGGCCGAGCAGCGAGGTGTTGGAGTAGATGGTGACGTAGTCCTCGACGATGGGGTGGCGGGGAAGGTCGAGCACGTGGCCTTCGCTGTCGCGCGTGAAATGCTTCGCTCCGAGCGTTACGCCCTGATACACCATGACACCTGCGCCGATGATGGCCGTGGCACCTATGACGATGCCCGTGCCGTGGTCGATGCCGAAGGCGGGACCTATCTGGGCGGCAGGATGGATGTCGATGCCGGTGCGCTCGTGGGCGCGCTCGGTGATGATGCGAGGCAGCAGGGGTACGGCCAGTTCGTACAGGGCGTGCGCCACGCGGTAGTGGAGCATGGCTGTGAAAGCGGGATAGCAGCACATCACTTCAACCTTCGAGGTGGCAGCCGGGTCGTTGGCTGCGGCGGCATCGATATCTGCTTGCAGTAGCTTGCCTACCGAGGGCAGGCGACGCATGAACTCGCGGCTGAGCTCGTCGGCAGAGAGATCTGGCATCGGCGACTTGCTGTCGGCAGGCTGTGCGCGTAAGACGATGTCGATGAATGCTGCGAGCTGGCTTTGAAGCTCGCTCGCGCCGGCGCTGCCGAAGACTTCGGGAAACAGCACGCGGCCGACCAGCCCAAGGAGGCTGTCGACCTGCGTGGCAGTGGGTAGTTGTAGTCCTTGCATTTTTTCTTTTGCTATGAGATTAAGACTGAGCATCAAACAGTCCGGTTGAGAGGTAGCGCTCGCCGGTGTCGGGCAGCAGGGCCACGATGGTCTTGCCGGCATTCTCGCTGCGACGGGCCAGCTGTAGTGCGGCAGCGAAGGCAGCGCCGGAGGAGATGCCTACGAGCAGGCCTTCGGTGTGGGCCAGCGAGCGTGCTGCGGCGCGCGCCTCGTCGTCGGCCACAGGGATGATGGCGTCGACGGCAGCGGCATCGTAGGTCTGCGGCACGAAGCCTGCACCTATGCCCTGAATGCCGTGCTTGCCGGGGATGCCTGTCGAGAGGACGGCTGAGGTCTGCGGCTCCACGGCCACAACCTGCACGCCGGGCTTATGGCGCTTGAGCGTGCGCCCGGTGCCGCTGACGGTGCCGCCCGTGCCTACACCAGCGACGAAGATGTCGACGGCGCCGTCGGTGGCGGTCCACACTTCTTCGCCCGTAGTGCGCTCGTGCATCGCGGGATTGGCAGGGTTTACGAACTGGCCGAGGATGACGGCTCCCGGGGTAGCATCGCGCAGCTCTTCGGCTCGGCGGATAGCGCCTTTCATGCCTTCGCTGCCGGGCGTCAGAACGATTTGTGCGCCGTAGGCTCGCAGAAGGTTGCGGCGCTCCTGGCTCATGGTTTCGGGCATCGTCAGCACAACCTTGTAGCCTCGGCTGGCGCCCACCCAAGCCAGGCCTATGCCTGTGTTGCCGCTGGTGGGTTCGATGATGGTGGCTCCAGGGGCGAGCAGCCCTTGCTGCTCGGCATCTTCAATCATGGCCAAGGCTATGCGGTCCTTGACGCTGCCGCCGGGATTGAAATACTCGAGCTTGAGCACGATGCGTGCCTGCTGTCCTTCGCGTTGCTGTGCCTCGAGGAGAGGAGTTGATCCGATGAGATCTGTAAGTTTGCTGTAAATCATAGTTGAAAAATGAAAAATGAAAAATGAAAAATAAAAAAGCTCCGCTACCTGAATGCAACAGGTTAGCGGAGCTTTTTTCTTGTGTGTAATATTTCGAGTTTGTGTTATCTTCTTGACATGAGAACGTGCCGCTAACCTTGGGGATTAGCGCAACAACACTGTGCGGAGCTTGTCGTGCTCACGTAGAGCAGAGCGTATCGGCGTGCGTTCTCAGCTTTCATTTCGTTCTATATTCCTTATTTGTACTACAAAAGTATAACTTTTTCGGCGCGCAGCAAAACAATTTGTAAGAATAACACTCTCGAAGCCTTATTTATTGACATAGGACAAGATTTCGTTACTTCTGGCTATGTGTAAGGTAGAGCAAGCCTTCGGGCCCGAGGTTGAAGAGGAGGTCGGCGATGCTCAAGTCGGGAATGAAGCCGAGGCGCTGGGCAAAGACTTGGTAGTAAGGCAATGACGAGGGCGCGGGCAGCGGACTGAGAGGCTCGAAGTCGGTGGCGAGGCTCACGGGCGTGTCCACGTCGAGAAGCTCGGCCACGAGGCGTCGCAGGCCTTCGTTGAAGTCGACGAGGAACTCGTAGCGCTGCTCGTAGAAAGGTGCGAAGTCGTCGGCATAATATTCGAAGAAGGGGCTCTTGCCGTAGGCCGTGCGTAGGGCGCTCCAGTGGTGGTGGCGCCAAGAGCCGTGGTCGCTGATACGTATGTCGCGTATGGGAGTGTGATTAGGTGCCGAGCATACTGGGATGACGAGGTCCTGCGGGCCGTCGGGCATGGCTATGCGACAGCGATTGCGCATCGTCTGCTTAACGTAGTGCTCGGCAGTGCAGATGACAACACTGTCGGCCTTCGCCATCGCTTGCCACCAGCTGATAGGACCGAGGTAGCTCGTACTGAGAATCAATGCACCCATAATAATCAATCTCTAATATAAAAGGTCCTAATCCCTAATATCTAATCCCTAATATCTAATCCCTAATCCCTGTTGAAAAGGCCCAAAAGCCTTTCCACTCCTGCCCTGATGCTTGTGAGCCCGAAGTCAGAGGGATTGATGTCGGAGGGCCGTAGCCAAAGGATCTCGCCCGCATCGTCGGCTGCACGGGCCTCAGAGGTATTGCTGACGCGGCAGCGGTAGAACATGTCTATCGTGTGGACGTTGAAGCCGGAGTAGAGGTATTGGTTGGGCAGCGAGAAGAGGAACTCGACGCCCTCGACGGTGAGACCCGTCTCTTCCTTCACCTCGCGGCAGACACCCTCTTCGCTGGTCTCATATAGATCCGAGAAGCCGCCGGGCAGGTCGAGCGTGCCGCGGGCAGGCTCCTTGGCGCGCCGCACACAGAGCCATTCTACTCCCCCATCGGCTGCCTCGCGCTCAATCAGGGCAACCGTGGCGGCCGAAGGGTTGAAATAGTAGGTGAAGCCGCAAGCCTCGCAGTGCTTCGACTTGGCGTTATGCTCAACGAAACGGTCGGAGCCACATTCAGGACAAAAACGGAAGAGGTGAAGCGGATGAGGCATTTAAAGTGAAAAGTGAGTTACTTCCTGCACAAGATGATCAGCCTTGCCCCATTTCTCCATGAGCCAGAGCACGAAGCGGATGTCTACGCCGATGCAGCGCTGGAGGTCGCGGTCGAAACTGATGTCGCCCGAGAGGGCATCCCAGTTGCCGTCGAAAGCCAAACCAATGAGCTCTCCCTTGCCGTTGAACATCGGGCTGCCGCTGTTGCCGCCCGTAATGTCGTTGGTGGTGAGGAAGCAGAGGGGCAGCTCGCCCGTGCGGCGGTCGGCATAGCGGCCGTAGTCGTGCGACTTCAGCAGCGCGAGTATTTCGGCTTGCATGGCGTAGTCGGGATTGTCGCCGTGCTTCTCAATCTTCTCGATGAGCGAAGGCATGGTGGTGAGGAAGTCGTGATGCGTACCGGCGTTAGTGTAGTCGCTGACGATGCCGAAACTCATGCGCTGAGTGAAATTGGCGTCGCTGTAGTGGGGCTTATCCATCTCCATCTCGAGCACTGCCTGCGTGAGCAGGTTCTCGTTATAGGCTATGATGGGCGCCGTGCGGCGGAGAGGCGCTGCGATTACACTCTCGCTCATTTCCTGCACCTGTTTGGCAAAGGCTACGGCGGGGTCGCTCTCGACGTATGTGCGATAAGCTTTCTCGTCGAGCACGGCCTGCTCAAGCGAGTCGGCCACCTGCTCTGATGAGCGCACCTTGGCGTTAGCGAGCCCGTACCATCCCTCGTAGGTGGTGAGCTTGCTCTTAGAAAAGAAATCGTGGGCGTAGGCGCGATAGTCATTGCCATACTTCTTGCGAATGTCAGAGTAGAAGCGAGGCAGGTATTTCTTGCCGACCTGCTGCGCGTAGTTCTCAAGCAGCGCGGCCATGGTCTCCTCATCGACGCGAGGGTCGTAGTCCTTGTAAGCGTTGCGGACGTAATCCAAGAGGGTCTGACGGTAGTTGGGGTGCGAGGCAACATAGGAGCTGGCCAGGCGCCCTAAGTTCACAATCTCGATGCCGCGGAAGAAGGTCTCGTTCATGAAGCCATTGGCGTAGCGTGCGTCGTGGCGGGCTTTATAGTTCTTCTTCAGCGTGGGGAACATGCGCGAGAAACGGGCCTTGAGGTCTTTGTCCTGCGAGAACCAGCGGCGGATGTCCTGCTCCTTCTGCTGTTTCTGCCCGATGATGCCTAAGCGACTGACGGCCTCGTTCATGCCCTGCGAGTTCTTCCAGTAGTTAGAGCTGCTGGCGTACTTCGAGGCGTACTTGATGCCTACGGAGCGGTCGGCACGCATCCAGCGTGTCCATACGTCCTGCTTCACGCCACGCACCTGTATCATAGGAATGTTCGTTACGTTGACGCGCTCGTCGATGCCGTAGCTCGAGAGGTAGCGGCTGGTGGAGCCTGGGTAGCCGATGGTCATGCAGTAGGAGCCCTGGTCGAAGCCGTCGAGGCTGACGCGGGCCCAGCGTTTAGGCTGCAGCGGACGGTTGTCGGGGCTGTAGTCGGCAGGCTGGCCTTCGGCGTCGGCATAGATGCGGAAGACGCTGAAGTCGGCCGTCTGTCGTGGCCACATCCAGTTGTCGGTGTCGCCGCCGAACTTACCGAGCGTCTGCGGCACGGTGAACACGAGGCGAATGTCGGAGAACATACGATAGTAGTTGAGCAGATAGAGGCGTCCGCCCTCAAAGGCCTTGGCCTCGCAGACGATGCCTTTCTCGGTTTCCTTGGCTTTAGTCTCGGCATCGGCTGCAATCTGCTGCAGCACGCGACCGATGTTCTCGTTGTAGAGCACAGCCTGACGTTGCTTGCCGAGCTTGCGGCCTTGCTTCTCGTCGGCGTAGATCTTGGCCATCTCCTCCTCCACTTTAGCGGTGACGTCCTCAGAGCGCTGCCACACCTTAACGTAAAGACCGTCAACAGGGCGCTCCTCCTCGCGTGTGCGGGCCACGAAGCCATTGCCGAGGATGTCGTCGTCGGTGGTCGAGAGCTGCTGAATGGCGCGATAGCCGCAGTGGTGATTAGTGAACAGGAGGCCGTCCTTCGATACGATGACGCCCGAGCAGTAGTCGCCGAAGTCGACGACACAGTCCTTCAGGCTGGTGCCGTCCTCGCCATAGAGCTCGGCATCGGTGAGCTGGAGGCCGAGGCTACGAGCCACGTCCATTGCTTTCTTATCCGTGCGGCCGAGCAGCCACATGCCCTCATCGGCGCGCACATTACCGGCGAGCAGCAGCGCTGCCGCCAACATTATCAGATACTTTTTCATATTTGCCATTATTTTCTCTTTTCTCTATTCAATCCTTATTATCATCCTCGCCGCCGAAGAAGCGTCGACGGGCTTCCTGACGCGCACGGCGGTCGTCGCCTGCGAAGCGCTTAGGCCGGTCGCCGAAGCCTTTGCGGTCAGCACCCTTGCCTTTCTTGCCGAAATCGCGGCCACGGCCTCCGCGCTCGCGGCCGTCGAAGTCGCGCTCGTCGCGGTCGAAGCGTCGGCGGGGCTTGTCGGAATCAAAATGGCGCTCCGAGCCGAACGAGCGTTCGTTGCGGCCCCGGAAATGGGTGCGTGCGCCTTCGTCATCCCCAGCTCCGCGTTCGCGCCGCTGCTTGAAGGGCTTGCGCTTGGCCATCTGGCGGCGCTCGCTGTCGCTCTTCAGCTCGCCACCGGCAGCGCGGTGCTCGTCGAGACGACCGTCGAAGAGGACATATTTGCGCAACTCACACTCGAGCGAGCCGTTGTAGAGAGGCGTCTTCAGCGACGGGCGCAGGCCAATCTGCTCGAAGCACTCTTCGTGGAGGCTCAGTATCCAGGCTTCGCCACCGCTGAACTCGCGTTTGAGACGTTGGCCGATGGTCTTGTAGAGGCCCAGGATGTCGGGCGTAGAGATGCGCTCGCCGTAGGGCGGGTTTGTGATGATTATGGGAAGAGCCTGTGCCTGCTCTACCTCCGTTTCACCGGCTGCGGGCACAGGCAGAAGCGGTGTCTCCCTGAAATCGGCAATATCTATGGTGATGTCCTTGGTCAGGCCGGCGGCCTTAACGTTGCGACGGGCAATGCCCACGGCCTTCGGGTCGTTGTCGCGCCCATAGATATGGTGCTCGAACTCGCGCTCAGCGCTGTCGTCGTTGTAGATGCGCTCGAAGAGTTCGCGGTCGAAGTCGGGCCATTTCTCGAAGGCATAACCCTGGCGGAACACGCCGGGCGCTATGCCGCGAGCTATCAGAGCGGCTTCGATGCAGAACGTGCCGCTGCCGCAGAAGGGATCCAGCAGGTCGCACTGCCCATGCCAACCGCTCATCATGATGATGCCGGCAGCCAGCACCTCGTTCAGCGGTGCGGCCACCGTCTCCTGGCGGTAGCCTCGGCGATGCAGGCTCTCCCCGCTGCTGTCGAGGGCGAGCGTGGCGTCGTATTCGGCGATATGTATGTGCAGGCGCAGGTCGGGGTTCGAGATGCTCACGTTGGGGCGCGTCCCGGTCCGCTCGCGGAACTGGTCGGCGATGGCATCCTTCACCTTGTAGGCAACGAACTTCGAGTGGCGAAACTCGTTGGAGAACACCACGCTGTCGACGGCAAACGTGGTCTGCGGCGAGAGGTACTCGCTCCAGTCCACAGCCTTCACGGCCTCGTAGACGTCGTCGGCCGAACGAGCCTTGAAGCGCTTGATAGGCTTGAGTATGCGGATAGCCGTGCGCAGGCAGAAGTTGGCACGGTAGAGCATCTCCTTGTCGCCCGTGAAGGTGACCATTCGGCGTCCTATTTGTATGTCCGAAGCTCCCAGCTCCGTCAGCTCTTGGGCGAGCAGGGGCTCCAGTCCCTGGAAGGTTTTGGCAATGAGTTCTGTCATCTTTCTTTATGCATTGAGCGCATTTATTATAATTTGCGCGCGCAAAGGTAATGCGATAAGCGTTCACGACCAAACTTTTAGCGAAAAAAACTAACTCAACTCCGACCTTTTTCGGTCAACCTACACATATATATAATAATACCTGCTATCTATTCCTCTGCCAAAAGCATCTCTTTCCTTTTTCCTCTTTTCACTTCACCGCCACCCTCCTACTTCCGATAATATAGACTCCCTTCGGGAGCGCAGAGGACACAGATAGGCGGCGGCCGGAGAGGTCATAGCATTTACCATTTACGGATTTACTATCAACGGATTTACCATTTACGATTTCATGTGAGTCAAGGTCGTGGATGCCAGACCAATCAGTGAGAGCTAATACGTAGTCTCTCTCCGCCGCTGTGTTGAAATCCAGCCGCTCCTCCTCGGCCGCACATTTGGCCAGCGGCTGTTCTGCTTCCATGGTGGCGTCGTATATAGCCGCATCCTGGGCCAGCGGCAATTGAAGATGACACTCCCTGCCTGCCGAAGAGTGCAGCGCCAGACGTGTCACCTTTCCCTCCTGCCACTGAAAGTCCACCTCGAAGCCGCCTTCTGCCCTCATCCCCCGCACGTGGCCGCTTTTGGCCCACTGCCCGGGCAGCGCAGGCAGCAGGCGTATGGTGTCGCCGTAGCTGTGCATGAGCATCTCTGCTATTCCTGCGCAGGCACCGAGGTTGCCGTCGATCTGGAAAGGCGGGTGTGCGTCGAGCAGGTTGTAGTAGACGCCCGCATTCTTGGGATCGGTGCTCACGTTGTATGTGCGGGCATGGTTCAGTGCACCGCGCAGGACAGAATACGCCATATCAGCCCTCTGTGCCCGCGCCCACAGGTTCATCTTCCAGGCCATGGCCCAGCCAGTGTTCTTTTCGCCACGCAACAGCATGGAATTCACCACGGCCGGCATGAGTTCATGCCCCGGCGTCAGCATGTCGAAGGGATAGAGGCACGCCAGGTGCGAGACGTGCCGGTGCTGGCGCTCGCGGGCTGCAGATGTGGTGGCATAGTTCTTCCATTCCCGCTGCAGCGCCTATTGCCTAAGAATCAAGAGATTATACCGCGCGATTGGAAACTTTCCATAGGCATCCTATGGAAAGGGAACTGTGCCACACGGCCGTACACATCCGTCAACACGTCCGTACACGTATGCCTACACGTCAGCACGCAATCGTCAACACACCCGTACACGTATGCCTACACGACCATTCGTATGAGGCGTCACCACCAAGGTGCTCTGGCAAAAGGCTTCTTCAGACTCGATTCGCTCGAAGAAGCGTCGCAAGCGCCGAGCGAAGGGTTTTCGCAAAAAGGCTTAAGGGTTTTCGCAAAAAGGCTTAAGCTAATTGGCAAAAGGCTTAAGGGTTTCTGGCAAAAGGCTTAAGCTAATTGGCAAAAGGCTTAAGGGTTTCTGGCAAAAGGCTTAAGGGTTTCTGGCAAAAGGCTTAAGGGTTTTCGCAAAAAGGCTTCTTCAGACTCGCTTCGCTCGAAGAAGCGTCGCAAGCGCCGAGCGAAGGGTTTCGGGCAAAAGGCTTGGGCGTGTGATGTGAATCACCTTGGTGGATTTCCTCACACACCCAATTGTATCTGGCAACGCAGCCAGTCGAATTTTGCAACACAGCCGGTCGAATCTGGCGGCACGATTTCGAGTTTTTTCAATTTTTTGTAATATTTTGGCGGCAACACCTACAATAATTGAGATATTACAAGATAGACCCCTACTACTCAAACCACAGATAACTAATATATTATCTAAGAATATAGGTGAATAGGTGCTAAATCGAATAACAAATTGATGGGTTAGTATATATACGAGATAACCTAAATCTTGTTCTGCGCTTCGGCTCGGAGCTGCTCGTAGCGCATGCAGACGGCTTTCCGCTGACTATGGAGGTCGGCGGAGTCGCTTCATATCCTTCCCTCGCCATTCAGAGGCTTTGCGGAGGCCTTTTCAGATGCCGTCGTGGATTATAGGCTGCCGTTTAGAGCTTTTCGCCGAAAGCGAGGTCGCCGGCATCGCCGAGGCCGGGCACGATATATGAACGGGAGTTGAGTTCGGGGTCGATGGCAGCGCACCAGAGGGTGACGTCGGTGCGGTCGGCGAAAGTCTTTTCGAGGTGGTTCACGCCTTGTTCGGAAGCGATTACGGCGCAGAGGTGGGTGTGGGCAGGCTGGCCCTTGGTGACGAAGGCCTGGAAAGCCAGCTCCATGGATTCGCCGGTGGCAAGCATAGGGTCTACGAGCATGAGGGTGCGGCCAGTGAGGTCGGGCGTTGCGATATACTCTATGCGCACGTCTACCTCGCGACACTCTTTGTCGCGATAGTAGCGATATGCCGACACGAAGGCGTTGTCGGCATGGTCGAAGACGTTGAGGAAGCCGGTGTGCAAGGGCAGACCGGCACGGAACACGGTGCCGACGACTATGCGGTCGTCCTCGGTGGATGCCGTGGCTGTGCCGAGAGGCGTCTCTACGAATTTGATGCTGTAGTTGAGCGTCTTTGAAATCTCAAAGGCCATAGCCTCGCCTATGCGCTCGAGATTACGACGGAAGCGCTGGCGGTCGCGCTGAATGGTGACGTCGCGCAGTTCGGCTACGTAACGGTTGATGATGGTGTTTTGCTGGGCAAAGTTGATTGTTTTCATATATCTAAAGATTTGTGTTCAGTTGCTAACAGAAAGAGTGTTGCCAAAGGAGTTGAAATTGGCTCGATAGCGATAGAGGGCGCGACCGGCATCGCCCTTGGCTACGATGCCTTGGTTGTTGAGGTCGTAGGTGCGACCGCAGCGGCTGCATGTGGCGAGACCTCCGGCCTGGAGCTGCAGGTTGCGCGTTGTGGCGAAGTCGTCGTAGCAGGGGCATGCGAGGTCGAAGGCCACGACGCGGGCGACGTCAGCCCCGGGTTCGGGGATGTTGGGGCAGCCCACGATGAGGCCGCTCAAGCCGAGCGAGGGATGCACACGCGTGTCGACGGCGGTAAGGGGGCGTGTAGTGGTGCTCTTGATGCCTGTGAACAGGAAATTGTTGCCGTCCATGCGTATGGTGCAGAATTCGCCGAAGCCTCCGAGGGCGGCATTGAGCTCAGGAACGGTGTTGGTGTAGGTGTAGGTGAAGCTGACGCGGGCGCCGGTGTAGTAAGTGCTGTCAGCTTTCTGGCAGGAGAAGAGCAGAATGAAAAACGAAAAATGAAAAATGAAAAATAAAAGTATGTTCCGTAGGCTCATCAGAGGCTGCTTGAACAATGATTTATGGAAGGAATAATTTTTCATTTTTCACTTTTCACTTTTCATTCTTCACAGAGTTTCTTCTCCGCTTTCTCGGCGCGCTCGAAATGGAAGTCAGCGAGGAGGCTGTCCATGAGGGCCTTGACCTCGGCGTTGCACAGGTTGCCTATGCTGCCTGGGTGGGTGTGGTGAATCTGCTTGACGGGCTGGAATCGGCCGGCTTCGATGTCGAGTCCCACTTTACGGTAAGCGTCGCGGAAGGGCATACCGCTGGCGGCCAAGCGGTTGACTTCCTCGACGGAGAACATCAGATCGTAACGCGGGTCGTCGAGTATGTGCTCGTTCACGCGCACGCGTTCAATAATATAGATGGCCATGCGCAGGCAGTCCTTGAGCTCGTCGAAGGCTGGCAGGAAGACTTCCTTCGTGATCTGCAGGTCGCGGAAATAGCCTGATGGCAGGTTGTTCATGATGAGCGTGAGCTGAGTGGGCAGGCCCTGCAGTTTGTTGCATTTGGCCCGCGTGAGCTCGAAGACGTCGGGGTTCTTCTTGTGCGGCATGATGCTGGAGCCCGTGGTGCAGTCGTCGGGCAGCTTCAGGAAGGCGAAGTTCTGCGAGCTGAACATGCAGGCGTCGAAGGCCAGCTTAGAGAGTGTGCCGGCCACGGATGCGAGAGCGAAAGCTACGTTGCGCTCCATCTTGCCGCGGCCCATCTGGGCGTAGACGACGTTGTAGGCCATTGATTCGAAGCCAAGCAGCCGCGTGGTCATCTCGCGGTCGAGGGGGAAGGATGAGCCGTAGCCGGCGGCGGAGCCCAGCGGGTTGCGGTCGACCATGCGGTAGGCGGCCTGCAGGAAGAGCACATCGTCGGTCAGGCTCTCGGCATAAGCGCCGAACCAGAGACCGAAGCTGGAGGGCATGGCCACCTGGAGGTGTGTGTAGCCAGGCATGAGAACGTCCTTGTAGCGTTCGCTCTGGGCCTGCAACTCGACGAAGAGCTGGCTGACGAGCTCCACTACTTCGCGCAACTGGCGGCGGGTCCAGAGCTTGAGGTCGAGCAGCACCTGGTCGTTGCGCGAGCGTCCGCTGTGAATCTTCTTGCCTACATCGCCGAGGCGGCGCGTCAGCAGCAGTTCCACTTCAGAGTGGATGTCCTCGACGCCTTCCTCAATCTCGAAGCGCCCGGCACGAATGTCGGCAAGGATGTTGCGCATCTCGGCGAGCAGGGCTTGCAGTTCATCGGGCTTGATGAGGCCTATGCTCTCGAGCATCGTGGTGTGAGCCATGGAACCGAGCACATCGCTCTCGGCCAGGAACAGGTCGAGCTCGCGGTCGCGCCCTATGGTGAAGCGCTCTATTTCAGTTGTGGCGCTGACGTTCTTTTCCCAAAGTTTGCTTGCCATCTCTAATCTATAATCTTTAATTCATAATCCTTTTTACTCGAAACCCTTCGCTCGGCGCTTGCGACGCTTCCTCAAGCGAAGCGAGTCTGAAGAAGCCTTTTTGCCAATTAGCTTAAGCCTTTCCGGCCAAAACCCTTAAGCACATCTCCCCTCCCTTGAGGGAGGGGCTGGGAGTAGGCCCTAATTCATTCACGTTCACATTCCGTAAGGAATCATCGCCAGCATGTCTGCCAGCTTCTCGATGCCCTCCTGCAGCGGCTTTTTGGCCATCTGCTTGATGAAGAAGTTGAGGTCGGCACCCACGGTACACTTCATCTTGCTCTCGTAGGGCGAAGTGGGCAGCAGTTGTATCCAGAGGTTGGCGGCTACGGGCGCACCCTGAACTTCAAACTTGACGCATTTAGGCTCATCGCGCTCCACAATGCAGAGGGCGATGGGCCCAAGCGGGGTGTCGGGGATGGTGATGGCATCCTGAGTAAGCTCCAGCTTAGAGGCCATCTCGACTATTTTATCTATCTTGTCCTCTGGCACTTGCCCCGAGGCGCGCAGGCGGTCGATGAACTCGGGATCTGCGGCACGCTGCTTTAGGGCCTCGAGGTTGCTCAAGTCTGCCAGCTTGGCAAAGATGGAAGCCTGAGGATAGGGGACCTGCTTAATATTACTTTCGTATTTTGTCATTGCAATCTTAATCTCAAATGTCTAATATGCTGAAAGCCATTACCCTTGCCACTGCGACGGATTCTTCCGCCACTCCTCGAGCAGGGCTACGTCTTCTTTCTTTATATATCCGATGCGGAGAGCCTCAGCCACGACGTCGCCGTAGTTGGTGAGCGTCACCAGCTCTACGCCGGCATCTGCAAACGCCTTCTTGGCCACGTCGAAGCCATAAGTGTAGGAAGCCACCATACCGATGACTTCGCAGGCGCCGAGCCGCAGGGCTTCGACGGCTTTGAGGCTGCTGCCGCCGGTAGAGATAAGGTCTTCCACGACGACGACTTTCATGCCGGGCTTCAGCTCGCCTTCGATAAGGTTCTCCAGTCCGTGGTCCTTCGGTTTAGAGCGGACATAAACGAAAGGCAGCGAGAGAGCGTCGGCCACGAGAGCGCCTTGTGGAATGGCGCCCGTGGCAACGCCGGCTATGGCGTCAGCTTCCGGGAAGCGTTCCATGATGATCCGTGCGAGCTCTATCTTTACGAAGGTGCGCAGCTCAGGATAGGAGAGCGTCTTGCGGTTGTCGCAATAGATGGGCGATTTCCATCCGCTAGCCCAGGTGAAGGGGTTTGTGGGCTGGAGTTTGATGGCTTTTACCTTAAGCAGCTTAGCTGCAAAAATCTGTTCTAATGATTTCATTGCTATATCACTTTTATGCTTTATTACGTTTGTGGATTAAAAACTTATGAGTGCGGTCTGCTTCTCGGCTGCAAAGGTACAAAGAAATGACGAATGACGAGTGACGAGTGACGAATTAATTGATTGAAAAGTAGAAAAAAATCTTAACATTCAGTTTTCCTTACAAAAAAACGCAGCTCTTCTCACGAAGAACTGCGTCCTAGCTATGAACAAATCTTTCTGTTGAATCTCTCAGAATAACTCTTTAGATACACATAATGACGAAATGTGTCTCTTTGCTTTTTCTACCGCATCACTGCGACAGTTGTGCCTGTGTTATTCTGTCGGAGCCCTCTTGGAGGGGAGGGCAATCCTGCAATCAACTTACCTTAACTAACTTACCTAAAGTCGAGTAGCCGTTGCTACTCTTTGGATGAAAACCTTTAAAACTAACCTAATACCATGAAAAACCGTATGTTGATGAGCCTCTCACGAGGCCTTGTCATCTCTTTGACGCTGCAAAGGTAAGGCTGTTTCGTGTAACCCTTACACCTTTGCAGCTCCTTTTATTATATTTTTTCGTTTTTATTGACATATATCAAAGAGATAAATACTGCCAAGGCCTTTATTCTCACAAATCATAAGTCCAACGCCCGTTCCAACTTACACTTTGCAACAGGCGCCGGACTTCAGATTATGATTGTATCCTACAGTTCTGCTTCTATGGCCTTCTCCAGATCTGAGATTTGCTCGCCACGGGCTTTAAGCTCCGAGCCGCGCCCTACGATGAAGTAGGCTGGCAGGCTGTTTACGCCGTAGAGTTGGACGATGTCATTGGCAATGCCTTCGGCACAGTAGACGCAGACCCATGGCAGCTTCTCGCACATCGTCTTCCAATAGTGCTCGTCGGCATCGAGCGACACCTGCATTATCTCGAGCCCGCGGCCATGGTATTTCGCGTAGAGCTCGCGCAGGAGTATGATGCGCTGCTGGCTCTGCGGCAGGCTATAGGCCGTGAAGTCGAGCAGCACTACGTTGTCGTGGAGGTCGGTGAGGCGGCGCTCGCGTCCGCTGATGTCGGGGAATCCGAAGTCGATGACTCCTACTTCATGCACCTTATCGCTGTCGAGTTCCAGTTGGAAAGGCCGGCTGGGCCTTGTGTTCTTCAGTCCGCGTATGGCAATGTTGCGCAGGTTCTCGGTGCGCTGGGCTGCAGGGTAGTGCTGGTCCCACTGTGTGGCCACGGCAGCGAAATACTGCACATCGCTCTTGTCGCGCTCTGGGTCGAAAAGCATCTGCGAGCCTATGGTCTGGAACAGAGCAAAGTAAGCGGCTGCCGATGCAGGGTCGGCGAGTATGTAGTCGCGCTTGAGCGTTGTCTTGTACTCGTCGACGAGCGCCTGCAGGCGTTCGCTCTTCTCAAGGTCCGAGAGGTTGTTGTCGGCCAGCAGGCGATGGAATTGCTGCTGCAGCTGGATGTTGAGCAGCGAGATGGTCTTCATCGTGCGTGAAGCCTCGTTGCCATGGATGTCGTAGTCGGAGGCCATGCGCCCGAAGGGGGCCTTGATGACGATGGCCTCAGTAGAGTCATGGGCGAAATTTATGACCTGCTGAGCTATGCGTAAGCGGTAGAATTCGGGCGAGGCAGTGGAGTCCTGCGGAGGCAGGGGCACATCGAAGTCGAAAGTACCGTCGGCCTTGAGGCGCACAGAATCAAGGGCTTCGGGACCTGTCAGCGTCATGGCCTCGATGACGAGGGTGGAATCTTCAGCTCCGCTAATCGAGCCGCTGACGCTAAAGGTGGGTCTGCTGTCGGCGCAGGATATGAGTGATAGGAACAGCCATGCTACGAGCAGCACCACGAGGGCCATGGCTATAATGCCGCGCATGATGTTTTGATTAGTACGTTGAGCTTTACGTCTTTTCATTGTTATTGTGCTTTATTAATTATTTCTATTGTCTGGTTGAGTGCCTTGTCGAAAGTGAGCGTATGGCGGAGCGCGCCTTTCTGGAAGTAGTAGCGGCTCACGATTTCTGTCTCGAGGTAAGGCTGTATGTGCTGACGGAAGCGCTGCAAGTCTGCCGCCAAGTCGTTTGTTTTGAGTTTGGCTTCGAGAGCATCAAACTCGTCGCGCGTCTCGTCATCGTAGCCTTCGAAGCGGGCGAGCTGACGCAGCTGCTTGAGAGCCGAGGCCGTACGCCCGTTGTAGGTGAAACCGCTGCCCTGAATGGTCTCGGCAAAGGAGTTCCATTCGTCGTCGGTGAGCTTGTAGTCGGCAGCAGGCGCTATCTGGGGGTGCTGCTGTACGTAGCCGGTGACGAAGTCGAAGAAGGGGTCGGAGGCAGTCAGGTCGTAGACCATCGACGGCACGGAGTCTACGGCCAGCACCGAGTCTGGCTGTATGCCTCCGCCGTCGCGTACGGGACGGCCCAGCCGGGTGTAGAAGACGCGCGTGAGGCTGTCGGGGAGTGTCGTGGCCGCGCCATCGGCCGTGCGGTGGCGATAGTCATAGGCCTGAATGCAGCGCCCCGAGGGGATATAGTAGCGCGCGGTAGTTATCTTAAGTTGCCCGCGGTAGGGCAGCTCGCGGATGCCTTGGACGAGACCTTTGCCATAGCTTCGCTGCCCTACGATGAGCGCACGGTCGAGGTCCTGAAGGGCTCCGGCCACGATTTCTGATGCCGAGGCTGTATTGGAGTTTATCATCACGGCCACAGGCATCACCGTGTCGAGGGGCTCGGCGGGCGTCATGTAGTCGTGGCAGGTCGATGGCAGCTTGCCTTTGGTCTTGACGACGAGGCTGCCGCGCGGCACAAACATGCCAACAATCTCAACGGCCTCGCTGACCGAGCCCCCACCGTTGTCGCGAAGGTCGAAGATGAGGCGTTGCATGCCCTGCTGCTTCATGTCGAGAATGGCGTGGCGCACCTCACGCGAACATTTGTCAGTGAACTCTGAGAGATAGAGGTAGCCCACGTGGTTGTCAGCGTCGACGATGCCGTACCATGGCAGGCATGGCAGCTGCACCTGCCGCCGTGTAATCTTGAAGGCTCGCGGACGTTTCTCCGATGGACGTTGCACTCGCAGCTCGAAGGTGGTGCCGGGTTCTCCGCGCAGCGTCTTGCTCACGCGTGATATTTCCCAACCTTCGACGTCGCGGCCGTCGATGGTCAGGATGACGTCGCCGGCACGCACGCCGGCCTCGTGGGCCGGTTGCCCCTCATAGGGCTCCTCGATGATGGCCCGTTTCGAGTCCTTAGGCAGACGGATGAGAGCACCTATGCCGGCGTAGCGGCCGGTGGCCATCATGCGCAACTCCTCCTGATCCTCGTCGGGGTAGTACTTCGTGTAGGGGTCTATCTCCGCGAGCATGCCGTTGATGGCCCATTCCACAGCGGTGTCTGCCGAGAGCGTGTCGACGTAGTACATGTCGAGCTGGCGGTAGATATCAGCAAAGATGTCGAGGTTGCGCGAGATATCAAAGCCTGTCTGCTGGCGCTGCTGTGCGGATATAGGCAGCTCTGCGGTGCACACGGCGATGCATGCAAACAGAAGTATTGTCTTTAACTTATGGTTCATACACAATAAATATATATAAGCAGTTGTTTAGTCAGCTATTGCCTGGCGGATGCGCTCGGCCGGCAGTTCGGTGCCATAGACTTGTATTACTTCGCTGGCGAGACGGTTGCCTAAATCGAGGCATCGTTCGAGCGATGCTCCGCAGGCTCTGCCGTGTAGGAAGCCTGCCGCGAAGAAGTCGCCGGCGGCTGTGGTGTCCGTGGGAGTGAGCCGTCGGCCAGCCTCTGCGGCACGCTCGCCGCCAGACATACCCAAGGCTCCGCGTGCCCCTATCTTGACGACAGCTGTGCCAGCCGACTCAGCGAGAAGGCGTAGCGCCACCTCGGGGTCGCGCTGCCGGCTGAAGGCTGCTGCCTCCTCTTCGTTGGCAAAGACGATGTCTACGTAGTCGCGAACCAGCGCAGCAATGAAGTCGTGGTCGGCCTCAACGATGTTCCATGATGCCAAGTCGTAACTCACGACGAGTCCGGCCTCGCGTGCTATGTCGAGGATTTCGAGGATGAGGTCGTGATCTTGCACGAGGTATCCTTCAATATGCAGGATTTCGGCCTCCTGACTGCTGGCGATCATCGCCTTGAGGTCTTCTGCTCTGACGCATGCCGCCGCTCCGAGACAGGTGGCGAAGGTGCGCTCGCCGTCGGGCGTGATAAACGTCGTGGCAATGCCCGTAGCTTGAGCGGGCAGCTGACGCAGTACAGCCCATGTGCCTCGCGCCTGCATCTGTTCGGCATAGAACCGCCCCATCTCATCGTCGCCCACGGCCCCAACGAAGCCAGTGGCGTTGCCCAGAACAGAGAGGGCGTGTATGGTGTTTGAGGCACTGCCGCCGGTAGCACGCGTACTGTCGAGCGTCTCTACGATGTGGCTAATCTGAGCCAGTCTGTCCTCGTCGATGAGTGTCATCCCCCCTTTGGGCAGACGCAGTTCTTGAAGCAACTTTTCGTCGTCAAGATGCACTAAGACATCGACTAAAGCATTGCCAATTCCTATTATTTTTGCCATATTCTTGAAAATTTTCTGCAAAAGTATTGTTTATTTTTGAGAAAAGCACTACTTTTGCCCCGCAATTCCGAGAAATAGGTGTAAAAAAACTCAAAACACATCTTCGGTAAGCAGTCGCAATGCGGCGCCAAGAAGGCAAAAA
>FLNY01004256.1_pt1 | contig 52447 bp, 42 predicted proteins | sample 1140381 | NCBI WGS metagenome assembly FLNY01 (sample SAMEA3878172, study PRJEB12797) | bioreactor metagenome | biome: Moose rumen | place: Sweden | collected 2011-10
GCAGAATTTACAGGAGGACGATTTTGAGGCAGATGTCTTGCCATTCGCAGTAGGTCCGAGGTAAATTCTAAGGCTCTTTGAAGTAACTTCTCAGTCAATTCTCAGTAACAGCTATACAAATTCTCTATAAGATCTCTATAAAATCACTATACTATAGAATACGGTTCTTATAGAGATCTTATAGAGAATTGATATAGTTCGTACTTAGTTTTTATTGAGAAGTTACTGAAAACTTACTTAAATGTTAACTCCTTTAACTTCCATTACATGCAAAACTTGAATGATATAATAAAAACAACGGATTATACGGATTTGACGGATTAAGCCTTGCCGATAATCGGCATTAAGACAATCCGTTGAATCCGTATAATCCGTTCTTCGCTGTCGCCTCAGGCGCAGGCGGTAGTCGCAGTTGTTAAGTCACTCTTGCATGAGTTCGATGATGTGGCTTGCGAGGTCGCTGGTGGAGGTCACCTTGATGCCGACCTTCATGAGGTAGTCGCCGGTATAGGTCTTGTCGTGGCAGGCGAGGCGGCTCTGGCGGCCGGGCATGAGGCAGATTTCTTTCACGCGGTAGTTGGCGGCTGGGTCGAGGCCCTGCAGACGCGTGGGCAGGAGGCTCTCGCCGTAGCGCGGGTGAATGTCGTAGGCAAAGACGATGCTGTGGGACTTGCTGTCATCAACACGCTGAACGACACAATGCTGACCCTCATAAGGCGAGACGAGGCGGTAGAGATTGGGCGACCAAATGACGTCCTTCAAGCGGTTGTACTCCTTGATGGCCTCGCGACAATACTGTCTGTCGTCGTCTGAGAGACCCTTCAAGCCGATGTCGAAGCCCAGTTTCCCCTGGAAGGCGACGTCAACACGGAACTTGATGCTCGCCCTTCTGTTCCATTCCGTGACGTGAGCGCACATCGCTTTGGCGGGCATGAACTGCGAGTAGCCCCACTGGATAAAGAGCCGCTCGATGGGATCCGTATTGTCGCTGCACCAGAACTCGGTGAAGTATCGGAGTCCCGTGACGTCGCTCCTTCCGCCGCCACCCGAGCACATCATCATGTAGAGGTCGGGGTACTTGGCCTGCACTCGCTCAAGGACTCGGTAGAGGCCGCGCACATAATCGACGTACAGATTGCCCTGCTTCTCCCCGAGATACGGGGAGTAGATGTTCGTGATGGGTGAGTTGCAGTCCCACTTCATGAAGCGTATGTCGGGGTTCTCCTGCATGAGATTGTCCACGACGCCGAACACGAAGTCCTGCACCTTGGGGTTGCAGAGGTCGAGCACGAGTTGGTTGCGGAAGTAATAGGTGTCTCTTGAAGGCAATTGTATCAGCCAGTCGGGGTGCTTCTCTGCAAGCTCGCTCTTCGGATTGACCATCTCAGGCTCTATCCAAATACCGAAGCTCACGCCGTTCTCCTTGGCTTTCTTGACGAGATAGGGTATGCCCTGAGGCAGTTTGTCCTTAGTCACCTGCCAGTCGCCCAAGCCTGCATGGTCGTCTTTTCGCGGGTATTTGTTGCCGAACCAGCCGTCGTCGAGCAGGAAGAGGTCAACGCCGAGGTCCTTCGCCTCGCCGAAAAGTGACACGAGCTTCTCTTCGTCGAAGTCGAAATAGGTGTTTTCCCAATTGTTCAGAAGCGTCATGCGGTCGTCCTTGGCCTTGTGGAGCTGATGGTTCATCATCCATCGCTGGAAGCGACGACTGCCTTCGCCCGAGCCGTTCTGGCTGAGCGTAAAGAAGAAGTCGGCCGTGCGGAAGACGTCGCCCTTCGGCAGGAGATAGGTGGAGGCGTCGTGGTTGATGCCGCTCACGACACGCAGCACGTGCTGGTTGTCCACTTCGAAGGTGAAGCGGAAGTTGCCCGTCCAGCCCAGCGTACCCATGAGGACGGTGCCTTCATTCTCGCGGACAGGACCGCCGAGGCCTACCTCAAAGAACGGCTGAGCCATGAGGTTGGCACGAGTCCCAAGGCGGCTGTCGACCACCTTCTTGCCGAACTGAAGCTCCTGAGACTGCATCTGCATCTCCTTCGCCCAGTCGCTTGCGAACTCGGTCAAGTAGTAGTTGGGCGCTTCGAAATAGAGCATCGACGAAGCATAGCGGCCAAGATGGACTTTCCCCTTCTCCTCGTGACGAATCTCAGCCCATTGCTGGATGACATCCTCGCGCGCGTATACCTTATAATATAATGTGACTTCGACGGGATAAACCTCATCGCGAAGGGTGATGGAGGTCACGTTTCCGTCCGTCGAATGCTGCTGGTACTTCAAGACAGACGTAGGGTTGCCGTCGGCATGGCGCAGCTCGAAGGTCGGCTCGTAGTAGTCCTCGGTGCCCATCACCGGGTAGGCTTCGAGGCCGCGGATGGTGGAGCTGCTCAGTCCGGCCTGCGGCATGGAGAGCTGCGAAAGGTCGGTCTGCTCGGAGAGACGCTCTCCGAGATACGTCTGATAGAGCCGCTTCTGCTGGCTCACCTTGAGGACGAGCTGCGTGTGGTCTGTCGTGATGCTGATGGTCTGAGCCAAAAGAATGAAGAATGAAGAGTGAAGAATGAAGAATAAAAGGGTTCGCTTGGTCATGATATTGCGGTTTTAGAGTTTTACTCTGCAAAGATAATAAATAATTATGAACTATGGACTATGAACTATGAACTATTTTTTGTACCTTTGCCCTCGTTAGCATAACATATCGATATGAGTTTCTCTGTATACAAAAGGCTTTTTACATCACTCGCCATCCTCTGTTTGCCGCTTCTGGGCACTGCCCAGGAGAGCTATCCCATCGCTTTCGACCGCAATGCCAACCGCACCAGGACGGACAGGATACTGAATGGCATCGTGCTGAACGGCAATGTCTTTCAGGTGACGTCGCCCATGAAGATGTATCACGACCTGAGCCAAGAGACCTTCTACTGTCATGCTGGCGACCTCGTTTCGCCTGCGTTGGCATTCACGGGAAGGTGGATGGACAGCTACATCTATATCGACAAGGACTGCAACGGAGCGTTCGACGTGGAGACTCCCGGCAGCCGAGGCTTGCTCACGGAAAGTAATGAACTGGTGAGCTTCTCTGGCTTGTCGTTGCCAGACGGCGCATTCAACAGCTACGGAGAGGCTACCGACCTCTCGCAGGTACAGCCCCCTTCGTTCATTCTTCCCGAGGACATGGAGCCGGGCCAGTACATGATGCGCATCAAGATAGACTGGGACGATGCCAATCCCGCAGGCCGTGTGGACGAAGCAAACGGCATCATCAAGAACGGCGGAGCCATCCTCGACATCCGTCTCGAAATCCTTCCCGACGGTGAGCACAAGGAGGGCAACTACACAATGACGTTCCACGACGAGTTCGACGGTACGGACGGTTCGCAGCCGGACAACACCAAGTGGCGCCGCTCCACACGCTACAGCAGCACCTGGAACAGGTTCATCAGCAACTCGGAGGACGTTGTCTTTCTCCGAGAGGGACACCTCGTCTGCCGAGCCATACCGAATCCCGACCAGGAGAGCGACCCTGTGCCGATGCTGACGGGCTCCGTAGAGACCCAAGGAAACTTCTCCTTCACCTACGGATGGGTGGAGGCTCGGCTGAAAACCACGCCCCATGCAGGCAACTTCCCTGCCTTCTGGATGATGCCCCAACCGCCTGCCGACGCATGGCCGAAGGCTGGAGAGATTGACATCTTCGAGGCCATCAACGCACAGAACACGGCTTTCCACACCGTACACTCGCATTGGACGTACACCTTGGGCAACAAGAACAACCCCAAGAGCAGCCTGAGCGAGACGGTGACGCAGGGCGAGTGGCACATCTTCGCAGCCCAATGGACGGAAGATGCCATTACGTTCTACGTCGACGGCAACCCTGTCGGCTCCTATGCGAAGTCCGGGAACGCCTCAGACATAGAACAGGGACAGTGGCCGTTCTGTCATGATTTCTACCTGATACTGAACCAAAGCGTGGGCGACGGCTCGTGGGCCAAGGCTCCGGACACTGCCTTTACCTACGAGACACAGTTCGACTGGGTGCGCGTCTTCCAGAAGGATGCTCCGACGGGCCTTAAAGACCTTAACGACCTTAAAGACTTTAAGGACTCCTGGTACACACTTGACGGGCGCAAGCTGCAGGCGCGGCCGACGGCTCCAGGCGTCTATATCCACGCACGACGCAAGGTGGCCATTCAGTAATCATCTATATAATAAGGTATAAAGATGAAAAGAATTCTGTATTTCATTATCCTTCTGCTGTCCTCCATGTATGCCGGGGCGCAGAGGATAAGCGTCGTGGACGACCAAGGCAACGGCATACATCTGGTGACAGTGCTGACGGAGGACGGCAACATGATAGGCATCACCGACCTGGAAGGCATGACGCCCGACCTTGGCGGGGCTGTCAGGATAGTCCTCACCCACGTCGCTTTCAAGCCACAGCTTGTGGAAGTGGCGAAAGTGCAGGGTGGCAAAGTCATGATGGAGGACGCCGACTACGACCTGCCCGAAGTGCAGGTAGTGCCCAAGCCGTATGCCTACGTCGAGACATACTACAGGGTCTATGGCTTCATTGACAACTCGCTCCGCTACTTCTCTGCTGGCATCATGCCCAACGCCTACAGCGTGGAGAAGAAGAAACTGCTGACAGGAAGCTACAATAGGTGCAGGATGGAGGCTTACCTGACCGAGGGCATCTCCATCACCTGGGGGCTTCGTGCGGAAGAACTCAATGCCGGAATGATTCACAAGAGCGGCGCCTCGAGGCTACAACCCGGCGGAGATGCTGCCGAAAAATACTTCACGACGCTCACCGACGAAGGCGGCGGCAAGCAGCGCGTCAGCAATCCAGAGGGAACGGTGGGCTTCATCATTTCCGACGAGAAGCAGACCCACCTCACTCTCGACGGGGCAAAGGCGCAGATATACCGCAACAAAGTGCTCGGGCAGGAACGCGTAATGAAGCTTCGCGAAAAGAAGGATTATGAATATCAGTTCGTCGAAGTCTTCAACCACGATGAGGATGGCCAGTCGGACATCACGGACCTGGTGATGTACTCGAACCATTGGGAGTGGAACGGCACGAAGGGAAGGAACAAACTCATCATCGAGACTTACGCGGCGGAACGTGCCTACATGGACAAGAAGGAGTTCAAGGCCAGGAAGGACGGACTGAAGAAACAGTACAAATGGCCGCTCTCGCTCGACACAATGGAGGGCTATGCCGCCTCCCACGGCATTCCTGCCATAGCCCCGACACTGAGGAAGGCCATCGACAGGCTGCCCAAAAAGATGTAACACCTCATGCCGCGAATCAAAGAACTCGACTTTCTGAAGGGCGTTCTGATACTGCTCGTCATCAGTTTCCACCTGGTGTGGTTCGAGCAGCTGCACCCCGACATCAAGCAGGTGGTGTACTGTTTCCACATGCCTGGCTTCCTGCTCATCTCGGGCTACCTGATGAACATTGCCAAGCCACAGAAGGAATTCATGCGGACCCTGCTTTGGCTGGCGGTGCCGTACCTCGTCATGGAGAGCGGATACATATACATGGCTTCGATTCTTCCCATAAATGAACACATCGCCCAGCTCACGCCTTGGGTCTATCTCAAGCACCTTTTCCTGCATCCTCTCGGCCCGTATTGGTACCTGCATGCAATCATCCTTTGCGGAGCTACGTACTATTATATATATAATAATGTAGAGCGAGGGATGGCGACGCGTTTCATCCTGATTGGCATAGCGTATTATGTTTTTGCTCACGGCTTTGGAATCCTGACGTTTTCCTCAGCCCTGTACTTTCTGGCAGGCGCCATGCTTCGCCAGAGCGGCATGAACTTCGTGGCATTTTTCCTGCCCTCGAGGCTTTCCGTCATAGTCTTTGCCCTGCTGGCCTGCTTCTCGGCTGGGCCCACGCAAGCCAGCCTGAACGGCGTCTTGATTGCCTATTTCGCCATCTCCTCCCTGCTGTCGCTCTACACTATTACTCCCCCTAAAGGGGGCATGGGGGGTCGTTTCTTAGGTCGCAACAGCCTTCCCCTGTACGTCTTCTCGCCCATCTTTACCGTTCTTTGCAAGCAACTCGTCCCCTATCTCAAGTTCGATCCGACGGGATTGCTCTTCCTGGTGGTCTCCCTGACGTTTTGCGTGACGGGAAGCCTCTTGATTGCTTGGCTGATGGACCTCGTCGGAATAAGCAAGTATTTCTTTGGCAGACGGGCTCTCAACTGACAATCTGTCCACGTTTGTCCTCCTTTGTCCACAATTTTGCCACATTCCCCGTTGGCACGCAACTTGTTCCTCTTGTTAGTGAAAGCTGAAGCGAAAGCAGAGGCGACTAAGAAAAAAAACAAAATTATTAACTTTAAAACTAAAAATAGGAGGACATGATTATGTTACCAGTAATGTTTAGAAACAATTGGATGCCAACGTTGTTCGAAGATTTCCTGAACACTGATCTTATGCCTCGAACTGGCAGCACAGCTCCGGCAGTCAACGTAAAAGAGAGCGAAACCGCTTACACGATGGAGCTCGCAGCACCTGGAATCAAGAAGGAGTACTGCCGTGTGAACATCAATGAGGACGGCAACCTGGCCATCGCCATTGAGAACAAGGTGGAACACAAGAACGAGGACAAGAAGCATCACTACTTGAGGCGCGAGTTCTCGTACAGCAACTACGAACAGAACTACACACTTCCCGACGACGTCGAGCGCGACAAGATTTCCGCTAAGGTTGAGGACGGCATCCTGACCGTCACGATGCCTAAGATGGCGAAGGAAGAGAAAAAGCTCAGCAAAGCCATCGAAGTCTGCTAACGCGGCAAGGCATTCAAGCCGACAGGGCAGCATCCGTCAAGGGTGCTGCCCTTTTTCGTTGCCCGACTCGGCCAAGGGAGTTCATTGCACGGTCGCGACTGTGCAATTGCACGGTCGCGATGATGCAATTGCACGGTCGCGACCGTGCAACGAACCCTCCACGTCAAGTCAGGCAATTCGGGATGTTAAGTAATGCTAAGAAGCAGGGAAAAATCCTTCATCCTTCATTCTTCATTCTTCATTTTTTCGTAACATTGACCTTCGGTCGAAGTTACTTCCGCTCGGAAACAAAAAGAAAAAATTTATTACTGTCCAGGGAAATCATGTAGGCATCTAAAGCCTGGAAGGCTTCACTATTAGTAACCGGGGGCGAAGCCCTCGGAATGGGAAAACGATATGCCCAGCCTCTGCCTGGAAGGCAGTACTACGGAACAGCATGGTACTGCCTTCCAGGCAGGAGCCGGGAGGTCTTCGCATCTTGTCCGAGGGCTTCGCCCCCAGTTCTTCCCTACGGTCAGGCGGCAAAGCCGGAGTCCTCAAGGTGAAGCCTTCCAGGCTTTTTGGCTCAGCGGATTTACCGGACAGCAATAGAAAAAATTATGATTTTTCCTTTGTATTTCGCTCACTTAATCGTAACTTTGCAACATGAAAGGCGAGAAACTTGGCATAAGGCGGACTATTGCGCTGGAGGCTTCAAGGCTTTTGACGAAGAGCCTCCGCGAGGAACATCCGCTCCGGCAGCTCTTCTGGGAGAGCACCGTGCGCTGCAACATCCGTTGCCGCCACTGTGGGAGCGACTGCCGACAGGCTGCCACCGTGCCCGACATGCCCAGGGAGGACTTCTTCCGAGTGCTGGACAACGTGGCCACGAAGCGCAATCCGGGCGACGTCTTCGTCATCCTCGGCGGCGGAGAACCGCTGGTGCGGGAGGACGTCGTGGAGTGTGCACAGGGCATCAAGGAGCGCGGCTTCCCCTGGGGAATGGTGACGAACGGGCTCTACCTCACGCCCGAACTGTTCGCCAAACTCAAGGACGCCGGCCTCTGCTCCGTGACCGTCAGCCTCGACGGGCTGGAGCCTCAGCACACATGGCTGCGCCGCCATCCCGACTGCTTCCGCATGGCAAGCCAGGCAATCGACATGATCGTGCGCGACCCGTCGCTCGTCTATGACGTGATGACTGTGGTACATCAGCACAACTACGACACCTTGCCGCAGCTCAAGGCGTTCCTCATCGACAAAGGCGTCACGGATTGGCGACTCGCCACCATCTTTCCTGTCGGTCGCGCGGCACAGGACAAGGAGCTGCAACTCACGGGGGAACAACTCCGCTGGCTGCTCGACTTCATCCGCGAGACGCGGCAGGATGGACAGATTCGTGCGTCGTATGGCTGCGAAGGCTTCCTCGGCCCGTACGAAGGCGACGTGCGCGACTGGATGTTCCGCTGCGTGGCCGGCATCACGGTGGCTTCCGTGCTCGTCGACGGAGGCATCAGCGCCTGCACAAGCATCAGGCACAACTACCGACAGGGCAACATCTATGAGGACGACTTCATGGACGTCTGGGAGCATCGCTTCCAGCCGCACCGCAACCACAAGTGGATGAAGACGGACGACTGCCAGCAGTGCCGCTACTGGCGCTACTGCGAAGGCGGAGGCATGCACCTCAGGGACGATGACGGCAAACTGTTGCTCTGCCACATGAAGAGAATGAGAAAAGACCCCCTCTAACTCCCCCTTAAAAGGGGAGAACTCAGTGAAGAAGTCTCCCCTTAAGGGGAGATTTAGAGGGGTCTACTAATAAAAAAGATACTATGGCAAGGAAAATTCGTTCGCTCTGGCGTTTGCTGCTGGGTTCGCTCATCACCTTGTTGGGCTTCGCAGCATGCAAGACGACCAAGAAAGTGCAGCAGACAGACGACATTGAGGAGCTCTACGGACCTCCCCCAGGCATCGTCGAGAGGCAAACTCCCATTGACCGCGTGCGTGTCCTCTACGGAGGCCCACCTGTCAAGGTACAGAAGATGGAAGAACCTCGAGTTGAGCTTCCACAGACGGAATAGGAAACAGACGGGAATGCAAAGTGATGTCCGGCATCACGAGTCTCCCCTTTGGGGGAGATTCAGAGAGGGGCTTTCACCCGAATAATGCTGAGGCCGTCGCGAAGCGGCAGTATGACTTTCTCGACGCGGCTGTCCTGAGCCACCAACTCATTGAAGGCCTGCACCCCGCGCGTCTGCATGTCGCTCTCTCGGGCATGCTCCAGGACGTGCCCATACCACAAGGTGTTGTCAGCCACGATGAAGCCTCCGGGGGTCATTCTGGGCAGCAGCATCTCGTAGTATGCCACATATTCCCGCTTGTCGGCGTCTATAAAAGCGAAGTCCCAACGCTCTTGCATCTGCGGGACAAGCTGCAAGGCATCGCCGATGTGGAGGTGAATCTTGTCCCTGAAGGCACTCCCCTCGAACCATTTCCGCAGGAAGTCCTCGTTCTCGTCGAACACTTCGAAGGTATGAATCTCAGCCCCCTCCTGCAGCCCCTCAGCCATACATAAAGTGGCATAGCCGCTGAAAGTGCCCAGTTCGAGCACCTTCAGCGGCTTTGCCATCTCAATGAGCATCTTCAGCACGCGGCCTTGAAGATGCCCGCTCGCCATTTGCCCGTACGAGAGACGCAGCTGCGTGTCGCGCCAGAGGGCATGGAGATAGTCTCCCTCGGCATCAATGTGACGAAGGATATACTCGTCGAGCGTCATTTACTCGGCTTTGTTGCGAGCCGCATTGTCTATGAGAGCCTCGATGGCAAGGCGGTAGCTGTCGAGGCCAAAGCCACCGACGAAGCCCACGCAACCCGGGCTGATGATGCTGCGGCGGCGGAAGTCTTCGCGCTGATAGACATTGCTGATGTGCACCTCCACAGTGGGCGTGCTCACGCTCTTCAGTGCGTCGAGGATGGCAATGCTGGTGTGCGTATAGGCACCTGCATTGAGGACGATGCCATCACGGTCAAAGCCTACCTCATGAATCTTGTTGATGAGTTCACCTTCCAGGTTGCTCTGGAAGTAGTCGATGCGTACCTTGGGGAAGCGGGCACGCAGTTCCTTCAGGTAGTCTTCCCAAGCGCGCTTGCCGTAAATCTCAGGCTCGCGGATGCCCAAAAGATTTAGATTTGGGCCGTTAATAATTTGAATTCTCATAATAAAACTGTATCTTTGTGGTCGAAAAGTGTTAGTTTCTGCTACAAAGATAGTAAATAAATGAAGAATGAAGAGTGAAGAATGAAGAATTTTTTTCTTAAAAGACGAAAATGTCGAATAAAAGAATGTCTCGTAGACTTGTGCTGCGGTAGCAAATTCTTCATTCTTCACTCTTCATTCTTAATTATATAGATGAGCCATGCATTATGAGTTGACAAATACCAACGTCGTGGGCAACGCCATCCTTCGCCGCTATTTCCAATACCTGCGGCTGGAGAGGTCGTACACTCCGAACACGCTCGACGCCTATCTCAAGGACCTTCAGAAGCTCCTGAACTACTATGCCGACGAGGGCATCGACTTCCGAAAGGTGACGCTCGAGCAGCTGGATCAGTTCGCGAAGACATTGCAGGAGCTTGGCGTAGGAGCGCGTTCGGTGGCACGCATACTGAGTGGCGTGCGCTCGTTCTACCGTTTCCTGACCATCGAGGGCGAGGTGGAGACCGACCCCACCGAGCTGCTGGAGAGCCCGAAGATAGGAAAACATCTGCCCGAAGTGCTGAGCCTGCCGGAGATTGACGCCATTGAGGAAGCCATCGACCTGAGCAAGCCGGAGGGCATCCGCGACCTTGCCATCATCGAAGTGCTGTTCAGCTGCGGCCTGCGCATCAGCGAACTCATCGGCCTGAAGCTGAGCGAGCTCTACCTCGAAGATGGTTACATACGTGTCCACGGCAAGGGGAGGAAGGAGAGGCTTGTGCCCATCGGCGAGGACGCTATAAAGAAGCTGCGCCAATGGTTCGTTGTGCGGCAAGGCATCGCCGTGAAGCCTGGCGAGGAAGACTATGTCTTCATCTCGCTCCGTCGCGGCAGACACCTCAGCCGAATCTCCCTCTTCGTATATATTAAGGAATATGCCGAGAAGGCAGGAATCAGGAAAAACATCAGCCCCCACACCTTCCGCCACAGCTTTGCCACGCAGCTCCTGGAGGGCGGAGCCAACCTCAGGGCCATACAAGCTATGCTCGGACATGAAGACATCGGCACTACAGAGATATACATGCACATCGACAAGACCCATCTCAGGCAGGAAATCCTGGATCATCATCCCAGGAACATCAAAGACTAAACAAAGAGGAGCACCAGACGCATGCTAATACTTTGGCCAACGAATGCTAATACTTTGGCCAACGCATACTAATGCTTCGGCCGGCGCATGCTAATGCTTCGGCCGGCGCACTATGTCAACTCCCCGCAATCACCTCGGAACATAATACGGCGCATCGCACGTTTTTATCCGTCATAATTATGCTCCCAGATTGCATTTTGACAGAAAAACATGCCTCTAACAGCTTTTTTTTCGGAATTTTTCATTGCATTTTGAATGAAATTTACTACTTTTGCTTTCATATTATTAATTTATAACAACAACAACTATGCTTAAAGTAGATGAATTAGACAAGAAGATTCTCGAAATGATTTCCTGTAATGCCCGACTGCCCTTCAAGGAGGTGGCAGAAGAATGCGGCGTGAGTCGTGCAGCCGTTCACCAGCGCGTTCAGCACCTCGTGGATGCCGGCGTCATCGTGGGCAGCGGCTTCCATGTGGACCCCTCATGCCTCGGATACAACACATGCACGTACATCGGCATCACACTCGAAAAGGGCTCGATGTACAAGAGCGTCGTGGCTGAATTCGAGAAGATACCCGAGATCGTGGAATGTCACTTCACGACCGGTCCCTATACCATGCTCATCAAGCTCTACGCCCGCGACAATGCCCACCTCATGACACTGCTGAACGACCGCCTGCAGGAGATTGATGGAGTAGTCTCCACAGAGACCCTCATCTCGCTCAAGCAAAGCATCAAGAAGGAAGTGCCCATCGGTGCACAACACGGAGAAACCAAACCCACCGCCCTCGAAGAGTCATGACGCGACCCCATCCACTCATCGGCATCACAGGCAACTTCGGAGAGAAGGGCTGCGAACTGGCTGAGGGATACTACCTCTCTGTCGTCAGAGCCGGAGGAACACCCGTAGCCATACCGCCGCACAACGACAAAGAAGCACTCGTCACACTGCTCGAGACCCTCGACGGCATCATCTTCTCCGGCGGCAGCGACATCAATCCGCTGCTCCTGGGCGAAGAACCCTTGCCCCAACTCCATAGTGTCTGCCCCAAAAGGGACGAGCCGGAACTCTTCCTCGCTCGCGAAGCCTTCCACCGACAAATACCTATGCTGGGCATCTGCCGAGGCATACAAGTGATGGCTGCAGCACTCGGCGGCAAAGTATGGCAAGACATCTATGTCCAGGGCGAAGGCGCAAAGCTCAAGCATTCACAGGACATGCCACGCTTCACCGCATCGCATACCGTCAACCTCACGGAAGGAAGCCTCCTCCAAAACACCTTCGGGGGCAAACAGACACTGGCTGTCAACTCCTTCCACCATCAGGCAGTGAGCGACCCAGGCCCACATCTGCAAGTCTCCGCCATGAGTCCCGACGGCATCATCGAAGCCGTAGAGTCGAGCGAACACAAAGCCTTGCTCGGCGTACAGTGGCATCCCGAATGCTTCATCCTTAATGGCGACCAGAGCATGATGGCCATCTTCCGATGGCTCATCAGCGAGGCAAGAACATTCTCGCAGGCTAAATACATCCACGACACATCTATTATATTAGACAGTCACTGCGATACTCCCATGTTCTTCACAGACAACAGCAAGGAGAACATACAGATGTTCGGCACGCGCTCCAATAAGGTTCTCGTTGACTTGCCAAAGATGAGGGAAGGACGACTTGACGCCTCCATCATGGTTGCCTACCTGCCTCAAGGCGAACGCACAGAGGAAGCCTTCAAAGCTGCAACGGAAAAGGCAAACCGACTGCTTACACAAATGGACGAGATAGTGCAGGCCAACAATGACCGTGTAGGCTTTGCCGAGACGTCCGACGATATCCTTCGCCTCAAGGCACAAGGCAAGAAAGCCATCCTACGCGGTATCGAGAACGGCTATGCCATCGGTAAGAACATCGGGCTGCTGGAGGAATTCAAACATCGCGGCATTGTCTATATGACGCTCTGCCATAATGGCGACAACGATATCTGCGACTCGGCTCGTGGCAATGCTGAACATAATGGCTTGAGCGACTTCGGTCGTGAGGTCGTACTGCAGATGAACCGGCTCGGCATCCTTGTGGACCTGAGTCACGCCTCCGAGAAGAGCTTCTACGATGCACTGGAACTAAGCAAGGTTCCCATTGTATGCAGCCACAGCTCTGCCCGTGCCCTTTGCGACCACCCACGCAATCTTACCGACGACCAGATGCGGGCACTTGCCAAGGCCGGCGGTGTAGCACAGACAACAGTCTATAGCGGTTTCCTTCGCAAAGACGGTGAAGCCACCATCATCGACGCAATAGAACATCTCTGCCATGCAGCCAAGATTATGGGCGTCGAGCATGTCGGACTCGGTACAGACTTCGATGGAGACGGCGGCGTACCTGGCTTGGCAAACGCTTCCGAGATAATCAACTTCACACGTCACCTCCTTCGCAGGCAATTCTCAGAGCATGATATACGCCTCATCATGGGCGGCAACTTCCTGAGACTTATCGACCAATATCATAACGGAGTAACCGTCTAACGTCATCACACATGAATAGAATATTCCTTTGCCTGCTGGGTGTTACCACTCTCCTGCTTGCAGCTTGCGACGGACAGACCAAAAGTGGTTCTTCAAAGGCAGACACCATCGCTTTGGCAACTTGTCCGCGTTTCGATGCAGGCAATGCCATCCGCTTCATCAAGGAGCAATGTGAGTTCGGGCCGCGTGTCACGGGCAGCGAAGCATCACGCCTCTGTGGCGACTATCTTATTGAACGCTTCAAATCGTTTGGTGCAGAAGTTGAGGAGCAGCCTGGCATCGTCACCACTTGGGAAGGCAAGCAACTGCCTGCCCGCAACATCATTGCACACATCAACCCTGCCAACACGGACCGCATCCTGCTGTGCTCGCATTGGGACAGCCGCCCTTGGGCTGACAACGACCCCGACGAAGCCAACTGGCACACGCCTGTCCTGGCAGCCAACGATGGTGCGAGCGGCGTGGCTGTCATGCTCGAGATATGCCGTCTCATACAGGAAAAACCGGTAAAGGTGGGCGTCGACATGATATGCTTCGACGCAGAGGACCTGGGCACGCCACAGTGGGAAGAGGACCGCATCGGCTCGAGCGACACTTGGTGTCTCGGCTCTAAGTTCTGGGCAGAACGTGCCATGATGGACGGTTACAAAGCCCGTTATGGTGTATTGCTCGATATGGTGGGTGGCTTCGGAGCAACCTTCTCTCGCGAAGGTACCAGCCGGCAATTGGCACAGCCCATCGTGAACATCGTCTGGCAACTCGCCGGGCAGCTCGGCTACAGGCAATTCTTCCCCCTGTCCGACTGCGGTTACATCACCGACGACCACGTCAACGTGAACGATGCCGGCATACCTTGCATCGACATCATCCCTAATTATAATGACGGCCCGAGCAGCTTCGGACCCACTTGGCACACACTGAAAGACACGCCCGACAACATCGACCCGAACGTCCTCGAAGCCGTCGGGCAAACCATAACACAGCTAATCTACAATGAGCATTAACGAGATACAAGACGAAATCATCGCCGAGTTCAGCGACTTCGACGATTGGATGGACCGATACCAACTGCTCATCGACATGGGCAGCGAGCAGGAACCGCTCGACGAGCAATACAAGACGGAGCAGAACCTCATTGACGGTTGCCAGAGTCGAGTGTGGCTGCAAGCCGATTTAATCGATGGAATGGTGCATTTTCGTGCAGAAAGCGATGCGCTCATCGTGAAGGGAATCGTCGCTTTGCTTGTGAGAGTCTTGTCAGACCACACGCCTCAGGAGATACTCGATGCAGACCTTTATTTCATCGAACGCATCGGCTTGCGCGAACATCTCTCGCCGACTCGCAGCAACGGACTGGGGGCGATGCTCAAACAAATGAAGATGTACGCCCTGGCCTTCAAGAGCCTCCTCCAAACCTCCCCCTAAAGGGAGAGGCTTTATCCCTTTTACTGAAATGAACATAGGCAACATCGACCTTGGGAACAATCCTGTTTTGTTGGCGCCGATGGAGGATGTCACGGACATCGGCTTCCGTCTGCTTTGCCGCAGAATGGGGGCGGCTATGGTCTATTCGGAGTTTGTGTCGAGCGATGCCCTCATCCGAATGGTCAACAAGAGCCTGCTGAAACTGCAAATCTGCCCCGAGGAACGACCTGTCGCCATACAAATATATGGCAAAGATGTCGAGGCGATGCGCGAGGCGGCCCGTATTGTTGTGGACCAAGCACATCCCGACGTGCTCGACATCAACTTCGGCTGTCCAGTCAAGAAGGTTGCCGGGAAAGGTGCCGGAGCAGGCATGTTGCAGAATGTCAACGGCATACTGGACATCACGAAAGCCGTCGTAGAAGCTGTTCCTGACACCCCCGTCACCGTCAAGACCCGTCTGGCTTGGGACGAGAAGCACCTCCTTCTGCCCGACGGAACACCCTTCATCGTCGATCTTGCCGAACGGCTTCAGGACTGCGGCATCAAGGCATTGACTATCCATGGCAGGACCAGAGCGCAGATGTACACGGGGGAAGCCGACTGGACCAACATCGGGCTGGTCAAAGCCAACCCCCGCATGACCATTCCCATCATTGGTAACGGCGACATCACCTCAGCCGAAGAGGCCCGACAAGCCTTCGAGCGCTACGGAGTCGATGCGGTGATGATAGGCCGCGCCACCTTCGGAAGGCCATGGATTTTCCATGAGATTACGCACCCCGAGCAGCCTCTCTCGCTCGATGAAAAGGTCGATATTCTCAAGCAGCAAGTCCTTATCAGCATCGACCGTGCTGCCCAAAACCCACAGAACATCAAGTTTGGTAAGAACCCGGAGTTGTGTGGCATACGCCATGTCCGCCGTCACCTTGCCGCCACACCGCTTTTCAAAGGCATCCCCAACTATCGTGAGACGCGCATTGCCATGCTCCGCGCTGAGACAAAGGAAGAAGTCTTCCGTCTCATCGAGCTAACCAGACAGATGCTGAAAGACTGATATATGCTCCCCTTCGGACGGCTGTTGCTTTATTTGCTGAACTTTGTCCGATAGCCATACACGCCTATCACGAGGAAGCACAGCAGGGGCAGGACGAAGGAGACGTTGACAGCGGGATGTCCCATGACCGTGTTCTGGTCGATAATCATGCCTTGCAGAGGCGGCATGAGTGCTCCGCCTACGATGGCCATGACGAGGAAGGCTGCTCCAAGGGTAGCGTCTTCGCGGCTGACGCCTGCAAGTGCTATGCCGTAGATGGTGGGGAACATGAGCGACATGAAGATGCTGATGCCCACCAGACAGCAGAGTCCTGCCTTGCCCACAATGAGGATGGTTCCGATGGTACAAATGCCGGCTCCGATGGCGAAGAGCATGAGCATCAGCCGGGAATCGACGTACTTCATGAGGAACGTCGAGACGAAGCGGCTCGTGAGGAACAGTGACATCGCCACGATGTTGTACTTCTGCGCCGTGGCCTTATCGATGCCCAGGTAGTCGGCATACTGTATGATGAACGTCCACGTCATGATTTGTGCGGCGACATAGAACACCTGTGCCACGACGCCCTCACGGTACATATGGTTGTGCCAAAGGTTCAGGAGCGATGCCTTTGCGTTGGTGTGTTCGGTTTTATCTGTACCGGTCTGCGGCATCCGCGTCAAGGCAATGATGATGAGCATGGTGAGCACCACCAATCCTATAGCGACGTATGGGTTGCGGATGACTGCCAGGTCGTGCAGACGGATGTTGGCTTTCTCCGCTTCGCTCAGGGAGGAGAAGAGCAGGCGGCCTGCTTCGTCGCGTCGGTCGCTCCACAGCTGTGGCAGCACGATAAAGGATGCCACGGCCATTCCCATCAGCGAGCCCATCGGATTGAATGCCTGTGCCATGTTCAGACGACGTGTGGCCGTCTCCTTCGAGCCAAGGGAAAGGATGAACGGGTTGGCCGTCGTCTCCAGAAAGGCAAGGCCGAACGTCAGGATGTAGAGTGAGAAGCAGAAGAACGTGAAGCTCTGCAGCTCCGCCGCAGGAATAAAGAGGAAGGCTCCCACTGCATAGAGAGACAGCCCCAGGAGTATGCCGCTCTTGTAGCTGTAGCGGCGGATGAAGAACGCCGCAGGCAAGGCCATCGTGGCATAACCGCCATAGAAGGCGAACTGCACCATCGATGCTTTGGACGCCGAAAGCTCCATCACCGTCTGGAAGGCTGCTACCATCGGGTTCGTGATGTCGTTGGCGAAGCCCCACAAAGCAAACAGCGTGGTGATGAGAATAAATGTAACGAGATATTTCCTCTCAATCATAGCGTTTAATTCTGAAAAGCCCCCTGCCACTTTCCCAGAAGGGGAGCGGCGAGGGGGCTGTTACTTATTTATTTATATATCGGTCCGAAGTTCTGGCAGGCGCGGTAGTCGGCACCTTCCTTGTCCATGCCGAAGGCGTTCCATGCAGCTGGGCGGAAGATGTCGCAGTCCTTTATGTTGTGCATGCAGACGGGGATGCGGAGGATGGAACAAAGTGTCAGCAGGTCGGCGCCGATGTGTCCGTAGGCGATGGCACCGTGGTTGGCTCCCCAAGAATTCATGACGGAGTAGACGTCCTTGAAGCAGTCCTTCGAGGCATCGGTGCGTGGCACGAACCATGTCGTAGGCCATGTCGGGTCGGTGCGCTTGTCGAGTTTGTCGTGAACATCCTTGTCCAACTCCACAGTCCACCCTTCGGCCAGCTGCAAGACGGGTCCCAGTCCCTGCACTCTGTTGAGGCGCATCATCGTCATGGGCATACCGCCACGGCTGACGAAGTGTGCCGAATAGCCACCGCCACGGAAGTAGTCGCGGTCGGCAGGCATCCAGCTTGTGGCTTCGATGCACGCCTTTACGTCGGCTTCGGTCATGTTCCAAGGCTCCTTCATCGTGGGGTTGCCGTCGGCATCCTGCATGGCACCGGTGGCATCGAGCGTTGTGGCGCCGCTGTTGATGAGGTGGATGAAGCCTCCTGCTGCCAGTCCCTCGGGTCGTTTCCCTGTGACGCGTTCCACGGCGTCGGGGCTCCAATAGGTTCTGATGTCGCTGAACATCACGCCTCGATTGCTGAGGAGATGGCCGAAGAGCATCGACACACCGTTGAGCGCGTCGTTCTCCGTGGCCAACACATCTGCTTCGCGAATGCCGTTCCAATCGAAGGAAGTACACATCAGGGACTCGGGGAAGTCGAAGTTGGGCTTGTAGTCCGTCCACTGACGCTGTCCCTGTACGCCGCCGAGCAGCGCGTTGTGGCCCAGCGCCTCTTCCTTGTAGCCCATCTCCAGCAGGCGGGGATTGCCGTGCATCAAGTCGCGGATAATCATCATATTCTTCACCGTGAAGGCCCAGTCCTCGTCTTTCTCCTCGCGCGTCTTGCCTTTGCCCTTGCCGTTGAAGGTGGTCATGGGCGTACCCGGGAAGAGGGGACGGTCCTCGTTGTAGTCGTGTCCCTCGTGAGGCTTGGCGTATTTATCGACCCACTCCATGGCGCGCTTGAACTCGTCGTGGTCGTAGATGCCGAAGTCCACACGGCGGAGAATCTCCACCAGCTCGACGTATTCGGTGCGCATGCCCAGGTATTTCTGGAAGAAGTCAGCGTCCACGATGCTGCCGGCAATGCCCATGCAGGTGTTGCCCAGCGAGAGGTAGCTCTTTCCGCGCATGGTTGCCACGGCCTGAGCTGCACGTGCAAAGCGCAGAATCTTCTCGGCTACGTCTGCAGGGATGGTGTTGTCGTCCAGATCCTGCACGTCGTGTCCGTAGATGCCGAAAGCGGGCAGACCCTTCTGTGCATGGGCAGCCAGCACGGCAGCCAGGTAAACGGCGCCCGGACGTTCTGTGCCGTTGAAGCCCCATACTGCTTTGGGATAGTGGGGATTCATGTCCATCGTCTCCGAGCCATAGCACCAGCAGGAGGTGACAGTTATGGTGGAGCCGACGCCTTCGCGCTCGAACTTCTCTGCACAGGCTGCGCTCTCGGCCACGCGGCCGATGGTGGAGTCGGCGATGACGCACTCCACGGGCGAGCCGTCGCCGTTGCGCAGGTTCTTCTCTATCAGTTCCTTCACGGCGTGGGCCAAGGCCATTGTTTTCTCTTCAAGACTTTCTCTGACGCCCCCCTGACGGCCGTCGATGGTGGGGCGAATGCCAATTTTCGGATAGGTTTTCATGGTTTTAGTTTGTTTTTATGGTTTGTGTTTCTCGTATATCTCAACGTTATGATATGTTCCGAAATTATGCTTTGCCGAATGCAAAGATACGATTTTTAATGCAAAGCACAAAATCTGAGGTCGTTTTTCTGCCCTATTCCCCGATAATGGCAGTTTTTGCCAGCGGTGAATGCGTGCCGCGGGCGGCCGGGAGGTAGCAAGGGGGCTTGCCCCCTTGTAGCAAAGTCTGAACAGGCAGTGGCGACAAGGGGGCAAGCCCCCTTGCTATCTTCGCTTGGTTCCTGACTAAGCTTCATTTAATAAGTCTACGAACTTAAATGATGAATTATTTTGCAATGTGCACTTTAATTCGTAACTTTGCATGGAAAAACATTATAAATGAGTTAACACAACAGGGGGGACTGTTTGCAGCATCGCGACCGTGCAATTGCAGCATCGCGACCGTGCAATTGCTGATACATGATGCAGCAAACTCCCCAGCAGGGAGTATGGAGAAGGAAAACCGCATACAGAGGGCCGTGGAGCTGTTCATGCAGGGCTACGGATGCTGCCAGAGCGTCCTTTGTGCCTTTTCGGACCTCTACGGGATGGACGAGGAGATGGCTCTGAGGGTAGCGGCCGGCTTCGGCGGCGGCGTGGGACGGATGCGCATGATGTGCGGCACATGCTCGGCTCTCGTCATCTTGGCTGGCTTGGAAAAAGGACAGACGCGCGGCGAGGACCGCGAGGGAAAGGCCGAGTGCTACAGGCTCACGAGGGAACTCCTCGAGACGTTCCGGCAGCGGAACGGCAGCATCATCTGCGCCGAATTGTTGAAAAAGAAGACCCCCCAACCCCCTTTAGGGGGAGGACTCAATAGTTCGGAACCATGTATGCCCGACGAAAGGAATGCCGAATACTATCGCGTCAGGCCCTGCGCCCGTAAGGTGGAGAGCGCGGCGCGTGTCTTTGCAGAGTATTTGGGCAATCGGAATAATCAGAATAATCAGAGTAATCAAAATAATCAGAAGCAATGAAAAAGAGTTTTATCACTTTTGCAGCGCTGGCACTTAGTGCCTTAGCCTGCAACGCACAAGGGACAGTCGGCAAACTCATCGACTATCATCTGGTCGAGCCGTGGAACGAATCGGTTTGGATAAGCGCCAAGGATGCGCAGGTTGTCACGGGTGAAGTGAAGGATGGCACGCGGGCTGCCGACGGCGCAAGCTGGTTCGTCAGCAATCCCCGCAATGCGAAGAAGGTGAAGAGGGCCATCTGGAAGACCACCGCCCTTGGCACCTACGAGCTTTACATCAATGGTCATCTCGTCGGCAACGAGGTCTTGAAGCCCGGCTTCACACACTACGAGAAGACGAAGTACAGCTTTACTTACGACATCACAAAGGCTTTCAACAAAGGCGCAGGACAGGAGAACGAGCTGGCCGTGCAGGTTGTGCCGGGCTGGTGGGCTGACAAGATTATCACCCCTTGGGGTCACGATGGCATGGTCGGCAAGAAGGTAGCCTTCCGAGGCGTGCTTATGTTGACCTACACAGACGGCAGCAAGGAGTATTTCCCCACGAACCTGAAAGATTGGAAGGCTGGCGTGGGAGGTCCCGTCACACATGCCGCCATCTTCGACGGCGAGGATTATGACGAGCGTCAGCCGCAGGGCTGGGCGAGTGCCGGCTCGTTCGGCGAGCCGGAACTCAATGAGGAATTCCAAGGCAAGGTGTGGGAAACCGGCGGCGCAGAGATTTATCATCGCTGGGACCTCGCATTGTCTCCCGTCAAGGCCTACACTTGGAAAGGCACGACAGGCGCAACCGACGACCAGTACGGCAAGGTCAGCATCACAGCGGAGTTCGCTTCCGGCGAACTCATGACCGTCCGTCCGGGCGAGACACTCGTGGTGGATTTCGGTCAGAACGCTTCCGCAGTACCCGCCTTCGAGTTCAAGGCGAAGGCCGGCACCGTGCTGACTTGCCTGCCGAGCGAGCTTCTGAACGACGGAAATGGCGCAAAGAGTCGCGGCATGGACGGTCCGGAAGGCAGTACGCACCGCCTCAACCTCCGCATTCCCGACACGGGCATGATACTCCGCTACACGTTTGCTGACAACAAGGGCTTCGTCTCTTTCTCTCCCAGAAGCACCTTCTTCGGCTATCGCTACGTGTCGATAACAGCCACGGACGAGGTCACGATTCGTCGAATAGAGTCCGTCCCCGTCTCTTCCATCACGAAGGAGATGGAGACAGGCACTATCACGACGGGCAACGACGACATCAACAAGCTCATCTCCAACACGCTTTGGGGCCAACGCTCCAACTATCTTTCCGTCACAACGGACTGTCCCCAGCGCAACGAACGCCTTGGATGGACGGCCGATACGCAGGTCTTCACGGAGACCGGAACGTTCTTCGCCAACACAGACCGCTTTTTCCATAAGTGGATGAGGGATATGAGGGACACGCAGTCGCCTACCGGCGCTTTCCCTGGCGTCGCTCCTCTCGCCCAATATGGGGCAGGCGACGGCAAGGGCAACGGCGACATGATGCGCCTGGGCTGGGCAGATGCCGGCATCATCGTGCCTTGGACGGTGTGGAAACAATTTGGCGACAACGACATCATCAACGAGAACTGGGAGTCGATGGACCGCTTCATGGACCACATCTACGAGACGAAGTACGAGCACAACGTCATGGTGGGAGAGAACGGCAACTACCAATGGGCGGACTGGTTAAGCTACGAACCCTTGGAGAGCTGCAGTGGTCGTAGCCACGAGAACGGTAAGCCGAAGCCCGATGCCATTGTCTATTGGAACTACCTCAGCGCGTCGTATTGGGCCATAGACGCTGGCATGATGGCCGACATGGCTAAGGCTTCCGGCCGAGACGACTCTCCCTACAAGAGGATGCAGGCAGAGGCAAAGGACTACCTCCGCCGCAACTTCCTCAATGCCGACGGTACGTTCAGGCTCGAAATCCTCAACACGATGCAGACACCAGCACTCTTCGCCCTCAAGAACGACCTGCCTCAAGGTCCGGCAAAGAGCGCCATGATAGCCCGCCTTCGCAAGAACTTCCAAGAACACGACAATTGTCTTCAGACGGGATTCCTCGGCACGAGCATCCTCATGCAGACCCTCACCGAGAACGGCATGCAGGATATCGCCTACGAGCTCCTCTTCCAGCACAAGAACCCGTCGTGGCTCTACTCCGTCGATAACGGGGCGACGACCATCTGGGAGCGTTGGAACTCGTACACCGTGGACAAGGGCATGGGTCCGCGCGGCATGAACAGTTTCAATCACTACGCTTACGGATGCGTCTGCGAATGGCTTTGGGAGACCGCAGCCGGCATAGCTGCCGACCCGACGCAGCCTGGCTTCAAGCACATCATTATGAAGCCCGTGCCAGACAAGCGCCTTGGTCATCTCAAGGCAGAGTACAAGTCGGCAGCCGGCACAATCAAGAGTTCCTGGCGATACAAAGGCGACCAGTGGATTTGGAACTTCACCGTTCCCAAAGGCGCCACAGCCTCCGTCACCCTCCCCGGCGAGACGACTTCGAAGGAATACACAGCCGGCACCTATAAGATAACTGCCCCTCTCCCCTAACCCTCCCCCAAAGGGGAGGGGGCAACCCCACTCATGATGCGAAAGATTCTACTGTTCTTGTTTCTGCTTCCCTTAGGCCTTACGATGGCTCAGAACTCCTCCCCTTTGGGGGAGGCAGGGAGAGGGGCCTCTTGGGATGACTTCGTGGAGGCGTACACAAGCGACGTGGAACGGGCAGAAGACGAGGACCTTCAGCTGCATCTGCAGGAGCTGAAGGAGCTTTCGGAGCATCCCTTGAACATCAACACGGCAACTGTGGAGGACTTTCTGCAGTTGCCGTTCTTGTCTGAGGCACAGATTGAGCAGATCCACGCCTATGTCTATCTGCACGGGCAGATGCAGACGTTGTCCGAACTACGACTGGTGCCGCTCATCGACGACGCAACGCGCCGGTGGCTTTCCCTCTTCACTTATGCCGAACCGGTGCAGGATGAGGCCAAAGACAAACTGTTCGGTCGCCTCCGCCACGACTTCTCGACGCGCCTCGACATACCTCTATATTATAGGAAAGGACAGCAGCAGGAGAACGGCTACCGTGGCGATCCGCTATACCATCGCATCCGCTATACTTTAGGCAATAGTCGGCATTTCCAGGCGGGACTGCGGATGGAGAAGGACGCAGGCGAGCGTTTCTACGACAGCTACGGGGCGTATGCGATGCTGCACGACGTGAGCATCCTCAACAAAGGCATCGTCGGCGACTACCGCATCGGCTTCGGCGAGGGCTTGGTGCTCGGCGGAAGCACTTGGAACAGCAAGAGTACGCCGCCGCTCAAAACACAAAGCGGCATCCGGCCTATGATGGGAATGGACGAGACACACTTCCTCCGAGGCGCAGCCGTGACGCTTGCTTTGGGCAAGCATATCAGGCTGAGCACCTTTGGCTCGTACCGAAAGCGCGACGCCACGCTGACGAGCGAGGGCGAGGTGCAGACCTTGCGGACTGACGGCTACCACCGCTCGGCATCGGAATGGGAGCGGCGAAGGAACGTGGGGAGCACCGTGTTGGGTGGAAATATACAATGGCAGAACAAAGGCTTCCATCTGGGTGCGACGGGATACTGGCAGAAGTTTAGTCGAGACCTCAACCCCGGCAGCCAACAGTACAGGGCAATTTATCCGAAGGGCAGCAGCTTCGGAGTGGCAGGACTGAACTACGGCTACACGCGCTACCGCCTTTCCTTGGCCGGAGAGACTGCCTATAGCTCTGTCGGAGACGGCCTCGCGACCATCAACCGCGTGTCGTGGAACATCAACAGACGCTATACACTCTCTGCCGTCCAACGCTTCTACGCCTATCAATACTATTCGTTCTATGCCAGTTCATTGGCTGAAAACACCAACGCCCAGAACGAGAGCGGCGTACTCTTGCATCTGCTGGCCGAGCCGCTGGCAGGTTTGCAGATGACTGCCTACATCGATTTCTTCCACAATCCCTGGCCGCGCTACCGCATGACGCACAGCAGTACGGGTCAGGAGCTGTTCCTGCAAGGCAGTTATGCCCTTTCGGGAAGGCACACGCTGCTGGCTCGCTATCAGCTCAAACGCAAGGAGAACGCCGACCGCATGGAGCCGCATCACCGCGTGAAGCTCGCCTGGACATACGAAGCCGGCGGGCATTGGCGCTGGCAGACAACGGGTTTCTATCACCATGTGCTCGGCAGCAACGGCTTCCTCCTCAGCCAAAGTACACGTTACGTTATGGAGAAGCCGAATCTGACCCTCAATGCACAGCTCGCCTACTTCAACACCGACGACTACCTCAGCCGCATCTATCTGCAGTCGCCTGCTTTGTATAGCAGCATCTCGTCGGCATCTTACTACGGTCACGGCGTGACGGGCGTGCTGACCTGCCGTTGGCAAAGCAAGAACAGAAAGTGGATGCTTGAGGGACGCTATAGCCTGCTCCGCTACTTCGACCGCGACGAGCAAGGCACAGGACTACAGCAAATCCTCAGTCCCTGGAAGAATGATTTGTCTTTCCAGACGCGGATAAAGCTCTGACCATGCAGTAGAGGCCGAGCAAGACGAAGGGGATGGAGAGCAACTGTCCCATGTTCAGGAGCATTCCCTCCTCGAAGGCTTCTTGGTTCTCCTTCGTGTATTCGATGAAGATACGGCTCAGGAAGATGAGGAACAGACAGAGGCCGAAGAAGAAGCCCGTGCTGACGAGTTGCGGCTTCCTGCGGTATATCACCCAATGGATAATGAAGAAGAGGGCATAGCAAAGAGCCTCGTAGAGCTGTCCGGGATGGCGTGGGAGCATATCCACACGCTCGAAGATGAACGCCCAAGGCACGTCGGTGGGCCGTCCGATGATTTCCGAGTTCATCAGATTGCCGAGGCGGATGGCGCAGGCACAGACGGGTGTGACGATGGCAACGTTGTCCAGGACGTGCAAAAGCGGCAGCTTCACCCTGCGGCTATACAGCCAGATGGCCATCATCAAGCCGAGCGTGCCGCCATGACTGGCAAGGCCTTCGTAGCCGGTGAACGTCCATCCTTTCCCCGGCACGTTGCGCATGGGCAGCAGCATCTCAACGGGATGCGACAGATAGTAGCTCGGTTCATAGAACAGACAATGCCCCAACCTCGCACCAATCAGTATGCCGAGGAAGCAGTACAAGAACATCGGGTCGAACTTCTCGTCGCTTATCTTCTGCTGCCGGTAAAGTCTTTGCATGAGCAGGTACACGGCGATGAGTCCCACCGCCCAGCACAGCGAGTACCAACGTATGGCGAAGAAACCCAAGTCTAACGCCACGATGTCAGGGTTCCAGGTGATGAACAACGGCCCCCCTCCGACTCCCCCAAAGGGGAGAGAAAGCAGCGGATTATATAAATCTGTGTGTTGTAGTAACATCTTTATCAGGTTTCAATATTCCCCGTCTCCCCTTTGGGGGAGGAGGGGTTAGGGGTTGGAGAGGGGCTTCTATACGTTGAAACGGAAGTGCATGATGTCTCCGTCCTGCACGACATAGTCCTTTCCTTCCACGGCCATCTTGCCGGCTTCGCGGACGGCGGCTTCGCTTCCGTACTTGATATAGTCGTCGTACTTGATGACCTCTGCACGGATGAAGCCTTTCTCGAAGTCTGTGTGGATGACGCCGGCACACTGCGGAGCCTTCCAACCACGGCGGAAGGTCCACGCCTTCACTTCCATCTCGCCTGCCGTGATGAAGGTCTGGAGCGTCAGAAGATGGTAGATGGCCTTGATGAGGCGGTTGCATCCGCTCTCCGTCAAACCGAGGTCCTCCAGGAACATCTGTTTCTCTTCGTATGTCTCGAGTTCTGCGATGTCGGCTTCCGTCTGTGCCGAGATGATGAGCATCTCAGCATCTTCGCCCTCGATGGCTTTCTTGACGGCCTCTGTATATGCGTTGCCGGAGGCAGCCGACGCGTCGTCCACGTTGCAGACATACAGCACAGGCTTCGTGGTAAGCAGGAAGAGGCCGCCGGCCGCCGCTATCTCGTCCTCGGTCTCGAAGGTGACGTTTCGAGCACTCTGGCCTTTATTGAGGGCATCCTGGTACTTGAGCAGGACGTCGAGCTCGACCTTTGCCTGTTTGTCGCCACCCACCCTGGCCTGCTTCTCCACTTTCTTGATGCGGTTCTCGATGGTCTCGAGGTCCTTGATTTGCAGTTCCGCGTCGATGATTTCCTTGTCGCGGACGGGGTCGACACTGCCATCGACGTGTACGATACCGTCGTTGTCGAAGCAGCGGAGCACATGGATGATGGCGTCGCACTCGCGTATGTTGGCCAGGAACTGGTTGCCCAAGCCCTCGCCCTTACTGGCTCCCTTGACGAGGCCGGCAATATCGACGATGTCGCAGACAGCAGGCACGATGCGTCCCGGATGGACGAGTTCGGCCAGGCGGGTCAGTCTTTCGTCTGGTACAGTGACCTGTCCGAGCTGAGCGTCAATGGTGCAGAAGGGGAAGTTGGCAGCCTGTGCCTTTGCAGAGGACAGGCAGTTGAAGAGGGTTGACTTGCCGACGTTGGGCAGTCCGACTATTCCGGCTTTCATCTCACATTTACCATTTTATCATTTACCATTTACTATTTATATGTTTTACAACTAATTGCACGAATTAAACGAATTGTTCATTGCCACATGTCAAAGGCGTAGCCAATTCGTGCAATTCGTGCAATTCGTTGTAAGAACATATTGTGTCATCAGAATTCCTTGTACTCATCGTTCTTTGCAGAACGGATGGCGATGCATTCCATCTCGATGAGCCATGTTGGGCGGCATACGGGGGCGAGGGTGAAGACGGTGGGGATGTCGGGATATTTCTGGCTGAACATCTTGCTGACCACTTCGAAGTCGGCTCCGTCGCGCAGATAGACAACGATTTGTGCCGTGTCGTTCATGGTCATGCCTGCCTCTGCAAGGAGTGTCTCAACGTTTTCCCACATGCGTTGCGTCTGCATGACGACGTCGCCTTCATGCATCACTTCGCCCTGATTGTTGATGCTTGCCGTGCCGGAAATGATGGCATGGTCGCGGTCGCCGAACTGCAGGAGTGTGCCACGTTCGAAGGTGACGCCGTACTCGCTGGTGCGGTTGAGGTGCGACGTGGCGTAGAGGTAGCGCTGCTGCTCGGGCTTGAAGCCTTTGAGGGCGTAGCATCCGAGCTGGATGATGGCCTTCGGGTCAGACGGATTTCCGCCGATGCCTGTGGAGGCGATGTAGTGCGTCTCGGGCACCAGTCCGTGCTGGGCGAAGTTTTCCCAACGGGAGAGGACGAGGCCCTTGTACTGCGTATCGACGTCGCGGACGAAGAACCATGTGCGGATGCAGTTGTCTTCGAGGGTCATCTCATGCTCTTCGAGGAGTGCTTCGTAGTCTTCGAGGAGTGTCTGTGTCTGGCTGTAGCTGCTGCCTTCGCCTATCATCATGCCCATCGTCCAAAGGTGTTCGTAGCCGTTGTGGCGTACGATGGTGGACTGCAGACGGTCGGCCGTGGGGATGACCTCTGTGCCGCGCTGCAGGTAGAGCCACAGGGCTATCTTGCTTCCGTCGAGGGGCGGTTGCTGGATGTATGAGATGGTGCACGTGTCGTCCTGCGGCATGAGCGGTCGCTGATTGGTGGCGTCGGACAGGAAGAATCTTTTGAAGACAGGCTTGGCGTCTGCCAGGTCGGCCTGAGCCATCAGTTGTTCTTCCGCCAGACTTATGCGGCGTAGCTGCTGCTGAAAGCTTTCGCCTCGGGCTTCGATGTGCAGAATAGCGTGATATTCAGCGGTCTTGCCGTCGGGGGCGAAGGCTGTCAGTTCGATTGTGGCACCGAGTTTTTCCAGATGTATTTTCTTAAATTGCATGGTGCATTGTGTGATATTGGGTGCAAAGGTACGAAAAAAAGTTTAAAGTATAATGTTTAAAGTTTAAAGATTTTATGCCGAGTGGAATAATGTCCTGTGGCAAGTCGGAAAACTCGGCGTGCCATGTTGTCAAACTCGGCGTGCCATGTTTGACGATTCGGCGTGCCGCGTTTGACAATTCGGCGTGCCGCGTTTCAGTTCACGGCACGAGATGTTCTATCCAGCTGTCAATCAAGTTGCTCACTTCTTCGAGGTTCGACTTGAACTGACTGCTGAGGATTTCGGTGTGGTTGTGCGAGAGGAGGTTCTCTCCGCCTTCGTTCAGGACGAGGTGGAGCAGGGAGCCTTCAGCATTTCCGCTCTCCACGCGCATGTATCCATCGAGCCTTGTGCTCGGCACATCGACGAGGGCAGCGTAGGCATTGCCTTCTGTCAGGTTCAGCCCTGCTGCCGAGCGTCCGGTTCCACCGTGGCACTGGATGCAGGCTCGGTCGAAGAGTCCTGTCTGCAAGACGCCGAAGCGGCCCACTTCAATCGTTCCGAGGTCGAGCCGGATGGTGTCGCGGGCAGTGTTCTCGCTGTAGTCTTCCATATTGACGGACGCCAGCGTGATGATGCGCTCGCGCAGAGAATTGGTGAGCGCCACCTCCACCGTCCGCACCTCGCTGCTGATGTTCGAGAGGACGAGGCTGACGGAGGAGCCGTCGTCGAGCGTCGAGGGCACTGCCTTCTGCACCAGGGCGAACTTACTGTCCTGCGTGAAGCCGGCCACAGCAAGGCTGTAGCCCGTGCCTCCCCACTCGCTCAGTCCGCTCACGCAGGCCGTCATCTTCACCGTGTAGCCCTTCTCGTCCACCTGATAGACCTTGTCCTGAATGTCGCCGCTGTCGCAAGCCACAAGTCCGAAGGCTGCCCATATATATAATATATAATGTATAGGTTTCATTAGTTGAAATTCTAACTATGAACTATGAACTATGAACTATGAACTATGACCTATTCAGAAGCTGTATTGCAGTTGCAGGGTAGCCGAGTGGGTGCTCAGCCCCAGGTCGTCGTTGTCGCGGTCCAGTTGTGTCTCGTGTCCATACCTGCCCGTAAACTGATACATCGCCGAAAGTTTCAGGTTGCACTTGTTGACGTAGTAGTTCACCACAGCCGCCGGCATGTTCAGGATGCCGTCCTTGCGCGAGCCGTTGCGGTCGAGGAAGTCATAGCGGAAGCCTGCCTGCAGGCTCCGGGTAAAGAAGTAACCCACCTGTCCGTAGCAGCCCCAGAAGTTGTACTTCTCGTCAATCTTCTGCCGCTCCGTAAAGGTGACGTGCATCCAGTAGGCTTCTGCGGCAGCATACCAACGGCCGTGGAGCATGCTCCACTCCACACCGAGGCGGCTGTCGTTGGTGCTCTCACTTTCGCTCTCTACATTGATGCCGCCGCTCACGCCAAAGAGCATGTGGCGTCCTCGAAGCATGTGGCTGTTGCCTTGCGTGGCAGGCATGTTGCCCCAGGGCATGAAGGTGAGCCTTCCGGCATAGAGCAGGGAGGGAATATGGGAATCGTCGGAGAGCGTCTTGGTGGCAGTGTTGACGCCGCTTCCTGTGCCGTTCCAGAGTCCCACCTCGTAGCCAATCATCCAGCTGTCCTTCTTCTTGTTGAGCTTTGCCTTGCCATGAAACTGGAAGCCCAGGTCGAAGCCCATGCCGATGCTTGGCGTCACAGCGTTCAGGCTATACGGCATGATGACCGATGCCGTCAGCGAAGTGGGCAGACAGGGGAACAAGGTCTCGCCCAGCGTAGTGAGGTAGGCGTGGAAGAAAGGTGTCTTGAACTTACCGGCACGGAAGCGTGCGGCTGGCGTGATACGATAGTCCACCCATGCCTGTTGCAGGACATTCCCGCCCGTGGCCGCTGCGTTGATGCTCAGGTTATAGTCGAGCCGGCCAAAAGTCGTGCCGGTGAAGCCCAGGATGGCATACGGCATGGAGAAGCCCGAATTGGCCACGTTGTCCTGATTGTATGCTTTGTCCAGGCCCTCGTCGTCGTAGTAGTTGTACTGTCCCCTGGCCTGCATGAACAGATACGGCTTGAAGATGAAGCGTCCGTCGCGCGACTGCAGGGTGAAGCCTCTGTCGTCGGCAATGCCCAGCACACCGTTCTCCATGTCGATGTTCTCCGTCTGCTCCTTCAGGTCAGCACTCTGGAAGTTGTACTTCTCGAAGGTGATGCCTTTCTCTTTCTCTCCTTCCTCAGCCATTGAAGGCATGGCGAGGAGGGTTGCAAATAGTAGTATATATGTCCTTTTCATGTTTTGAGTTTGTTGATTTATTGTTTTCTCCCCTTCCCTTTAGGGGAGGGGTTGGGGGGAGAGGCTACAGGCTCTCCAGGAACTTGATAAGCGCCGAGCGGTCGTCCTTCTCCATCTTCGCGAAGAGGTTCTTGCTGGCTTCTCCCTCGCCACCGTGCCACATGATAGCTTCCTGGAGGTTGCGGGCCCGACCGTCGTGCAGGAAGTAAGTGTGGGCATTCACCTTCTCCTGAAGCCCGATGCCCCAGAGCGGCGTCGTGCGCCACTCGTTGCCGCGGGCAAGGCCGCTCACGTAGTTGTCGTTCAAGCCGACTCCCATGATTTCGCTTCCCATGTCGTGCAGGAGGTAGTCGCTGTAGGGATGAATCGTCTGACTGCCCAGCCACGGCAGTTCCGTGCCGTTGAGGAGCGTTGCGCCGCGTGGTCTTGTGTGCAACGTCGTGACGTGGCAGAGGTGACATTTCGCTTCGTAGAACTTCTGCTCGCCTATGCTGATGAGTTCCCTCTCGTTGATGGTGCGTCCCTTGTATGCGGCGGTCTGCTTCGTGCTGCCCAGTCTTCGGGCCGGCACTCCGAGGCCGTGCAGGTAGAAGTCCACGTCCTCCATGTCCTCGGTGCTGACGTCGAGCTGGTCGTAAAGCAAGCCCATCATCGAGCCCTCCTGCATCTGCGACTGTCCCTCGCAGATTTCTTCGGGGTAACGGCTGTTCGTCGCACCCATGTCCGACGAGAAGCCAAGCTCGACGGTCAGGTCGGCGTGCTGCGCCTTATTGCCCGACAAGCCGAGCTGCAGCTTGCCCCTTTCGTTGATGTAGTTGCAACGGCCGCTTATCCCATACTCCGGATAGTTCGACTTCGCCGCAAGCTGTTCTATCTCGTTGCGGTCGAGAGCCATCATCTGACCCATGCCGACGTGCCGGAGAGGGATGCGGACGGTGCAGAAGAGGTCCTCGGGCTTGATGTCCTCATCCGTGTCGCGATACTTGGGCTTATACCATTCCGTGATGGTATATTCGGGATAGACAAGGCTATACGGCTCGCCGTCGGGGAAGGTGAACTGCTCTTCGTGCCAACGGCATTCGAGCTTGCCTTCTGCCGTCACACCGTAGATGCTCTGGTCGTGAAGCACACGGCCATAGTTCTGGAAGAAGGCTCCGTTCTTTCTCGTTATATAGACAAGCATGGCACTGAACCCATAGCTGCCGGAGCCATAGACGGGAGTGCCGTCGGGGTCAGTGCCAATCTGCGTCCAGAGAGCAGGCTTTGTGCGTCCGGCATTCCGATGGCACGAGCCGCAGGAATAGCCCGCATAGACAGGGCCAAGGCCGGCGCTCTGCGTCAGCACATCGTCATAGAGGCCGTCGCCGTTGATAAAGCGTCGGGAGTTGGCCTTGATGTCCTCCACCCACGGAGCATTCGTGTCGTAGGCAAAACTGGAGTTGACGAAGACCGTACTCGTGCCTGCACTAAGGGCATAGCCGTCGTGCGTTTCGAAGTCGGCTGCAGAAAAGCAGTCATCCTCCTTGTCGCATGCGACAAGGAGGAAGAGAAGAGGGAACAAGATAATCCTATAGTCCCTATAGTTCCTGTACATTACTTATTATGGTTTATTCTATGGCACGGGGCTGTCCGTCCTTAAAGAGCAGGAACTCCAATGTGTGGAAGCCGCGAATGTTTTGTGCTGCTTCAATCTTCTCGTCGCTGTCGTCATCTTTCCAGTTCAGTCCGCTGTAGTCACCTTTTTTAAGTACATTCTTGATGGCATCCTGGTCGAGAGGCCATGAGTCCATGTTGGGGTCGAGGCCGAGCTTATCCACGGGACCGAACAGGAATGCCTCGCTCATCTCCCAAGGCTGACGTGCTGTCATCCATGCCTGTGCTGCTGCCTTGAAGTTGGCATTCGAAGGCTGGTCGGCCAGAGCACGAACGGCTGTGTTAAGGCTGGCGTTTGCCTCTTTCAGGTCATTATAGGTGGGCAGTACGACGACATTTACATAGTCGGCCACGATGGCTTTCAGTTCTTCCTCCTCCTCGAAGTCTTCAATCTTAGCCTTGAGCGTCTTGAGGATTTCCTTCAGGCTGTTGCAGGCATCGATGGCTGTCAGGACACTTGGGCTGCCGATGTGACTGCGGAAGGGAGCTGCCATACCTTCTATGGCGTTGATGGCTGCCGTGATGCGTGAATTGACGTTGCTGGCCAGTTCTGTCTCTCCGTGGTTCAGCAGGTAGTTTGCTATGCTGTGACTGCCTGTTGCTTCGCCATACTTGCAGTTGAAGGCATTCTGTATGGAGCGGATGTTGTTGGAGTAGTCCTGAATGGAGTGGAAGCTGTACCAGGACTCTACGGCATAGACGGCTTCCGTGTACTTTCCCTGTTCCCACTTGTCGCGCGGGTCGCCTATCTTGCTTTCGCCCACTTCGTTGGCAATGTCGATGCAGCCGTCGATAATCTGCTCGATGCAGCTGTTGGGGCTGGTGTAGGTCTTACCCTCGCCTGGGTTCGTGAAGGTCTCCTTGAAAGCCTCTCCTCCGTCGAAGCTGACGTCCCATGCCTCGTAGAGAGCGGCGGCGTCTTCTTGAAGAAGGTAGGACACGGCTGCAGCATAGCTGCACCAGTGATCCGAGTAGTCGGCATAGTTGGCGTCTGTCTCATTAATGGTGACGTCGGCTGTGCCTTCGGGCATTGTTTCAGGATCGTTGTCGTCATTGCTGCATGAAGCAGCGGTCAGGGCAATGGCAATCATGCCAAGATAAAAGATGTTCTTTTTCATGTTATTTGTTATTTAGTTTTGGTTTTACTTCCTTTTTTAATTACTTAGTCTTTGAATCCGTAGAACTGTTTCTTTCCTTTGAACCAACCTGTGAAGGCGACGCCCAGGGCGAACTCGTTCTCGCTGTTGTAATTGCCGCCGCCTATCCTGCGGGTGGTGTAGTCGGCCTTGACGATTACATAAGGTATGGGGCGATAGTTGAGGCCGAAGGTCCACATGGATGTCTTGAGGCGTGCATCCATCGTCTGCCCTGCCTCGCCTTCTTCCTGGGCGTTGTAGTATTCATAGCGTGCAAAGGGGATGATGTCGGGTGCCTTCGGGTTGTGGAAGAAGCCCTTCAGGCGTACACCGCCTTCTATGCCGTAGCTGACGGCTTTGCTTGCTACGGGTGCCAGCTTGGAGTAGGGGCTGGCATTGCTCTGACGGACGTTGCGGGCGCTGAGCAGTGTGCTGTTGCCCACCTTGCCGCTCAGGATGTTGCCACGCACGATGCCGTAGCGATGCTGATACTGTGCATCGACGCTCCAGAGGTTGACGGGAACCGTGAAACTGTAGGTCGTGGGCTTGTCGGCATTCGAGGCTGCATTCTGCACGTGATACCAGCTTGCACCCACTCTGAGGCCTGGCACACCTGTGTAGTTGATGCGCAGCACATAGCCGGGCGACGTGAAGTTGTCGGTCTCGAAGAAACCTTGTTTGCCCTTCTTCACCCAGTTGTTGCGGTCGAAACCATTGGCATTGAGGCCTGCCACGATCTGTGCTTCCCAGTTGAACGATGCCCAGCGGCGGCCCACTTGTCCGAAGAAGCTCAGACCTGTCTCGTGCCAGGTGTTGGGGATGATGCTCGTCTCGCCTTCGGGACGCACGGTGCCGAAGAAGTTCACGGGCTCGTGGTGCGAATTGTTGAGGCCGACGGGCACGATGAAGTGTCCCGCGCGTACATTAAAATATTGATTAAGGTGGTAGGTGATGTGGAACTGCTCGATGGCTACCTCGCCTCCCTTTTCCACCTCTGTCTCATACTCGCCGTTCTCCGAGTTCTCTATCTCGTAGGCTGTTCCGGTGCCGCCGCTCTCGAACTCTACCTCCACGCCTACGTTCCAGTGGCGGTTGAACTTATAGTCGCCTGCCAGAACGAAGCGAGGCACGGAAATGGTGTTGCGGCGCATGCGGGTATTACCCTCGCTGCCGCCATAGAAGCGGTTGGTGCCATAGTCCTTGAAGGCTGCCACCACCTCGCCATAGCCGCCGATGCGGAAGCGGTCGTACGAGTCTATCTCTGTCGAGTCGGTGTTCCACTGAGCCGAAGCAGTGCCGACCGTGAGCAGCATCATCGCTGCAAGGATGTTTCTGTTCATTGTCTTTTCTTTTTTAGGAACCTTAAGGACCTTAGGGACTTTAAGGACTTTAGGGTCTTTTAGTTTTCCGGCGGCAAAGGTACGGCAACTTTGCATTCCCTGCAATACGCAAAAATTATGATTTTGTCCTTCTGATGGCCTTTCGCCATACCCAATAATAATGAAATTGACCCCCTTTTACAATAAAATTGTAAATCGCAAATCGTCAAATAGTAAATAAAATTGTATCTTTGCAGCTGAAAAGAGCTAGTAAAACTAGTGAAACTAGTAAAACTAGTAAGACTAGTAAGACTAGTGAGACTAGTAAAACTAGCAAAACCTAAAACCCCATGACCGAGAAATACCACGATACCGACCCTATGAGCGATGTCATCAGTGATGACTATCGCATGTTGCAGATCATCAGCCGCTTCGGCATCAAGCTGGGCTTTGGCGACCAGACGGTGGGCGCTACCTGCCGAGCTGCGGGAGTGGATGTCAGCACGTTCCTCACCGTTGTAAACTACGTGAAGGATCCTGCCCATGCCCGCATCGGCGAGATGGCTGAGCAGATTGACGTGCCGGCGCTCATTGCATATCTGAAGAACTCCCACTCCTACTTCGTCGATTTCCGCTTGCCGGGCATCCGCCGCAAGCTTCTCGAGGCCATCGACCTCTCTGCCGGAAACCGCATCGCCATGCTCGTGCTGCGCTTCTACGACGAGTATGCACAGGAGGTGAGCCGGCACATGTCCTTCGAGAACACACACGTCCACCCCTACGTCGAGACGCTTCTGCAAGGGCATCTGCCGGCTGAGACTTTTGCCAACATAGAAGAGCAGTACGACGAGCAGCATGCCAGTATCGAGAAGAGCCTTTCCGAGCTCAAGAATATCATCGTCAAGTACTACCCCAGCGACAACAGTGCTTCGCTCATGGGCGAGGTGCTCATGGATATCTTCATGACCGACGAGGACCTGCACACCCATTGCCACATGGAGGACACGCTCTTCGCCGAGTGCATCCACCGCCTCGAGCACGATGTTCGTCAGAAAGGCGGACAGCCTGTCGATGACCCTGCCGACGCACAGAACGAACCGGCTGGCGAAACGCTCAGCGAGCGCGAGAAGGAGATTATCGTGCAGGTCGTGAAGGGCCTCTCCAACAAGGAGATAGCCGAGGCCCTCTTCATCTCGGTCAACACGGTCATGACGCACCGCCGCAACATCGCCCGCAAGCTGCAGATACGCTCCGCTGCAGGCCTCACCATCTACGCCATCGTCAACGGCCTCGTCAATCTCGACGACGTGCAGCTGTAATGCGAATACAACAGTCCCTCCGGAAGACATTTCATGACGAGCCTCCCCCCCTCGTTCGAAGAGGTATACCTTTTGAATCGAAGAGGTATACCTTTTAAGTCGAAGAGGTATACCTTTTGAGTCAAAGAGGTAGTGCTTTTTTTGATGAAGAATAGTAGGTGTTTGCCATCCCCGTGTTACGATTTTTTTACATTAGCTAAATAATTATTCGGTTTTTCTTGGCACACATTATATAAATATATAAATTTGTGCACGACTTTGAAACTATCAATTCACAAACAAATAATAATAACCAACATTACAAACCAATGAAACAAAATCTACTAAACAAACTATGGCTCCGAGTCTGCATGCTCGCAGCCATAATGACCACCGCCCTCGCAGGGACAGCCTGGGCGGAAGAGGAAAGCGTGACTTTCTCTGAGCAAGGCTATACTAATGCCCAGGCAATAGAAAGCTACGAAGGAACCAATTTCTCGATTACTTTTGACAAGGGTACTAACAACAATGCTCCCAAGTACTACACCACAGGCACTGCTATCCGTTGTTATGGTGGTAACTCATTTACCGTCAGCTCGAACTACACCATCACTACTATTACCCTGGAATTCGGCTCAGGCGAAGGATCCAATGAGATCACTACCAATGTCGGCACATTCAGTTCTCCCACATGGACAGGTTCTGCCAATGAGGTGACATTCACCATTGGAGGAACTTCAGGCCATCGCAGACTTACGTCTGTTACTGTAGAATACGAGACTGGTGGCTCTCAGGCTCCTTCCATCTCTGCCGCAAATCTTTCCATCGATTACGATGCCACAGAAGGAGAGATAGAATACACTATCAACAATCCTGTAACAGGTGGAACCGTTTCTGCTTCATCTTCTTCCGAATGGCTTATGGTAGGAGATGACGACGAAGGCATAATTCCCTTCACCTGCGACCCCAATGACGGCATCGAGCGTACAGCTACGGTCACACTCACCTATGCCTATGACAACGAAAGGACAACAAAGAATGTAACCGTCACACAGGCTGCTAACCCCAATGGACCTGGCTCTGAAGCCAATCCCTATACCGTCGCACAGGCTATTGAAGCCATTAATGCAGGTACAGACCTGAATGGCAAATATGTTGCAGGTATCATCTCTCAGGTGGATAGCTACAACAGCACATACAAGAGCATCACTTATTGGATTTCCGACGACGGAACGACAGACAACCAGATGGAAGTCTATAGTGGCAAAGGCTTGGACAATACTGATTTCGCATCTAAAGACGATATCGCAGTTGGTGCAAGTGTTGTGGTTTATGGCAATCTAAAGAAATACAATAGTATTTTTGAGTTTGACAAGAACAACTACCTTGTAAGCTATAGTGTTCCCACAGCTGCCGTCGAGACTCCCACCTTCAGCATGGATCCTGGCACATATAACGGTGAGATCAGCGTCGAGCTCTTCTGTCTGACCGAGGGTGCAACCATCTATTACACCACCGACGGAACCGAGCCTACGCCCAACAGCACCGTCTTCGGAGCCCAGGACGAAATCATCATCGAGCAGACCACAGTCATCAAGGCCATCGCCGTCAAGGATGGCGAGCAGAGTCTTCTCGCCACAGCCGTCTATCACATCTGCTCGGCCGACGCGCCCTACAGCGTAGCCCAGGCTCTCGAATCACCAGAAGGAGAGAACATCTACGTGAAAGGCATCGTTTCGACCGTGACAGAAGTGAGCACCAATTACGGCAACGCCACCTATCGCATCTCCGACGATGGCAGCACCGACACGGAGATGATCGTCTATCGTGGCCTTTATATCGACGGCGACCCCTTCCAGACGGAAGACCAAATCCAGGTGGGCGACGAAGTTGTCGTCATGGGTAACCTCGTTGTTTACAACGGAACCAACCAGCTGGCACAAGGCAACCAGCTCGTCAGCCTTGACCGCATCGTGCCTCCCGTCTTTACAGTCCGTGAAACTGAAATCAACGTGGCTGCCGATGCGACAAGTGCTTATACTTATGTCGGCATAGAGAACATCGATTGGGAGGTGAACACCCCCTTCGTGCAGTTCTTCGATGTCAATGCCGACGGCACAGCAACCGAGGCTTCTCAGCCCAGCTGGGTCAACGAAGCAGGCGTCACGCAGAATGGTCTGATGCTCAGCTTCTCGCAAAATACCAATGAAGAAGCCCGCACAGCATTCCTCAAGGTGGGCGTGACACTGGACGGCACCACCTATTATTCCGACCTCATCACCCTCACACAGGCTGGCTATGTGGCTCCTGCGCGGTACATGGCTGTCTCTCGGGATGGTCAGTTTCAGCAAATCACCAGTGGCAAACGCTACATCATCGCTGCCAAGAAGACAACGGACAATATTGGTAAGATGGTTGTAATGGGAGGCGCTGATGCTTCAACAAGCACCTTACGCTATCGTTCTGCAGTGAACACAGATTATTATTTCTTCTCATCCGAAATGGAGTTGGCAGCCGATGCCGGTGTCAGCGAGTTCATCATCTGCGGTCCTGACGTTGAAGGCTACTATACAATCTACGACGAAGCAGCCGGTGCATACCTCTCTTCACCCGCAGCAATGTATCTGCGGACACAGCAATACGTGGACGACAATGCCCGCTGGAAGATTAACTTTGATGAAGAGAACTCAGATCCGCAGTATCCTATCACTATCGTCGTCAAGCGTGGTGATGAAGAAGGGTCCGTCAATAATTATGGTAGCATCTCCTATGATACGACCGAGGACGCCTTTGAAGCAAGTTCTGTACGTTCCACTTCAGACCGGGGCATCTATCTCTATCAGAAGATAGAGGCGGATGAACTCGTTCAGCCTACAATTACAGTAAACGAGCCGACCATCAACATTGCTCACGACCAGACACACGTCGAGTTCACATGCAATGTGGAGAACCCCATGACCGGTGCTGCCTTCATTGCTACAACAGAAGATTCGTGGATTACAAACATCACCACAAGCCAGGAGGTGGAAGGCATGATTCTTGTCGACTGCGAAGCTAACAGTTCAGACGTCCAGCGTTATGCCACCATTACTATTACTTATGGAAGCATCGAATCGCAAACCATGGTGACTGTAGTGCAGGCTCCCTACGAGTACCTCGCACCTGTCATCAATGCCGAAGACGTCACCCTGGCCTATGATGCTACGGAAGGCAGCATCGAGTACAGCGTGGAGAACCCCGAGCAAGGTGCTGAGATGAGCGCCTACACCGAGGCCGACTGGATTACCAACGTCCAGGCACCCTCATCGGCAGCCATCGTGACCTTCAACACAACCGTCAACGAAAGCACAGAGGCTCGCACAGCCACCGTTACCCTCATCTATGGCAACTACACCAAGGATGTGACCGTCACACAGGAAGGCTATGAAGCTCCCGCCGCTGACTATGCCGAGCTGCCCTTCACATGGGAAGGTGGCGTGAAAACCGACCTCCTCGCAGAAGCAGGTGTAACAGCCGAAGGTCTCGGTTCTGACTATGCAGAAGCCAATGCTCCCTATCGTGTTAAGCTCGATACGACAGGCGACTACATCCAAGTTAAGACCAACGAACGTCCCGGCATCGTAACTATCGGTGTGAAGATGGTTGGCGGAGCAAATGCCTCTTCTATTACTGTACAGGAGTCTGCTGATGGCGAGAACTTCACAGATGTTGAGGAATTGAGCATTAGTGGTAGCCAGAACGAAGTAGTTACCCTTGAAACCACAAATTCCTTCGATGAGGCTTCAAGGTACGTTCGCCTCTACTTCACCAAGGGTTCTAACGTAGGTGTCGGCTACATCTCTATCGCCAAGTACGAGGAGCCCGCACCTGCCCTCTATGTTCGTCCTAACGAGATAGCTGCTACAGCCGAGGGCGAGACAGGCACACTCACCATCACTACCGAGAACCTCACGCTCACTCCCAACGATGAGCTCTACGTCCAGTTCCATGATGCCGACGGCAGCCCGCTGCCCGCACAGCCCGACTGGATTACCACCGAGATCACGATGGGCGAGGCCGGATACATTATTAATTATGTCATCGCTGCCAACCAGGGCGAGGCACGCTCCACATTCTTCGAAGTGGAAGCTCCCACCTACAAGCTCACGTCCAACGTCGTCACCGTCAGCCAGGAGGCCTACGCAGCTCCCGCTACGGGCGACCAGTTTGCGCTCTACTACGGCGACCTCGTGGAGGGCGACTACATCATCTACTACGACGGCAAGGCCATGAGCAACGAAGTAGCAAACAATCGTCTGCAATATGCAGAGGTAACGCCCGAGAATGACATCATCACCACCGACAACGAGGCTATCGTATGGCACATCGCTCCCAGCGGCGAATACTGGACCATCTACAGTGCAGCAGCAAAGGCTTATGCCGCAGGTACAGGCGCGAAGAACAAAGCCCAGATGCTCGTCGATGTCGACGACTATGCTCTCTGGAGCGTTGAGGCAATGGCTACGCATGTGGCACACGAGTTCACCAACAAGGGCAACGCCGCAGCTGGCGTCAATGCCGTGCTCAGGAACAACGGCACATACGGCTTCGCTTGCTACAGCACAGAAACAGGCGGCGCCATCCAGCTCTACAAGAAGGTAGATGCCACTCCCGAAACCGAGTATCAGACCGTCAGCGTCAGCGAGGCTGGCTATGCAACATTCGTTGCCACACACAACCTCGAGATTCCTGCCGGTGCCAACATCCAGGTTTATACTGTTCAGGTAGAGGAAACAGCTCAGCTCCTGCCCGTCGAGGGTTACATCCCCTCTTACGAGGCAGTATTGGTTAAGGCAGATGCAGGCGAGTACAACTTCCCCTACACCGACGAGGAGGTAGCTCCCATCAAGGTCAACGACCTCCGCTTCGACAGGTCAGACCTCACAGCCAACGGCCAGCAGTACATCCTGGCTAACGGTGAAAACGGCGTAGGCTTCTACAAGGCAACACCGGGCACCACCATTCCCGCATTCAAGGCCTTCCTCTATATCCAGAATGGCGTCAAGGGATTCTATGGCTTCGACGATGACGATGCAACTGGAATAAATGAAGAATTAAGAATGAAGAATGAAGAATCTTCAATCTACAACCTTGCCGGTCAGCGCATCCAGAAGATGCAGCGCGGCATCAACATCGTAGGTGGCAAGAAAGTCCTGAAGTAATATAGGATTATAAATAATCATAAGGCTCGTTCATGCAAAGTCATGGACGAGCCTTTTTCTTTACGGTCTTTAAGGTCTTCAAAAAAGCCCCATTTCATCGGAAAAAGTAACGGTTAAGGGTTAAAGTTTAACGGTTAAAGAAAATCGAATAAATTCTAAGGAGTTGAGGAGGAAAGGAGTTTTTTACCACGAACTTAAGTCGACGGCCGTAGGGAACTGCAAGTCGCTGGCGCTTCAGCGGAAAAGCAAAGTCAATTACACGAATTGGGGAGAAGAAATTGGGAAAAGGTGGTGCCTGCTGTGCCGGCATGTTGCGAGAATAAAGGCGCAGGCACAAGAAAACGAGCTTTCTTGGTGTCTGCACCTTTGTTCACGCATCGGTGTTTCGTCTGGACAAAACACCTTTCCTTTTTACATTTCTTCCAGCGCGGCTACTCCTTAACTCCCTAACTCCTTAGATAGAATTAAAAGTGAACAATTAAAAATGAAGAGAAAATTAGTGTAAATTCGTGGAATTTGTGTAATTCGTGGTCGTAAAGATGATTAAAGTTTAAAGGTGAAGAAATCCGTATAATCCGTTAAATTCGTTGTTGTATAAAAGTTGAAAAATCTCCTAATCCGCGTCATCTTTTTCCCTTTTTCTTTTTTAAAGAAATTAATTATATGTTTTTCTTTGTCGTTATCGTAGAAATATATAATTTTGCACGCGCTGGAAAATATAAATAATAAAACCTCAAACCAAACCTAACCATCAAAGATGTCGAAGAAGTTGCGTGATAAAGTAGAATATCTTGTCTTGCTGATAGCGGAGTTTGCCGTTCGCTGCAAGGTGACGGAAGCGCAATCCTACCGCTACCTCAACCAGTACGGCGCTCTGGCATTGTGTGACAAGCACTACGACATCATGCACACTCTCTCTGTTGAGGAGAATGTCGAAACCCTGCAATCCTATTGCCGACGGAAAGGAGGTACATTATGATACTCTATCACGGCTCAACAATCGACATTGAAAAGATAGATCTCGCCAAGTCCAAACCAAACAAAGACTTTGGTAAAGCATTCTATCTTTCCCTTGACAAAGAACAAGCCATGGAGATGGCACAGTTTAAGGCTGAGTTCGAAGACGGAACGCCAGTCGTCAATGCGTACGAGTTTGACGAAGCTAACTTGCAGCAACTTCGCTATAAGCGCTTCGAAGACTATACCGAAGAATGGGCGCACTTCGTCTATGACCACCGAACAGAGCCAAACGGAAAAACCTTGCACGACTACGACATCGTGTATGGTCCGATAGCAAACGACCGTATCGGAGCACAGATAACTCGTTTCAAGCAAGGCTACATCACCTTCGACGAGTTTCTTCGTCGCATCCAATACATCAAAGGCATAACCTTTCAATATGCCTTCTGCACGCAAAAAGCAATAGAGAAACTCATAAAGAAGTAAAAATAAGAATGAAAGTCTCTCAGGCAGAATTCCAAAACATGAAGGAGGAGATTGTGAAAGACCTCATTGCCCGTCTCATGGAAGAACAAGGTCTCACAATGCAAGAAGCCTTTGAAAAGGTCTATGCCTCACGCCTGTTCGAGAAACTCAGCGACCCAAAGACAGGATTGTACTTCCAATCGTCTGGCTATGCCTATAGCTACTTAGAAGAAGAACTTAACTCATAATACAAACTTAAAACAACCCTCAAGCCAAACCACAACAGCTTCCAAAGCATTCGTCTTTAACTCCTTTCTCCGCACCTTAGGGGGGCGCCTTCTTCCGCTCCATAGGTGCTCAGGCGCAGGCGGAGGGTGCTAAAGCAGCCAAGAACTCCCTTAACTCCCAAAAATATTACCCAACTCAATAAACCCCAAACCAACATGACAACAATACAGATGAATGCGGAATTGTTTCGCCGGTTGAGTATAATCGCAGAAGATGAGGGGCTCATGACAAAGCTTCTCAGATATGCACGTCGGCTGACAACCCCCAAGCAAGACCCCACGCTCATGACGAAGGAAGAGTTCTTTGCTAACGTGGACGAGGCATTGGAACAAGTCAAGCAAGGACGAGTACACAGAATGTTGCCTGATGAATCGTTGGACGATTTCCTTAAGAGGGTAGGCTGATGACATATTCTGTGGACTATACCGATAAGGCCATCGAAGGCTTGAATCGCTTGCGCGAAAGTGAGCCAAAAGCTTATGCCAAGGCAAAGCAGCTTATTGAAGAACTGAAAGAACACCCTAAGACAGGCACAGGCAAACCTGAACAGCTGAAAGGTAATCGCAGTGGTCAATGGAGCCGACGCATCTCAGATCGTCATCGTATGGTATATACTATCAACGAGACAGAAGTAATAGTACTAATCCTTACGGCCTATGGTCATTACGGAGACAAATAACAACCACCAAGCCGAGAGTCTTGTCAAGTAGGTTTTGAACACAAGAATATGGAACAGAAGCAGCAAATCATGCAAGCGATAGCCAAGCGAGCACATGAGGTGACACCTCCAGGCTCTACGGTCCTGCTCTTTGGCTCCCAAGCCAGAGGCGATGCCCGTCCTGGCTCTGATTGGGATGTGCTCGTCCTGCTGGATAAGGACAAGATAACGTTCCAGGATGAAGACGAGATAGCATATCCCATTCATATCCTGGGTTGGGATTACAACGAAATGATAAATCCTATCCTCTACACCTTTAAGGATTGGCAAGACAATCGCATAGCTGTTTTTCGTCAGAATGTTTTAGAAGACGCAATACCATTATGAGCCTCACATCAGAAGAACGACATGATGTCGTAGTATATCGTATAGAGAAAGCAGACAAGACTATGGAAGAAGCAAGGACTCTTGTCACTTTCAAGTACTGGGGATTGATAGCCAACAGGCTTTACTACGCGGCATACTATGCAATATCTGCATTACTCGTTGCAAATGGGTACACGGCCAAATCGCACGACGGAACGATTCATCTCTTTGAATTACATTTCGTCAAAGATGCTGTTGTTCCTCAAGAAATGGGAAAACTTGTCCGCAAACTATTTACTCGCCGTCTGACTGGAGACTATAGCGACAAGTTCGACTTAACCGAAGAAGATGTCATGCCACTCTTTGAACCTACAGAACAACTCATAGAAAAGGTAACAACATTAGCAAAGCAAATATTAAAATAACAAACTCAATAAACCCTCAAACCAAACCACAACAGCACCCCAAACTATCGTCTTTAACTCCCTTAACTCCTTTAACTTCATTAACTCCCAAATAATATATTACCCAACTTAAAACAACCCTCAAGCCAAACCACAACAGTTTCCAAAGCATTCGTCTTTAACTCCTTTCTCCGCACCTTAGGGGGGCGCCTTCTTCCGCTCCATAGGTGCTCAGGCGCAGGCGGAGGGTGCTAAAGCAGCCAAGAACTCCCTTAACTCCCAAATAAAACATCATACAATCAACAATAACAAAAACTATTTAATCTAAAAACAAAATGAAACAAAAACTATTTTTCAACAAACTCTGGCTGCGCGTCGGGATGATCGTAGCCATCATGACAACAGCCCTAACAGGGACAGCTTGGGCAGAAGTTCTGACTTATAAATTAACTATTGATGCCTCGGACTTCAATACGACAAGCTATGCTGCCAACAACAGTGAAAAGACTTCCACAGCTGTCTGCACGACGGATAATACAAAGACCTATGAGGTGAAGTGGACGTCCAATCAAGTTATGAAGAGTGGCTCAAACATGCAATGGCAGAAAAATAATGGTTATATTTTTAATAGCACCGACTTGGGTACTATTACAAATGTAACGGTCACTAGTAGCGCAGGCACGTTTACTACATACTATGGCACATCAGTACAACCTTCATCTGGCACAACAGTAGGAGGAGGATTTTTCCAGACAAAAGTTGGTGGTGCAACAGGTACAACAAGTGAGATTGAAGTCACGTTTGAAGTTTCCGCTTTAAATCCCAACGACCTTAATCTCTCTTCCAGCACACTTTCTTTTGACCTTGGAGGCACAACGACATCTCAGCTTACCAATAGTGGACAGGCCGATGGCACTATCACTTGGACGAGTAGCAATCCTGCTGTTGCTACTGTAGATAATAGTGGTAATGTGACTGCTGTTGAGATAGGTACTGCTGTCATCACTGCGAGTCAAGCCGCCAGTAGTACTTATCAGGGTGGAACAGCGACATGTACAGTAACCGTCGTAGATTCCCGTTACACTATTAGTGACTTGACTTTCACTGCAAAATGCAACGGCTCAGGCACGGCTGACGACGGTGCTGTATGGACAGTAACATCCGATGCTTCGGAATCTAATTTTGATTCTAATAGCGGTATCCACTATGGAACGAGTAGTGCAACTGTTACCTATTTGCAACTTACCACATCCAACATTATGGGTACAATTGCGAAAGTGGTTGTCAACACTTATGATGCACAAGCTTGTGCGGCAGTCTCTGTGACTGTGGGTGGTAATAATTTTCTGTGTGGCGGTGCTACAACAGCAACAGCAACAGCCGCTTCAAAAGACTATGTATTCGCAGGTACAGGCGAAGGTCAGATTGTTGTACGCATAGAGCGTAATGAAGCTATGAAAAAAGCCATTTATGTGAAAAGCGTAAAGGTATATTATACTCCCAGCACAGACCCATACATCACTGCCGAGGATGTGGCCATTGCTTATGATGCTACAAGTGGTTCGATTGATTATACTTTAGAGAATGCAACAGGTAATGTGTCTGCTACCATTACTTCCGGCGACTGGCTTACTCTGGGAACGATTACAGCAGATGAAGTGCCATTTACCTGCGAAGCTAACACAGGTGCAGAACGTACAGCTACTGTCACACTTTCATTCTCAGGTGCGGAGAATAAGGTTGTTACCGTTACTCAGGCTGCAGCTCCTGTGACTTACACAACTATCCCTGCTCTCTTTGATAAAGCAACAGAAGTAGGGAGCACAGCAACAGATGTAAATGTGACCTTTGGAAACTGGGTAGTTTCTGGTGTTTCTACAAATGGCAAGAACGTCTTCGTTACTGACAACAGTGGCAATGGCTTTGTTATCTATAATAGCGAAGGAGGTCTTGGCTCAACTTATGCTGTCGGCAATATCCTTTCAGGAACTATCTCCTGTTCTTTAAAGAAAAATGCAGGCTATGCACAGCTTACTGGCGTTTCAGGTCTGACGATTACCACAGGTGGAACGGTTACAACATCTGATATCGCTTTGGCAAGTCTTATTGGTGTCAATACAGGTGCATTGGTTAGTTATGAGAACCTGACTTGTAGCGTTGATGATAGCGGTAGTACCACTAAGTATTATCTCTCTGACGGCACGACAACACTTCAGGTTTACAACGCTTTGTATGCATTTGATGCTCTTGAAAGTGGAAAGACCTATAACATCACAGGTATCTATCAGCAATACAATAGCACAAAGGAAATCCTGCCACGCAGTGCTGCTGATATTGTAGAGGTACAGGTTCAGCATAATGAATATACACTGACTGTTAGCACCCTTACAAATGTTGAAATGTTTGTCTTTGATGCTACAGACCAAAGCAATGCGTTGATTGACGGCGAAGGTTCTGCACAGGTTTACGATGGCACCCAAGTATTGATTAGTGTCAGCGCTGAAGCAGGTTTTGAACTCGAGTCATTGATTGTAGATGGCAATGATGTCACCTCTGAAATTGTTTCAGATGCATATACATTTACAATGCCTACTCATGCCGTGACAGTTACTGCTACAGCTGTTGCAAGTTCTGTAACCCCCACTGCTGGTGCAACTGTAACATATGACTTCTCCTCTACAGATAATTTCCTGACTACTTATCCAGGTAGTACTAATCCAGGAACTGGTAGTTCTAATGCTGTATCTACCTTCTATTATACAAATGGAGATGAATTTGCTGCTGATGGAACTAGCCACTACTTTAATGCTAGTGGATATTTCATGTTAGGAAAGAGTGGTGCTACTCTTACTCTCCCTGCCTTCCCGTTTAATGTCAGCAAGATTAGTATTACAGGTGCATCTACTGCTTCTGAATCAGTTGTACAAAACATATATGTAGACGATGATGCCGTAAGTACAGCAACTACTGGTGCAAAGAATGTAACGAATGAGTATGAGATTGCAGCTAACAAGCAAGCCGCTGGAACTATATACACTCTGAAAGTGACAAGCAATCACAATACCCAGATTACGAAGATTGAGGTCTTTGGTTATGAATCTGTTACTGTTACCGATGCTGGCTATGCAACCTTTGCAAGTGACAATGCTCTTGACTTCACAGGTTCCAGCATCAAGGCTTTCTTTGCAACAGAAAGTGCTGCAGGTACTCTGTCGTTCACTCAGGTTAATAAGGTGCCTGCGGGTACAGGTGTGTTGCTCTATGCTAAAGGTGGTGCAACAGTAGATGTGCCCGTGTTCACTGGTGCTGCTGATGATGTGACAGGCAATGTCTTTAAGCGTGGTGCAGGTGCTAAAGTAACCTATGAAGACAATGACCAGAACTACATCCTCTTCAACGGAGATGATGGCATTGGCTTCTACAAGGCCAACAACAACAACGTTGCTACGAACCGCGCTTACATCCACGTTGAGAATGGCGGTGGTGTGAAGGGCTTCGTTATCAACCTGGAAGATGATGCGACCGGAATAAATGAAGAATTAAGAATGAAGAATGAAGAATCTTCAATCTACAATTTGGCCGGTCAGCGCATCAGCAAGATGCAGAAGGGCATCAACATCGTGAATGGTAAAAAGATACTCTTTAAATGAAGAATTAAGAGTGAAGAATTAAGAATTTGCTACCGCCCGAATTGATGGCCAAAGCAATTGTCTTTTAACTCCTTTAACTTCCTTAACTTCTTTAACTCCAATAATAAGAAAAGAACAATGAAAAAGACATATATCACACCCGAGATGCTCACAGTAGCTCTCTCGATGAACAACATCATTGCAGCTTCACCTCTGAATGTTACTAAAGATGGTGATACAGCACCCCTGAGCGACAAGTCTGCCACCGAAAACGGTGAAGCCATGGTGAAAGGCACCAACGTCTGGGACGAGGAATGGTAATCAGACCCTAAGGACCCTAAGGACCCTAAGGACTTTAGGGACCTTAGGGAGTTTAAAAGCTAAAGCTTTGTGGCTGAGAAGTTGATTCGGCATAGCGGGAACTACCGCAAGTTGCTGTCCTACCAGAAGACGGAGGTCATCTACGAGATGACTTTCTTCTTCTGTCAGCATTTCCTTCAAAAGGGAGACCGGACGGTGGACCAGATGGTGCAGGCTGCTCGCTCTGGCAAGCAGAACATCATCGAGGGCTGTGCTGCATCAGCTACCTCTGCCAAGACAGAAATCAAACTGGTCAATGTGGCGAAGGCAAGTCTTCAGGAACTGCTGGAGGACTACATCGACTATTTGCACACGCGTGGCCATCGCAGGTGGGAGGAAGGCTCCCCTGAGTACACGGCCATGCGCGAATTGGGCAGGACGCACAGCGATGCAGAGTTCTTTCTGCAGCTGTGCGCCACCCGTCCGCCAGAAACGATAGCCAACATGGCCATCATCCTCATCAACCAAGCCGACTATCTGCTGTTCAAGCAGCTGGAGCGACTGGAAAAAGACTTTACCGAGCAAGGCGGCTTCTCGGAAAAAATGAGCCGCATCCGCCGCGAGCATCGCGAGCGACCCTAAACGACCCTAAAGACCCTAAAGACCTTAAGGACCTTAGGGACTTTAAGGACCTTAGGGACTTTAAGGACTTTAGGGACACTATTAAAAAAAGAAACATGAAAAAGACTTACATGACCTTGCTGCTGGCTGCGGCGGTGGCGCTCTCTGTCAGCGCTGCTGCACCGAATGGTTCGGGGACGTACTATCAGGCTGCCGACGGCAAGAAGGCTGCGGCCCTGAAGACGGCTCTGTGCAGCATCGTGCAGACAACCGTGGAACGCGAATATGGTGACCTCTGGACGGACTTCAAGACGACCGACAAGCGCAGCGACGGCAAGGTGTGGGACATGTACTCCAACATCACGAACTTCACGTTCGGCACTGACCAGGCGGGCAGCTACCAGAAGGAGGGCGATGTCTATAACCGCGAGCACTCGTTTCCCAAGAGTTGGTTTGGCGGCGAGATAAAGCCGATGTACACCGACCTGCACCACATGTACCCGACCGACGGCTTCGTGAACAACAAGCGCGGCAACTATCCCTTCGGTGAGGTAAGCAGCCCGACGTATTCCTCTTCCGGTGACTTCAGCAAGCTCGGGCCTTGTTCCTACAGTGGCTATACGGGCACAGTGTTCGAGCCTGCCGACGAGTATAAGGGTGACTTCGCGCGTACATATTTCTATATGGTGACGCGCTATGAGGAGAAGCTCAGCGACTGGTATTCGAAGAACAGCGAGTCGAGAGCCACATTAGACGGCAGCACTTATCCTGCCTTTCAGACTTGGCAGCTGAACATGCTCATGGAGTGGGCAACGAATGACCCTGTGAGCGAGAAAGAGACAAACCGCAACAATGCCGTCTATGGCATTCAGAACAACCGCAATCCTTTCATCGACTATCCCGGCCTGGAGCAATACATCTGGGGCAGCAAGAAGAACGATGCCTTCAGCTACGACAACTATGTCCAGCCCGACGGCAGCTCAAGCGGTAGCAGTGGCAGTGGCGACGACCCCGACCCAGGGACAGATCCAAATCCGGGAGGGTCAGGAACATACAAGCTGACTATTACTTTAAGTGATTTCGTGACGGGAGGTTATGCAGCTAATAACAGCGAAAAGACTTCTCAAGCTGTCTGCACAACGGATGCCAACAAGACATACGAGGTGAAGTGGACATCTAATCAGGTGATGTTGCAGTCAAATGCGATACAGTGGCAAAAAAATGCAGGCTATATTTATAACAGCACAGACTTGGGTACGATAACAAGTGTGACTGTTACATCTTCTGCAGGAACATTCACTACTTACTATGGAACATCTCCACAACCGTCTTCTTCAACAACAGTAGGAGGTGGATACTTCAGGACAGTGGTTGGCAATGCTACTGGAACATCATCAAAGATAGAGGTGGTGTTTACTATAGGCAGCGGTGACGAACCTGTTGACCCGAGCTTCAATAATCTTTCTGATGTGAGTGTTACTTATGGCTCTACTTTGACTTTGACCAAGGGCACGACAGGCACTCCGAACTTTGTGACGGACGGCACGGTGACGCTCAGCAGCCTGAACGAGAACGTCGTTACTGTTGATGGTCTTACCATCACACCCGTTGCCGTAGGCACAACGATGATATCTGTCAGCACGGCAGCCACCGATGCATATAATGCTGGCAGTGTGATGTTCCCCATTACGGTCAATGCACCGGAAGGAGGAACGGAAGCAAAGCCTTCTACGGGTGGAGAAACGGATATCCTACTTTTTGGTGAGAGTTTTGGCATCAACGATACCAGCAATGCCCGTGACTGGGACAATAGCTACAGCGTGAAATTTGGTATCGAAGCTGTTTATTCTGGCATATCCGGTTATACCACCGTTAATGCTCGACAAGGCAAGAACGGAACTGGCACGAGCGGTTCTGGTTTAAATCAAAAAACACAGAATACCGATGCCTCAATCATCATGGGGCCTCTTAATGTAGCAGACTATTTTGATTTGAGACTTACTTATCAATGGAAGGCTGGTTCCATCGGTGCGACATATTTTACAAAGGCATACTATGCTACAAGTTCGACAGGTACATATACAGAGTTGATAGGTACAGGTACAGGAGCAACGACTTTTGTCGAACGCTCTTACACTCTTCCTGCTGCAGCACAGGTTTCAACACTTTATCTGAAGATTGTCTGGAATACCTCTAACACAGGTGCCGTTATCGACGAGGTTCTACTAAGAGGTTCTTCCCCTGGTACCGCCGCTTCTATCACTGCAACCCTCAACGACTATGGCTATGCTTCTTATTGCTCGGAGTATCCTTTGGACTTCAGCGACTACGAGACTGCCGACTACAGCGCTTGGCAGGTGACGGGGGTGAGCGGCGAGACGATTACCTTTGCTCAGGTGACGGGCACGGTGAAGGGTGGCACGGGACTCATTCTGAAGGGTGAGCCTGGTGCAACCATTACTCTGAACTCTGCTGCCAGCTCTTCGACGCTCGACGGCAATCTGCTCGTGGGCACTATCGCCCCGACGTATGCCGATGCGGGTCAGTACTTCGGACTCAAGGGCAATGAGTTCGTCCCTGTGGCTGCCAGCACGGTTCCGGCGGGCAAAGCCCTGTTGCCTGCCAGCCTGATAGCAGGCGACGAGGTGAAGGCACTCAGCTTTGTCTTCGAGGACGAGGCAACTTCGTTGAGTGAAGAATTAAGAGTGAAGAGTGAAGAATTTGCTACCGCCCGTGAATGGTACACGCTGGACGGCAGGAAGCTCAACAATAAACCAACGCAGAGGGGTATTTACATCGTGAACGGTAAAAGGATACTCTTTTAAATGAAGAATTAAGAGTGGAGAATTAAGAATTTGCTACCGCCAGAATTGATGGCCAAAGCAATTGTCTTTTAACTCCTTTAACTTCCTTAACTTCTTTAACTCCAATAATAAGAACAGACAATGAACAAGACATATATCACACCCGAGGTTTTCCTGATAAGTCTTTCTGCGGTCAGGCCGCTTGCCGTTTCGCAGCCTGACATCAAGACGAACACTGGCACTAATGCTGTCCAGGGCGAGGAACTGGATGTGAAGGAGAGCAAGAGCATCTGGAACGAGGAATGGTAGTCAGAGTAAGCTCTGACTACTCCCTCTTCTACTCCCACTGACTTCTTAAACTTTCCCCGGACAGCGATATCTGTCAATCTGTCAGGGAAACCATCGGATTTGCTTACATCTTGAATTTTTCAGGTCGCCTGAGAATGCGACGAAAATGCTCGCCTCGTACCTGGGTACGGGACAACGAGAGTAAATGTTAAAATCTTAACCCATTGAGGCTGTGACATATACAAAACGCCTCAACCGAAAAAAAACGTCGAGACACCCGATTTTGTACATAAAAGTGGACATTTTGACCCATTTTGAGGGGCGAATCGACGCATCAAAATGCCCGGAAGGACGTGTCGCGTTGGCAAACTTCTCGTGTGAACTTCCCGAACTTCTCTGGAGAAGTCAGGAAACTCCTCCTGTCGGGTCGGTTTTCGGGACACAATTTTGTCTATTTTGCTAAGTTTTGAATCCAAAACTGATATAGC